>Ga0099797_101635_pt1 | contig 11354 bp, 8 predicted proteins | sample Uncmet_Sort48C_1_FD_89871 | JGI IMG/M metagenome (GOLD analysis project Ga0099797, IMG submission 89871) | Marine eukaryotic communities from CALCOFI LINE 67, Pacific Ocean - C012_Sort48C_1 | ecosystem: Environmental > Aquatic > Marine > Oceanic | place: Pacific Ocean: Monterey Bay | collected... | reverse complement strand
TCGTTTCGGACTGTGCTTGTTGTTGGGAATTAAGATCTGATTCAGTAGATATCTTTTTTAATATTGCTTTAGGGAGATTCTGATTTGTATTATGATCTGCGGCATTAGAATTATTATCGGAACTGTGATTGCTACTCGATGAGCCTGCCGATATTTGATCTTTTTCCTCCAACGAAGTTACAGGATCAATAACAACATTTGAGGAGCCTTCTATGTTTTTAAAATTATTTCCCGGCATGTTATCGACTATAATGCTGTCTGATGAAAACTGCGACCCCCCAACACCCACCCCTAAATTTGAACCAACACTATTCAAACTAGGTAGACTAGAAAAATCATCTATCCCAATGCTCTGACAACTGTTGTTTGTCCCAGGCAGACCTCCTACTCCTTGACTTTGTAGTGATAAAATGGCTTGCTGTAAAGATTTATCACTGCAATCTGATTTTGCGTCTTCATAATTACTTCTGTGTGATTGTTAACTTTTCACAGACCCACTGTCTGAGAGTCTATGAACATAACTAGACTGACTCTGAGGCGGATTTAGATTACCAGTGCCCTGGGTTCTAGGTCCATAATTATTTTCAATGTTGTTGATATCGGAATTATCTGAAGGTCCCCTAATAGTAATTTCTGGTCTGGCACCCAAATTTGATAAATCCAGTGAGTTACTAGTACTGAGCCCACCCGTCGAATTTGCAGTCGCTATCGATGCTCCATTATTGTTCAAAGAATTCTCCCCATTATTTACATTCACAATTGGTTCTACATAACCTATATCCTTAAGAATTTCCTGCTCCCAGCCGTCAGACAAATTCAGAATACTGCGACGTGGAAGGATTCCAGGTTCCGTGTGGCTGGCCAGAAGCATGAACAAGATTGTAATGATTAACATAAAAAAAGAGGAATATACTGGCAGAACGCGAAGAAAACGAGGAATTGGAGTGTAGGTTGGATCATCCGGATTTGGGACATAATTGAAATTTGTTGTCAGAATACTACTAGTATCAGAAGTCTTGACAAATTTGTTATCTAATAATGTTAATAAACCTGTATCTGAATTATTTTCAGATAATTTATCACTATCTAGACTTACACTGGAATTATCTAAGTCATCCTCGAATATACTCCATCTTCTGTCTCCCGCAAACGCCGAACGCAGCAGTCTGTGCAATGGCACGAATTCCACTTGTGATTCAGTCTTAGATTCTGTCAAATAAGAATTGTCTGCACCCGCAAACCCGAAATTACTGCTGCGCAGCAACCCCAAAGCCTCGAAGTCTATTTCCCCTGCCAACAGTTGCTCACCTTCCTTCTCCTTCCGCAACAGCCCAGGGGAAATCACACCAAAAAAAAACACCACGGGAATCAATATGGTTAGCCACGCGCATAAATTGTATTTCCGGTCCTTCGAAGGCCCCTTGATCAGAGTGGTACTGTACTTTAGATGAGAATAACAATTATAACTCAGGTTCTTTGTGAGATTTGGGAAGAGAAAGCGCGTGTTGGAGTCAGTGTAACGTTCCCAAACTTTGTAGATAGGAAGGATAATTTTGGTTCCGGTGGGGAAGGTGGTAGTGGGATCGACGAGGGGCCGAGCTGATGTTGTCATAAACTTATGACAGGGAATCTAGTAGACAGTTGAGTCTCACAGCCTGGACATGATTCAAAATCTTATCATTATTAGGTTCATGAATTGAATGTTATCGTATGAAAATTATTCCGATTCATTTAACTTGAGTCTTAATTTACATTAATTATGTTGATATTAAAATACCATTGTACCCATTAAATCTTTCCCATTATCTAGATAGGTTACAATGGCCCATTTTAAAAGAATCAAAATGTATTGCAATAATTTCGAGCTGATTATTAAAGTTATATCTTCATTCTTACCGCTCATTCACTGACATTATGTCACTTCAGGTTGCCGTTCTGAATCTTTTAAATTTCATAAAAAGAACAAACAAAAAGTCAGGCCTAAGAAGATACATACTCAAATTTTACCCTCTAAGTTTCAACTCTCAAGTCGCATGAATAATTTTGATCACGGTTCTCTGTTGTTACTTGTATGGCAGTATAGTGGTTAGTTTTACGGTTTACCTGTCGAAAAATTGTTAAAAAAATCTATGTAATATTCATATCTATAATTGTCATCTTCTTGAGACTTGAATCTTAAAGCTTGAATTGAAGGTAAAAAATTCTGCATTGTCACATTAATATTATTCCACTTTGGGATTAGCAATCTTACCTAATAATCTCAATAAAATTTCGTTTCTAAATTACATACCTATTAAATAGGTCTTACTACTAGAGACTTTCTCTCTTAAACTAAGACCTACTAGAGACTATTCTCTAGACTTAAACTAAGACCTACTACTAGAGGCTTTCTCTCTTAAACGTACCATCTGCCAACCTACAAATACTCAACGCGGGATAAAACTTGTCGTTTCTCAACAATGTTCTCGCGTATTGTCGGCCTTCCAGGTCGCGAAGCATAACTCGCGTGAAACGCTCGTTGAAATTAGTAGTACTACTGTAACTTTCGGTCTTGTTATTGAGTCTAGTCGCTTTTCTTGGTGTAGTACAGTTACTAGCTGATGTTACAGGTGACCCACGAGCCTTTGTACTACCAGGTCCAGGTCCACCAGTTTTCTTAGACATTTGCAAAAGAAAATCCTTACTAGCAGAATCATCTTCCCTAATAGTCTCTACTCGTGTAACCCGTGATGTCATGGACGGTCCTCTGCTATAATTCGTAATCGGACCTACTTTTTTTGAATTTCGTCTATGATCAAAGTCACGATTGTAATTTTGGTTTAAACCATGATGACAAATTTGTGGTTCAAAGCTCCCTTCCGGGCTCCCTGCAGCGATGTTGTGATCTATTTCCAAACCTCCTTCTGAATCAGTATTACTACTAGTATTACTACTGTAGTGTTTTCTCAGCAATTCCAGAAACTTCTCAAAGTCATCGGGAACGATGTGATTATCAATCTTCTCTAATGCAAACCCGCTACCTAGAATATCAGCGGCGGCGGCGGGGGAGCCGCGGGAAACGGAAGCACAGTAGACCCCGCCAACGGTGTAATGAGCGGGGTTGAATTGGGCGGGGGGATCAGTGAGGGAAGATAAATTATTGGTCTTTGGAGAGTTAGGAGTAGACTTAGTGGGATTAGCACTAGTAGTACCAGATAAATTGAATTCCGACACTCTGGACGACCCATTAGTATTTTGTTTCAGTGGCGACATTGATTGTTTCAGTGGCGACATTATCCGAGACGTTTCTTCTCCATATGTACTGTTGTCACCACCTTCCAACAATGATCCATTTGACCCTCCTAAATTTAAACTTGTACGAATCCTAACGACGTCTCTTGTACTTCTCTCCCGAATGGCCTTGGGCGTGGGAATTAGAACCATGCCGTTCCAGATGCACATCTGGCTCACGGTGTCGCTGGGAGCGAGGAAGGGAGTGACGTCTTTGCGAGTTATGACTGTGCCGTCGCGGACTATGGTGAGAGAGAGGGTCTAAGTGTTGTTATAATTTGTGTTGGTGTTTGTGTCTAGTGAAGAGTTAGCCATAGGTTTTTTTGTTGGACTAGAAGACTTTCTCGGAGAATTTTTCTTTGGACTTCCAGACTTGTTTCGTGTCCAGTTAGGACAAGCTACTAGGTTTTCGGAGGTACTCGTACTACTTTTTGAATTCATATTATTCATGTTGCAACTATTGTAATTAGTACTACTAAAATTCCCTGTCAACGCCAATCCTTCATATTGCCATTTCCTCAATTCATCCTCTACATCCAGAGGTGTAACAACCACTCTATCATTCACCGCCAAGAGTACATCGCCCTCCTGCAGTCCGTACATCCGTCCACAACCTCCCTGTGTTAACCTTTCCACACAGAGACATTGCATGTTCGTGGTGGAAGCATTCATCAATTTGGTTACCCAGGAGGTGGGGACGCCGTGGAATTCGGCGTCAGAGAGTGAGATGGGCTTGAATTCAAGGGAGAGAGTGGGGATATGCGAGAGATGATCAGGGAAAAGGGAGGGGTTGATCGTGGGTTTAGACTTGGGTTTATTAGTATGATTATCTAGTTTCTGTTTCTTTTTCGGGTTTCCTCCATTTGCGTTTAACTCCTTTCCTTTTAAAGCTTCTGAACGACTTCGTTTCTTCGAACTCACCACCATTTGTACAGCCATCGCAAGCATTTCAGGATCAACATCATCATCATCATCATTATCCTCGGAATCGGTTGAGGAATTTCCTCCTGGACCTGTTAAAGACTTCAAAACTTCTCTCGCTTTCTCAACATCTGCCTCTGAAACAGAAGAAGATTCCTCCGAATCGTTAGAATCATCCATATTAGCTGAATCCTCCTCAGAACTTGTCTCCTCCGATCGTTCATTCTCTATCTCCACATATCTCTTGGGAAACAGGGGAGCCACATATTGATAGAACGGCAGAATCCCATAATCGTGCTCCATATCGGTAATTTCCTCGTCAATTTGGGAAGCGAAAGGGAGATAAAGACCTATTAATCGGTCTTTTCCATCCACAACAACTCCCCCGAGTATTTGATACAACTGTTCCTCCAAAGTCAAGCCTATGATATTCCTTTCGCGCCACATCGGGGGATGAGTTAACTTGTAATTCGGACAGAAATACGAAATAACACTCACTTCCTGGAAGGTTAAGTCCTTGTTTTTGCAGGATAACCCCACGAAACGGAGTTCTTCCCCCGGTGCGTGCATTTTTCTGGTGTAAGGTAAGGGTTTAGTCGGTAAAGGGAAATCCCCCAGTCTCCATCTTTCCACCGCGATCAGAGTTATGTTATGAAAAGGATGTACGAACTTCACTCTGCCCGGAACTCGCAATATCTTGCCGAACTCCACCTGGATTAAACCGACTAATTGAGGGACAGACGTCCGGTCTATCACGATAGTCACCTCTTCCTTGTTTACCTCTATGATAAGTCCGCAGCCTTCTTTAGTTTGCACGGGGGTGTGAGATAATGGAACTTCGGTGCCTAGGGGAGAGCGGAACTCGGCAACCACTAAGTAGGGGGCTATGGCTTTGGCGTAAGAGGGAATCTGAGATTTTTGGGCGGTCCAAAAATTCTTTAAGGTGGAAAAACCCTTGGGTGTGATTTTTCTTTCTTCTAAAGCTTTTGGATCAGGAACGGGACCATAAATCTTTTCCGCCTCTTGTTTGGTTAATTTCCGCCAACTATCCGGTTGTTTAGGCCCTTTTTCCTTTTTCTCCAGTATCCAAGTACTAATTTCCCCACTAATTATGTTCCGCTCCATTAAAATACCACTTGTTTTCTGGACCCGAGATTCACCCGAGCTCTGTTTCTGCCATGTAACCGAAAACCTCTCTCCATTCCGAATCTTTCTCAAAGCTTTCACGAAGTCTACCAGAGAATTTATCTCTTTATCATTAATTTTATAGATGATAGAATAAGTCCCTATCTTAGACCCAAGAAGAAAACCGCGTGAAGCGGCCCAAACACCCTTGTTGGTGGGGAGGTTGAGCATTCTGGCGTAGTTGTAGGGAATTGCGTGGAAAATACCGCCACCAGCCTCGAGAAAACGATCGGGAGTGAATTCGGAAAAAGATTTTACACGGATTTTTTCTTTCCTAGTCGTACTTGATGAGGAGGAGGAGCCTCCGTGAACTTCGCACTGGGATAAATTAATATTAGCAGTAGAATTTTTGGGTTTCTTAGTTGGACTTTGACTGGGACTTACAACAGTTTTCTTATTAGTACTTCCATGTTTCGGACTTGACATACTCGTTAAATCCGCCCCAGAATTCCCTCTAAAAAACTCCACAACCAAATCCCCCTTACTAGATCCACCACCTACATTCCCATCCAATATTTCTTCATAAGTCACGAAATCATTCACTATTTTACCGTTCAATTTATACAAAATATCTCCTGGAATTAACTTCCCATCAGCCACTCCTTCTGGAATAGTTTGATCAACCACCAACATGCCCATCTTGGGCCACCCCGCCGGTAATTTGGGTTTTCTTTCCTCTAAATCCTTTAATACTATATCTTCTATTTCTTTTGGCATCCCCAATCGCCTGCAGTCATCGAAATTGTGGTAGCGAAAAGAGGTCTCCAGAGTACCTCTTGGGATACCAATACTATTAGACTTGGAATTTTCTGAATCTAACAGTATATCTAACGCCCTTTTTACTCTCCATAACGGTAGATAAAAGGCGGAAGAAGCGAGTAGAGCACCACCAGCATTTAAGGCGACGGCGTGACCCTTGATACTGATGACGGGAGAGCCGGAAGAACCACCTGAAGTGTTAGAGGCGGAACCGACGTAGAAGGTGTTTTCGTCCTGTTGTAATAGGAGTTTGTCGAGGGATAGATCATTAATAGAAGGGTGATAGTATTCATTAATACAAAGAAAGAAAGAAAAGTAATAGTATTCATAATATTAATCTAGATTCTACTAGTATACTGTACTTTGACATATCGAATTAATTACATTGAATGACAAATAATTGAAAACGTAGTACTACTCTAAGACAGTATTACTGTACTTGTGTCATAGCATCCCTATATGCCGGCACATTCCTGTCCACCCTCCCAATTATCCCCGGAAGAATCTGCAGCTTCTCCCCGTTATCGTTGCCCACAACCCGTACATCTAATCCCGTCTCGAGTTCCTCGGGTTTTAAGGGAATGAATTTGCCCTGAATTTTTGTGAAACGGACGTCTTCCTTATTGAATTTCAGAAAGGCGAAGTCGTGAATAGGATCTCGGTACACTGGGTGGACCTGGAGGAAATCATCATTAAATGGATAATAATTTCGATTGATCTTGTTTTTAAAAAAAAATTGACCTTAGAGTCTGGACCAAATCAGAATTATCAAAATTTAGTATTATTACCTCAACTTCCTCATTCTGGTCAAATAACGCCGTCATGTGAACCGGTCCGCAGCCGGACACGTGCTTATTTGTCAGTATTAGGTCATCTGCGACTAAAAATCCGGTTGCTCTCGAGGTTGAGGGGTGGTCACCGGAAAAGGAGCGGAGATAAGTCATCTTCAGAGCTACTACACATACCTTCACATCATCGATTACTGAAGTCCAGAGTGCGTTATCTACGGCTTCTTTCGGCATTTTTTTGGCAACTGGAGAATGATTCTGAAGGGGTTTGGTCGAAATTTTGGACTTATTATGAGACATGATGCAAACTTATATTAGGTAAACTACTAATAGAGTCTATCAATGTCAAACTTATGATGGTAAGAGTGGCTAGCGCCGCTAGGTGTTTAGAGCTAATTACGCTGAATTCTGGGCGCTGGCATAGTAGTAGTACTAGTAGTAGTACTCATACCAGTGCTCATACGACTGAAATCTATTTTAAAATACATCAATCACTCGTAGCTCTTCATAGACACAAGTACCTCACGCTCAGAATTTGTATATTAGGAAAACTAATTCGCAACCGATCTCGCCTGGACCTACGCAGAAATGATCCACGGATATAGTGAATTTTTTTGATTCGACAGAGTCTCTAGGACTGTGACGCTAAACTGGTCATCATGACGCTTTTCTGAAATACAAAAATTCTCTTTCAAACTTCTTCACCACCCTCCCTGGATTCCCCACCACCAAACTAAATCATGATTCTCTCTCTAACTTCTTCACCACCCTTCCCGGATTCCCCACAACCAAGCTATCATCCTCCACACTTCTAGTCACCACACTGCCTGCTCCCACCACGCACCTATTTCCGATTCTAACTCCAGGCAGAATAATTACTCCTCCTCCGATCCAGCAATCTTCCCCCACGTGGATTTCCTTTCCGTCTTCCAAACCCTCCTGCCGAGCCTTAAAATCACCGGGATCGGGCCCGTGTCTTGCGGAGTAGAAATGCACGTTTGGAGCGACTAAAGTGCGTTTGCCTATTGAGACCTTACAAGTATCCAAGATAGTGGTGTTGAAATTGAGGAAAACATCATCGTCGAGATGAATATTGGAACCATAGTCACAGAAGAAAGGAGGTTGAATAGTGACGTTTTTGCCAGAATGACCGAAGAAATAGGGGAAACGTTCTTGGGGTGATTTAGATTTGTCGAGATAGAGAGCGGAATCACGTTTTGTTTTATCAGTAGAACTTTTCACATGCTTTGAAATTTCCTGATCAATGTCAACGTTATTAAGATGGCTACTCGGATCTGCCAACAGTGCTCCCGCTGTTAAATCGGTATTTAGCTCCATTAAGAATAACCTGCAAGACCTCCGCATCTCCACGAGCTCTGGATCGCTCGCGTGGTACATTTCACCGGCCAGCATTTTATCGTACTCGGTTTTTTTGTTGTCTTCATTTTCTATAGTGGTTTTAGTCATAATTTGAATTAAGAAATTATATTACTAAATCGATATGGGGACCGGGGTAAAATTTGTACAGCTGAATCATCACGAAATTCAAATAGTAAAACGCAAACAGAATTTTGAATCTGAATCGAATCTAAAAGAAGGTATTGCCTCTTAAAGTGTTTGCATTTTAATATTCATTCAAAACTCTCTAACAATGTAAGATTATGATTTTATTTCCTTGGTATACTAGCCAAAATTAAATTTCATTTAGAGTTGGAACGTGAGAAATTGAAGTAACAGGACACTGACAAAAATCTTTCCCTCTTTCTTTCTAAAAAACATGAATACACATACGCGCCATCCATGTTGCTCCGACCGCGTACTATCGAAGCAGTGACCACCTACAGTGTGATATGCACATATAACCGATGATAGGTTCGGCATATTGCCAGGCTCAGTAAAGTATATGTTCAACCAACAAGGGCAAATTCAAGAGTGCTAAAATGTAAATCTACCCCAAACTGATTGGCCATGAGAATAAACAATTATAGTGCATAATCAGCCTAAGCAAGATGCTTTTGTAAAGACACTCCAAATTTGTATCTACACGATTGATCTAAGAATCAACTAAGTAACACCATCAAGGAAAAGTAGCCTTAAAGTTTCTCAACGATGCTCCACAGACCACCGTACCTCAGCATCGCCCCATAACTCTTCCGCTCCACTGATACTGTTCCGCATCTCCTATCCCAAGATACCTCTCGCAGTCTTGATCTGCATGCTCGTGAGTATCGCCGGAGTAGATGCCATGGTTCATGGGCGTTAGAAAAGATGATATACCATTAATTGATTTTTATCTTAAAATACTGAAATTTTAAGGGACCAAATTTATTTTACATTGAGCAATTGAAATACTCAGATTTTTATATTCTCTTAAACGGCAATAAGACGCCTGTAGACCTATAACACAACATGAAAAAATCACCGGGGAACACTAAGAGATATGGGTGGGTTGGCCCATACTCGTCGCGAGATTAGAAAATGCTCGCGGCCGTAGGCTTTTTTTTTTTTTCCAATATAGGGTGCGTCAAACGCAAATCAAGTGTACATACAAGTGAAAATCCAAGAAGTTGCTTTTCGCATTGTGTATATGTGTGTGAAGAAAAACTAACAGTAGGAAACAAATACAGTTAAGGAAGATAGATAGAGATAGATATTGTTGTGGAAATTAATTGTTTATATTTGACAAGTATCTGGACCGAAAAAGCACATGGATTTAATTCAACGAGGAACTAAGAAAATGTTCTAAAATTTTAACGACCAAATTAGATTACGACTTTGTTTCTAAAAAGTCATGGAAATTCCACCACAAGAAAAAACAACAGGCATCAGCAAGTCTAAGAAAATTCCATACTGGGCAACTTTTTTGTTCTAATACTGCATTTTGTCGATTAATTTCATTAGAGCAATAAAATTTAGCATTTACTTCCTTTGTATGTTTCGTACGTATGTGATTCTGTCGAATTTGAACTTCAGTTCTTGTCTTACGTCTCTGTATAGTATGTCTACTTAAACAAATTATCAGGTTTGTACATCACCCTTTTTTTTTAGGTACTTCCCCATTGGGGATACTAATGAAATGTTTCATGTTTACAAAGCAACAATCATGGACGAATAAAGTTATCTAATTGACCTATAGACATTCTGTACAATTATGATCGAACCAATGATGGAGGGATATGTTACTAATATACACGTTTTAATTTTTTTTGTCTCTATAGTGAAAATTTTGACGATATTTTATAAGTTTCTCAAACTGCAAAAATTATTCAACGTCAAAGTTGTTTTTCGCCATCTATTCTATAACTATGTATGGCAATGCCTTGAACAATATGTACTATTTTTTTTTTGTTACACTCATTAGTTGGAACTGCAAAATTTTACATAATAGTTTTATCAAAAACAATACTAAATTCATCTCATCCCTCCTCCTCCATCTCATCTCCATCTGGCATTAGCAAGTACCCCCCGTTCGAAAATCCTCCCTCCGTATCTGACGGAGGTTTGGGGTGAGTGTCATTGCTTGAGGCTGCTTCCGTTTTTCTCAATATTCCAAGTCCTCGGCGAATCAGATCGCCGTAGTGCTTCATGATGTGATAACTTCGTGCACCAGACTGGATAACCAAAACCTCGTAGGTGAAAGTGAGTACGAATAGTTCCTCTCCGTCTTTCTCTGGAGTACTAACGTCGTCTTTTCTGCTAGGTGAATGCAACACGCTGGATTCGATAGGAGCAGAAAGACTGGAACTGTCTTTCAATTTTTCATCGTGAAGTTTTTCTGAACCCGTGCTGTAGTTGTTGGCAGATCGTCGACTTCTTTCGTCCTCTACACCGTTAGGATAGACGTCAACCTTAACTTTTCGGGAAATCACCGTGGTACATTCGAGAGCGCCTGAGAGAAAATCAAGAGCTTTCACGGAGAAAGAGAGGGACGACTCCGGTTCAGTAGAATTACTACAACTGTCGAACTCTTAGTCATTGTCTCCAGAACTTGAACACTCTGATTCTCGAATAAAGTCCTGAATGTTGGTACGAACGGGTTCATGAGACGTCGGCAGTATCACTATATAATAACTTTTTTGTGGAATCGTCTCTTAGATTTGCAAAAACCATCTCACAATTTCTTATAGAGTCCTCGACCGATCACACAAGTCAACCACTGCAAGCGGTTTCCCTCGTCTGTTTCACAGCGGAAGAATCGGAACTGGCCCGGTAGACACATCATAACTTCTCACTCTATGTAAATTTCAGGGCACAAAAAGTGATTTTAGGTCTGCATCTTTTGGTCTCGAATCCGATGTAAAACGCTATATATAATCCGGGGTAAATTTCGTTTCATCTGAATTTCCTTTCTATAGTTTATCCTCAGAGTCAGACTCAATATCTGAAGACATACTACCCTAATCCACACCAAACGAGACGTCCACGAGACCG
>Ga0099797_101634_pt1 | contig 11355 bp, 14 predicted proteins | sample Uncmet_Sort48C_1_FD_89871 | JGI IMG/M metagenome (GOLD analysis project Ga0099797, IMG submission 89871) | Marine eukaryotic communities from CALCOFI LINE 67, Pacific Ocean - C012_Sort48C_1 | ecosystem: Environmental > Aquatic > Marine > Oceanic | place: Pacific Ocean: Monterey Bay | collected... | reverse complement strand
ATTGAGCTAACAAATGCAATTCATAGTTTTTGATGAGAAAAAAATGCCCGGATTCAATTCTAAGCATGCCAATCGAACAAAAGTCTGTGTTTCCTATCAACTGGTGCATTCAAAAAACGGAATCCGAGCACTTTTGTCACACAACAAACTTGCATTCCAGCCCCCCCTCACTTTCAGCATTGGTCCATGTTGCAAACCACAATCAAAAATAAAGGTCGCCAATGCACCAAGAGACTCGGGATTTGTTATCACCTTCCTGCTTTCAGAAACAACCTGCCAGTTATGTGCGCCTACGGCGCGGTGTTCAACAAGCCGGCCTAACCTACAGTGGCGCTGTGCACTTAATGCACGGCCAGTTACAGTTCACGGTTTTTAAAGCTGCGTGCTTCTCAGCGCCTAGCTCTGAGCAGTTTTGATTTACTCTTAGCAGCCAAAGCAAATCCCAGTCTAGTTCGGGCGCTGGCGACGCACACCGCCAGCACACGAGCGCGCCACGAACGTGGGTTGATTTGCGCCGCAGCCAAAATCACATGGCGCCAAAAGCCACATAGCGCCATGTGGCGCCATGCCAAAGTCACATGGCGCCCTGCTGGCTTTTGGGGCTGCAGGGCGCCCAACGGAAGTTCTGAAAATTAGCCCACCTACTAGCACGTCTAATTCGCGTGTCGGTGCGCAAATGCGCATCGGGATGTACGCATTTGGCGATTAGCGCACTTGGGGTGTTGTGTGACTGTGCTCTGGGTAGCGACACACCACATCCCCGCTGCCTTGCGGCAGTGGTGAGGGAAACTGCCTGTCTAGATCCTGGGCGCGTCCGCATTCAGATAGGACGGGCAATCACCCGCGTGTGCGAAATTGCCATCCTGTGCTGTGAAATGCCACTGGCTTTAAAATTACCCTAGACTAGGACAGTGCACTGTGTGTGGCCTCTGCGCTTGTTGCTTGGGCTTTGCCCAAGGTGCGTTTCTTCTTTGTCCGAGTTCTTCTTTGTTGTGCTCTTCTTTGCTGTGTGGGTTGCTGATGTGGGCAAGGGTTGCCTCGCGCAAAATGTTGCGTAAGCGTGTTGAATGGAGTCCCCTTATAACCACAATCGGTGACTTTAGAGCGGCACAGCTGTGTGCATGGTGCAGAGCAATTCTTTGCAATTGAGGCTAGAGCAGGGCAGTTCTTCTCCCAGCCACCTCATAATAGCCATCTCATCAGGCTTGGCATGTGCATGCATCAGGAGGAGTCACATTCATCCTATATGATGAATACATACGGACAGGAAATTGCAAAATTGACTACAAAAAGATACACAGAAATCGCAAAAGGTGTCAGGGCTTGTCCATGGACCTGGCTCCACCCAAGCTGCAGTCTCGTCAGCACCAACACTTGACAGCAAATCCGCCTTTGCGGTTGTCCAGAACTTTCGCAATCTGTACCTGGAAACAAAAGAAGTTCTCAGGCTGATTCCAATTGCGGTGCGCCGCACGAAGGGAGAGCAGCGCATCTTTCTTGTGACTTGACATGGTACAAGAACCACTGATGGCATCGTGGATCCGCAATCTTCTCATAGGCAGGGTGGAGTTCAGCCACAATGTTCAGCTGAAAAAACAACGGTTAAAACTGCATTTGAGGGTCCTCAACATGCGTGATCCACACCGTGGGCATGTTCCGGCATTGTGTCTCAATGATCCTACGCTTGAGGTCATCAGCTTGAGCCATAGGGCGTCCTGCAGTCAGAATTGTAAGCCTGAACCTGGCCGTGGAATGCTCACTGAATACTTCACTGTGAGCATACAGAAGGCCGCTGAGTCGTGGCTGCTCAGGCCCTGGGTACCTTGAGTTGTCATGGCACAATCAAAGAAAAACAACAAATGCACTTGCTTACCAGGAAGAGTTGAGGCCATGATTGGTCCAACTACCAGTGTTAGTCAGAGATCAAGAGTGGATACGCTGTGCGTGCAGTGCCATGCACAGTTACCACAGCCGCTTCCTTCCATGACAGTTCGCTTCGTCACTCGCAGAAAGAGGGCGCCGTCGACCAGTGTATCCCATGTCCCTCAAAGTGATGTTGGTCCAAGGAAAGCATTTCGTGACGCCCGTGGCCGCGCCCATGTCGCAAGCCGACAACACGAGGAGGAGAGGAACTACGCAACATTGTGGAAAGTGCATAGAATCTCTATGAGCGATATACGGTTGAGTTGATGTCACGGTTGGGTCGTTTTCGGCCCCAAGAGAATTATCGTACGTCCCCAAAAAGCTGATTAAGGGGACGAAGGGATATTGCCCAGGGGACGAAGGGATAAGATCCGGGGGCCGTGTCTGTATTCGGCCTGTACCCGCTGGGGCTTTGTTTTGAATTGGGTTTTGGTTTTTGCAGGCCCGTGGATTGGGCGTTTGGGTTTGAATTGATGCAGGTTGTTGTGGGGCCGCAAATTGGGCAGCGAAGGTGAGTGCAAGCCCACTTTGAACAAAAAAACTTTTTTTGGGACAGGCCAGTGTACTACAATCGCGCACTCGCAGGCAATTTCTGACGCCAGAATCGCCACCAGCGTGCCCGGTGTGGTCTGCAGGAAGTGAACCATTGACCAGTGACAGCTGCAAAGAAGTGTGCTGCACGCGGCCCCTGCTGGGTCATGTCCCTCACACTTTAGCCTAACTGCCTAGTGTAGCAACTGCCCTATCGTCATTTAGTCACTGGCAGTTTCGATTGGATCCTCCCCATGCAAGTCATCACTTTCATTCGCCAGCATCGTTCTGACTCGCCACTCATCACACATTGAGACTAGCAGACTCTGCCATGCGCGCATGGAGTGTCCTTGGCGGGTGGGTCCCCCCTCAGGCGAGGTGGCGCCTGTGGTGGTCAGCACAATGAAAGCAACTGCATCACCTAGGATGCTTTTGTTGCTGCATCGCTTTCTGGCTAACCAGCGACGCAGTCTCACTTTTCAGTCGAAGAGAAGACCGAGCAGCACTCTGCCTTCTCTGTGGTTGTGCCAAAGCCCCGAGAATCGCCAGCACTCGTGTTGTACAACATACAACAGCTCGTCACCAGCAATTCCTCGCCCTCAGAGATTTGCTCATCACACTTCGTGCTCTTTGTGTTCTTCAAGTGTGACATTCTCCAGCCGTCAACTGCTGCTACGCCGCCTCTGTATGCCGTCCCGTGCGACAACAACACCTGAGGTGTGACCTGGGGACCTCTCACAGCAGTATAAGAACCCTAATAAAAAACAGTTGAAAAAACTAACGGCGTCCCAGGCCAAAAAAAAAAAGAACGGGCACAGCGGTTTGAGAAACCGCAAAAATGGAGCGCGAGAGCACCCGCGCGGCGGTCGAAGCGCAGAGCTTCGACCCGAGAATCCACCTCGCGACTGCTGCTGTCGAGCGCTGGTGCTTTCTCGGGTCTTCGCTTCGACAACATTTTCTCCACGTCGTCCAAGTCGATTGCAATCGCCACCAGCATCATCGAGAACATGTCCATTCGCAAATCCCACCCTAAATCACCCTGCCCGGGCCACTGCACCCTTTCTCCCGTTTGACGCAACCCGTTTGCCTTTGGCCATGGCGAACGAGGCAACGCTGGCCAGCGCCCTTTTGGTAGTGCTTCGAGACATCCAAAATGTCCTCGGAGCCGCGATCGTGAGGGAATGCGGCGATGGGTTCGCGAGCAATTGGCCTCGGAAAATCTGTCATGGCCCGAAACATGTTTTTATGGATTTTGAGAGAATGAGTCGATCGATTTTGATTTAGTCTTCGAAATCGTGATCGTGCGATGTTCGATCACGATTTCTCAAAGATCGCAATACTGTGATCGAGCTACTTCATGCAAACATTGCATGAAACAGTGTGATTAGGGTCATACTTGCATGCACTGGTTCTCAGCAACCAGGACGAGTTGAGACTTGATTTTTTGATCGAAAGATCGCTTTTTGCATGTGCTTTTAGGAAATGTAAGCAGCTGGTCTCAAATCATTCTCTGTCATGAAAACAGTTGCAAAACAGTGAAACTGTGCACATGCGTGCACTTGGTTTGGGCTTTCCAGTGCCGATACAGGCTTGGTGGAGCCATCCATTGGACATGGATCGATACACATGGTGCCCACGAGCCGATCCATGTCCAAGAGGCCGAAAAAGAAAGCCATGGCGCGGCCACAGCATGGCCAAAACCCTCCATTTCTCGGTTTTTGTGGTATTCTGGCCCCGATGGCGCTTGCAAGTGGGTGATTTGGGAATGGGAGAGTGGCAGTGGGTCATGTACATTGCATTCTCGGCCTCATTTGATGCTGAGGGTGCTCAATCTCGACATGTCGGTGGTGGTGAGAACCACCTTTTGCCCTGTAACTTTTGACGCATTTGGGTGCCAATTTGACGCACCACGGGTCTAGTTAGATACCCATCGTGCCTATCGAACCCACTAATTGGAATGGAGGCGCACCCAACGAGCCAAAATCGCACCCACCAAACGTAACCTCCATTTCTGACACCACCTTTCTAACTTCAACCTACAACATTGAGGCTTTGCATGCCAGCATGTTAAGGTTCAGGGATTGATGTGCCGCGGCGTCAACTTCCCTAAAACGGCCCTATTTGCCGTGCGCAACTTGCCATTTCCATCGGCTTTTTTTTTTTTCTCAAATGTGACCCCTTATACTGCTGTGTCTTCACAAGGGGGCTTCGCCGGCATGGCACATCATCATCTTGCACATCGACACTGCATCTTCTAGCCTCATCTCATTGGTGATTCTGGGCAACACACTGCAGCATTTCTGCACTGCTTCTGCCCTGCGCATGCCCTCCCACCCGAAGCTAGCAACCACGACGTTCCCCTCCCATTGGCGCTCAAGCTAAAGTGTCAATGTCCCAGGCTAGAGACCCGAAAGCGGAGCCTCGGCTCGCACCTTCCCACTGTGGTCCCCTCATGCACGCGGAGCTACAGGTTTGCACATTGCTGTGCAATCTTTGCATCTTCTACATTTCTCCAGATTTTGTCTCGCCTCCACAGACCCAAGTGCAACTGGAGACCCCTTCACTGACAAGGGGGCTTCCTAGCAGTGTTTATCATAAAGATTTGTGCAGCATTCCTTTACTTTTGAGGGCCACGTGGACCCGCAAGTCAAGCTTCGGCTTGCATTGAAGTGCGCACGTGCGCAATGGCGTTTCTCATGCTGCAGTAGACCGCACCATTAGTGAGGGGGCTGTGCTTCCCACGACCCCTACTGGGTCATGTCCCTCACACTTTAGCCTCCCTGTGCTCTAGGTGCTGAATTTTTCATAAAATCAAAAAAACGATCTGAGGCCAGATTTGACCCACTCTTGATGTCGTCCGGGCGATTATAAAACTGACTGCTGCCACTGATGTCTTGCACACCACTTAGCACACAGCACATTTGCTTGTTCTTTGTGCAGCCCAGCTGCAATCAACAACAGAGAAAGCCAGCGAGTGGGAGCCCTAGCAGGTTGAGCATCCCTCTCCCCCTTCCTGTGCCACTGCCTGTGTCTCGTTGGGAAAAGAGAGTTCCACATTTTCGATGGGGACATCTGCACACGCCTCACCCTCCATGCAGGTGATGCCGTTGTGTGCAGGTTCCTCGTCAGAATCAACATCACACACATCTAACCCTCTGTCATTCTACAGGCACATGCAATGCAACAGGTGCAGCAGCACATGCAGGCACGTGGGCATTTGCAGATGGGACAAGTGGGCTAGGTTGTGGAAGGCTGGGCGTTGGTGAGCTCGATCCTGTGTCGGCGCCCACTAATCCAATTGCTACCTCCTTACTCTCTGACCCTTCCCATCCTTGACTACCACTATCTACTTCTACTACACTATTTAACATGTCACTTGCTGAGGCATCCTTAGCCCCAGCTTCTTCATCTAAACTGCAGAAGTGGTTGTGACATCAACTGAAGTGTGTGTGTCAGCATGAGAGCCATGGAGGAGAGTGAGGCCAGGGCCCCATTGGGGCGAACAAAAGGGGCGGCAGGGCTTGCTGCCGTCATGGAACACCCGGAAATGGGCAGCGTTGCTCATCCTTGCTACTTCTGCTTGGATGAGGCCATGGCATGGTGTGCGGTGAGAGAGGAAGCCAGAGCAAGAGAGGCAGTGATCGCCAAAGGAGTCGATGTGAGCGCCGCATGAGCATGTGGTTGGGCCAGTGAGAATGGAGAGAGTGCCAACGCTGTGAGAACGGGCTTTTTTTTTTTTTCAATGCAGTTTTTGTTACCCCGATTTTTCGGCCTTTAGGGCCACATGAAACCGGCCAAACAAAAGGGACCTACACCCCTAAACCTTCTGCCTCCTCCACCTCAAACGACATCCAATCCCGAGCGTGCTCACCAACTTCCTTTTTCCATGTCGCACACACAACCACAGCCCCATCAGCCCATTGCTTAGCCATGCAGCTCCTCATATAGCCTTTTCCACCTCCCAAGAGAAGTCACATTTCCACGACAAAACCTTCTCACTCCGTTGCGCTGGGGACATGGCCTTCCAGGCTGCCACAACCGCATCCCCACAAGAGACTTCAACAATCCGCACTAGCTCACGATCCACCTCTTTCCAGATGTGCTGCGCCTTCCCACATTCACATGGGCATTGCATCCATGCCTCTTTGTCCCCCTTTGTCCATCCCTTGAAACCCTTTCCCCACTTCAAAACATTCGCACTCAGATGCGGGATGCTACTCATCATCATCCTGCGCATGAGCACCCTGTGTGCCACATTGGGTACCATCCAACTCAGTTGGCCCGTCCAACATCCCGCATACCCCCGCGCTTGCCAGCCCACCCCACTAAAAGATTTAACATATAGGTAGGACGATCACCCTGCCGTCAAGCCCGACTTTTGGTTTACCTTTTCGCTGTTTAGTTTTGTTTTGGTTTTCCCGTGACCGTTTTAGTTTTGTTTTAATTCTGGCACTTGGGTTTTAGTTTTGTTTTGGTTCATTTTAAATTTTGGTTTCTATTTTTAGCTCAAAAATCACTTTTGAGTGGGGTGCTAGCTGAACTTGCCTGGCCCTGGGCCTCTTGGGTGGCCTGGTGGGGACTGTGCTCCGCGCAAAAGGCGCGCTGCCCCCTGCTCCTCTGCACCAGGGCCGCCAGCCTGCTGTTTTTGGCCTGTTTTTTCTGTCGCCGTTAAATTTCAAAGTTCTCGCCTTCGCAGTTGCATCTAAATCCGGGCATTCGCTGGGCTGTATTCGATCGTTGCAAATGATGCTGCAGTTTGTTCAGCGCTCCGCGCTGAGCCTAACGAAAGCTTCGCCTACCTCTTTGGCGAGCTCCGGCGAATCTTGTTTCGAGCGGCTTTTTTCGAGTATCCAGGTATGAATGGTCCTGGTCGAGGATCCACTTTTTTTGCGCACATCACCTGTGCGTGCTTGCGTCTCTCCCTGCATGCCTCGCAGAACGCTTTGGAATCGCGCGGTGTCCATGCTTCTGCAGGTATCGAGGTCCAGTACGGTTTTTTGTGTTGCAGTCCGTAGGTACAGCAGTTGAGGATTCTCCCTTCCCCAAACCTCTCGATCACCTCCTTCTCGAACCTCATTGATCCACATGCAGGATTCTCCAGGAAGTGGTGGTTGCGCTGTGGGTACTTTAGGTGCCATGCATGCAGCCCTCTCGTGACTGCTTCCATTCCCATTCTTTCTTCCCTCGTGAGTTTTTCTCCTCCAAAGTGTCCCTTGCCTTTGCCTTTCTTTTTCCCTATGCCGTTCCCTGTGCTGTGTTCCCTGCAACTCGGGCTCGCCCATACTCCTATCACATCGCGTTCCCTCAGCCCACCGTTCTTGCATATTCCTTCTATCATCTGACCATCCTTGAATTCTTCGAATCTTGCCAGCACTTCTGGCATCGTATAACCCTTGTTGCCCAGGTAATGTCCTTCGCAGTTCCCACCACCCTGGCTATACCTCGTACTTGCTGCATCCCATCCCTTGTTCCCAGCCATCCTTCCCTCACATCCAGTACTGTCTTTGCCTTGTATGGTGCGTGAGTGAACAAGCAAAAAGTAGGTAAGTGAACAAGTGAAAAAGTAGGCAAGTGAACAAGCCCAGCCCGCTCGCCTGCGCCAGTGCCAGCGGCCAGTGGTGCGCAAGCTGCCGCGGTTTTCACACAGCTTCGGCGCATGGTAATCTAGTGCCAGGTGGATAGTGGCATGGAACTTTATTTTGGCATACTAGCATCAGCGTGCTAGTTTTAAAACTGCCGGTGTCTGGTTTGGTTTTGTTTTAATTCTGGCGCTTGAGTTTTAGTTTTGTTTTAATTGTGCCACTTTGCGTTTAGTTTTGTTTCGGTTTCGGTTTTGTTTTGGTTTGCAAACCAAAAGCCAGGCTTGCCTGCCGTGCAACGTAAAATGGGTTCATTTCAGTAAATAACTGCTGTAACGTAAAATCAAGAGCGTGCCTAAAAATAACCCCCTTTCTTCCTGTCGTTAGGTCGGAAATGGTGCCATCGGTGATAACTCGGCCGGTAAAGAACGTTGAGACTTATCCTTTCAAATTCATGCTTGCGGTCACCAGAGCTAGCTAAAACGCTCGATGGATTTTGCCCGGCGAAAAATGTGGATTTTGCCATGCGGCGCCTCCTGGGCATGCTGGAGTGCCTGTAGAGGATTTTCCATGAGGAATTATCGGTACGAAGCCTTCCGAAACATCTGTTGATGCTAACATCTTCTTTGCAGGTGATCGGGGCTGTAACGTCGATACAGCAGTGGCTGCAAAATGCAGCCCCGAGGTCACTTTTCCTAACCCCTTCCCGCATGAAACCTTTCTTAAGGATGACCATAACCCCTCCGCAGGCTTCGAAGCTGTCCTGTTCGGCTGTGCGCGACGCAATTCGTTAGGTGTGCTCACCATTGCATCACCTGTTTTTTGGTCAAGGCATGCTGGGCTTGTTTGCACTTGTTTTTGCTTTTGGCTCCTTGTCCCTAACTTTCGATTGCAGGAAACAGCTGGAAACAAGCTCTACGAGCATCATGGATGGAGAATTCAAGCCCCGATTGAAGCCTTGATGATGCATGAATACCCACTTTTTGGTTACGGCATGTCGGGTGGGGTGCATTCTGGTGCGCCATGGCGAAACAATCATGCCCAACAGAGACAAGGGCTACAACAAAGAGTGACAATAGCCAAATCCAGTGCAGTTTCCTTGTTTTTTTGGATGAAAACATGCTCATTTCCAATGCCATGTCAAGTGTGATTTCAGTCCAGGCTACCCAGAACATCGCCAATTTCCGCCCTGCTGGGTTCCTACGGGCCCAGTGGCCTCCCTTGGCTGCCCAGAAGGACCTGGCTGCTGCATCTGCGCAAACTGCATTCAGTTTGGTGAGCAAAATAGTACCTGGGTTGTGTTGTAATGTACGGTTAAATAAGAAAATCAATATTCTTCCAACGGCTGTTATCTGTACGGTTTAGAATGGAGTCCAATGTAGGATGACGTCATGTGGCGTCTTATAAGTGCCGCTTGTTGGTTTGTCACCTTATTACAATATCTGTACTTACTTATACTTGCAGCCTGACCACCCCAACCTGGCCGCGCCCCATCTGGCATCGCCTGCCTGCCGCATGGCCATGCACACAGCACCATATTGGAATAACCAGGGTAATGCATTAGGGACTGCGGCGCAACCGCGTGATTAGACAGTACGACAGTTATGGGCAGCCGGATTCGGAGGGGACCTTCTGTTCTCACCAATCCATGTACAGTCACGCGCACGATTGCATTGCCGCATGCTTCCCTTGCATTCTCTACTTGACTCACCTTTGCTCTTCATCTAAGCTCGTGCATGAATAACATGTATGAAACTGACTGCTTCCGTGTCCATCTCACATATTGGAGGCACTGATAAATGCCGAGGTGCTAATCGTGTTGTGCATGCATTGCATTGCAGAATTCTCGTCACTTGTCAAAACTTTTTCATTAATGACCATCAGGTTTGTGGTAACTCTCTATTATTTCAGCTACAGGTGTGCCTTTTCTCTCTCTTTCTCGCAGCGTTTCATCTCGTGAGTAGGTGGCATGGAATTGTGTATTCAAAGTTATGCAGTATTACATTGCAGCAGTATCTGTAACACAGTGCACATTGTGCGCTATAACCCCACCCTCAATCCGAACCTGAAACTGATTCATATTCCCCCATGCTTAGTACTCTAACTCTTCTGTGAATGTTTGGTTCATAGTTCAAGCTGGAAATGCCATCAGCACTCTCGCAGTGAGATTTCATGCAGTGCATAGGTATGCATGCCAGGCATTTACGTTATAATTCACTGAGCAGACAGAATACAGCAAACCTCGACGAGTATGGCGATTACAATCGCCATGTGTATAGGGATGCATTTTTTATATTTGTATATACGTGACTGGCACAATACATACACTCACTCACCCACATTCACGAGTACACCTTCACACTCATAATCATATGATTTACACAACATGTATACTCGCATGAGTCAGCATAACCACATGCACGCACCACATACAAACACACACATGCATATGCACACATTGCACATATGCTGATGTCCAGAAAGCTCTGAATCGCATATTGAATGCTCTCTACCTTTAATCTGAGATCCACCCATTCCTATCATATTCACACCCTGTAATCACACATACTGGCACTCATGTAAATCGCTCCTTGACTGTGACATGTGCGCTAATTCCATGTCTCCCTTGCTCTTGAAAATACGATGAAGGTCAGCTGCAACGTCCTGGCTTTTGGTCGAAGTCGAGCCCCACCAACTTGTTTGGAATGTCAACGGGTATGATACTGTTTTTCCGAACCCCAAGCAGATGTGTACGCAGCCACCACCGCAGACTTCCCTTTCTCTAGATCACAGGCATTGAAGCACGTGTCACTGCAAGCGCTTTCCGAGCACAGGCCGCAGGTCTTTGCGCAGTACGTTCTCGCAAATGCATAAGACAGAAAGCCCCAGCTAGGATACTTAGAGCAACCAGGGCCGACTGCTCTTGCACAAACATCAGTCCAGCCATTTGGGTGTTCGCTGTACCCATACGCCTTACAATTATGCGAAGACGTCAGGTAAGTAAAAGTCCGGTTGTAAGAGGCACCCATGTCTAAAACATGACGAACACCTTTCAGTAAGATACAAGGGTCTCCAGGACAACCAATGCAAACATGCAGCAGGTATCCATTGCACACGTCTCAGCACAAAACACGTGGTTGAGCCAGGGTATTAAGGTGGACATGCATGTCGTCTTGTTTGTATTCTCAGTGTGTGCAGGCCAAATGGCCAGCCTCGGCAAACCCCAATTAATATTTACCCTGCTCTAACTTGTTGAAAACTTATTTCTTCTCCTTTACTTGACTGCAGGGATTTTATTTGGCTGCAGTTACAATCATAAGCA
>Ga0099797_101633_pt1 | contig 11359 bp, 4 predicted proteins | sample Uncmet_Sort48C_1_FD_89871 | JGI IMG/M metagenome (GOLD analysis project Ga0099797, IMG submission 89871) | Marine eukaryotic communities from CALCOFI LINE 67, Pacific Ocean - C012_Sort48C_1 | ecosystem: Environmental > Aquatic > Marine > Oceanic | place: Pacific Ocean: Monterey Bay | collected... | reverse complement strand
CTGTTTGACCGGCTCTGGGTCGCAGTCCTTGAACATCCACTAAACAACCGATGAGGCTATCAGGCAGCTGTTGTACGTCGTCGCCGAATGCTGCGATAGCGATGCAATGTTTATCCTGTCCTATATAAGCGACCTTTGCTTCCTGTCGTCCATTGTCCGTCTTACCCGCCTTGTCGTCCTTGCCCTTGCTCTTGCCTTTGCTGTTCGCCTTACCCTTGTTCTTGTTCTTGCCCTTCCGCGCAGGGACGGACGAGATCTTGCTGTGAGAGAGAATGCGAACACCCTCAAGCCGAACTTCAGATGGCATGGGCGCACCGATCTTCATGAGCTGTGCCACTGAGACTTTGACACCGCGAAGCTGCGGTGTTCTGGTCTGTGCTTGTGTTGTCGATTCAGGCATACCCGTGTGGCCCACAAGTGCTGTGGCCGAACTCGCGTCAGTTGTCGACAGAGACATGCCCATCGACGCGACTATCGACTCCTGCTCAACTGCCAGCTGGATTTTTGCCTGGCATTCCTCAGTCAATACTTGTTTCTCCTTCTCGCATTCTGCGGCGCCCATATAATCTTTTTTTGCCAGCAGCCGTGTAATCTCTGTTTCGTGAACCAAGCATCTTGCCTCTAATGTGCGCTCTGCTGTTGTGGCAGCTGTCCTGGCTGCGGCTGCCGCTGCGCGTGCCCGGTTTACCTCTTTCATCTTGTCCGCATCAAGGCATGCGCTTGTTGATGTCTTCCGCTGTTCAACTGTGCGCAGTTGCTTGCTGTCTGTTCGTTTCTGTTTCTCTTCCTGTAACCTGGCAGCGCCAGCGAAATCTCGGTTTTCCACCAACAGCGCGATCTCGGCCTCGAACTCCTCATCTTCCCGAGACTTGTCGATCTCTTCCTGCAAAGCAGCTGCTCCGGCAAAGTTACGCTCCTTTACAAGCTTTTGAATTTGAGACTCCAGGTTCTTATCATGCTCCTGACTCATGGTCACCGATGCCTCTGCTGTTCGGTTGGCACCGGAAACTCCCATCAATGCACGCGCCACTGGTCGGGTTCGGGCATGGACTGTCGCGACTGCGACATCGCTGACCTTGGACGACTTCTTAGGTGGTGCCTCCTCGTGTGATGTGTGCGGGGTCAATGTACGGCCTTTGCTGGACACCGCTGTAGTTGGGATCTTATTCTCTTCCAAGTCCTTGGAGTCTTCACTGGAGTTTGACTTCCGGTCTTCTGTGTGTTCTAGATTTCCCGTGTCTTGCTTCTCCTTCTCCTCCTCCTCCTTCTCATCTGGGTCACACGCCTCCTTGTACTCCTCCTCCTCCTCCTTCTTCTCCTCCTCCACTTCCGGCAGCAGTTCCTCCACTGTCTCCTCCATGTCCATGGCAGTAGTATGAACCTCGCCCTCGGTCACTTCCGCCGAATCCACCTCAATTCCTATCTCCGCACACCTATCTTCTGGTATGGTCATAGCTCTTGCGCTCAAACAAATGTTTATTATTATGCTTGAGCCACCCTATAGCACCGCACAAGTCCAAGGCATGACAAAAAGGTGATGCAAAGAAATACATGGAATCTGTTGCAACAAAACATAACTCAGATTAACAGGACACGGACCCTGATAGGCTAACACTATATATATATATATATATATATATATATATAAACAGATTTAAGCTGTATATATATATATATATATATATATATATATATATATATAAATACACTGATCTAAGCTGTCGCCTACGTTATACCTTCGTTGTGTGAGGTGGCATCGTTGGTCAACCCCGCAGACTTATATTCCAACGTCGTGGTTTAATATCTTCTTGTGTTGTAAAACATAAAACCTAGATTTCGTTAAGTTTTGATGTGTGTTGTTGGTTTCGCTTTCTCAACTCCAACTGTGTGTTTTTAATGTGATGTGATTGATGGTATGTGTCTCGTGATATATAGTTAGCAGTCTGGTGGACTGTGGACTGTTGCCCTGTTGTCGTGTCGGCTTCGGTAGGACCCGGTTAAAACACCAGCACACACACAAACAATGTCGTGTGAATGCATGCAGTGTGAGTATGAAGTCAGTAGGATACACTGCATATTGTTTTGTAACAGTAGCGAAAACATCACACACTATGTACTACCCCTGAGTTGGCATTCACTGCTACAATATACGGCATTCTTGTCCCTGCAGAAGCACCATCGTGCTTCATCCTGCCGATGGCAAATGCAACACACACGAATGCCATAGAGATCTTCTTCCATTGAATAGATGTAGTTGATTTGACTGGTACTCGGATAGCTATAGTGGTGTTTGTTGACCTTGTAAGGTTCATTGAGCCAAAGCCGTTCTGCCACAGTGTATTGAACATCTACATGAACGGCAATTATCAAAATGTGTGCGCCCCTGTTATTGCGTAATGTGTTCCCTTACTCTGTTTTTGTCTAGTCAACTCCGACGCGAATGTGTATCATATTTTTTCGGTCCGATCTGTTTGTTGATTGTACATGTGTGTTTGTACATATTCCACTAATTCTCTGAAACTGACAGAATTAGTTACAGTGCAGTCTGCCTTTGCCACCCTGATACACCCCTCCGCCATGCATGGAAACAACAGTATGGCAACATTGAACTATGTGCTGTCTCTGAGTTATCATACCCAACGCACCCATAGCAAGACGCCATTTGATTTATTTTGCACCGGACATCCGTTGGGACAACCCCTCGAGATTCTGTGAACGGCACTAATGTACTAGGCCTACAGCCTGGCACCGTCGGGACACCTCATACATTCTATATACTCTAAGGTTTTCTGAAGTTATTGCGTCTTAGTACTCGTTTCAAGAATAAGAGATTTCGTTTGTGAAGTTGTTGCGTACTGTGTTCTCTTACTCATTTTTCGTCTAGTCAATTCCGACACGAATTTACATCATATTTTTCTATCCGGTTTGTGTTCGTGTTTGTTGATTGTACATGTGTGCTTATACATCGCTCACTACTTATACATGCGTCTTAGTACTCGTTTCAATAATAAGAGATTTCGTTTCTGAAATGGTTGCGTACTATGTTCTCTCACTCATTTTTGTCTCTTCAATTTGGACACGAATTTGTGGTCTGGTCTGGTTTTGTGTGGTGTATGTGTTTGGTATGTTTTTGTGTTTGTTGGTTTTACATGTGTGTTTGTACATAGCTCACTAATTATCTGAAACCGACACTATTAGTTACACTGCAGCCAGTCTTTGTCACTCTGATGCACCCATCCGCCATGCGCGGAAACAACAATATGACAACATTCAAATATGTGCTGTCTCTGAGTTATCATACCACACGCAACCGTAGCAAGACACCATTTGGTTTATTTTGCACCGGCCATCCGTTGGGACAACCCCTCGGGACTCTGTGAATGGCGTTAATGTACTAGGCCTACAGCCTGACACCGTTGGGCCAACCCATCGGGAACGGCATACAGAAAAATATAGTCGGCGTCGTTGGGACAACCCCTCGGGCGCGACATATCGGAAAATGAATTCAGTATAGTGTTTCATAATGTGAGAAAATGCTGTTGATTAGCTCCTCTAACTCTCTGTCATTGATCTCGAAGCCTTCCCATTTCGCTTCATTTTTACATCTCTTGGCTCCTGGCAAAGGACTCATGCATTGGCGTTGTGGATCAAGTGAGAACTTCTGCACAAGCCATTTTCGAAAATGACTCCGCTTTTCTACCAATGTCATGCTGCCCCACGAAATGTTCTTGGTGAACTTTGTCCACCAGTCAGTATGCAACCTCTTCGGGTTCTCGCATGCCTTTGGTAGCTTTGGCATTCGAGCGAGGAAACCACGTTCCTTGATTTCGTCAAGGAACAAGTTGAAAATCACACTAATGTCATCTCCCTCAGCCCTATTATCTGGCGGTGTGTGGCAAGGGAATGCATCCTCCATGCCATGGGTATGCAGTGTCCATCGCTGCTGGAGAGGAATCGAATTGCCCGGTTTGTCAGCTGTAGATCTGCCATGTCGGTACAATTCCCGCTCAATTTTCCGTCGCACCGCCAACGTTTTGACCCGTAGCGCTCTTTCCGTCCCCTGTCTCAATTGGCCATGGCTGCCATCATTTTCTACCACCACCCTCAGAGAGTGCATGTGTGCTTCCGCATGTGCTTCGATCTGATCTGTGCATGCTGACCTCTCCTCGAGCGTCGCAACCCTCTCCGGTGCAGACTGTGTGTCGCGATGGAATTCGGCTTCGGCGATGGGACTCAGGTATGTAGTTTTGTTCGGGGGATAGGGGTGTGTGCGTTCAGTGAGGTTTGTCTTCCTTGTACGACAGGTCAGGGACAATGTCGGCGGATCCGTGAGGTTTGTCATCGCTGTACGACGGGTCAGAGGAAATGTCGGGGGACTTACAGTGTCCGGTACGGACGTCTCCGAATCCTGTTGCTCTGGTGCTGGATGACCACGCTCGCCTGGGCTGATGTTGCTTTCAGTCCTCTGTTCTGCTTCCATTTTCAAGCTCACTGTCCTAGGTAAGTGCTGCATAGCCACAGGCCCCTGGACGATGTTTTGTAAGCTGTACTGTAGTTGATGCACCTGCTCCCCACTCGGCAATGCGTCACCATCCTGTCCTGGCGCGATCGATGCCCACGGACTCCACCAGTCTTTCAATGCATGATGCAGTGAACTCATAAATATATGCCAGATCTGGGCAGTGTTTGCATTGTCCCCAGCGTAGCCCCATTGTGTAAATTCCTTGAAGCACCCACTGAACTGCACAAAGGCCTTGTGCATCCTCCCTCGCAAGGACAAGGGCGCGGTCGCCATGTTGTTGCCGGCCCAATCGATCAACTTCAGGTTTTTCAACTTGAGGATGCTATCATCATCATCAAATGCGACATTCCCAATATGCCAATCATATGGTTTCAAGCCGTCGCGTGCTGCTTGCACGAGATCTTCTACCACTGTTGTCGCTGCCACCGCCACCATAGACATCGACGTTTCGGTAGGTTCTTTCTTGCTCAAACGCTGCACCAATTCTGCGAAGGTGAAGCCAACCCTTTGTAGGAAGAGGAAACTCATGTCCGTGTCCCTGATCCGTGCCTCTGCGTAGCCGTGTGTCTCCGGAACCAACGAGCTCAAGATGCGCATCCTGTGGGAATTATCCCATTCCTCCTTGTTGTGATTCCGTACGACGTCAAGATTCTGCATCTTGACTACCCAGGGCAAATCGTCTGTAGTGTAGGCGACCCGGTGATATCCTGCATGGAGAATTGTGAACGTATGTGTTGACATCACGCCATCGCTACGTGTAATCTGAGCAGTAAACTTCTGTGGCTTGTCATGACCTCGGTGCTCTACCGTGCCGGAACTGGATATGATCTCTATCTCCAATACTACTGATGCTGACACACTGCTGCGTGCAGTAGGTGGCTCAATAGGCAAGGGGTGATCTGCCTGCAGCCATTCCCGAGTAATCAGCTCGCCTGGTGAGTTGTCGGTGGTTATCTCCCGGAATTGAACGCCTGTATCGCATAACTCTTCCCGCCTAGGGAAATTGATGCGCAGCTGAAGCCCAGGGTTGCGTTCGTGGTGTGCGATGCTGTCTAAATGAGCTCGAGTGGCCTTCTTCTTGCACGTGATGCAAGTTGGAAAGTGTCGTTGCCAGGTAGGATTGTATCGCCAGTACCAAAGATTCGGTGGTGCAGTGTGTATGAACTGAGATGTCGGCTGAGCCGTTTGTACGAGAATTTGCATGAGGTCTTTGACAGCTCGCTCTGAAACCACACGCCAGTGTATGCCATCTGCGGCGATCTCAACTCCGGGCGCTTCCGTGACCACTGGTACTCCGGCCTCCCTGAGCCTCTTCTGTAGAAGTGGTACTAGGATTTTTTTTCATTATATATGATAGCTCTTGAGGTAAGGAGATATGGGTTGACATAATAAACATAAGAAAAACATATGCCGTTGTTATAAACCCATGGAGCGAAATATATATATATATATATATATATATATATCCATACAGTCATCGCAGATGTGGCAGTCCCCTCGGATGATTCGCCGCACATGATATCTTAGATTACATAATGTGCATGCGTGTATTCTCAACTTATGTGATACCGGTAAACCCAATCACGATATTCTCAATTTACTGCTATTATAGATGACCTCTGAAACGCATATCTATTGTAGTATGTATCTAACGCTTACCTGGATCTTGATTGACTACCAACTATGTCATGGAAGCCCTATGAATGAACTCGACCCTGAACATCATGTATCAAATCATACAGTCTATGTCCGTGAATTACAAGGAATTGTCCGGACCTGCCAGGCATTGTTATAAAATGAAAAGACTTGCAATGAATTCCCATGGGCTTGTTCATATATAATATGAATTGCTGAGCATCGGAATACGAGCGTCAACTCCGATGTCGTTGGGACAAACCCTCGGGATCGCCTATGCAGACACTAGACTCTCATTAATATGTGCCCCCCCCCCCCAACCCCCCTGTTGTTCATTATGATAACGCTACTGCAACCACTGCATGAATCTAACAAATGTCATATTTCAGTATCTGTCATCAACCACACTGCCGCCGGCCTCCCCTGACATTGCATATATATATATATATATATATATATATATATATATACGCCAGACTTCCATAAATCATACTCTAATATTGGGATGGGTAAAAGATGTTGCGATATTAAGAATGAAAAAATCTTCCTAGGTTCTCGTATACTTCCGCATTCTGTAGACCCGGTGAAAGCACTGCATCACCCACGAAGGCCACTGCATTGCTCGCAGTCGTGTGGAGAGCTGTGGCGATCTCGTCAGCGCACTCCCTCAGCCAACGTGGTTCTCGACTTTGTTTTTGTCTGGCCAAACGATTTCCATTGGGGAATATGATGCACAGTTCCACCGATGGAGAAAGGGTGATGTCCACCGCAAACTGTGTCTCTTGCTTGCCTCCTTGGCATTGCCATAGCCTCGTGTCATATCCTAAACTACGTAATTTCAGAATGCATGCAACTCGAAATTCGAACAGCGTTGAATCTGATAAGCATTTGGCAGTATGGGTAAACACTTCGATTTTTGCATGTTGAAGTACCCAATCTGTGCATGGAAGGTGTAGAGAGCATTGCAATCCCTTGCGCGTGTTCCTGAAGAGTACCCCTACCGAGTATCCCTGCTCCATGCAATCAACCAAAGGCTCGCCCAGAAAACATGCCGGGTCTCGATCTTCCCGCTGCCACACCAATCTCTCCGGGCATTCCAGAAATGCGACGGCCACTGCTTCTTCCATGTCCGACTTGTTCCATGTGGTGGGTGTCAGTGTCATTGGCGACTTCTTCAACGCATCGCGCAATTCTATGAACTGGTGTCTTGCTTTGCTTAATCTACCGATCTCTGACATGACTTTGCTTCGCGTAGATACCGCTGTTACAATATCGGACAAGCGAAATCTCATCTTCCCTGGCCATGTACAGGTATTTTTAAAAATAATCACCGCTGCGACCTCAAAGGTGACCTTGTAATGCATGCTCTTGAAGAATACAGCCGCATCTCTGAGAGGAAATGGTAATTCTGTCACCGCCTTCCACAGTTGATCTTCTGAGAGCGGCAATGCGTTGATCCGCTGTCTGGCTGCATCGCTTCGATCTTCGGATATAGGGCACATTGACAGTTTCCCAGCCTGAATCTTGAGATGAAAGTTCTCCAAAGCTACAACTGATTCAATTGACTCTAAAGATATTGGTGGCCTAGCTCGTGTGTCTGGAGAATCACTGGTAACAAAGCGCGTGGCACTTCCGGTTTTGACCCGACCTGCCCGTCCCTCTCTCTGTGCCTGGACCGACGCTGGTGCTGTGAAGTCATCTGAACTGATGATATCATCGTAGGCCTGGCTGGTCCGGCAGAACCCTGCGTCCAGCACGTGATCTATCTGTGTTAATGTGATGGAGGTCTCTGCTATGGACGTAGCCAAGATAGCTTTGGGATGGTCGACTACGGCCAATGCTTCCTGTATTTGGTGTTGCTCTAAGTCGGCATGCAACGGTGAAATCCATTGTTCGCTTATACCCTTCTTCCGTGTCAGTGTGTCCTGCATATCCTCGATCTCTGACCTGCCTGGGAGGAACAGCAAACAAGATTCTCCTCTGTCGAGAATCGACGCTGTCATATCTGCCATGGCTTGATATAGAAGCCGGACATTGTACACTGTGACAATGTTGCGCTCGAGAGGATGTGGTCGCTCGTGACATCTCACCCAGCAAGTATTTATCTGATCCAATGTTGCCTCTATAGAGTCACTGAATGTCGCCGACGCCCCCATTATCAGGAAGGATCTCTTTGTTGCTATGTATCGGAACACCTCCCACAGCATACTGTAATGCGGGTCGGTCTCCATGGCATGCAACTCGTCGCAAAAGACTCCATCATAATCCTCGAAAAATTGAATCCCATGGGATGTATACCATTTAGCCGCAAGGCCCACCGTGACAAACACTACCCTCGACTCTGCGAAATCATCACCCCCATATCGTTTCCCACCCATGCGATAGCAGGATTTGCACTTAGCGGACAGGCATACATTCTCGGTGTCGATGGTGCTTGGGTTGAGCGCGAGTAACTTGCCGCGAATATGCTGCTGGAACTCTGTTGGAATAAGAACAGACTTGCCTGATCCAGTTGCCGCCTGCACCATCGTCACTTCACTCCTCTGTTGTAGCAATTGCCTGATCTCAGGCATCTTGCTTTGCAGCGGTAACTGCCCACCCATCGTGCCCAGCACTGGCGCCTGTCTTTCAATCGCAGCACCGGAGGGCACATCCGAGTTACGAATCATGACCCTCGGTTCCATGTCACTGTAGAGCACACGGCCGTCGGGACAACCCCTCGAGTCGTGAGTGTTGGCCTACCCCTGTGCATCTGTTTGTAGCCAACGCTGCCATCGTGTGCATGTTGTGCCCTTTTGACTATACATCTATATATATATATATATATATATCAGACACTGATGGACACTACTAGATGTAAGACAATCTATGAATTGTGAGGAACTCCCAGCAATTCTTATTACTTGCGCTCCGATGGTTTTAATATGTGTGTCGCAATGGGTCTGATTGTTTGCAGATGAGTTCCTTTACACATTTTCCGTATAAATATCACATCGTCAGGTGGCTCGACATAAAAAAACAACAAAAGCTTTGCCATGTCAACGACCAGTCCATTAACTATGTCGTCTCAATAACTGACCCTCGAATCAATAGTCAATTAAACATGTCGTCTCTATAAATACATGATAGACCTGATGTTCCAAATTTGCTTGTTTATCGTGACTTTGATTGGCTCATACGCCTCCTGTTCACCCCACCAAATATCGACAATATCCAAAGAGGTGAAACATATACATGAGCGATCACCTATTACCAAAATGTGTTTGCTTATTGTGACTTTGACTGATTATTGTTGTTTGCTTATTGTGTTTGCTTATTATCATCCCAACAAATACCGACATTCTCCCAAGAGATGATTGCGTGTTTCTTCATGTTCGGACACCTGCCACGATCGCCTTACACTGTAATATCCCATGGTATACACTAACCTGAATCTCATCAGAGGCGGTGAGTGACCTATAACTATACAACCTGAGATGCATGCTGTATATCCACATTTTGAAATGACGAGGCCGTTGGGACAACCCCTCGGACTAGACGCGACTGTGTAATACTCGATTGGATCTTCGTCACCCAGTTACCAAACCTATGATGCACTCGCTCACATGATCTATCTTATCAACTAAGTGAATAGGGGTACATGGGGTAATGCTGCACCACAATGATCAGTCAACACGATGACCTCAACAGACGTGTATCTCATCTGCATGGTTATAATTGCGCTCAGATGGTTTGAATATGTGTGTCGCGATGGGTCTGATTGTTTGAATCTGAGTTCGATTACAAATTTGCCGTACACATATGGGCTGCTTACATGTGAGACTAATCTGAGATGCATAATGTATGTCCACATTTTGTTATAACAAGGCCGTTGGGACAACCCCTCGGACCGGACTCGACTGTGCAATACTACGTCACCCGGTTCTCAGGCCGCTCACATGCTCACATGATCTCCATCCACTCGGATGACACAAGTTGATTGCCTTGGTCATCGGTCATCGACAAAGGAAGGTTGCGAATGAAGTGCCACACGCCCTTATCACGTGTGGCATAACGGTTACATATTTTATGGAGTATCGGCTGGAAGTGGTAGGTCTGATCCTCGCATGTAGTAGTAAAGTGTGCCACTCCAAGAGGTGAAAATATCACCATCAGAATTACATGGGAGTCTTTGTTAACTGGTTCCCCCACTTGTCCTGCTCGGACCATGGCTTCTTCTGGAGACTCGCGCAAGCCAATATGCCACCAATCTTTAGGAATCTCTAGCATATTTTTTTCGATGCACTCGTCCATCTGGCTCTTCGATACAAAAGTGCAAAGCTTCAGTGGTTGCGGAGTCGACATGATTTCAGGCAGAGTGGTGCAGTCTTGTAGCAATTTCAGGCGTTCGAACCAAAACGGCTTCATTCATTAATTACTGGTAAACCCTGTCCCGTGATGAAATCTGCTTCCCAAGCTTGTCCGGACATCATCAAAATGACCCAAACACTATAAATAACTACAAAATCTGCTTCCCAAGCTTGTCCGGATATCATCAAAATGACCCAAACACCATAAATAACGACAAAATCTGCTTCCCAAGCTTGTCCGGATATCATCAAAATGACCCAAACACCATAAATAGCGACAAAATCTGCTTCCCAAGCTTGTCCGGATATCATCAACATGACCCAAACACCATAAATAGCGACAACATCTGCTTCCCAAGCTTGTCCGGATATCATCAAAATAACCCAAACACCATAAATAGCGACAAAATCTGCTTCCCAAGCTTGTCCGGATATCACCAAAATGAGCGTGTTCACCGTACCTGTCGACAAAATCTGCTTCCCAGGCTTATCGGGAAATCACCAAAATGAGCGTACCCACCGCGCCTGTCGACAAAATCTGCTTCCCAGGCTTATCGGGAAATCACCAAAATGAGCGTACCCACCGCGCCTGTCGACAAAATTTGCTTCCCAGGCTTGGCCGGAAATCACAAAAAGCTTACCCGGATATCACCAAAATGAGCGCGAACACGATAAATAGCGACAAAATCTGCTTACCAAGCTTATCCGGATATCACCAAAATGAGCGTCAACACGATTAATAGCGACTACATCTGCTTACCAAGCTTATCCGGATATCACCAAAATGAGCGCGAACACGATAAATAGCGACAAAATCTGCTTACCAAGCTCATCCAGATATACCCAAAATGAG
>Ga0099797_101632_pt1 | contig 11378 bp, 3 predicted proteins | sample Uncmet_Sort48C_1_FD_89871 | JGI IMG/M metagenome (GOLD analysis project Ga0099797, IMG submission 89871) | Marine eukaryotic communities from CALCOFI LINE 67, Pacific Ocean - C012_Sort48C_1 | ecosystem: Environmental > Aquatic > Marine > Oceanic | place: Pacific Ocean: Monterey Bay | collected... | reverse complement strand
CTTCTTTCGAATCAAATCCAAAGCCATCTTTCGTTTTTTTCTGATTTAGAGTTGTTTTTGTTTGATATCTGCAAAAACTTCTCTGCTTTAGAAAGAAGTGGACAGCACGATATCTTTGGTTTCTTTTGTTTCTTCACTTTCACTGTGTGCAAGATTTCAGTTTTCTGTCAGTTTTTTTCTGTTTCTGCTTCTCAAGTGAGACTTCTCAGTGTTTCCGTGTGCTTATTAAAGGTTCTTCTCAAGGTTCTTTTAACTTAAGGTTCTCTTAGTTCAAGGTCCTTGAGTGTCAGTCACTGTTCACGGTTCTCAAGAAGTTTAAGTATATCGTATAAATTTCAGTATATCGTATAAGTTTATGTATATTGTGTAAGTATATTGTGTAAGATTTTGTTGGTTAAAATTTAACCAGAGTTTTTTTTTTTTTTTCTGTGCTATATATAATGAGTATACTGATACAAAGTTTAATCTGGTGTATAATTTATTTTTTTCTAGTTTCTCCTTTGTTTCTCCTCGTAACTGTTACAACTTACGGCTGTAATTTCAAGATCTCCTCTGTGTTACTGTTACGGCTGTAATTGATCTCCTCGTTACTGTTACGGCTGTTACGGTTGTTCTGTGTTTTCAATAAAAGTTTTCTAGTACTCTCCTACTTGTGTACTGTACTATTGTTGCAGTATATAGAATTCGCTTGGTAACCAGATAGGATTCCTATCTGGTTGTTGTAACTAGACAGAAAGTCGTAGTCGTTGTGGAGTTTGATTTAAATATCGCAGTTTTTCAAATTGAGATATTATAAGCAGTTGTAAGAGATATTTGGTGGTGTGGATAGATGATTTTTGCAGGAACGTTATCCAGGATAACGTTACCTCACGTTTTGAGCAAGTTGCTGTTGTTTTGAGAGATTCAATTTTTTTTGGAAAGAAGATGCAACGGCTCTCACAACGACTCTCAGAAGATACAACGACTTTCAGAAGATAATAACAACGGCTCTCACAACGGCTCTCAGAAGATACAACGGCTCTCACAACGGCTCTCAGAAGATACAACGGCTTTCAGAAGATAATAACAACGGCTCTCACAACGGCTCTCAGAAGATACAACGACTTTCAGAAGATAGTAACAACGGCTCTCAGAAGACAGCATCAGCTCTCAGAAGACAGCAACAGACTCTGCGACAACTCGTGCAAATACTTATGCCGACAATGACAACTCATGCAAATTATCATGCCGACAATGGCCACTCATGCAAATACTTATGCCGACACAACTCGCGCAAAGTTACGGCGCCACACACTCATGCAAATTTACGATCGCCACAATTTGTCATGCCTGCTGTCCATGCTGCTGTCCATGCCGACACTGCTGTCCATGCCGACACTGCTGTCCATGCCGACACTGCTGTCCATGCCGACACTGCTGTCCATGCCGACACTGCTGTCCATGCCGACACTGCTGTCCATGCCGACACTGCTGTCCATGCCGACACTGCTGTCCATGCCGACACTGCTGTCCATGCCGACACTGTCATAGACAGTCTCCAAAACGATTCAGTAGAGACCTCCTCATAAACGATTCAGTATAGACCTCCTCATAAACGATTCAAGAACTCATCATGCAGAACACGACGAATGCAGAACACCATGCCAAAATCAGTTTAAACTCGAAATTCCATCTGATTCTATTATCTAAATTTCAAAAACCTGCGAGAAAGGGCATCAATGATCACGGAATTGTCAAAGCCCACTTCAATAATGTCCAGAATTAAATTTCCACCATCGGGCAGCAGTTTCTTGGAAAGAAAAACTTCTGGATCAGCTCCAATTTTCTGGGCTCCTCTTCACAAGAATTCTTGGAAACTGACACACGTTCTGGGCTCCTCTTCACAAGAATAACCTTGGAACATGATTGTGACTTCTTCAAGCCCTGAACAAATTGTAGCCTAAGTATTTTTGAATCCAATGATTGTTCTTTTTTATTCTTTTAGCTAAGCAGCGCTGTGTAAGTGATGATGTTAAGCCAAAAGACTTCTGTTCTGAAATATATGGCTCTCACTGACACGAATAATCCAAATTCTGATTAGAGTTTTGATTAGAGCTTTTAGGAGAAACTTATCTGAAGGCTATGATGATGCTCCCTCTTATCTGAAGGCTATGATGATGCTCCCGATGATGCTCGCTGGTGCGACGATTGCTAGATCTTTCTTCTTCAGCCACTCACTCCTGAGTCACAGCCACTCTTCAGCTGTCTTTCTTCAACATTGTCACTTGGCTTTAAGTTTTTGAGAATCGATCGATGATGATTCTACCCTTTGTCGCCACTTATTCTACGGTCGACCTAGTATTCGCCAGTACTCATCGCTGTCATTGATTCTTAGCTACCAGTTGAATCTCAGAGAGATAATTTACACTCACTGAGAAAATAATAATATTTCAATGACTATACTCGCGCTGCAATGATTCCGATTGAAAGCTGGCTGTGAAAGTGACTCGAAGAAAAGATTCCGCAAAAGTCGAAGATATCATTCTTAAGGAAATTTCTTAAGGTTCTTTTTTTTTGATTCGATTCTTAAGGTTCTTTTGATTCAAAAACTCGCACAGCACTAGCTGAGATTCTGATTCAAAAATCAACTCTAGGAATTTATGTTTTTCTTTTTCTTTCAGTACTTTTCTTTTTTGTAAATTGTGTGTAATTCTTTTTTTTTTTTGAATTTTTCAATACCACAACTACCACCTTACAGAGAGAATTACAGAGAGAAACAAGAGAGAAACACTCAAATAACAAGGCATTAAATTTCCTTCAAACAATCAACGGACGACCGTAACTTTATTTTTTTTTTGAAATTCAGTAATGAAATCAGAAGAGTTGTTGGCGTGAACTAGATCAAGTATTTTCTCCTTTGACACTTTACTTCTCAAGTTTTCTTCTGACCTTCTAACAATGATTCTGACACACACAACCTCAGCTGATACTTCATTTCAAATTCAATCTTGAGCTCCTTCTACACCTTGAGCTTTTATCTTAATATAGAGTGCTTTTACCACATGGAATCTTCTCTTTCTGACACATATGGAATCTCCTCTTTCTGACGCAGTCAATTGAAATTCAATCTCCTCTTTCTGACTGTCACATACCTGCTTTTCTGACACTGTACGCAACCTCTTTCAGTGTCAACAGGTCTTACTGGCATCTCAAACACTTAGTTAGTAGCCTGTCAATCAAACAAAAGTAGTGATTATCTCTTGGAAAGAAATTAATTTTTTAAAAATGAAACAAAATTACGCAGTTTATAGAAATCGTTTTAAGTTTTTTGTTTTTAAAAAGGATAGGTATTTTGTATCAACGAGAATTCAAACGAGAATTCAAACACCACAATGAGTATATTATCATCAAAAAGAATTTTGTTTTTCTCAAAATCTTGAAATTTTTTGCAGCGTTCTTTTTAATTGATTCTAAACAAACTAGAATTTTGTCAAATGATTTTTTTTATCAAATGATCAGTCGAATCTGTGCTCAGTCACTTGTCAAAAACAGTTTTTTTTTTTTATCTCCTCCTCCTCCTCCGCGGAGTCTGTACGGTTCAGTTGTACTACTCTAGTGAAAATTTGTAACCTGTGTGAAAATCCTTTTCTCACTCAGCTGTTCAGGAAATTGATCCTGAAACAGTGACTGAGGATAAAAAGAGATATCACTGAGCTCAAATTCTATTACAAATTCTCGTAGAGTAAAATGGCCACACACAACAACTGACTCCTCGTACTAAATTTCCCTTAGAGTCATGATCGTCATCGGCACGCCAGACTTAGAATCATGATGTGCACTGTACAGTCATGACCGACTGTACAATCATGATCAAGTCCTGAATCTGACTCAGACTGTACAAAATAATAGAGTCGCGAGTCACCCTTTCGTGGAAAGAACGACGTCTTTAGTCTGTTGATGATTGAATTGACTCCACCCTCCTTGTTCGCAAATATTTTTTTTTGCGAAAGAAATTAAGGAGACTACCCAAAGTTCCAGTAATTGAGTCATTGTGTACCAGGGAATCTGTTTTTTTCTTGACTTAAACTCTCTTAATTATTACAGGATCTCCTCTTTTCAGACAGCCACAGGAGATACAAATTGTTGGAACAACTCACCCGGTCGAGTACGACACGCCGTCCCGACACAGCAATGATCAGAAACTCAAGTCTTGAGACAAACAATATTTTTTCATCGCCAGTTGATTTCCTCTTGAAATGAGTCATGGGCAGTTTTAAATTTACTCAACGGTCACAATGATCACTCCTTTAATGCCAACATGGACTTTGACTTAGACATACCTACCTTCGAATCCGATACAACCTACTTTCGAACTCATCTTTATGCCGTGCTACTAACTGTGGATGGCTACTAACTGTGGATGGATTAGTTACAAGTCTGCTTCTCGTTCAACAGTCCCATGATATTCTTGCTTCATCCTGCTGGAGCCTGGGACACAAGAAAATCGTTGAGAAAAAATATTGCATCATTGATAATCGTATCGCGTGTGAGACTTGAGTTTTTTTTTGCTGCCAGTCATCATGGCTGTGTGCTGATGAGTCATGGCTGCTGATGATTGAATCATTGATCCGTATCGAAATTTTTTAGATTATAGATTGTCAAAATTGATAGAATTGAGTATGGTCTTTCTAAATATTTTAATTTTGAAACACTCAGTGCAGGTATAACTTTTCTCCATTGGTGGATAGAACTTTTCTTTTTTTCGAGGATAGAACTTTTTTTCAAACACTTACACAACTAAATAGGTCTCACTGAACTCTGTCATAGCACTGAACTCACAGTAATGACAGAGCCTCAGTCTCACTGAACTCACTGTGAGTGTCACTATAATGATGCCGCAAAAGTTTTTGTTTCTGAAATCTTGAGAAAATCTTGAATATCTTGAATATACTTGAATAATTGAAACTCACACAAAAAAATTTATTCTTAAGTCCTTGAACTCACGAATCTTCTGACCAAGACACAAATTCAATTACAATGTCACTGTGATATCATTACCACGTAACGTTATTGCAATTTTGAATCTGTATTGTGTGATCAAGATTCAAAAGAGTTCTGAAATAATAAAGACAACAAGAGACAAGGCTTTCTGTCATTTGATAGTAAAGTCACTTGGGAAAAATACTCAGCTCCTGACAGTCTAACTTGGCTCAGTCTTCTCTGAACTTGAGTCTTCTCTGTTCCTTCTCTGAGCTTGAGTCTTCTCTGTTCTTTCCTATGTCTTTCTTTCTTTTGTCTATCACCCGATGTGACAAAAAGTCAGCGAATTTTCTTTTCTATCACCCGATGTGACAAAAAGTCAGCGACTCTATCACAATGACTCGGAAGCTCCTTCTCCTCTTAGAGGACCTCTTAGAGGATCTCTAGGAGTCTACTCGCCAAAATTCAGAGTTTAGCAAGACGTCGCCTGGGACTTGTTGTCTTCAAGACCCTTGTCTGTTGTGACGACAATATCATGCCCATCAACTTTCTTTTCGTATTTTTCTGCTGTTGCAGGTGCTGCAGGTGCGACAGCTACAGGCGTGTTATCAAATTCTTTCATACGCTCCTCTGCTGCATTGATACCCCACAAAGAAATTCGCAAAGAACCTTCGGATGGTACATTGGATTTCGCACGAGTGACACCGGCTCCGCCCATATCTGCGTTACCCATAGCCAACATACCGAGACCATGCGCAACTTCTCCGACACGCGTCTTTCGGTCTTTACTCTTTTTCGAAGATGACATCTTCGAAGCCGGCAAAGCACCACCGTCTGGACCAGAAGCACCACTTGCCAGGGATTTCATGGCTTCTTTTTCCTTATCGTAACGATACGAGCTGAGCATCCTGCCGCGCGCTTCGCCCTTGGAAGCCAAAACTTTCTCGATGCGCTCTGGATCATTGAATAGTTCGAGGATTGTGCCTCTGTCTGGAAACATTTCGACCGCCATCATGAATAAGGTCTTGTTCAAACGCCCGTGATCGATTTCGGAGACGCCGGTGACAAAATTCATCATCGTTTCATCACGGAGTGCCTCTGGGATCAGAGAATAAGACTCGAAAATAATGCGGATTTTATTCGCTCGGATTTTATTTCGAGCGGCCTCTGCTTCAGAAGCGATTTTTTTGTTTTCGGCGTTGCAGTCGAGTTTGGCCTGCATCGTGGTTTGATGGATGAGGAAGGTAGCAATTAGACCCACGCAGAGGAACCAACACGTAGCACACACAACACCCGGACCGTCGGTGTCGGTGTTGTCAACCAAGGCCATCGCGGATAAAATCATCAATAACACCAGAGAAGTTTGGAGCATATCGATGATGTTCAATAACTGGGATTTCCACGGCCAGACGAGGACTTGCATGAGTAAGAAGAAGAGCAGAACGACGCCGAGGAAGAGCGCTTGGGTGAAAGGCTGCGACGCATCCAGTGTCGTGGAAAGGGCGACCAAGAAGTTTCTGATCAAAAACGCAAGTCCGTAGTACCAGGCGCCTGCGTGGAAACGGTACACAATAAATTTCCATTTGATGGCATAGCGCGGATCGGAAAGCGATCTTTTCGGGATGACGGTCACCATGTAGGCGTACATCGCGATGAACGGCAACGACTGTGTACACAAAGCAATGATTGCAACAACTTGCATATAAGTGTGATCACCTTCAGTGCAAATAATACTTGGAGCTCCCGACATCGAACTTGTTCCATCCGGATGTTCGTAGCATCTGAAGGGACTCATCACCACCAAAACAATTGTGACGAACAACGCCTGATAAACTGTACCCCAGGTGTTAAAAACCGCCTCCGGTCGCATGTATTTCCAAGATTCTTTGGGGAAGATTGTGCGAGAAACGACCGACATGGAATACAACAACAAACCAGTGAAATAGACACCGCAAATTTTTATCGTGTAGTCCGTGACCGGGTTAGAGCCCAAAACACAACCAGCCTTGAAGATCGCCAGATCAAACGAGAAGACTTTCAACGTGGACCAAATACCGGATAAAACGTCTGGCCAAGCGAGATTCAGTTGCGACATGGCAGCAATCGATTGAGTTGTCGTGATAAATGACCCGAATCCGGCGGCAACGACGACATGTCCTGACATTTTGGCGGTAGTTTTTCCGTTCACGAAGAAATAAGAACCCAGAACGGTACCAAAGAAAGCGATGAAAACCAGAAGCAGCGGAATCACATCGACGCCGGTCGTACACTCTTCGCAAATATTGTCAGGGTTGCGGTACCAATTGTCCAAACATTCCCCACAATTCATGCCAGTATGACCAAAACGGCAGGATAAATCTCCAACATTGCCGCCGCCCATGCAGGGAGTTTGGTACCCGTTGGTCGAAAAGGCGTTGACGCCGAGAGAATGGCAAGATTTCGTTTTGAACGGCAGCGAAAATTCCGTCATGTAAAATCCTTTCGAGACCTGAAAACATCTTCCTTCCACCGCTTCCTTAAATCCGAGATCGCTTGCTTTGAGCGGGTCTCCGCCTTCTTCTGAAGCAGTTCCAACTTTCTGCGTTCCCTCCGGGCAACCGATACCGAAATTGGTATAGGTCGATCCGATAGGACAATCGAGACCCAAAGGACAGTCGACACAGTAATGCTTTGCAACATCGGGATCGCGATTGTCCTTCATGGTGTTGGCTGGGCAAACACACTCTTCGACGCTTGCTGTACCCGGCGCCGCTGTCACGAAAGCAGGGCCAGAAGCGGATACACACATTTTACATTGAGTTTGTTTCACTTCATCCGTATATTGTCCCACTGGACAGAGATCACACCGATCCCGACCCTCTTTGTTAGACGCTGTACCTCTTGGGCAAGGCACACACGTGGTTTTACCAGATTCCGCCTGAAACGTACCGACACCGCACGCAACTTCGACAGAATTCACGGCAATATAACCTGGGTTTGCGTCGATACATTTGCGAACCCCATTCGCATCCGGAGTTTTCTCACGAAACTTACCGGCCTGACACGGTGCGCAATTCTCGATCGCGACGGCCCCAGGACAAATCGCACCGTCGGTACAAAGCCTGACACCGCTGGGGTCGTTCGGGATCGGGATCTGATCACGGTAGGTCCCGGTTGGGCATTCCGTACATTGTCCGAGTGGGATACTTGCGGGACACATCGCGTCGTCGTTGGGAACACATTTGATGGAATTCCTTGGCAAATCTCCGCACGTGACCGGTGTATACACGGGTGCGTAGTTGACAGCCGAAGTCTTGGTGCAGGCGCAACGTCCGCTTGCGCAAACGAGTTGATTGTTGTTCGGGTGGACAGCGAAAGTTCCGTTTCCGAGACCGGCACTGTCGAGGGTCTGTTCTTTCCAGCAATCCGCATCCACTGCGCAGGAAGGCGCGAGACTTGCTTCTGGCAAGGTCATAACAACAAAAAATTCCGTAGCATCTGTATCGCCTGGAACTCGGTGTTCCACTTTCTTCACGTAATGTGTGTCCTGCACAGTCTCAACTGTACCGGTCAAAGCGGGATTCGCGAGTTTGTCCACGATAAATCCACTTGCGATCGATCTCATCTTTGAATCTTTCGCCCATCCACCGAAGGAAGAATAAGTCGTCTCAATCAATGCTTTCGCAGATGCAGGATATTCGGCTGCACAGGGCCGCATTTTGGCTTCGAACATCGTAGAATTCATCAGGTTGATTCCGGAAGCCTTGTCGTAAGCGGGAGCATAACAATTCCAATCCTTATCGTAGATTTGGAGTTTGTAGCCGAGGGTAGCCGCATCCATGATATATTGTTCACGATCGGATGGGTATTGTTTCACTTGGCCCTGGGTGACTTGCAACATCGCATCGTGGAGAGTTGCGATTGTTGGGGTTGCGAGAATCATCGACATTGCCGCCCCCATCACACCTTGGGCGTTTTTGTCGGTGCAAGGATCCGCAAACGATCCAGAACATTTGTTGTCCAAAGGTTGGAGAACATCGGCGTAACCGACACCCATGTAATACGGGATGTTGTATTTCTGGGTTTTCAAGATGTAGGTCATGCGCCAGTAACCGTTTGCGTTTGTGGTAGGATCATCGCCAAACTTGTTACCAGCTCCTTTGCCCGGAATGTACCATTTGTGGCGAATCCAGACGAAACCACCGGACTCTGCAGCTGCTTTGAATTCGTTGTGGAGAGAATTACCATTCACCAAACCAGTTGGGAAATTTGCATTCACGTAAGTCTCCATCGTCTTCCCGTTGAACTCGGTCGGATTCGACGAATCCACCATGTTCACACCGTTGTAATCGAAGACGAAAATGTGAAAGCTCCCCGCCCGTCCAGTAGCAGCCAACATCTGTGCCTGGATTTGAGAATTGACCGTGCGATCCAAAGCCAAATCGGTAGTCTTCGGAAACGTGACGTATGGTTTTCCACCGGGTCCACCCCCAGGTTCCCACCAGGACTGCGTGGCCTCGAATTTGTATTCATCCAATGCATTCAAGTCGTTAAAGGTATCCACAATCGGTTTTGGGATCATAATGTACGCGAATCCGTGCGCGAGCAGAGTTCTCGCGTTTTCGATCGAGCACGGCGCCGCAAACGCGGAGTTGCAAGATGCGCAATTCGGCCCGAACAAAGCTGGCTTTTTCAAATGCGAAAATCCGACGTTCCCAGCATAGATGCGTACCTCTGCATCTCCGTTTTCGTCAATGTGATGAACATGCACACCAAACACCAAAGACGATTTATAATAAAAGTTACCGGGAGTCCCCCACAAATAATGCTGCCAATCGCCGCCCGCGAGAGTTTCGTTCACACATCCCTGTTCGACTGTGTCGGCTTGGTCGATGAACAGTTGTTTCAAAGCGTGGCCGTCTGGCACGAAACGATCACGCCAAGTTGTGACCCGACCGCCAACCATCGATTCGAACTGTCCGTGTATGGAAAAATCTCCCAAACAATTCCCGGTATGCTTTTCTTCCCACGTATCGGTAGAGTTGTGGCCCCAATCAATCCCGGTTCCCGGGCAGGTATCTTTCGTGTCAATTTTATCCCACTCCCAATTTGGGTTTTCTCTTAAATCCCAAGAATTCACCGAATTAATAATATGCGCGGCCGAATAAGGCCCTTTGGAGACTGAATTCATCGCAGCAAAGGATTTGTCGGCCAACATGTTGGAATTGTTCACCATTTTTAAACTCCCGGTTTGCCCGGCGACCCAATTTTCTCCGGAATTTGCGTAAAATCCGCCGTCGAGAGCAAAGAGACCAGTGTAACTTTTTCGCACACTCCCCGTGAGGGTAAGAGCGTTGACTGCTTCAGCTTTGGTCGTCTCCCAATCACGTTTGGAGCGATCCAGCAGTTGACGAGCAACCCATGCTCCTTGGATACGACGGACGTTTTGCATCGCACCAAAAGAAGTGTAACCGGCGTTTTCGTTCGGAACAGCAGGGATAGGATTCAAACCCATTTCGGTTACGAGGAACCAACGGTGGTCAGCAGCAGCGTATTGCTGGTGTGCGCCTTTACCCTGCGCTTCCAAGATTGTACCGGAGGCAGTGCTGTTTTTTTTTTTTTTTTGAGGATTTTTTTTTTTTTAATTTCAAGGAGTCTGTGTCAAATTTCAATACAGAGATTCATAAATTAAAATTTCATTCAGTTTTCACTTTTTTGTCATTTGCCGATATGATTATCCGTTACATTGATTCTATTTGTTCCGTTTGCAATGATTTCTCAATACGTCAAATGATTCACACCTTCAACAAGTCAATAATATAAGAAAATAAATAAATACCCCGCTCCATAGCTCGCGTCTCCAGCAGGATTGCACTCACGAACAAACAACATGGTATGCGTGGGGCAGGTTGCTGGATTTCCAGATGGGTGCGCGCCAAAGGAGGAGTAGATGTTGTACGGCACCGACTTGTCAGCAATGAAATTGTGGCACTCCTTGTGACCACCACCATGACTGTAAATACGGTTCGCGAAACGCCTGAAGTATCTGAGAAATTAGAGAGAGGAAGAGCTTTTTTTTTGTGCAGATGAGAGTCGAGAGAGGAGTTTTTTTTAAGACATGAGCTTAAAAGTTTTTTAGCTTTGTGAGAGGCAAGGGTCCACTCGGAATCCAAAAGGTTCAGAGAGTGAGAGACACTCTAAATAAAACCCAATTGAATTTCAAAAAGAAAAGAAAAAACTCTAAAACTAGAAAAAAGCACCTCTGCTCCCCCAATTTCATTTCATCCAAGAGCCAATCACTTCCCATCGGTGCCTCAACTCCAGGAGTCCGTCCCGACTCCCAGCCGTGGTACACTTGGATGTTGCTCCCGACCGTCGCCGCAGTCATGGAATCGGCAACGATGACACCGTCACCGCGCACCACGAACATCCCAAACAAT
>Ga0099797_101630_pt1 | contig 11386 bp, 3 predicted proteins | sample Uncmet_Sort48C_1_FD_89871 | JGI IMG/M metagenome (GOLD analysis project Ga0099797, IMG submission 89871) | Marine eukaryotic communities from CALCOFI LINE 67, Pacific Ocean - C012_Sort48C_1 | ecosystem: Environmental > Aquatic > Marine > Oceanic | place: Pacific Ocean: Monterey Bay | collected... | reverse complement strand
TTGGATATATATGAAATTGGTGATGATGGTTGGTGGACTGCAGCATTGGGAAATAATAGAGGATTAGTGCCACAACAATATATTAAACCTGTACAGACGCTTGATACGCTATTGCATTTCATCCGGTTGTACCATTCCAATGTAAATAATATTTTTGCCGAAAAAAATATTAATCAACAATTTGTACAACAAGTGAAACAAGTTGTTACTGGTGGTATGAAACATTTAGTATTGGTTCAAAGTTTATATAATTGCAACCCATATGCACTTGCACAAGCTGTAAAAGATGAAGTAAAAAGGCAAAAAAATCCATTGATACCATCATCTTTGTATAACACATTAGTAGCTATAGATAAAAGCTTAGGAGGAGCTGGATATGATCAGGACATCATTGGTCCTCTTGGTAATTTATTGAAAACGAAAATCGCTAATTTGCCATATTTGACTTTATCAGCACTATTTCGCACACTTGGGTCGTTAAGTAATACGGATAGAAATATATTAGCATATTCATTTGGTCCATTAATATTACACCCGGAAGTACAAAATCTAGATACATTAATGAAACATCAAAAAGTTGTGAATAATTTTACATTATTTCTTATAGAAAATGCAGGTCGTATATTCAATGTACCAATGATTCGATTGAATAATAATAATAATAATAATAATAATAATAATAATAGTACCAGTAATCTGATGAGCAACATGATGAATAATAATAATATGGCAATCAACAACAACAACAATGCACCTCCATTACGAAAAAAACCTTCAAAGCAAAATCAAGTATTGCAACCACAACAACAACAACAACAACAGCAGCAGCAGCAACAACAACGAGTTTATCGGAATAGTACTGGTAGTAATAATAGCAGTAGCAGCACGCTATTCAATGATGATATACCTATGGTTTCTCCATCGTCAATTAGTCGAGAAGCTTCTTCCAATTCATTGAGAGATTCAATAATTACCCTAGAGCCTATTCAGATGGATGTACAATCGTCTAATGATAATTATCTTCAACCGCCTCCAACAACGGTTATGCAACCAATGAATGTCAGTGTACCACAACAACAAAGACAATCACCTAAACCAGCCCCGCTACCAAGAAATGCACCGACACCACCAACACGAACGGTTATGCAACCAATGAATGCCAGTGTGCCTCAACAACAAAGACAATCATCTAAACCAACTCCGCCACCAAGGAAAGCACCTACACCACCAATACGAACAGTAAACAAACCAGTACCACCCAAAAGAACAATAAATGCACCACAACGTTCTGGTTCCAATGAGATGAACCGACCACCTGCACGTTCTGCACCAAAGCCACCTACACCAAAAAAAAGAAATTCAAATGATAACAATATTAATAATAACATAGCAACGACACGGTCAAGTCCAATTAACAACAATAAAGTATATTCGGATGATAAACCACCAACACCTAAACCAAGGAAACACAAACCAAGTATTGATAATAACATGAAAGTATCACCTGTAAAAACGGAGGATCAGCAGGCTGGACGTCAAACAAGAGCTACTAATTTTTCGGCTACAAAAAATATGTTTAATGGAATGCAAAGACAGCAGCAGCAACAAGAAGTGAAGAAAACGCATGCTATCAGTCCATCATCACGAACAAATAAAGCAGATTTTTTAGCAAAAGCAAATATGTTCAACAAGCCAAAAAATCAAGTACAGAAAACACAGCAGGTAGTGAAAAAACATGCAGTCAGTCCATCATCACGGACAAATAAAGCGGCTTTTATAGCAAAAGCTAATATGTTTGATAATAAACAATCGAAAGTAGTGAAAGAGAAACCAAAGCCACAACCAAAAAGTAACAATTCTGCGGCATTCAAAGCAAGAGCAAATATGTTCAATTCAAAGCCAACAGCAGTAGCAGCAGAGCAAAAGCCTGTACATCCTAAACAACAACAGCAAAAAAAAGTAGTTCCTAAAAAGAAACAAGTGCAACAGCAACAGCGAGTTGTTTCCCCAATTCTCCCAGAACCGTCTAATAATCAAATTACAACATCTTCTACTCGTGGTGGTGTTAGCAGTCAAGGAAATGCCAGTCTTCCACAGCCTACGAGAAACAATAATAATTTTGCACGCCCACCATATCCTATGAGCAGGAATAATAATAATAATAATAATAATAATAATACGCCAGTTCCACAACATCCTGCAAGAATTAATAATATTGGACGACCACCACCGCCATTGCCATTACCAGCACACCCTATTGCACGAATGCCGCCACCATTACCAATTCAGAGAAACAACAATCCACCACCACTGCCAGTGCCAGCAACAAATACTAACAATAATATGAAAAATCGTGCCCCGGTTATGCGAGTTGGAAATTTATTAGCCGAGATTCGTGCAGGTAAAAACTTGAAAAAAACGAAGGTAAATTCAAGTAATGGTGGTAAAAAAAAAGTAAAAAAACAAGTCGGTGGAGGAGGTGGCATTATGGCTCAAATGTTGCGGCGACAGCAAGAAATTAAAGCAAAACAACGAAATAGAAAAGGGGACAAACGTTTAACAGGCATAGGAGGTAGTTTTCTGAACAAGAGCAATAATGACGATAGCGATAATAGTGTTGTTAAGAAATCGTTAAAGAAGAAAAGTGCACCAGTAGTACCGAAGAGAAAATCAACTTTAAAAGGCCGTGGAAAACCCATTCCACCAAAAAGATCTGTATATGGTAAATCTAATAATAAGCCTGCACGTCCATCGCCGAAACACCCATCATCAATTAATAATAACACTAGGAACATGCCCCAAATGCCAAGAGGTGTCATGCCACGACCAATGCCAATGGGAAGACCACCACCACCATTGCCAATGAGTAGTGGAAGACCGCCGCCACCATTACCAATGAATAGTGGAAGGCCGCCTGCACCTCGTCCTATGATGACAGGTGGTATGAACTCGTTATTAGCAGAAATTCAAAGAGGAAAAAAGTTGAAATCTGTTAAAACTACAACAAAGAGCGATGGTGATAATAAAAGAAGTAATAAAAAAGCTGTTGGTGGTGGTGGAGGGGGTTTGATGGCTCAAATGTTACTTAGACAGCAACAAATGAAATCAAAACGAAAGAAACGAAAAGGTGGAAAAAGATTGACTGGAATTGATTTTTAAATTAACATATACGCGTCGTATGTCATACGAATATACTAGATGGTGATATATATATGATATATATATGATTTACGTTCGTACATTTACCGAGAGATATATTTATATATACCGTATATAAAATATTTTTACTTTATTTTAAATATAATAAACACACGCACACACTCTCTTATCAATTTTAGCACAACCAGATGTGGTGCTAATTCCTGTCGTATGCCCCCGTGTATATATATTTATATACGCGCTTTATTGTTGTGATTTTAAATATAAATCAACTTTTGATAAACCCCATGAAGCACCACCTAAATTAGTTTCTGCATTTTTACCTAATTTAGTTCCAAAAGTTACTTTAAGAGTATCTGATGAATGCTTTGCTGTAATATCTATTGGTACAGAAAATTTCATTTCAACAACTTGCTCGTCGCCACATACATTCACACCACTTGCTTTTTTACTAGTTGAAGCAGCTGCACTGTATGATTGTGTCCATACGTATTCACTTTCTGGAACACCTTGTGCATTTGGTGCACCTGTACTAACTTTTAAATATGCATATTCACCCATCCATAAATCTATCATATGAAACGTTGCAATAATACGTATTGCACTATGTTTTCTTAATCCTGTATATGTTTTGGAAATTTCACCAACGGTGAACGCACCAGGGCCACCAAGCATGGTGACACCACCACAACTTTGTATTTCCATATCCATACTAGCATGTTCTGCTTCCCAACCACGTGTACTATTTTTACTTTTACCTCTTGCAATATCAAAAGTATCGGTGACTGCTACACCCCATTGTAACATAGGACCAACTGCATAACCTTCAGCTGCATCCACGTCTTTTCCTTTCAATACTTTGGTATTGGTTTTTACACTATTGCCTTTCACAGCTAAATATGGACTTTCTTTATCACCTTGTCTAATATTGAACTCCCCTTCACTATTTGCACTAATGGAATAACTTTTTTCTACAACTCTTCCTAAACGTAAAGTAGCACTTTTACCAACTGGAGCGGATAATTTTAATTCACCAACACCAGCTACATTGCCTTTGGCATCCACCTTGTGTTCCTCAACTTCTACGAAGGATAATGGTGTTTGTTGTGCAAGTTCTTCAACTTCCATGATCGTTCTTTTAGTACATACACCTTTCGTTGCTTTCTCTCCACCAGCTGTAAAACATAATTCTCGTTGTGAACAGTCCGAATGTTTAGCACATGGTGCCATTTCTGTACCATTAACGTTGGATACAACTACTATACATAATATGAACGCGATATTCGCAACAATGGCTAACATGTTATTTTTCATGATTCTTATAAATATGAATATTATATATAAATATATATATAATATAATATATATATATGATGATGATGATAATGTTGACGAATATGATCTATGTACCTCTATTTATATTTTCTATTCCTTTCCAATAATTTCCATCCCGCCCTCTTTTTTTTTCTTTTTTCTTTTGTTAACACTTCGTTATAGTCTAAGTGGTAAGAATCCTATCATCTTCAGAAACTGAGACTCCACACACATGTTTTTAAAAATATTCTCGATGCTACATCGATGCTAATCGTTGTTACCACGTATTTAGCATTGGCGCTCAGCATAACCAGAGAGGAATATATTAGTCTAATTAGTAACCAGCAGCAGCTGTGCAAAAAAGAAGAAGCGATTATAAACAACAACAGCAGCACAACAAGTGCACAACAACAACAACAACAACAAGAAATAATTACCACATCATCAATCGAAGTGCATGCCTGGCATGGCCAATTGAAGATGATACATTAAAAAAGAAAAGCAGAACAATGTGTGTGTGTGTGTGTGTGTAATTGTGTAATACATGTGTATATGGATCGACAGCGAACTGCAACAACGACATTAACAACAACAACATTAAGAAGAAAAACAGGATGATGAAATATATAATATTATTTATTACTTGTTCTTACATATTATCCATCAATTCCATCACAGTATCGGCGCAAAAACCTGCTGCAGATTATGTTGGATTACGGTTATTTTTAACTGAAAAAGGATTTGGTTATCTAGAATCGGTTGCTAAACAACTTATACTTAAAGATTTGCAAAATATTACCATACCGGATGTAAATTTCGATAAGGATGGTTTCAAAGGATCATTATCTGGGTTAAAATGTACAAATTTTGCTTTGGAAAATTTAACATTGGAAGCAACAAAAGAAAATTCTGTTGAGTTGGATGTAAATGGATTAGGTGTGAAATGCAGTGGTAACTGGAAGTATAAGTTAAAAAGTTGGCCACATATACCAAAAGGTCACGGTACTGTAGATATTAGTGTTGGTGGCGGCTCTTCAATGATGGCAGAAATTGATATCAGCAACAACAATGAAAACAATACAGTAATTAAGCCAGGGAATTGTAAAACAAATGTTGATATTACAAATTTACATTTCTCCGGAGGTATCTCTGGAGCTATCTTAAATTTATTGAAGAAATTAATACAAAAAAGTGTTCAATCAACAATTGATTCAGAAATTTGTAAAACAATTGATAATGTCGTTTCAACGAATTTGCAACCAATGTTTCAAAAACCACCATTGCAATGGCTTGCATGTGGCGTCGTTGAATCTGCACTATTTTGCGACATTGCTTTCCCAATCAATGGATTAGTGCCGCCGCAAGGCTTCCCTATTCCAAATCTTCCAGTACCAAACCAAGAAATATTAAATGCAAAAGAACTTTTATTTGTATTAGATACATTTCCATTGAATAATATATTTTATATTATATGGAATGCTGGAATTTTGGATGTTATCGTAACACCAGATATGGTACCTGCTTCGTTACCAATACAATTAAATACAAGTACATTTAGTACAATTGCACCTGGAATGTTTAAAAAATGGCCAAATGAAGCAATGGATTTAGAAATGAATGTATCTTCAAGGCCAATCGTTACGGCAGGTAATGGTGCAGGTAATATTACCATACCGATGGAGTTTACTTTCAATGTATTAGATCAACAAACTGGTGTTCAATTTGGATTTTCTGAGCAGTGTCCATTGACCATATCACTAGCATTAGGAATAAAAAAAAACACTACCAGTCCTACTGCTGGCGAAATTTTATTTGGTGAAATCAAAGATTTTGAATGTGTTTTAACGTTAGTACGTTCAGCTGTTGGTGATATTGTTACAGATGATCTTAACGCATTGCTTTCTGCTGCTCTTTCATTAGCTGCTTCAGCTGTGAATAAAAAATTAGAAGCTGGTTTTGGTTTCCCAAGTAATTTTGGAAAAGTTTCATTAAGCAATAGTTCAATATTATATTATGAAGGTACACCAGATTTTTATGCATTAGGAACCGATATTGTTTACAATGGCATCGTAGATAATGCTGGAAGCGATTTATCAAGTAGCTTCAAATTAATGATCGAAAAAATCTTTATGGAGTATCCAAAAATCATCAGAAAATTGATATCGATGCGAGTGAATAAATTTTTTGAATAAAAAAAATATACGAAGTGTATGATAATATTATACACTTTTAATTCGTCGTACGAAGTATTAATGTTTACACACACACGTCGCGCTCTCCCTTTCTTTCTTTTAACTCGACATAGAAATAAAAAATTTCAATGCATCATCCCACAAGGATGCGGGAAAACGTTGTTCAAAATTCCATTGTAATGGATCTGCATTTTTACCTTTACTAATGACCAAGGACCACATGTCGCCATCTTTATCATTCCCTTTCTTGCTATCTAGTTCATCGTTTTTAATTCTAGTTACAGGATCGTTTTCCTTATTGTCTAAATCATCCCGTTCTTGTGGTAATATTTTACCTTGTGCTTCACTATTTTTCCTACTTTCCATCATTTTTTCAATATACTCGACAATCATATCTACACTCAATTCTTGCTCTACGACACTGGTATTACGTTTGTTTTCGTAACAAACGGCAATCAAAGTTGGAAACAATACATGTTTATTTGCTTCCTCGCTAAAGAATCGAAATGGCAATGAACAAATACGTTGAAGTGCAGTCGTCTGCGTCCCCCAATTTAAACTCTCTTGGTTTTTTTGGCAGCTTAAAGCGTGATATCCCATCAATATCAATGATTTTTTAATGACTTCATCTTTTACCTCCATGTTTGCCCCTTCTTTAATATCAGACATTGATGATTTGTCTAACAATGAATTTAAAACATGATAAAACTGAGGCTGAAGACTAGGTGAGCTAAGTAATCGTTGAAACATTCGGACATCTAAACGGGCAACTATATTCATAACATCCAACGCATTTAAAACAATTCCCGTTTCCCAGGACTCTTTTGAATCAGCCATTGAAAATAACAATGACAATAATCCAGAAATGCACGTGCCACCTAAACTTTCAGAGACATTGCTTGGCAATGGACGAATATTTTTCCTATTGTTATTGTCCTTTTTGCTGCTACTACTATAATTATAATTATCTTGGACAAGACTAGATGCAAAGCTAGATAAAAAATGTAAACCGTTGAGCATCACATCCATGGTTTGTGTTTTACGTATTGAACCACTAGCACCTAATTGCAATTCGTATAATCTATATAATTCGCCTAGTTTCTCAACATGGCGTGCTATTGTGAACAATGTCGCGATATTTTCATAATATTCATACGGTATCCATTCAACTTTTGATGTATTAAGACTAACAGCTAAAACGCGCAAACATGCGATTAATAATTGGTGATTCCATTCCGATTTTACACGGTTGCTAGATTCTGGATCAACTTTTTCAATTGCATCGGTCAATGCAAAAGATAAAATAGATGAGATTTGCCCAACCGCACCATTTGCATGGAAATAAATTCTATTGTCAAAATCTTTAATAATTGCTAATTCCACGATTCGTAAAGCACTAGTGACTACGTGTGGAGCCCGATCTGTCATTTCACGGGTACAGATTGATAAAATATTTGCAAACACTTTACTCGTGCGAAATAATGCTGCTGTTTGATTTTCAAATGGTTTACTTTTTGAGCTACGTATAATAGTTCTAAATTTATTAATTCGCTCCTCCGATCCGCTTGGCAAAGTGACTAAATCTGCAAATAACCGATGTAACGTTTTATTATCATCCGCATTTGTTGTATTTGAATCAACATCTGATTTACTAGTTTCATCAACTTTTTCAGCAAATTCTTCCCAAAAACTTGTCATCTTTTGTTTGCACTTTTTCATTTGCCGTTTCTTTGCTTTTTGGGCATTTTTCTTTGCTAACTTTGTTTCTGCACTTGTTGTATTGCTATTATTAACATTTGCTTGAACATTACTGTCAACGGTTGAAGTGGTCGACGTTGATGACATTGAATTGATTTTCTTACCTATTTTTAAATTACTATTACTATCGTTATTACTATTAGAATCGTCCACCTTTGCTTTTCTGTTACTATTATCGGTAGATCCTTTTCGCTTTGGTGGAGACGTATTGCTTCCTTTTCGCTTTGGAGAACCGCGTTTCGGCGAACCACGTTTGGGTGATTTAGCACTAGAAAATGTTACTTCACCAGTCATTTCATCCGTATGCCGTGGTGATAATTGCAATGTATTTCGTAAATTTGCATTTGCTTTTTTTGCTTCAATGCTACGTCGATGATTTAATTGTGCCCTATCCTCTCTTAATTTCATTTCCATTTTCTTTGCATTTTTTGCTGCTAATGCTTCTTCTTCCAAGGACTTCTTCCTTGCATTAGCTGCCTCCTCTTGCCTTAACTTTTTATCCAACATGGCTTTCTCTTTTGCGTTGCGAATTTCCAATGCTTTTGCTTCCTTCTTCTCTTGAAGTTTACGAATTTTCTCTCGTTCCTCTTCTGCTTTCTTATTTAACATTTCAAGCCTTTCCTTTGCCATTGCTTCTTTCTTCTTTTTCTCATCTTCTTTTGCTTTCACTATTTTTTGACGTTGCAATTCTGCTTGCTTCAAACGATTTTGTAACATTTCTTTCCTTTCCATAACTTCTTTTTGCAACTTTTCCCGTACCTCGTTCGCTGATTCTTCGATTCTTGTATGTCTTGTTCTTTTACTATTCACAATTTCTTCTTTGTGTTTCCGTGCTCGTTCACTCCCTTCGTCAATGCGACGTTTGATTTCTCTAGCTCTGTTTTCTTGTGTTAAATTGTTTATAAAAACAATTTCAGATATTTTATCGTTTTCACTTTCTGCACGTTTGCGAATATTTGCCATCCGTTCATCCCTGCGATCGGATGCTGCTTTAAGGCGTGTTTGTATGGTAGATTCTTTCTCTGCCAACATTTTTTCCCGTTGTTCTTTCGAAGTACGCAGTCTAGTTTCCCTTATATTTAACCATGCTTTTTTCTCTTCTTTGATTTTTTCCCGATTAATGCGAGCTAATGATTGTTTTTCGATAAACTTCCTTTGTGCCTCCATAGGTGTTGGCTTTGCACGGTCTGGTGAAGACAATTTGGCATGCAATGACCTTTGTTTCTCCGGTGGCGATGAACGTGCTGGGGATGGTGGGGATTGTTGGCGATAATCATCATCATCATCGCTATCATCATCATCATCATCACTTTCTTCTTCACTCATCATCATATCCCCCCATAGGCCAGTTGAGCTTGTATTATCTAAACGTAACATCTCTAATACTTGTGTCGTTGCATTATTTCCACTACTATTTGTGCTACTGTCATTTTTATCATCCTCTTCATCTTCTATATTGCTTTGACTTTTCTCCAGCATACCAGGTGAACGACTATGGTTTAAGTTGCCGTCTTCATCAACTACACCACTTAAAGTTGTAATCACTTCTTGCTGCTGCTGTTGTTGTTGCTGTTGTTCATTATCGGCATCCTCGTTACCACCATCACCGCCATTACGCTTTGGCATGGAAACCGATGAAGATGAAAATGTTAAGCCACTATTAGATTGATCATATGGGCGTAATGATGCAATAATTTTTTGTGATTGTTGAGAGGATGATTTATTTGCACGTTTTAGAACGGATTCAACAATTTGATTGATTCCGCTAAGACTTGCTGGTGAACTTTTTTTAATTTCCCATGCAACACTTCCTTTCTTTTTCAATGCAGATCCTGATTTTTCTAATCCACTTGAACTCTCATCGATATTGTTGTCTCCCATGTCTTTTCTTAACGCTTCATATTCTTTCTGTAATTTAACGGTATCAACCAAGGTTTGAAAACTATCGCGCCATTCAGCCATTAACTCCAATGCAGCAACGGCACTTTCGATTTCGCTATCAAATTCACAGATATAATATAATTCATCGACAGCTTGGTTAACATTTTGAAAAAGTATCGATTGTAATTGTTTCCTTAAACGCAATTTTTCCCGTATGAACGGGTCGGTTGATGAGGAAGATAAATCATCGCCATCATTATTTTTATTGCTGCTGTTGCTACTGCTTCGTCTGAAAGTCTGTTGAGCATTCGTTTCGTTATCCCCTCCTTTCTTACCTACTGGTATAGCCATACGTGCTGCACGTTTTGGAGTGGAGGCAGAAGAAGAAGAGGAGGAGGAGGAGGTGCTTTTTGATGATTTTTTACTACTTTTGCCGTTACTGTTGTTGTTCGTACCACGAAGTACTGCAGCTGCCCATGAATGTTTAGACGGTGGTTTCACCTGTTTTTTCGACCTGTCACCACTACTTGTGTTCTTTTTACTTAAAGGCGGATCTTTATCAAAATTAATTTCCTTATCCTTTGTTTTCGTGGTGGATCCTTTATCGCTTTTATTGGTAGTAGTATTTGCAGCTCTTTTCTTTCTGTTTTGTTTTTTTTTTTCAAATTTTAACAACTGGCATACCAGCATAAACAGCATTGAATAGTATTATAGAAATAAAAATTAGGTGGTATTATTATTATATATATATAGATTTGAAATGTAAGTTACGAAACAAATAGATAGAGATTGTGAGGTATTATTCTATAGTAAAAACGTTTTTGTTTTTATTGTTGTTGTTGTGTATTTTATTGTTAGGAGTATATATATATATATATATATACATTTATATATACAGGCATAAATAACAATATAGTAAACTAAAATAAATATGTCTAGTAGTTCAAACGTTACAGACGTTGGGACAAAAGACGAAAACAAGATGTCAAATAGTAGTTCTAGTGAAATTTTGAAGAAGAAAACGGAAAGTGCATCGAAAAAGAATACTAATAAGAATAAAGGTAGCTCTGAATCAGGTTCTG
>Ga0099797_101627_pt1 | contig 11396 bp, 7 predicted proteins | sample Uncmet_Sort48C_1_FD_89871 | JGI IMG/M metagenome (GOLD analysis project Ga0099797, IMG submission 89871) | Marine eukaryotic communities from CALCOFI LINE 67, Pacific Ocean - C012_Sort48C_1 | ecosystem: Environmental > Aquatic > Marine > Oceanic | place: Pacific Ocean: Monterey Bay | collected... | reverse complement strand
GTTATATTTGGTGTGCTCCCTATATGAGTGTTTTTCAAATGTGTTTGTACCTTCAGGGTCCAATCAAGGACATGCAAACACCCTTTTCATATATTCTAATGCAATGAACAGAACAGGGCACCATAGTTAGCCATGTTCTTGTATGCCCAATTCTATGGAAACTCACCTACATAGAGAAAGCATGAAGTGAACCACACCCGAACCCAGCATAGTGTCCAATGATTCAGACAAAAGTAGCAATAACCACAAGCATGAATACACATAGCCTTAGACTTCTACACACTTATTCAAGTATTCACATGAATATGTCAAGCAAAAACAAGTATAACCAAATATCAACTAAGTATTCCCATGCACATGTGTGTCCACAACACTTAAACAACTTGTGATGTGTAAAGTTCGTAGGAAGCTGAATACAAGAGCTACAGGAACAAAGACTATGCGTTTAAGTAGTGAGCAAATTAGACATATGTTTCTGGGTAAGTATGTACACAACTAAGTTTAGCAGACAGAGGAGCTTCTCTGTCTGCTTCCTTTCCTTCTCGGGGTCGGTGTAGTCCTCTCACCTCTTTCTTTTGTTGGCATGCTTTCTTTGTCGCTCGGTGCATTGACCTGTTTTTGGTCAAGAGAGTTAACCGCATGATGTCGGATATTGTGCTGCCAACGTTCGGGCTGGTGACGTTGATGAGACAAGGCCCTCTTTGGGCCCACGCATTCGCTCACAGGAAAATGAAGCTAAAAATGTAAAAGTGAATTAATTGTGCGTGTGAGTATGTTGAAACAGACTCTTGAGTGCCAGGTGTAAGAAAATGCAAGGGAAGCTTGAGGGGCGCAGCCCTCCCCCACACCAGAAAGAGTATGTGTGAATATAAATGTATAATATATATATATATATATATATACAGAGAGAGAGAGAGAGACAGAGAGAGACAGAGAGAGACAGAGAGACAGAGAGACAGAGAGAGATAGACAAATAGAGAGAGAGCACTGCCTTAGGGCTTTTGAGGCGGCCAGACAGGCAGACATGACGAGTAGAGTCTCCCTATTGCTATCAGAGGAGTAGAACAGTTGTTTGTTGCTTCAATGCCTTCGTCTAGCCCTCTTGAAAAGGCTGACATGTTGCTTGTCGCTTGAATGCCTTCGTCTAGCCCTCCTGAAGAGGTTGGAAGAAAAGTTGTAGGTGGGACTAATTATCATTGTGTGCAGGGCGAAGCAGGCCCGCGCTGTGTGCACCCTAGTCGGTCAAATTATGCATGGAGATATCTTGGGTAAGGGTCATAAACAAAGATATGTGTGCAGCCAATCACATATCTCCTTAGGACCCAATACTAATACTCATTCTTGAAAATGGAAACAGCCAGTACAAGTGTGCAGAGTGAGCATCTTGATGACATGGTGAGTCAGAAGGTGTTATTGTTACTGTTAGCGGCAGGTGATAAGCCTTGCTGTCAGCGGTGAGCAAGTTGCTTGCGGCAAGACTCGTTTGTTTGCCAACATGCCGGCTGGAGAATTGTCGGGCCCGGCTCGGCCCATGTTAGTCCGAATGGGCCGGGCCAGGGCCCATACTAGTATGGTCACAAATGGGCCCGGCCCGGGTCCCATATGGGCCTTGCGCCAAATAGTAAACAGGCACGATTAGCGATAGATACCGTCAAGCGTCAAGTGAATGGCAAGTGACAAGTACAGCCAGTTCACTTGAATGGCTTGCGGCAACGGCAAACTAACGCCAGAAAACATTAAGCAGAACACCAGTGGATTGCATGCCAAAACGACTTGGAGATTTAGAGGTCTTGTGGGTGTGTTCATTGTGTTGGCATGTCCTTGTTTGATCTTGAGGCCCAAACATTTGAGAAATCATTTATATAGGAAGCGCATGGAAATTTAGCAAATTGGAGGCCTTGCTCGGACACGGTGCGTCACCTGGACAATGCGACGAGCGTGGCCGGTCGGCGCTTCTGCTCGCAGCAATGCGTGGACAGAGACGGTGTGTGGAGTTGTTGATTGCAGCTGGTGCTTGGAATTTAGAGTCTGGTGGCAAGGAGGAGGTTCGCCAGGAGCTAATATCCTAGGGGCCTCAACATTTTATCCGCTTCCCAAAGAAGAGAAACACAACAAACCATTACGTAGTTGCAACAATTCGTTTGATCACCCCAGATTTTCCTAAGTATTTCTTCCGTAAATCATTTCATGTAATATTGGGATTTTGGCTATCGGGATTGCGAGTCTGGTGGCAAGGAGGAGGTTCTCTAGCAGGTCAAATCAACGTAAGCTCAAACATTTTGGGACCATTCTGCAATATCAATTCATACATGCAAGCATTGCAAGATCATGCGAAACAAACAAGGAAACAATGCAGAATAAATGCAATACCCACCCATTCATTGCCATCACAGATTTGTGACATTTATCACAGCGTTTTTTATCAGATTGCGGTTTGAGAAGTTTTTTTACATATAATCCTCCTGGTTGTAAGGCGCAGTGCTATCACTTTCAGTCCAGCATCTTGCCCACTCCTGTATAAACTATGAAAAGCCCCGCCTCCATGGTGAATGCAAGTATTTGGGCCTGATGCTCAACCTTAAAGCAATAGTGCTGGCGCCAAATACACAAAATAATACAAGCTAAACTGGGATCTGAGTCTTTCCTTGCCATGCAACATCCTTGTGTAGTCGGTCTGTCTTCAGTGATGCGCAACGCCGATAGGACACACAGCGAAACAATGTAAATCCGAAACCAAAAACTTGGGTTGACAGTCCTAGGCGGTACTTGCATGAGTGGCGGCCATAATAAAGCAAGACATTCTCTGGCCCTCCATGCAGGGTCGTTATCCGATTATAATTACAGAGGTTTCATTTCTAATTGGGCATGGATTCAGCAAATCAGCGATCATGACTAGTCCTCATTTCTATCGTGCGAAAAAGTAGGAATGAACACAATTGAACATGAGTCCTCTGTACATTGTTCAATATTTTTGTCAGATTTCACAGCAGCTCCAACAAAGTTGTAACCCCCACCTCCTGCCAATATGGGTTCCCCCACCTGTTATGGCTATTTGTCTATTACTTCGGGCTGCAACGGTGCAGCAACTACTTCGCCTTTCCCGTCTCTCTAGGGCACCTTACTTTATTAACTGTTGTTTGTGTTAATTGAAGGTGGCGGTCAGTCCAGAAATCATGTCATGTTAACCCTCGCCGACTAAGCCCCCTGCGCCGGCGTATTTTCCATGATGGCAGGGCTTCCACAAAAAGGCCATAGTTGATGGGTGTTTGCATACTCATCCAAATGCCTTAATGGTCGCCACAATAGTACGCTTCATCACATATGAATGTTATGTGAGATGCATATGAAATAATCGAGTTGTCACATGTCGCTCATGGTCGGGTTACAATATGTGCTTAGTACATTGCTACGTTAGGTTGTCTGTTCCACAAGTTCATGCGTACCAGTTTCTCACCATTCTCATATCTTCGGTTTTGTTCAACATCTGGACAGCTCTAGGGCACAGCATTTAGACAAAGGTGCCACACCCTGTTAATTAGATTCCCTCGAACGGAGGTGCTCGGATTCGTTAGACAAGTTTGAATGCAGATGGTCTGGCATGATCGCCGTTGTCAAATCATATGTATTTAGTGGAACCATGTTCCTATAATGATGTACACTGCGAACATGCTATGAGCCTGAAGGGAATTTGTGAAATCACCGGAAAACATGTGAATATTATGTGAAAGCCATATGTGCCAAAGCTGTTGTTCACATGTTTGTCACGATCGTTTCACCTGTGAACATGCATCAATTTGAGTGAGCCCCATACAAACCGATCAGAGTATGGAAAATTCTTGAAAATTGAAACACCTCCAGTGGATGACACATTTTAAGTTTGCAGTGCCTGGTGGGAAAGCTCCCGGTGATACGGAGACGCCTCATGCTTTGGCCTTGCGCCTTGGCCTCATCCATGCGCCTGAGAAGTACGATGCGTCTGCCTCTCTCGTTCAAGATCAGTGGCGTGCCGTGTAAATCGCTTCAATAAAACCAATGGATGTTTCAATGGGAGCAGTTCCCTAGTTTTGTCATGTGCTCCTTCTGTTTGAAATCAAAATTTCCAGAATTAGTTGGAAACATTTTCAAATGCATTGGGAATATTTGTGTTGCATCGAAGTTTAATTCCGACATACTTAAACACATGGCCCGACCAACAACATGGGTAAAATATGTTTTTTGCAAAGTGCACCCAAAACAAATCGGTCTAACATATTGTATATATACACGTCTGAGAGGCCAACCCGTACAAATGTAAATCAGAACCTTTTCGTGCCCGCTGTTTGGCTTTATCGTTTCAGTTGCATGAGCATCATGGTGTCAACGGTATTATTAGTTTTGTGCACCTGATCTTTGTAACAAACATGATGTATGTGTCAGTTCGGTTACTTTGTTGTATGTTCTTAGTTATAGGGGCCGGTCCTAGTTTCAACTATAGATCTCAGCGTTTCTTTGCGGACCCAATCTGCTACCGTCGCCTGCAATATTAAAGTTTGTAATCAAGTTCTCATGATATGAATGCCATATGTTTGCATTGTGTCCGCATTTTCTTATCATTGTGTGTAGGTGTTCGGAGTTTTCATTTTACATACTGTAAAATAAGGGGTATTGTACGAGGCCCGCTTGGCCGTTGCAGTCAAACATGGAAGACGGCGTTCAAGAGGGACAAGGGCTGCTGCAGCGTGCCATCATGGGCTACGGAGTCAAGGAGGTTGAGCGGATCATCTCAGAGGGTGCACCGCTTATTGCAGAGTACAAGCTGGACGCCAAAGGCGATGATGTGGGTACGGCATTGGATCTGGCCATCGTAAGTTGTCGGTACAATCTTGCAATGCAGTTGCTGAGTGGGCCTGAGGCTGGAGAGCTTGCGCAGTTGTCCACACGCTCTGTCGCTTGGTCAGCCCGTGATGGTAGACTGAAGATTTTATGCGAGATGTTGCGACTGGGAGCGCCGGCAGGTCAGTGTGATGAGTCAGGGCGCTCGGCTTTACTATTAGCTGCCATGCGTGGGCACGCAGACTGTGCTGCTGCGCTATTGCAGGCCAATGCTTGGCAACAGGAACATTCCCGTGGGGATGTCTTAGAGTGGGCCACGCGGATGAAGATGTCATGCTTCTCCGCTTACTGCGAATGAGCTTGAAAGTCACAAATAATTCAGCTGCCCTGTCTAGATATGCATCGGTGTGTAGCAGCGAAGATGAAATGCGTCTCTGCTCTGCGTGAATCGGTGCTTGAAGCACACTGTTCAGTGTTTCCATCAAGAATGTCACACACACTGCACACGTACATATATGTGACATACTTTAGAAGTTACGCCCCTTTCTATAGTGCCTGGTTTCGACCATTTGAGCTACCTATCGTCGGTGGCTCTGAAGAAAAAGAAGCTATTTGGATGAGCATCTGTCTAAGTCTTTACTACTAATTCGATGATTGCTCTGAATTAAAGTTGTAATATGATGTGTAGTACCCGGGGCACATATAGAGAGGCCTGCCATATATACTATATATATACACACCCATTTGAATCAAGTTTGACAGCCGTCTGCTCGAATATTGAGTGTTCGTCCCCTGGTTTTCCACCTGGCAAAAGCCGGCACACTTGAACTACAAATCATTTCATACCACCCGTATGTAGCGAATGTGGGCTCAGATCGACAGGAAATGCTCTTGCCGGGACCTGATGCTGCAACGATTGATTATCTCTTGATTTTTCTGAATATGATTGGATGCCGACTGGCCCCATCAGCCTGAGGCACATGGTCATGGTGCCTCTGCCACCTTGTGGTGTAAATATGGTGTGTTGGTTTACATGGCTTGTAATGTCAAGGGGCCTCATCAAAAATGGACCCATTAGCCCAATAGTTCAAAGTTCAAACAAGATGCAAGCAAAGTGCAACCCAACTTGTAAAATACATCTAACACGTACAATGTATATTCACACAAGGTGAGTTCGCATTTATTTAACGTATGTGTGACATATATGGTACATTCCTTGGCTCAAGCCTGACCTGGCTGTTGGCTGGGTTGGGTGGCCAAATCCGTCGCCGTTTGGGCTCTAACCACCTGGTCTGTGCTAGGATAGCATAGACCAGAGCCCGTGGTAGGCCTCGCGGTGGCACTCAATGGCGCGGTGGAGATCGCACAGTCGGTCTCCAGGAGTGGAGATAGCCGCAGCTGTCTCAGTCAAGGAAGATAGCGTGGAAGACAGCGAAGCCATCACCTTCGGCATGCATAACACCCTCACTAGATCACAGGTGAGAAATCAGCAGAGACGTCACACTAGGCAATGCTTGTTGCGAGCGTTGGCATTTGTGCAACACAAGGATCCGGATAAAGGTGGTCAACCGATAGAAGCCGCAGACCTGGAAAAGTTTCGGCAGAGCATATACGACAAGAACAATTTGGGCATCGACAGCATCGTACCCATACAGACCTGGAGCAGTCAGCTCGGTCAAAATATATACGACAACCTCGCGTACCCATTTATTAACGAGTGGCAGGGGGAATGGACACCCGTACCCATGCAGACCTGGAGCAGTCAGCTCGGTCAAATATATACCAACATCGCGACCCCATTTATTAACGAGTGGCAGGCTGGCGAAGTTGCAAAGGATGCAGCTGCGGAGGTTGCCAATGTTCAAGGAGATGCACATGAGTTCGTGGGACCGTGGAGTGCCATTGATGTAGACTGGGACTCATTTGTGTTTGAAGTCCCTGCGAAGAGCTTGCAGCCCAGAGCTTGCAGCCATGACCTACAGGACAAAATTCTCCAATACATAGACACACATGATGCTTCGCTGTTGAGCGGCGGAGAGGAGGAGGAGCATGACACTCGCAGCCTTGCTAGCGAGTTCTCGGACACGTCAGTGGCACCAGACAACAGATTTAGATATACATCGGAGGCAGACGAAGCTGAGTTCGAAGCTTCATCATCATGCACCAGCGATAGCAGCGAGGGTGAAGGAAATACGAGAAAAGATACTGAGTCCCAAGTTGTCAAAGAAGGAGAAGGAGAAAGTAGAAAGAGTGGAAACCACCAGAATGAGACCTACGGCGAGTTTGATAAAGTCGTCGAAGAGGGCAGCACGGGAAATACAGCCTTGCAGGGCGAGGTGTTGCCAGCAGGACATGTGAAGAGGCTGTGCAAGCTTTTTGCAGCTCATAATGATAAGCCAGGTTGAAGGTGATGTGTATGTCAGCTTAAACTTCGCGCATGTATATATATATATATATATATATATATATATATATATATATATATATATATATATATATATATATAAGAATCTACCTGTCTTATCAGTCAGGGCATGGACAGTATAGGAATAGGAATACAATAGATGAAGATGTATAGTATGCAGTTGGGTAAGGTAGTGCCATTAATCCTACGGAGCCAGGTGCGCCTCTATCAACATCGTCAAAAAAATATATGGTACATTCCACTTGTTCTTTATATGTATGCGCACGATATTCGCAAATGGTTTGTGTAAACTCAAATTCGTCACGTTGAATTGGTCTCGAGCTTGCAAAACATGGTGGTGGTTGTGGTTTGAGTGGTTTGAGGGTCCTAGACTCTGTGTGAGACTGAAATTGCTGCAACCCAAGGGTCCAGCTTTCAATGCACCACATCCGAGGAAAAACAAATCAGGCAGACAAGGAAAGTTACCAGACCATGGGGGTGGTGGTGGGAGCCGCCAGCCTCCGTGCGGTAAGTATTTCCGAGAAAGAAAGAGGCAGACGGGGAGAGCAAGCATGGTGGATCTAGAGTATTAATAAGTGTTTGCTTGTTACACACGAAATATATTCATATTCGATATGGTGGTAGTAATTTCCGTATGAAATCTGAAGTGTATAGGCTGGCGAGAGACACACTTATGTGTATACATATATTGATAGACAGCGATATTTATATATATATATATATGTATATATATATATATAAAGTATCGACGTACTGGTTTAGGCAAATATCATTCATAATTATATAATCACGGATTCGATTGAGATTGTTGTATGTTTCTCCCTTTCTCTAATTTGATCTCTCTCTGTCTATGTGTTTATTCGCGGAGACACCATGGCTTCTCTCAGCGAGACTTAATGACATGGGTGGTGGACGCAACTAAGCGAAATCTTCCATCTGAGCCTCACTTCGCAAAAATCAGGGTACCCCACCATCCCCCTGTTCGCAAGGATACGGCATGGTTCTGGAAAATTCAGGGGCCTTAATTGGAAGCGGTGGGTGGTTGCAGGAACACACCTTGCTGCGTCATAAGTGCAAGCGTTTGTATTCAGATTTGGCCCTACATATTGACATTTGTTTCAATGCCTGGGCGGTTGGTCTCGATGTCAGAGGTATCCGGGGGGTTATTGTCAAGGCTTCTGTTTTTGCATAGGGTCTGATTCAAGGTGGTCACGTTTGCATCGAGTTCGCTTTAACATATTGCTGTAGGACTTGCCATCTAGGTTAACTTGCAGAAGCAGGAATGGGTTCCGGCTCATACATTGTTGTGTACAAGTAGGTCCACTTAAGAGCCCATCTGCTGGCATCTGCCTGCTCTAAAGGAAGCACGCTCTGACATTGGTGCAGCGACGAATAAAAAAAACACATAGGTTAACAGCCACCTCCAGTTCATAATTAGGCTCCCCCGCCCCGTCCTTTTTGACAAGTTGCTGGTCAACAGGGCATTCCTTCATAGTCTTGATGGCGAGCTAATGGATCTTGGGGGGTCCATATATATATATATATATATATATATATATATATATATCCAGTTGCCTGCGGCCTTCCCGCCACCGTGCCGTTCACTGGGGACTGGTGGCCGAGCTCCCTTCAACTCCTGGTGGGTTTCGTTGGGCTCCTTTAGCTCTCCCCTGGGCGCCTCTTGGGCCTCCCTGGCTCTCTTTTGGGCTCCCTTGGGTGTCTTTGGGCTTCCCTGGGTTTCTTTTGGGCTCCCCTGGGCTGCCCTTGGCTTTCTTTTGGGTGCCCCTGGGCTCCCCCTGGTTCTCTTTTGGGGTCCCCGGGGCTTTCCTTGGACTCGCTTGGGGCTCCACGAGCTCTCTGTGGACCGCCGTTGTCTCCAAAGTGCGTTCTTGGACCTAACACCTTGATTCGTTGACCGCCCGTTTGTGCCAAGCACCAATTTTTAAAATGTAAAGCGGGGGTTCCGAAAACATGCGAGTAATCCCGTGTAACCCTAAGTACCCCTCCCCTGGGCTCCCCCTGGGCTTCTTTTAGGTTCCCCTTGGCGCCTCCTGGGCTCCCCTTGGCTATCTTTTGGCGTCCCCGGGGCTCTCTCTTGATTCGCTTTGGGGTCCACGAGCTCTCTGTGGACCGCCATCGTCTCCCAAGGGCGTTCTCGGATCTAACACCTCTGTTCGTTGAGCGCCCGTTTGTGCCCAAACCCCATTTTTTACAATGTAAAACGCGGATCCGGAATTCATGCCGGTAACCCCGAGTAACGCCGGCTGGTTCCCCTTTGGGCTCATTTGGGCTGCCCTTGGCGCCTCCTGGTTCCCCCCTGGCTCTCTTTTGGGGTCTCCGTGGCTCTCCCTCGACTCTTTTTGGGCTCCACAACTCTCTGTGAATCGCCATTGTCTCCCAAGTGTAATCTTGGACCTAGCACCTGGGTTCGTTGATGGCCCGTTTGTGCCTAAACCCAAATTTTTACAATGTAAAACGGGGGTCCCAAATTCTTGCAGGTAATCCGGAGTAATTCGGGAGAACCCCCCATGGGTTCCCTTAAAAAAAGTTAAAGATTAAGAAACTGTAAACAAGCATTACAAACACTCCACAGGTGCCTAGCGGTACGGTGCCGTATATATATATATGTATATATATACATATATATATATATGTATATCCAGTGCCTTCGGCGAGCTTTATTAAGAAGGGGGTGTTTATTAACGGGGGGTGGGGGTTACTCTAGGAGTTGTTTCAGGACTAAGGGGTTGTCTGAGGGGATTGCTCCCAAACTTACACTTAGGGTTAGTATTGTCAGCCAGACTCGCCCTCCTCCCAGAGCAGGAGCAGACACCCGTGTCTCCGTCTAGGAGGCGTTGTGCTTGGTAGAATATTCCAATGCTGTAGTAGCTGCTAACAAACAAGCACATCCGTGCAAACTACAAGGATCTGGCAACTTGTGTTTTTAAAATCAGATCCAAAAGAGTAGGTAGGCCTCTACATCATCGTGACACATATGTGTGGTTGCACACCCGTACCGGCAACATGATAGGTGCTTTAGAAATCTCAGAAATAGTTTATAATTCGAGGAGCCGTTCGAACCTATAATGTCTGCCTATGGTGGCATTCCAATACCTCAATACCCTACTTCCGTTTAAATTAAAGATGCATGTTATGTTTTCCTGAGCCTTTTCATTTCAATGAAAACATTGTATTTCTTTGTGGTTTTAGTAGATGCTATATCAGTATTTGATGTGTGTTATAAGTTCGAGGAGCCCTTCGAACATATATTGTCTGATTACGGTGACCAGAATAGTCCCAGCATAATGGCATTTCAATACCTTATGCAATCCGGATCAGCACCGAGTTTCCTATGGCCTTTTGTTGAGACACTCTCACATGTGTCCAATTGGAGGTTAGCTTGTTTTGTTGCAAATGATTGACCCGACCTCCAAACTATAACTCGAGATATTGAGGATTGACAGAGGGAATACCAGCTTATCGATTTAGTCCCCCCTCAGTTTACCAACACATCGGAGCACTTCAGACCGAGACGTTTCAACCCACAAAAGCTGAAAAGATTCCCGGAGGATATGTTATATGTTGTTTCACCACTCACATAGATGTTACGTACTACATTTCACCCCCAATAAATAATGTGCGTATGAGCTTCATGTGTTGTCTTGGGTAAGGATGTGTGTTACCTTGCGGTGCAGCAAACTTGGGCACATGCAGGATTTCTTAAGTCAGCATTGTACTTGTACAACGCTCTCGGGTATAATTGATTGTTCGAAGAGGTTGTGTGTGTATGCATTTGGCATATATTGATGTTTTGTATTGATGTTTCGTTCAGGCATGCTTTATAGTATCTTGTCTGAGCTTACAATTTCATCTTCGACTACACATACCATTGTTTCCAATGGGGGTTAATTGGAAAGTATCTGCGCAATGAAACATGTTAGGTTAAATTACATTGAAATAACTATGAGTTCAAAATCGAACGCTTTTCAATTATATTCAAGTGAGACGAGGAACGACCAACTAGGAAAACATTTGGCACACGATGCTCCTAGTTCTGCTTGAACTAGCCAAAAAAATACCACTTTAGACCTAGACAAATACGAAGAAGGACTCAAAGGATACGGAAAATACACTAGAGGAATAGATGTGTGGACAGCCA
>Ga0099797_101626_pt1 | contig 11399 bp, 3 predicted proteins | sample Uncmet_Sort48C_1_FD_89871 | JGI IMG/M metagenome (GOLD analysis project Ga0099797, IMG submission 89871) | Marine eukaryotic communities from CALCOFI LINE 67, Pacific Ocean - C012_Sort48C_1 | ecosystem: Environmental > Aquatic > Marine > Oceanic | place: Pacific Ocean: Monterey Bay | collected... | reverse complement strand
CGCGGTGGGCAAAGAAGAGGCACCGCCGCCTCCTCCACCACCAGGAGTAGTCGAGGGCCTTGAGGAGCCGCCTCCGCCACCACCACCGGGCGTTGCATTGTCGCCAGGTGCGATGGGCAAACAAGGTGCGGAGGTGGAAGCCCTACATGCTGCGGAGGAGATCGCGTCGAAGCGCGCGGCGGGGACCCAAGCGGAGGTCGCGCCAAAAAAATGCGCCCTCGACAACAGCCGTCCGGGTTCGCAAAACAACATCCGCAACGCGGCTTCTTTGAGCGCCCCGTCGAACAACATTCCGCTGCCCGCCACCGTGAAGTCGGAGAGCAAGGCGGACAAGCAGGACGAGCCGGATACCAGCAAGGATGGCGGCGACGGGAACGAGGACGGGGAGGGTGACGAGACGCCCGCCGGGGATGGCGACGGCGACAATGATGGAGATGGCGACGGCGATGGTGCCGCGGACGGAGGAGGTGACGGCACGACTGCTGTCGTCAATACGACCGGTGCGGCACCCAGTCCCAAGCCGAAGAAGCCGATCATGGTGGACGACAAGCAAGAGGGTGTCAACGATCCTGCCAACGACCAGAAGCTACCTTCCGACAACGCTGTGAAGAGTTCTGGAGTTGGATTTGAAAAAGAAGGAGCTACGTCCACTCCCAAACCGAAACCCATGGCGGCCCAGATGAAGCCGATGGCAAAAACAACTGTGGGTGCTGGTGGAATGAACGCCGCGGGTCAGCAACCGACCGGAGGTGGCGGCATGAATACCGGGGCTCAGCAGCTCGGCACAGAAGCCGTGACAGGGCAGCCGGGCGCTGCTGCTGCCGACGGTCTGCTGGCTGCCATGGGCAAAGCCAAGGCCAAAAAGATGAAAAGAAAGTTGCTTATGGCCATGCGCATCCTGCAAAATATGGGCGACGACGCCACCGCGGGCCAGATCGCCGCGGCCGTCACCTCCATGGGCAAAGCCAAGGCGAAAGGTAAGTTCAAGAAGAAGGGCCAGATCCAGCAAATCGAGTCCCCGATGTTCCCCGCCCCCGAGGAACAGCTGGCTGGCGAATCCAGCGCCGCCGCCGACGTGGCCGACGTCGAGAACGAAATCACGGAGGAGTCGCCCCGGTTGCGCCAGCGCATCAACCGCAACCCGCCCTTGCGGGAGCTGGTTAACTTCCTGGCAAAGATCATGCAGAAGGTGAAAACGCGCCGGAAGGAGCTGAAGAAACAGTTGGACTTCGAGGGCAAGATGGCCGACGACAACATCGAGGAGCAGGACATCCGTGATGCTATCAGGAAGGAGTCGAAGGAGTGGGGAAAGCAGCAGGGCTTAACGTTAGAAAGTGTCGAGAAGGCGCTCTTGGAGGTGAGACAGTGGGCTAACGTGAACACGAACGCGCCCCTGGAAGCGATCAACAAGGAATTAAAGCGTTTGCAGGAGTGGGTGCCTTCGAAACTGCGACCGGTCCGCGATGCGATCGACACACGGAAGGAATCCAAGCAAGCGGAGCAGAAAGCGCAAGACTTGAAGAACGAGAAAAACGTAGAACGCAGACAGGCGGCGGAGCGGAAAGCCGATGAAAAAGACGATGAGATGCGCACGTTGGTGCACGAGATGTCCAAGCGAGAAGATGAGCTGACCGAGGAAGTGGGGGGCGTGAAGCAGAAGAAGGACATTTTGGAAAGGAAGCGGCGCGCGATGCAGAAGAAGGAAGAAGGCGAGCAGCAGGCGCGGGAGACGGAGGAGGCGGCCGCGAAGGCGCAGAGCGAAGAACTGCGGGCGAAAGCAGAGCAGAAGATGCGAGAACGGCGGGAGGAGGACGCCGCGAAGAAACAGAGGGAGCAGGAGGAGCGGGCCGCAAAAAAGGAGGAAAACCAGCTGAAGGCGGTAGAGGTCGAGGAGAAGCGGCTGAGGGACGAGCGAGAGCAGAAGGAGACGGAGCAGGGGCAGGACGACGCCGAGGGCGCGGAGCGGCAGCAAAAGCAGGACGAACTGGATGCGCGAAAGCAGCAGCTCAAGTCCGACATGGTGGAGGCGCGACTAAACACTAAGGGCGTGGCGGAACAGAACCGGAAGGAGGAGGAGGCGCAGATGAAGGAGGAGGAGGCCGACATGAAGGCGGACCAAGAGCGCGAGGCGAAAAACATGAGACAAGGCAAGGATCCGAGCCTGGCCAAAATGGAATTCGAACGCATCAGCAAGGAGAAGCACAACCGCGACGTGAAGCGACAGACGGCCAGCGCCGACCGACAGGAGCGGCGGCGACGAGCCGCGGAGGCCGCGCAGAAGGTGGCCGAAGAGGCCGAGCGTATGGCCGTGGACGCGGCCAAGGCAGCGGCGGACGCCAAGCGCGCCGCCGACAACCCGAAGCTCACGCCTACCGAAGTCCAGACACAGGCTGCCGCTGAAAAAAAGCAGAAGGACGTCGAAAAGAAGAGCCTGGACGCACTGGACGGGGCTAAGAAGACGGCGGCGAGCGCCGTTGCGGAGGCCAAGAAGGTGGCTAGTCAAGCCGTGGCGGAGGCCAAGTACGCGGCCTCAGTTGAAAAGGCCGCGCCGAAAGCTATGGCGAATGGGGCCGGGACGGCAGAGGGAAAGGTGGAAGGGAAAGCGGAAGCCAAGGGTAAGGGCAAGACCGAAGCCAAGCCCGAAGGCAATGGACTGCCGAACACCGGCCCTTCTCCCGCGGTTCAGGTAGCCGAAGCTGAAGCGGAGGCGTCGAAGGCCAAGATTGCCATAGCCAAAGCGGAAAGTGAGGCCGCCGAGGCGGAAGCAAAACAGGACGCGGCAGCGAAGGCGGAAGCCAAGGAGGAGGCGAAAGAGGAGGCCCAAGCGGAGGCCCAGAAGACGCAGGCCGCCCTCGCCACGCTCGCTGCCAATGGCGCCCAGGCCGCAATGGGCCAGCAACCGGGAACTGCGGAGGCAGGCGCGCAGCCGACAGGAGCCGGACAAATGCAACAACAGGCACAGATTCAACGCCAACAGCAGCAAATGCAAGGGCAGCAGCAGCCGCAAATCCAAGGCCAACAGCAGCAAATGCAAGGGCAGCAGCAGCCGCAAATCCAAGGTCAACAGCAGCAAACGCAAGGCCAGCAGCAGCCGCAAATCCAAGGACAGCAACAGCAAATGCAGGTCCAGCAGCAGGCGCAAATCCAAGGCCAGCAGCTGCAGGTGCAAGGGCAGCAGCAGCCGCAAACCCAAGGTCCGCAGCAGCCGCAAGCCCAAGGCCAGCCGCAGGCGCCACCACAGCAGGCACAGGATCCTCAAGCGCTCGCATCACAATCGCAGGGACAACAACCACCCCCGACGCCCTCCCGACCAGCTGCCGGCGATCCTGCGCGCGCGCCCAAATCCGGGGATAGCGAACGCGACGACATCGAGAAGGAGAAGAAGAAGATCCAGGACAAGATGGACAATCTTGGTCGCAAAAAAGCGCGCGCCGAGAAGACGGTCGCGCCAGGAAAAAACAAAGAGCGGCGAATCGGTGGCACGACCGTGAAGGACAAGCACGACACATTGGCTGGAGCGCCCTCGTACGACATGGATGACAACGCTAGCAGCGACAAGCTGCGGTCGTGGGGGCTGGGGACGATGGCGGCTGACGACGGTGCGAGCGACGGTGCCGCAGGGAACGCCGAAGAGAGTGGAGAGCAGGGCGGTGCGGACACCAGTCGTGCGCAGCGTGGCTGGGTGGTCAAGAAGCAACCCGCATGGAAAGGGGGAATCACGTCGCAGGATGACTCCGTCTTTTCGCGCACGCAAAAGAGCTCTTCGGAACAGGACGACGCGCATAACCAGAATCAAACCTCCGATTGGTGGTCCCGCAAGCCTTTAGGTCGTTTCGCCGAAGCGGACGCCCCCGAAATCATCTACGGAAGTCAGGGTCAGGTGCGGCCGCAGCTGACCAAGGTTGGGGACAAAATCTGGGCCGACAAGCGTTCACCCGTGTTCAGCGCGCTGCGGGAAGATTTGATCGGTACGTGGAACTCGCACGCGCACTACAAAGTGCAGCCCGGGGAGCCACTGTCCGTGACTTGTCCCAAACTGCGGCGAGTGGCGCAGTGTCGGGTGTATTTGGTTGTGGACGACCGCGAGGGGCATGATGGGGGTTTTCACCAGGCTCTATTGAGTGACAAGAGTTGGGAGGACGAGGGGGAAGAGGCGGTGCAGTGGCGGAATTCGGGTAAGCGGACGCTTCGTACCTACTCGAAAGGTTTTTCGTCGGGGGAAACGTTCGTGAGCGGTCCAGTGCGGGGCGATTTCACCGGAATGTTATTGGTCCGTTACGAGGGGTTTCCGGAACAAGGAGCAGTGGAGCATCGGGCGCCGGTTGGTAAGAGAAAGGCGAAAAGAAGAAACGAAGGTCTGAATGGAAGGTCGAGGAAACAAGCGCCGCCACAGCCAGCGCAGCAGCCAGCACAAGAGCCACCGAAAGAGCCAGCGCAGCAGCCACCGCAGCAGCCACCGCAGCAGCCACCGCAGCAGCCCCCGCAGCAAGCACCGCAGCAAGCACCGCAGCACGCACCGCAGGAGGCACCGCAGCAGGCACCGGAGCAGCCACCGGAGCAGCCACCGCAGCAGGCCCCGCAGCAGCCACCGCAGCAGGCCCCGCAACAGGCACCGCAACAGGCCCCGCAGGAGCCACCGCAGCAGCCACCGCGGCAGCCACCGCGGCAGCCATTGCAGCAACCATTGCAGCAGCCATTGCAGCAGCCATTGCAGCAGCCATTGCAGCAGCCATTGCAGCAGCCATTGCAGCAGCCACCACAGCAGCCACCACAGCAGCCACCACAGCAGCCACCACAGCAGGCACCACAGCAGCAGGCACCACAGCAGCAGGCACCGCTGCAAAGGCCACCACAGCAGCCAGTGTCCACCCCTCCACAGGCGCAAGACCCACCACAAACGCAAATGGCTGCGGCGAGGCTCGCGCCAGATAGCCAGGGCGACAACTCGGCGGAGAAAGAGGCCGCGCTGCCTGTTCCAACGGTAGCACCCACGGCAGCGCCCACGGTAGCACCCAGTAATGGAAGTATGCCTGCGTGGAATCCGAATACACCAACGCCAGCACCAAGTAACGGCAGCATGCCTCCGTGGAATCCGAATACACCAACGCCAGCACCAAGTAACGGCAGCATGCCTCCGTGGAATCCGAATACGCCAACGCCAGCCCCAAGTAACGGCAGCATGCCTCCGTGGAATCCGAATACGCCAACGCCAGCGCCAACGGAAGACACCATGCCACCTTGGCCACCAAAAACACCGGCGCCAACGAAGGACACTATGCCGCCCTGGCCACCACAAACACCGGCACCAACGAAGGACACAATGCCGCCTTGGCCACCGCAAACACCGGCGCCAACGAAAGACACTATGCCACCTTGGCCACCAAAAACACCGGCGCCAACGAAAGACACTATGCCACCTTGGCCACCAAAAACACCAGCGCCTACTAAGGACACTATGCCGCCCTGGCCACCAAAAACACCGGCGCCGACAGAGGACACAATGCCACCCTGGGCGAGTGGAGCGTCAGCTCCGGCCGCGACACAGCCCCCTGAAAACTCACAGACACCGGCCCCAACTCCCGAACCCACTCCCGAACCCACTCCCGAACCCACTCCCGAACCCACTCCCGAACCCACTCCCGAACCCACTCCCGAACCTACTCCCGAACCAACTCCAGAACCAACTCCCGAGCCAACTCCTGCGCCAACTCCCCAGCCGACTCCAAAGCCGACGCCCAAGCCGACTCCGAGACCGACTCCGAGACCGACTCCTAGACCGACTCCTAGACCCACTCGGGCCCCCACCCCAGCGCCAACAGCGGCTCCCACGCCAGTGCCGACGGCTGCGCCGACACCACCCAGCACCATGCCCCCCCAGGATCCCATCGACGAGCCTGATGACGTACCAGACTTGGCGATACCACCACTCGCAAGCAGTCCGGCCTCGAGCGCCGCCCCGGCCGCGCCGACGCAAGCGCCGGTCGCGACGCAAGCACCAGTCGTCACGCAAGCGCCGATCGTGCAGCCGGTAGTAGTAAACAATCCGCCCGCGCAAACGGTAACGCAGAGTGTGAACATTCCCGGCGTCCCCGGACTTTCTGTCCCCACTCCTGCGCCCACTCCTGCGCCCACTCCAGCTCCTGTTCCTGTTTTATTGCCTCCGGCAACTGCCACTTCTGCCGAAACTGGTATTCCCCGGACCGCGGCCCCCAGCATTGTTCCGGCTGCCAGTCCAGCTCCACCCGTCCCCACCGCTCCACCCGGGCCACCTCAGCCGCCTCAACCCGGTTCTTTCTTTCCTTCACCGGGGAGTCCGGGTGGAGGCAGTCAACCCGGCGGTGGCATCTTGTTGCCCGACGCCCCGCAGCCTCCTGGATCGCGCACGCAGCGGCAGAGTCCGAGAAACCAGCCTGGCGGCTCACAACCGCCCGCGCAGGCGCCACCGGCACCACCAGTTGCGTCGCAGCCTGCTCCAGCGGCGGCAGGCGGCCAGGCAGCGTCACAACTTCGTCTCTTACCCCCACCGTCCCCGGCCGATCCCCGCCTCGCCCCGAGCGCGGAGCCACTCAGCGACCCGAACTTCGCCGACCCTGCGAAGATGTTCGGTTCGGGCGAGGCCCAGGCAAGCGACACGCTGCTGCAGAAGCAGTTGCGCGACATTGATCAGCGGCAAGAGGTGGACAGGCTTCCCGAAATGAGTAAGGCGGAAGCGCCGCCGTTCATGGGCATGCGGAGAGCACCGGAACAGGAGGGTGGCGGCGACGCTGCGGCCGGGCGTCCACGCCCGGCCCGGTCCGACGTGCAGCAATCCTTGGAAAGTGCTCGGGAAGCATTGTCCGGTCTGGCGAGAAAGGCGAAGGCCGATGTGGCGCGACAGCGGGGACAGGACCGGCGCCAGCCGCGGTCGCAAATGGCCGTGGGAGGTATTGTGGGTCCTGCAAGGCAGCTGCAGGAACATCAGGACAGGCAGGGGGCCCACCTGCCAGGGTGGGGCACCGGGAACGGAAACGTGAAAGTTCCGCAAAAGCAGCTGCGTGCACATTCGCCGCCGCAGGCCGCGTCGGAGTATGCAGACCAAGAGCACGCGGAAGATGGACAGTTTGCAGACGGTGGATCCCAAGGCGCACCCCAGCAGTATGCAGATCCCGCGCAAACGCCGGAGGCGTCAACCGAGTCTCCGGCGGAATTGCGGCCGCCCCCCCACTCTCCCCGGCGGCCTGTGAGTCAGCCCGTGCCACACGCACGTATGCAGTCGATAGGAAAGCCCGCTAAGGCACACCGGATCTACCCGCTGCGTACAAACCGGGACCCGCGAAGACAACAACCCGACTTACAAACGCAGAGCCCAAGACAAGACCCCCGACCGGACCAGCTCCCGAGTTCGTTTCTCGAGGTGCACAGTAGTACTACGCAACTGGTCTATCAGCAAGCTACTAGTGCAACGGTCAGTGCGCAGGACTCCCCAGCGGCGCCTATTCCGCCAGCGGGGACTGCCAGTGTGGTTTCTCCAGCGGCCGCTAGCGCAGCTGCAGGTACGCTGAGTGCCGGAATGATTGCGTCTTCTGTCGTGCCTTTGCGGAGCGATGAGGACGTGCGGAAAGAAATCCTGGCGCGGGCGCAGGGGCAGGGGAGACAGCTAGCCAAGAAAGGGGCAGCAGAGCATCAGGGAACTCCGCGGCAGCTTGGCAGCACTTCCACCGCTGCTGGTGAATCGTTCGGCGTACTCCTACCCTCCGAAAAGCAAAACCCGGCCGCAACCGGGCAGGCTCTGGACGATTGGAACCTGCCCGGTGCGAGGGTGGCGTCTTTCTATCCGCACAACCGCGGCATGTTGCGGGGCGCCGACCGCGTCTACCAGTCCACTAGTAGTCCTTCAGATGCCGGTGATAAGGCGGAGGCACAGGCTGAGAGTCCCTCCTCAATGTGTATGAAGAGAAGCACTGATGTTAAGTGCGGCAAGAAAGCTCCCAAAAGTGGCGGATGCAGGAACCGCGTGGGGCAGCGGTTGGATCAGTTCTTGGGTCCGGACGCGGCCCCCTGCACCGTCTTTTCGGATTCAGGAGCAGATGAGAAGCTGATGAAGCAACAGATGGAGAACGCGCCGTGCGACGACGAGGGCTATTTCAAGTCTTGTACCGAGTGTGGCAGTTGTCCCTGCCAGTGCCGATCCTACACTGGTGAGGGCTACGAGTTGGGTGATGGCACCTGCTGCGGGTTTTTTATAGAAAAATAAATCGTATTAAGATTTTTTGGTATGTAGGCCTCACGCATGATCCAGAGCTGTGTCGGCGTGTTTGCGTGAACTGCATGAGATAATTTTTCTGAACCGGCTTAAATCTATGCAGTTCTGAGTGATCTGCATCAAGTATTTTTGAAATGTAAAGAAAGTAAGAAAAGACCAAAGATTAAGTCTAAGAAGAAGAAGCAACTGTAACAGGTATTACAGCTGCGGCACTGGCAAAGACGACCATTGCGAGGAGGCCAAAAGGCTGAGTGACGATCCGGACACGGTCACGGGCTGTAAGAATGCCGAAAAAGACAGACAGGTGACCAAAGTTCTGAAACCTGCGGAAGAGTGCAAAGAGGAGGACAACAACATGTGTGGCTGTCCGCCCTGCGGTGGTCTCAAGAACCCGCTCGACTATTGTTCCTGCTGTTCGTACAACAAGTGTTGTGGCGCGAAGAAAGATGAAGACTGCAGCTGCACCAAGGAGAGCAAAATTGGTGGCACCGACGATTATAAGAAAAAGAAGACTTTGAAAAAAAGCGCGCGCCTAGACCAGGGCCACGGCGACATTCCGTACACCGACTGCGACGATAAGGACGACGGCGCTGAGAAGAAGCCGAAACAGCCGGACTCTTTGACCAAGGCACAGGGCCGCGCAAACCAGAACCCACGGTATTGCGGTTGCTGCGGCGACCCGAATGACGGCTGCATCGAGAAACGCGAGCGGACCGTAGAGACGTTGGTTCTGACGCACGTGGTTGATGAACCAGCAAAGAAATCTTGCGACAGGAAAAAGAAGAATTGTTCTTGCAGGGACGGAAGCGGGTCGGACATCTCGAGAGGTTCTCTAGACGCGGATAAGCTGGGAGAGATCGCCAAGGCCTTGTACGGGGGCGGAGGCAAAAAGGACGAAAGAAACGGATCCGATGCCTCCGAAAAGAGATCGTCCGAAAGCAGATCACGCTTGGTTCCGAACGGGTGGGAATTGATCTCCGATATGGAGCCCTGGATGAGCGCCGAGGACGTCGAAAAAGCCAAGCAGGGCGCCACGCAGGTTCCCTCCGTGCGCGCCTGCGCGGAGAAGTGCGCCGGGACAGAGAAGTGCCGCGCGTTCGTGTTCAAGGAAGAGGATAGAATGTGCACGCTGGGCACTACGATCCCAAAGATGAAGCCTTCGGTCGGCTTCTATTTCGGAAAACGCGCGAAAGAGGAGAGTGGCAGTCCCAAAAGTCCGACGGACACCCCTTCTAGCAGTGGTGGCGGGAGTGACGCGGAGGTGAAGGAGACCAGCTTTTCCACGTGGCACCCCAGCTACGCGGCGACCAACCGTGTCGGTTATACCAGGGCCAATATAGGAGGGCTCGAGGGTTCCCAGCAAATTGTCGACATGCCGACGAGCGTAATAACGTCCAAAGTCCTCTTGGACACGTCAGGTTCCTCAGGTTTGCTTTCTTCCACTAACAATAATCAGGCCGTTTTAGGTCCCAAAAGCGATGCTCCTGAATCTGCAAATAGTTCCAATTTGCCCTCCCGCAACAACGGGAGCCTTAACTCTGTTTCGCGAAAAGAGAGCGGGCCGGGGCCGAGGTACCGCCCGGAGACGCCCGAGGACAAACTCCATAACTCGTTGGGCACAAAATCTCCCCATTTCATGGAGTGTTGCTGTGGAATGTGTAGCGAGCAGGGTTTCTGCGGCACCGGCTGTTGCCGGCGCAAGAAGGAGAAAGGAAGGTTCCTTTCCTCTACTCATTGGATTAGAGATTCATGTGATATCCGCGCAATAGGCACGATTCGGAACGAGGAAAGTGTATGAAGAAGGTTTAAGATTGTAATTTATTTACATTATGAAAAAAGAAAACAGGGCCGAGTTGCGTGCAAGCGAGGACGACGACGCGGATGATCGACACTATGTGGTGTATGACTACAAGGACTACGCCATCATGGACTGCTGCGGGGGCTTTTTCGGAGACAAGCAATCGAAGAAACCATCGTTGTCTGCAGACAACGGGGTCAACCACGTCGTTCCGGCTGCGCCGAGTAGCAGCGCTGCTGCTGTGAACCACGCCGTGGCGGCCCCTGCAGCTAGTGATGCTAGCAGTACTAGTAATAAATCCCATGGTAACGGCGGGGTTGGGGGCGGTGGTAATGGAACTGGGGGTGCCGTCACGCCAGTGTTTCACGCGGTTTCGCCACAAAAAGGCACCGCTGCGGCACCAGTGCCGGCCGCAACACCAGCAGCGGCAGCGCAGCAGCCAGCACAGCAGCAAGTCAGAAAGGCGTAGTTATTTATGTTGTTTAACGAGGAAATATTTACCGATGTATTTCTTTTGGTTGTAAATTGTATTAATCGGTACTAAAAAATTCCGACCGAGCACTCTTGTAAACGTTATCTCCAGACCATTATTAGAAGCAATCATGATATATTATAACGCTGTATTGAAACCTTAAGCATTTTGCCTGTCATTTGTATGCATGTATTGAAGATCACACACTCACGTTTGAATGAAACTACTCTATTACGATCTGCACCATGTGCGGTGATTTCCCTTTCAGAAAAGTGTAGATAGGATACACTTCGTAAGAAGATGAAAGCATGATATTTTCCGGTATATTCAGTAGCTGTTCAGTGTATGTACATATTTCTTGTCTCATAGCTTTCCAACGGTCGCCCGACCGCAAGCAATAGACCCTACGTGGAAACTCATGTAACCAAAGCTAGTTTCTTTTCACAGAAGCACCTGTCACTTTTTATTATTAGAAGATTCGTTTTTGTCGATGCAGAAGAAAAATCATGAATCAGGAAGGGCGTTCGGTCAAACCATTTGAAACCATCTCAATGATCTCAGTGTTGCGAAACCTGTCACATATTGCGTTTCCAAAATAATATTCGCACATCGCATTCAGTGTATCCCCCGTGTTTTCATCTACGTCCCCTTCAAAATCTAATCTGCGTCCCCTTCAAAATCTAATCTGCGTCTCCTTCAATCTAATCTACGTATCCTAATCTACTATCTCCTAATCTACGTCTCCTTCATCTATCCTAATCTTCAAAATGGAAACATCATACAGAAGAGGGGAAGGAAGTTGGAGGGACCTGCTGCTATACTATAGTATTAGTGAGGCGCTGGGACGTGTCATTGTTTTTTTAGATTAACTTTGAGATAATAGTCGG
>Ga0099797_101625_pt1 | contig 11399 bp, 10 predicted proteins | sample Uncmet_Sort48C_1_FD_89871 | JGI IMG/M metagenome (GOLD analysis project Ga0099797, IMG submission 89871) | Marine eukaryotic communities from CALCOFI LINE 67, Pacific Ocean - C012_Sort48C_1 | ecosystem: Environmental > Aquatic > Marine > Oceanic | place: Pacific Ocean: Monterey Bay | collected... | reverse complement strand
ACGAAGTGTTCATTGGCCCACCCGATTACATCGAATTAGTTAACATCGGCGATACTAGTATTGATTTACAAGACTATCGAATAGATTTTTTTGAGAACGGATCTGATATATTTACATTCTTGAATTCACTGGTCTTAAACCCTGGCGATATCTTAGTCGTTGGTGAAAGTTCTTCTCATGATATTGATGTCATCTTTAATATTCCTTTTAATGATACGACCCCGTTTTCGATAGCACTATACAATGCGTCAGACGTTGTTGTGGATTTCATATCAGCTCAAGGTTCGACAAACGTAAATTTACCTGCTGGCGTTAGCTTTATCGGTGGTCCAGTAGTTGAAATAAGTAGTGGTAATGACGACATTATTGGATACCAGCGGTCAGCGGTTACATCTAGTGGTGGTGATTTCTATGCTTCTGACTGGACTACTGCCACACCAACTTTAGGTACAGGGCCCATTGCCAATGTCCCAGAACCCTCAACCCTTGCTATTTTAGCTCTGAGCATGATTGGTTTAGGCGCACGTCGATTCAAGAAATAATTCTAGCGTGATACGAAGAAGCACCACCTGAAAAGGTCGGTGCTTTTTTATTGCTTACGGTAAATGCGTACCGCCATAGAAGAAACTCAATTTCGTTTTGAATAATTCTGGCCGGGAAAACAGGTTACAAGCACAGCGTTTTAGGTCAAGATTATTTGCTCCCACGATATCACGGTTATTCGATCATGAAGATTAGAACCAATAGTGTTAACTAATTGCTGTGAAGAGCATCTTTGACACAATACAAAAAAAATAAAAAAACGTGTACTCACACGCAAAAAATAGAGGATTTGATTGCCGCTCCAACTACTTGCATATAACTTGTATCGGGCTAACATCACACCGCTAGGGTATTAATTACTGCAGCTTTAGGTCAGTATTTTTGGTGCGTCTACCCTGACTCGAACAGGGGACCTCTACCATGTCAAGGTAGGCAAGCCCTTAATCGCCATCAACAAACAGCGACACCAAACAACCATAACCTATTGTTTTTATTAACAAGTGTTTGCCGCAAACACTTTTTCCCAGATTGTTGCTTGTTGATAAAAGTTGCCTTATTTTCCTCACCAGTGTTCCCAAAACGTTCCCAAGCAAACTAATTATGGCATCAACATCTGAAACATCTATTACCCGCACCGCAGCGCTCGAATTTGCGCGTACTGCGAATGTACACAGTGAACTTAGTTGCGAAAATATAAAAGGGTTTTACTTAAGAAAAACAGCTAGCAAAGCTACTTGGTATCTTCGCTATACCGATTTTACAGGAAAACGGCGAAAGCTGAATTTAGGGCCATTTATTGATGGCACTAAAGATCGTATCGATGCGGCTAAAGCAGCGATCAACTATCGCCAAATACTTAATCAGGGCATAGATCCCAAACAAGCGGTCGTAAACGCGAAAGCAGCATTTGTAAAAGCCGAAAACTCAAAGGAATCAAGACTACTGGGTAATTACCTGTCAGGCCCCTACTCTCGCCATCAAGCTAGAAAAAAAGATCATGGCAAACACACGATTAATATTATTTCGAGTGCCTTCAATCTATTACTTGAACGTGAGATGGATAAACTGACTTTTGATGATTTGAGTGAATGGGCAACGCAGTATGCGATTAAAACAACGGATAAACTCGGAAAACCCATTAGCTATAAATCTATCTCAACGCTAGAACGCGCATTTGGTGCATTAAAGACACTACTACTCCGTGCTATCAAAGACGCAGTAATATCAGATGCACAGATACTAAAGCTCTCATTGCGAGAGCTATTACCGCCAGACATTTCAAACACTAATACCAATAATCATAGTAAAAGACGGCTACTAACAGCTACCGAATTGGAAAAAATACAGCTAGGGCTAAAACAATTCGCTAGAGAGGCAATTGATAAACGTACGAATAGTCTTGCTCATGGTAAGTCCTATTTACCTGATCTCGCTCAGCTAACCTACCCTCACTGGTTTATTCCATTTACACTAATCGCCATGCATACCGGCATGCGTCCAGGAGATATCTATGAATTACGTTGGCATAATATTGATTTCACCAACAATATAATTCACTTTAAACCTCAAAAAACAAAGCATCACATCGAACCAGCCAATGTGAAATTTCCTATGACCAAGGGGCTACAACAAACACTATTCAAGTGGAGAAAGCAGAGTCATTACGAGCTAACTGGAAGCTACGTGTTTACAAACCCAAAAACAAAAAACCGGTACAATCATAGTGCGCATAAAAAGCCTTGGTCAAAATTAAAGTCACTTGCTCGCTTAGACAGTGAGTTAGATTTTTATTCTTTTCGACATCACTTTATAAGCCATCTTGTGCGCTCTGGCGTTCCACTTTTTACGATTGCTAAATTGGTAGGCCACAAAAGTACCAAGACGATTGAAAAATACTATGGTCATTTATGCCAGAAGGAGGCACTGAGTGCGGTTGAATTGATTGATGATTCAATTAGTTATTTTAAATGAAATGGGTACTCCAGAACGAACAGCTAGTTCCATGCTATTCAATTAACTTGCTTGCTGCCATGCGGTCTTGTCGCTATTGAAGATTTAGATCCATTGCCCTGAACTACTCAGTAACATCGAAATTAGTTAAGTACAGTCTATTTTAGGAATGTCCTTCCAGCGAGTTGTAAAACAGTCTGATAAGAAGTCCCTTCTCATCTTAAACTTTTCCTCAATGCCACGCGCAGCAAAGTACATTGTTTGGCGCCCAAAACGATCATTGATCCCATCCAAGGCTTTCATCAGCTCTGTATTATCATTGCTGGGTGTGAACAAATCGTCTTGTGTATAACGAGAGTCACTGATGTCGACTAAGCCAACACCGCATTTATAAAATCGAACGTTTGACCGGTAAATAACGGTAAGTGCGTTCGTAACAGCATTGATGAAATTCCTTGTATCAGCCGTGGGGACAGCGAATGAGTGATATATGGATTTTCGATACATTGGCGCCGAATCATGAGGAGAGCTGTGGGCGAATACAATAATTCCCTTTGCTGTGCTTTGTTGCTGCCTCAACTTTTTACCCACAACTTCGGCGTGTGATGACAAAGCACATTTTAATTGTTCGATCTCGGTAATTCGTGCCCCAAAGCTACGTGTGGAGTAAATTTCTTTCTTAGCAGGTCTGACTCCATCCCATTCGATACGAACCTCTCCATTAAGCTCTCGAACAATATTCTCTACAAGAATAGAAAAATGCTTACCCATTCGTTTGGCCGGTTGCTGAGAGAATTCATAAGCGTTGCTTATACCCATAACCGACAATTTCTTTTCTAATCGACTACCAATACCCCAAACGTCACTCACAGCCATCTGCTTAAGTATCCTTTGTTTTTGCTTATCTGAGCAGAGTACGAATGAACCTGTTGCGCCTGGTAATTTCTTACTAGCATGATTAGCAGCCTTGGCTAGTGTAGCAGTGGGACCAAAACCTACACCAACCGGCAGTTTAACCTCTCGCCACACTGTTTTTCGGATCTCTAAGCCAAGTTCATACCAATCAGATTCTGATATTGTATTATCAAATCGAGCAAAACATTCATCAATGGAGTAGATATAAACATCATCGGCAAATCGAGCGATGGTATCCATCATGCGCGAACTCATATCGGCATATAACTCGTAATTACTACTTTTGACTATGATACCGGCAACTTCAGCTGCTTTTTGAACTTGAAAATAGGGAACAAACTTCTTAAACCCTAAGCGTTTGGCTATTGGGCAAGCAGCCACGATACATCCATCATTGTTCGACAATACAATCACGGGCTTGCGCCTCAAGTAGGGGTCAAACACCTTCTCGCATGAAGCGTACATAGAGGTCGCATCGCATAACGCATACATCATTTTTTCAACTGGTGAGAAAGCTTTTTATGCAGGCGAATTGAGCGTGTAACAACGCCCTCAATACTGAATTCATCCCCCTCTGTAAGTCGATAAGGCGTACGACCTTCTGCATCGGATAAAAGACATCGGTTAACCTTATCAATGCGCTTACAAACAAAGACACCGTTTAACAGGGCAACGACGACAGCCATATCTATGATCGGTTCGGCTCTGGAGACAATGAGTAAATCACCGTCAAAAATTCCACACCCTGTCATACTATCCCCTTGAGCAAGCCCAATGTACGTGGCACTGGGCTTGTCAATCAAGAGCGTATCGAGATCTAGCCCCTGCTCTGTATATTCGGTAGCGGGTGACTCAAAACCTACTAGCCCGGCTTGTGCTTTAATTGGAATAAACTTTAACATAATCACAAATACTGTATATATATACAGTATAATATGATCGGAACGTTAATCGATCAACGGAAATGAAAGATTAATTTAATAGATAGCTGAATCTCCACTAATAAACTAGTCACTTTCTAGTTGTTTTCGGTAGTGGTTCTCAAATCTACATTTGCTTCGCCGATTTCAACGTAATTGTCGTTTTCCAATAAATATACAGAGCTTGGCAATCCGGCAACTGAACTAACCATTATTTGTATTACACTGCCGCTAGGTTCCATATCAGCATTGGCTTCTAGCTCAGTTGTTTCGACTGACCGTCTTAAGTAATTTTCTGTAGTTAAACCTGTTAATTCTATAACTAACTTTTTGCCTGACATATTGCTCAGTAAATCCCTCATTTTGGCTTGAAGTTTTAGTTTAGTGCACAAAACTTAGTTAGCTATAGGAACATTTCCTATACAAGTAATTGTTCAAAACAACTTTTCTTCAGTCAACTCTTCAAAACAGCTAGCCCAAGTTCTTAGGATCTGTTTTCTCTTTTCGTTATTTATCATTGATGAGCAGTAGATATCGGTTAAACAATCAAGTCCATTGTCTGCCAAATAAAGATGGTCCAAATCTTCTCTAGTAATAACGTCAGACTCAATTTCTTTAATTGTATCCAAGACCCAATCTTCCCCAGTAGCTTTGAGTTCTGCATATCGCTTAAAAATTCGTAAAAGCGATTTCTGAAAATCAATTTTAAGTGCCGCAAAAGGAGTATTTTTGAGATCTTTAGGTAAGTTATTTAACGATGGTGGTTTGTCAAAGGTTGGAATATTGATCGATAGTTTTTCATCGGTTAGATCCTCAAAGCAACTTGACCAAGTCTGCAAGATCTGTGTTCTCTTCTCATTAGTTATCATTGGCGAACAATAGATATCGGTTAATGAGTCAAGTCCATTTTCTGCCAAATACAATTCATTTAGATCTGCCCTTGTAATAACGTCAGATTCGATTTCTCTGATTGTATTGTCAACCCAATCTTCTCCTGTTGACCTTAATTCATTATACCGATTTTCAATCTGCAGAAGTGCCTTATGAAACTCGCCGTCTAAATTAGATAATGACTTGTTGTCAGGATGTCTAGATGAGGTATTTAAGGAAGGGTCTCGATATACAACGAATGTCCATATGATGATCATCAGAACGTTAAGGATAAAAGTGCCTGCAGCCCATAAGCCAGCTACAAGGGAACTTCTACCTCTTTTTTTTGACTCAAGATAAATCCAAACGCAAAGAGCTAGATACAAACCGATGAAAATAAAGTCAAACATATTAATTCCCTATTAAAAACTACTAGTAAGTAGAAAAGACCATCGTAAAACTAAAACTGTGCAAAATTTCAAAACGTGTTCTGTGTATTTTTAGTAACTCGTTAGTTGATATAAAAACTTATGAAATATGTTCTATGCTAACGTCGGGGTTTATACCGTAGTCATCAAGCTCAGTCAGCCAAGCGGATATCATTTCTGTTTGTTTTGAGGTAGTAAGTTTGAATTGGTTGGTGTCAAACATTTCATATGTATAAATGTTTTCGAGGATTTCTTCATTAGAGAAAATAGATTCTAGTTCACAGTTTATGACTATATTTTTTTTTATTATGCATTCATCTTCCCATGTTAACGCTTCATCTGTTTCCTCTAGTTCTACTATCGTATCGACAATTAGGTCTACAGCTTCTTGAATTTTCATTTGACATCCCTTTTTTGATATAACCAACGGTCTACAACAACGAATTGATGGTCAAATGTTAACCCATGGTTAAAATACGGAATATAGGAAATATTCCTAGTGAACCACTATCAATCTCTTTTCATTATTGATGGGCGAACTAGTGAAATGTTGCTTTATTGACTAGAATTAAAAAACTCCCAGATCCCCACCATCGCCCAAGTATCTAACTTGCAATATGCGCGTAACTGGCAATCTATCTCTTGTCTTCTTTTTTCAGTGGTTTCAGGGTGTACAGCTTCAATAAAGGCATCCATAGCCTCGCCACCATGCTGAACACCTTCTAGCTCACCATAGTTAAGGGTTGGCACCATGTTAGGTAATACTTTTTTTATACTCCAACTACCTTCCTGCTTAGGGTGATAATAGTATTTCTTACAGATAGGCAGGAGATCAACTATCCGTTGATTTATAGCTAACAAGTTATCAGCTATATGAGGGAAACGTTCAGCTAGTTCCTGAATACGTTTTTTCTCAAATGCTTGATTGTAAACCAAAATACTACCTCCCTCTTCACAATCCTTTATCAACTGATTGGCAAGAAGAAAGCTTGGATCGTTACCCGAAAAATCCAGAAACTCTTTGTGAGAAATTATGCCTTTATCAGAGACCTTGTGTATGCTGAATTGAAAAGGAATTTGTTGGTAAGGGCTAGTATCTAACCATCGTGGGACTCCAAAGTTGATGGTTTCAAAATCCAGAAAATACAACGGATAATGACAATGCTGCATTGCTTGCTTCGCTGACTCTTTATCTAAAAAATATGCGTTGTTGACAGTACACTGTTTCACTAACGTCTGCTGCTCATTCAAACGTTCATCAGGGATGTCGCGCATATCTTTTATTTTGTTTTTAGCAATAAATTCCTTCAATTTACCCCTGCGTTGCGGTAACCATTCTACCGGGAACATTGCTCTATCACTCTGCCCTTCACAATACGCTTTAAATTCACATTCATATGGACTATTACATTGATTGCCCATGGCTACAGTTGGCTCTTTGGACTGTTCAGCAACTGAATGTGCATCAAATAGCCAAACTTTAACGTCCTCTTGTAACTCTCTTACTTGTTCTGTTATGTCATACTCTACTACCAGTCCGTTGTAATCACCTTCATTGATATAATTCCAATGGTTGTCTATACAAGCTAGGCTAACGCTGGAAAGCTTCACTCCACAGAGACTGACAACAAAATATTGAAAGGCAGCATCTTCAATTTGGATTTTTTTTAATGACGTAGAAGATTTGACTTCAATCATATGCCAATGATTACTGAATTTAGAATTATCTATTTTCAAAACATCAACCAAAGCGATTGCACCATCTATCGTAAAAGCACCTTCAAAGATGGGATGTTGACCATTAAGCCACTTCTTAGTTTTAATGACAGCATCATCCCAGCCATCGGTAAATGGCTGAATGACTTGTCGCCGACTATCTTTGTCATACAACTCTATAGCAATTTCTCCGACCTGATTCCCGGTTGAGATGTTAGCCATTGATTGCGCGGATACCTCCGCGCAGCCTGGCTTAAAAATTTGCAACCATAACCTTTTAGGGCACTGCCGATAGGCCATTACTTTAGATTTTGATAAGTTGTGACTAGGCATTTTACTTTGGTTTATTGCTAGGTTCATTGTTAGGTTTATTTATGTGCCACATATGAAAAAAGAGCGCTACGATTGGAGTCTCTGGCCAACAGAGAAATTCAATTAAACCGGCCCACAATAAATTTTCACCAGCTACCAAGAATATTTTATAGGGTTAGATGCGCCTCTCTTTCGAAATTCTTCAGGCGTTCTCTTTCCAACATAAAGTTTTTGGAATTCCAGAGGAGCTTCGCATCCTACAAATCCATAACGCCCATCAATAGCCTCTTTACCCGGAAAATTTGCAGGTGTAGCTTCTAACCACTCTTTTGCCAGGAATGCACCCACAATTAAGCCTTGAACGACGGCTAAAACCACTTCAGCCTGCCCCGCTTTTTGTTTATTTAAACGCCACGCAAAACGAGTGGCTTCATACAATGAGCTCTCTAGAGCACTCCGATTGACATTGATAAGCAAAGCCAAATGTTCGAACTTAACAGTCTCGGCAGAATACCGGCTTAGGATCTCAGATGAATGCATGGCGCCAAATTCACTGTTTCCATGACCGTCAGTAATGTTGGTTATTCCTGGGTAGGCATCGATTAAAGCCGCTTCAACTTCAAAAGCTGATTTCTCAGTCAACCCATGTCGATGTATAACATGAGCAACATCAAACCCTGCCACACGTATTGACCGTATTCGATTCATTTTTTCAGATAATGAATCATCTTCAATATCACCTCTAGCATGAGCAAACACTCGATTTCCTTTACCTTTCCCTACATAAAAAGTCTCTCCATTTCTCGGATCAATCAATCTGTAAACGTAATATTGAAGTTTAGCGGCCACCTCTGGTGGGAATGAGTCGGTCTTTGTGTCAATCATCAAGTCTTCCAAATATTTAAGCTCTGATGAGAATATTCAGATTTGTATATTATATATATAAGAATTTTTCCTATTTACTGCATGAAGAGAAATAAGCTCCGGTCTGAGAACATGTATTCAACAATGTTTTACATTAAGGGCAATGAAATTGTAATTTTGAAACCAGAGGTTTGGTCGATAGTCATACGTCCTGATAACGCTGCAACACGCTCTCTAATACCTTCGATTCCATGTTGTCCTTTACCAATACTTTCGGCATTAGAATTTTGAGGTATGCCATCGTCACTCAATATTAAGAGCAATGAGGATTTGTCTGTGGTAAAGCAAAGATAAAATTTACGTGCGACAGAGTGTTTTATTGTATTTGTTATTGCCTCTTGAACAATTCTAAACACTGCTATTACTTGTTCGTCTGGTAATACATCCAAATCAAATCCAACATTTGGGATATATTCTATGTTTGCGGCCTGTAATTTTTTTCTAAAATAATCACCTTTGACGAGCGTTGTAAGTCCCTGATCATCCAATACTCGCGGACGCAACCAGTGCATCAGATCATAAACACTTGCATAAATTGCATTTGCACTCTGTTTGAGAATAGACGTTTGTTGCTTCACTAAGGCATGTCTCTGCTCAAATGCCTCTAGCGAAAGTTTAAAGGCTGTAAGATTTTGACCAAGCTCATCATGGAGTGCTTGTGATAACATTTTTCGCTCGCTTTCTTGAACAGATTGTAACTGCTTTACCAGTGTTAGGTTTTTATCATTTAGCGAGGTTAAATTATCGTTCATGGAGCGTAAATCAGCATTTTGAACATTCAGTGTTACTTTAATTTCATTATTTTCGTGGATAACAGCACCTACCATAATTGCCACCAAAGAATAGCTAATAATAAAGGGCTGAAACTCCAATAGTAATGAATCTTGACCATTATAAAGAAAATACAAAATGAGTAAGAGCATACAGCTTGTGAAACTCATTGTTCCCAGCCACCCAAATCGGTATGCGAACCAAATAATAGGTATAAATGCAATCATTTTAATTGCATCTAGCGCTGTATGATTAAATAGGTAAAGTATTATTCCAACTGCTAAGCAAATCATTACTTGGCAAACTAAACTAATCCTGTCCTTTTTTGATAACACACGCCAGTGTTTCGGAAATTCATAAATAGTAAAAAAAAGTACGAAAACAACAAATATAGCAGCAAATCCAGTCGTTATATGAAGAGTAAACAACTCGAATAAATTTTCGTCTAAAACTCCCCCGTATAAAGACATGTCCTCAGCGATGAAGTATAAATAACTAATCCTCAACAAACGATAAATTAATGCAGCCCCTAAAATGGCCAATGCAACTTTCAAATTAGTAAATGTAATATAAGTGTACCGAAGTTTTAAGAAAACAATGGCCAAAAGCGGGATAGCGCGGTTCCATATTTCATGCAGAAATTCTTGAACAATTTGAAGAGGAGTAAAAATATCAAGTTCATTGTTACTGAAATTTATACTTAAGCTGATACTCAAAATAATAATGGGCCAATATCTAAATGGAAAGAAAATGAATAAAATTAACTCAATACCTACCGGAAAATACCAACATGCCCTACCGTCAAAAACAGTGTATGACAGCATAAATACAGAGCTGAAATAGATAAGGCCAAAAGTAACACTGAAAGTAATAATGTTTTTGGCGATGAATTGTCGCCAGTGACAATCAATTGAAAATATATCCAATGCAAACACTATAAGTCGTCCACATCTATGAAACCTAGTTTCAATGCTAATCGAGTGGTTGCAAAATCATCAAAAACACCAAGCTTTTTGAACACTTTTGCTTTGTGAGAGTGGACGGTTTTGATGGAAATATCAAAATGATCCGCTATTCGCTTTATTTGCTCTCCCTTTGCCAATTTTAAAAAGATTTCCCTTTCACGCTCAGTAAGTAAATGAAATTTCTCAAACTGTACACGAGACATACCATGGACTCGCTCAAGTGAAGGATCGAAATAACGACTGCCCTGTGAAACAACTTCAATTGCGTTTATTAACAAGTCGGCTGCTTGCCTTTTTGAAATATAGCCTTCTATTTTAAGTGCCTTCGCTTTCTCAACATAGTAGATAGATTCAAACATACTTAGCACTATCACCTTAATGTTACTGGAGAATTCTTTAACTTTCTCTGCCAGTGTTAATCCATCAATCGTCGGCAACATTATATCTGTAATTAATATTTGAATGTCCAGATCAGGCAACGAATCCAAGAGGGGTTGAGCAGACCCTAAGGAAGTGACAACGTTTAGTCTTTTGTGATTTGCTAGTAATCCCTCAAATCCTTGACGGACGAGTTTATGATCTTCAACGAGCGCGATGTTTAGCTTATCCATTAATTCGGCCAGAAATTTCCCTATCCCTAATGCAACAGTATACTGAAAAAAAGTATTGATGGGTTTTTATTCGCAAATTGAAATTGTCTTCGGCAAGTCTGCAGTTTAAGTGACTTAGGGGATGCCATTATCCACTGTAATTTTAGAAAAATTGTTACACGGAAAACTTGGGACAAACCGTTTTATCATCACCCTCTGCCATTTTTTATGATTTTAAACGTCAGACGAATCAGATGCGAACACAGCATCCATTAAGTTAATATTTTGCGCATATTAGGTTTTTTTGAGGGTGTTGAGGTGCAAGTGAGAGGAATGTATAGCTCATTTGGCAATGTCTTAAACTACTCAAATAAGACTTTATTGACCGCGGCTGCTCGTTTACCTAATATTTTTACCGCATTACATGGCGTAAATGCCCCTCAATCAATGATATATTTTTGTTAAAAATCCGATAGCATAGTATTGGGTAATAAA
>Ga0099797_101622_pt1 | contig 11421 bp, 9 predicted proteins | sample Uncmet_Sort48C_1_FD_89871 | JGI IMG/M metagenome (GOLD analysis project Ga0099797, IMG submission 89871) | Marine eukaryotic communities from CALCOFI LINE 67, Pacific Ocean - C012_Sort48C_1 | ecosystem: Environmental > Aquatic > Marine > Oceanic | place: Pacific Ocean: Monterey Bay | collected... | reverse complement strand
TGGGGGAATTTGTGCAGAAATCACTATGAAGTATTACAGCGGATAGTAGCATTTGTGTTCACAGTTTCTTTCTCTCCTCCGTTCCTGTTTGTGGGAGGCATAGCTAAGGCGTCGCAAACAAAACGTACCAATCAAGTCACGGATCGCAAATAGCGCAAATGCATTAGAAAAAAGTGCGCCAACATAAATCATCATCAGCAAAAAACAAAAAACAGATACCAGTAAAATCGCACCTATTATTTATAGTAGGTCATTATTAAAAACGTATACTCCCTACATCAATTCGTTCGTCGTATTAACAATACCTTAAGGTCTGGTCCTGATTGCTAGTGATCATACCTTTGCTAATATAGAAGTTATTTTCTAACCACCATCAAGATCAAGAATCAGCAGTATAGTTTGAGGTCTGGTCCTAGTGATCATACCTTTGCTGGTTGTTTCTAGAGAATAGATGGTCTGAGTCTTATACGGTTGGATCAAGCAGGCATTGGCCGAGGATACGAAGAGTCCTAGCCCGCTTGCGAACCAAGCTGAGAACGGCACGAAAGTGCAACAAACGAGCAGTGCTCAAAACGCTGGAAAAAACAAACAAGCTGCGGGATCCATTCCGGTGGAAGGCAGCCACAATGCGGCCAACTTGTCCCCGGAACCAGGCTCCGCGGGGTCCTCCTCGGGACCCCCGCCGGGGCCTGACAAGAAGTAGCAGCCACAGTAGTTGTGTGTTGCAGCAAACGAGCGGGCTAAGCTGGGCTGACGCCTGCCGGCTCGTTTTGCTGCGATTATTCTTACGGGCGCAGCAGGATAATTATGATGCGCGCGTCCGGATGGAAAGAGCTACCACCAATAGTAGAACAATAATATCGTCAGAACACATGGATGATGGCAGGGCGGCTGTTGCGGCCCATTAGTCTCGCATGTATTCTGACAAATAGATGACGGTAATGATGAGAAAATTTCAGAACACGAATATTATGGGAATTTCAATATTGTGATGCTGTGAGTTAACATCGCAGCGGATTTTATCCTTTTTTATCCTAGAAAAATTCTCCTATCATTAACGCAGCGTCTATTAGAATATCATACGAACGAACAGTAAAACCCCTTTTATAGAACCTATTGCCTAAGCCAGTCTTCCGGCGTTGCTGTGATAACAGCATCATCGGCGGGCTCGGTTTTAAACACCGATTGGATGTAGAGTATATTAATTTTGTTGTACCCCCTTAGGGAGGCTGCTGCGAGTTGGTATTTTGACTTTTGGGATTATCCCGGGTTGCTCTCCCGCGTCCCCAGGTGATCACCGGAGTTCCGTAGTCGTCCTCTATAGAATTTTGATGTAGTAGATCTAGTTTTTATAGGAAATAGGAAATACATTCATCCTTGTGACTAGCGCAATCTTGAATGAAAGACAGTGTGTAAATATGAATTAGTTTTTATGAAAAATTGAAACGCGATTTCGTTAGTGGCGCATAGTGCATTCATATCTCTCCAGAAAAATTTGTTCTCTCATCGCATTTGTCTTGTTTCCGATTTGCATCCTTTTTCTTCCTCACCAATGATCTATTTTTCCAAAAACGAAATTCTTTCTACAGGCTAGTTCGACCGTTAAGCACCTTCTATCGATCCAAAATTGCAGATATACCGGAGGACCGGATCTCCATTCCAACTAGAATCCCCCGTTCGAATAATAAGTTTGAAAAACATATTTTCCATAATTAGACTAATTTAAATCTTGATATCCGTATTATACCGGGATACCTTATTCTAGAATATTCGTATTCATTTGGCAAAAAAGATGGATTCAACATCTGAATTCGGTTTTTCCGAGTTCGACTCCGAAGATTCTTGGCTAGACGTAGACGACAACGCCAGTGCGGCGTCGTCTTCAGAAGATGAAACCCAGACATACGTCAAGCGTTTCACGGAGTGGCAGCAGGGGGAATTCCGCGCAGAGGCGGCAGGTATGGTCAGTTCAATCAAGGAGACGGACTTCTGGTACTGGACCACGAAAAACTCACCGGAGCTGCGGGCGAAGCAGAACATCGTTAACATCTTCCGTTGCAGGGAGATTCTCATGAATATGGTGCTTGTGAAGTGCACGAAAGACCTGGAGGACAGGTATGCTTACACGTTTCGTCGCGTGAAAGGGAGCGGAGCCGGGAAGGAGCCAGGTCAGTCCGAACATAAAAGAATTTCCGATGATTTCCTGCGTATACCGGTCGGGAAGACACAGGGTTTCTTTCCGGGTGCCGCGGTGTGGCTTTCGCAAGGAGGCGTGAACTTTTGTGCTTCGCATTTTCCACTGCCGCTCACTGCCCAGGTGCGGTACGTGGATCGGGAGCAAATTGATATTGTTCTGGACAATTGGCTATTGGAGGTGGGCTCCCCCGAGGAAGACATGCACAGGCGCCTTGTCAGTAGCCTGCCAGCAAACAGTCCCTGGGCCCCACGTAAAGTTGTGGAAGGAGCAGACGCCGACGGGACCACCCAGGTTGTGCCCGCTGCGAAAGATGGTGACCACCCACGTGCTGGTGCTCATCTGTGGCGCTTCGACCTCGGACCACACCTGAATGAGCATCGAAAGACTATGGCCGCGATTGAAAAGATGAGGAAGGCCGTGGATGACGTTGACCTACAAGACCTTTTTCGAAGCCACGGCTTCGACATTTTCAAGTTTCGGCATCTTGTGCTTACAGGCGGTTGTCCAGATTCCTTCCCCCCCCATTTTGGCGTCGAGCTCTCGATATCGGACGCGCAGAAGAAATTGATGTTCAGAGGGATTCCGAGGCGGAACGAAAGGGGGGAGGAACCACCGAAGCCTAGGCGTTTCAATCGCGTCGTACCTGCCGAAAACACGTCCAACGCAGATTTCGTGCGCCTGGATGACTCTCAACGGGCGGCTGCCGAAAACGCACTGCGCGCACGCGTGCATTTGATGCAAGGCCCGCCCGGCACCGGTAAAACTACCACCATTTGTGCCATGACAGAACGGATAGTGAAGGAGTTCGAGAAAAACCGTTCCAGCAGTTCCGGCGAGCGCCGTTGCCCAGTGTTGCTGGCGGCGGACTCTAACGCCGCCGTAAACGCGATGTTCCGGGGACTTCTGGAGAAGACCTGTATCCGTTCCATTCTACGTGTGGGAGGCGATTACAGCCTGCAGCCGGACCAGAAGAAATTCACCCTGCAGAGAAAGCTAAGGCGCATGCCTCAGTACTCGAAGATGCGAAGACTCGAGGCAACCGCCCGCCAGTTGTTTCTAAAAGGCGAGCTTGAAGAGGCAGACAGACTACGGGGGTACGCGAAATTTCTGCAAAAGCAAATGACGAAGCAAATCCTAGATGGAGCCGATGTTGTCCTAGCAAGTTTTATGAGCTGTGGAAGCAACAAGTGTTTTCCGGGCAATTATGCGTTTCAAACGGTTATCACTGATGAAGCCTCGCAGGCCACCGAGCCGCGTTCGCTTTGTGCCGTAGCCCGGTGCCACGGGCAGCTCATCCTTGTTGGTGACCACAAACAGCTTCCGCCGGTAGTGAAGGCCGAAGACCCGCCAGCGTTGCGAGAGGGTCTCAGTGTAAGTCTTTTTGAGCGTCTGCGCGACTTGGCAACACAGTGTGGTTGGCCTGCGGAGTGCACGAGCATGTTGATGACGAACTACCGCATGCACCCACAGATTCGCCAGTGGCCCTCCAACCAATTCTACGAAAATAAGATAATGGACGCCGATTGCGTGGCGGAACCCCGAATTCCGGCATGGGATGTGTCATACCCCGATCCCACCCGTCAGGCGGTGCATTTCGTAGACACCGGGTTATTCGCAGGCGCCGGCGAAAATGAAGATCGGGACCGCATGAGCGCTAAGAACCAAGTGGAAGCCCGACTCGTCGTGCATTTTGTGACAAGCTTGTTGAAACAACAGTTCGACCCAACAAGGGTTTGCATAATATCGCCATACAACGGCCAAGTACGCCTGTTGAAGAAGCTTCTGGAGAAGGAGTTGACGCCGGAAGTGGCTGAGAAGATTCGCGTCGGCAGTGTGGACAGCTTCCAGGGCAGCGAGAACGACATTATTGTTCTGTCCTTTGTGCGGTCGCGTGAGCTTGGTTTCCTTGTGGATCCGCGGCGACTCAACGTGGCGTTAACGCGTGCAAAACGCATGTTGGTAGCATTCGGAGACCGGGCGTTGCTGCGCCGCAGTAGCGTCTTTCGCTCCTGGCTCGACTACGTCGATGGTCTGCCGCAGCGCTCGACGGACGGCAAAGGTGACCGCAACGCCTTCGCCGAAGCCGTCTTCCCAAAGGAGACTTTTGGACGCATCTCGAACTTGAAGATATCGCCGGCGCTCTCTGATGTGCCGGTTCCAGTCTCCTTTCGCGTTGACCGGTGCTTGTTCGATGACCTCAACGATCAGACCGAGACTGCATTGATCGACCGTTATCTGGAAGACTTGAGCAAGCCGCGCGACGCTCTGCAAAGTGTCTCCCACATCATGCTGCGGCACGTGTTAAGGCACAAGCTCGGAGAGGTGGAGTTTGAGGCCGACGAGCGTTTTGGCACCCGCGATGGCGCGAAACAAGTCGGCGATGAGTTCGAAACTGCGTTTCAGGACCGCGTTCTGGAGAACCCACAGAACCGCGGAGTGGCCTGGCGGACCGAAAAGCAGTTGCAGCAAGATCTGGGCATGCTAGACGCGCAGGGAAACAATGTGCTTGACAATATGGATGTTGCGGAAAAAGAGGAGTGGTTCAAGAGTCACCGTAACCGCATTCTGGCCACGCCTGATTTTCTTTTTGATGCGCCTGGTGTGTTGATCGGGAATCGTCGTGTGCGCTGGGTGGACTGCAAAGCGACCTATGGTAGCGCGGCTCTGTTGCTTGCCGGGTTGAAGCAGGGTTTGAGGAGAGAAGGACACTTCGTCAATCAGATCCTGAAGTACCAGCGTGCGTACGGTCCAGGCGCGGTCGTCTTCAAACACGGGTTCAGTGAGGGCTTCGCGGAGGCGCTGGCGCCGCGTCTGGAGTGTACGCACCTCGACGACGGACCCTTGTTGCTGGGTCCGTTGCTACCGGCTGAAGGCACCCGCGCAGGCACCCGGAATGTCTTCTCAGCGTTCCTCCAGACTTTGGAAGATCGAGCTGCAGAAGGTGGAGACGTTGATCCGATCACCCCGTCCACTTCTGCTGATAACGAGGAACGGGGGTTTTCCCCCTCCGGTGACAGCACCGAGAGCCTGTTTGATGCGACGATCACGCTGGGGTCACCCAACTCTGCGCAGGTCTGTCGTTTTGGGGATGATTGTAAGCGTCCGGATTGCAATTTCGAACATCCCGGCCGAAAAACGTGGAAAGAAGAAATGGCGGAAGAGTGTAGGTACGGCGTTTCTTGCAAGCGCCCCGGTTGTTGGTTCCGGCACTCTTGCGGCCGGGGCCCCGGTATCGTATGTGCCCCGGTAACCCGTTGTTATTTCCGGGATTCTGGCGGCCGGTGCACCAACCCGGACTGCCGGTATTGTTGCGTCCATCCAGAGAGTCCAGTAACGGCGGCGGGCGCAATTGCAACGAAAAACGAGCATGTGCTTGTCGTGAGAGACCTTCGTCAGAAGATCGATGGTCACGTGCGTTCGGTGGTCTCCGATGCGGAGTTCCTGGCACATTTCAAGCAATTTGGGAACTGCATCTCCGCACGTGTGAAGCGAGACCGAGCGGGAGAGAACCGCGGTTTCGGGTTCGTACACTTCGGTGACGCGGCCGCGGCGCAGCGGGCGGTGGACGCGCCGTTTCAGCCCCCCGCCGCCAGCAAGCCATGTCCGGTCAGCTTCAAAACGGGGGCAGCGGCGCTGCCGCAAACGAATGCCGGCGAGCTGAGGCAGCGACGTTTTTACAGAATGCCCGTTGCGTTGGATCCGGATCAGGACAGCACTCTGCACCACGTAAGGATAATCGGTGCAGACGTGGCCAAGAAAGCCAAGAAAGACGGGCTCTATGACATGGTGGCAGAGGATGAGGTCATGGCTCGGAGCCTACAGAAGGAACAGGAAGCCGACGAGAAGTTGGAACCCATTGCAGGTTCCTCCACGGACCCTATTGAGACACCGTTGCCGACGGAGGAATTTATTGGACCTTCGGTGGTGGACGCACCCGGGTGTATACTATAGAAGGAACGCTGCCGCACATGATTGATTTGATTGTCCATTGTGACTCTTGATATGTTTTGGACTACGTAAAGAAATATTGTAAGATAACGTGATTCACCCTAAAAAATTCATCTGCAGTGACCAACTGCCTTATCCAAGAAATGAAAAAAACAACGTGGTCCATCGGCATTTCGGTGGTAGTGGGCATTAACGTTGATGTTTAAAGTGTGTTTGTTCGTATTATCACTTCAGGTTCTGTTCAACAACATTCGTTTCTTCTGCGGCCCTAATGTTTCAAGGGGGTCAGGTATAGGGTTAACCTACCGTAGGTAGGGTAGGGAGGCAAAACTACCTACATAAACCTACCTACCTACCAGCAAAAGCCTACCCTACCTACTCTACCAGGCTACCGGCGGTAGCCCGCCAAAACTACCTACCCTACCAGCTCCCTGACTCGCACTCCAGCCCGCCGAACCTACCTACCCTACCTACCTACCTGGTCCACCGCTCGGCCGGCTGGCCAGCCTACCTACCCTACCTACCTACCCCACGGAACACCACCAAGAGTTGATGTCGTTACTGGTGATGCTGCTGCATCGCCCATGGCCCGGCCATAATGACGATCGTGAAGCCGTCGTGGTGGTGATGCTTCTGCATCGTTCCCTCGTTCCCCCCTGTTGCACGGACGTCAAAAGCGTGCGCAGGGAGTGTGCACAGCAAACAAGCGATCCAACACAGCTGTTGTTGTGTGTTCTCCCCTTCTTCCTCTTCGTCACTGTATGTACCCCTCTTCAAGTTGAGTGCGCTAACCGCGTAAGCTGAGGATGCGTGGAATGCCTTGGATCTTTTTCCTGTGTTTTCCTTCATTGCTCTTCGCTTCCAAGAATTCTGCTGTGCGCCCAGAGGCTGCGTGGAATAACTTGGGACTGCCCTTTGTTCTTGCTCCTGCCCCCTGCACCCCCGCAGCAGCGTGCGCAGGGGATGCGTGCTTTGTCTTGGGATTTCTTTTCGTTCTTCCCCGACCCTGCTGCAATGCCCTTTTCTGAAGCACGCCGCAGGCGTGCGGGAAACATGCGTGAAATGTCTCGGAGCTGTCCTTTGCTCTTCTTCGTTCCCCCTGCACCCCCCTTCTCGGTAGGCAATTCAACACCGTGCGCAGAGAATGCGTGGCATCCCTTTGCGCTGTCCGTTGCTCTTGTTCCCTCCCCAAAAGCCGCTTTTGTGAAGCACGCCGACCGCTTGCACAGATAATGCGCTGTGCAGCCAAGAACCAATTGATTAGCCGACCGGGCTCCGGCAGCGTCCTAGACGTGTGAAAGCGAGGTTGGCCATGTCCAGGGCTTCCCGCACCGACCACAGCCATCCATCCTGCCCCCGGCGCCCCCCGTTTGTGCAGCGCGCCAACCGCGTGCGCAGAGGATGCGTGCAGTGTCTTGGGGTCGCCCTTTGTTCTTGCCCCTGCCCCCTGCACCCCCCTTTTGCACAGCACGCCAACTGCGTGTGCAGAGAATGCGTGAAATGCCTTGCAGCTGTCCTTCTCTTCTTCGCCCCCCCTGCGCCCCCCTTTGTGGGGGCACCCCAGCAGCATGTGCAGAGAATGCGTGAAAAGCCTTGGAGCTGTCCTTTGTTCTTCTTCGCCCGCACCCCTGCACCCCCCTCTGCGGGGGCATGCCAACAACGTGTGCAGAGAATGCGTGAAATGCCTTGGGGCTGTCCTTTGCTCTTCTTCGCCCCCCCCCCTGCACCCCCCTTTGTGGGGGCACGTCAGCAGCGTGTACAGAGAGTGCGTAAAAAGCCTTGGGGCTGTCCCTCCCCGCTTTTGTGATCCACGTCCACCGCGAGCGCAGAGAATGCACAGTGCAGGCAAGAATCATTGGCCGAGAAGGCCCCGGCAGCGTCCCACGCTTGTGGTCATGTCCAGATCTTTCCGGGCTGCCCAAAGCCATCCACCTATCTACCCTGCCTACCCTCACCCTCGCGTGCCAGCCTACCCTACCAACCTACCTACCCTGCTCGACGCTCCCATTCCGTGCCTGCCTACCTACCTACCCTACCTACCTACCCCGTAGCCGACCGGTAGGTTCCACTGCCTACCTACCCCTACCCTACCTACCAACATAGTCCAAGTAGGTAGGTAGTTTTGCCTCCCTACCCTACCTACGGTAGGTTAACCCTATACCTGACCCCTCTCTAATGTTTCTATGAGTGTGTGTGTGATCTAACATCAATTTGCTTGAGGCTCTATCACAGCAGCGATTACGTATCTTTCATTCTTCCTGTGTGTTTTCAGAACCGATTCTCCAAAAACTATTAAAACATTCTCGATCATTTCCATTTATTCCATCTGAAAAAAAAGCAGTGCGGTAAGCAATCATAACTACCCCCTTGTTATGATTTGATATTATCTCAATATTGAGAATTATCGCATATCGCAGAACTAGCCTTCTAATCAACGTTTGAACACAGACTAGCAAGAAAAATGGTCAGCATTGCGCAGAGCTCGCAATGCGAGAAAATCAACACCTTCGTGTGCCACCAGGACAAACTGGTAATTTTCCATTGTGTGTTTTATTCCATCTGTATGAGAAGGAACGTTTTCTTCTTCTCATGTCCTTCTTTCCTCTTTCTCTTTGAGAGCGACGCAGTTGGTCCAGCAGAATTTCCATGATAAATAGATCATGTCCGACATTCCTAAAATACGTGAAAAACAAAAAGGTGTGCCAGATCAACCCCCTGGTGTACATGACGATTCTGGATGCCTTTGCGCGGCGACCAAGGTAATCTCATAATGTAGGGCCTTGAAAAGAAAAAGAGTGTAAATACAGACCATATAGGTTAACAAACTCCGGAGGATTCATGAAAGACAATGGTAAACAAAACCCCAACAAAGGAAACCGGCCATGGGAGGCGGCTACAAGGAAGAGCGGGAAAGCCGGGTGATCGGCACGCTGATGGGGTACATTTCGGAGGGCAACGTGCTCGACGTCGTGGACTGCTTTCAGGTAATTATCAGCAAAGAAATGCCTCGGCTTTCTTGTAAATTTTTATAGTTCCTATAGACATGGTATTCGTCCTCTTATTATTAGCGCTGTCAATTCAATTAAAGAACCATATGCATGGGGCAAGGCTCCTATTATGCACCGAAAAATTGTACCAAAAAAAAAAAATCGAAAGGTAATTCACCAGGACAGCACGGACCGGGGCGTGCTGATGGACCAGCAGTACCACCGGCGGATGGTGGGCCTGCGACAATCGGTGCACCCGAAGGAGGTGGTCATCGGCTGGTTCTCTTGCGGCGACTCTGATATCACCGACGACACGGTATTTCGTCTTTGAGTTGATGCAGATTGATTTGCAGTATGTTGTATTCATGCTTGTCTCAATATAGTGAGTGGGAACTAATACACTACAATCAGCAGGTACTGTATGAAAAAGAATCCTATCGTACAGAAACTATTATAAATCCATTCATCAAAAAAAGGTGTCCATCCAGTCCTACTACCGCACCAAGGAGTCCCTGTTCACGGCCGCGCCCGGCTGCCCTAACCCGATTTATTTGCAGATTGACACGCAGCTGCGCCAGACGAACGCCCCCATCGGCGTCAAGGTGTACACCAACACCAACACGCCCTGCTGCGAGTCTCTCATGCAGTTCCACCAGATCCCTGTGGCCAAGACGAACATGGGTATTTCATTCAGTTGATTCTTTTCGGATAGTAGTGGCAAAGAGGAATGAATGTTTAGTTCTTCATGAATAACAGGCGCTGAATGATGAACCCGATAGTTTGATGCTCGAAGGGACAGCGTTTATAGAGACAGTAGATCTATTCTGGATCAAAATCGGTTTACAGAGGCTATTTGTAGCTATGTCCAACAACACAGTGTCTGAAACGATGATTATTCATGAAAGGCTACGAAAACGAGAAGAACATCATGGAAATGCTGCTCCAGACGTGCCTGCGGGAAGCACAGACGCAGAAGAAGCCGGCGGTATTATCATTTGAATTCTTATCACGCATTTTATTCATCGAATCCTTGTGCCGCAACTACCGTTCTTGTATTATAAAACAAGATATCATTCTTCGTATGTCGTACGTGTTGTATAATAATGTGATATTCAATGACGTGTACACGATATGATTCACAAATATTCTTAACAAAGGCCTCGGAGATGGACGCCTTTTCGCGGAATCTTTCGGACCTGAAGGCGCTGTTCGAGAAGGCGAAAACCTACGTGGACCAGGTCCTCGAGGGCAAGGCCGCCCCGAACCCGGAGGTCGGCCGCGCGCTGAGCCGCGTGTTATCCGCGGACCTGCTGGCGGACCCTGCAAAGCTCGACGCCGTCTGCACCGGCGCTACCAAGGACACCCTGATGGTGATGTACCTATCGGCGCTCGCGCGCACCCAGATCGGCCTAGCGGAGAAGATCGGCTTGATTCTGCAGAGCACCACGGAAAACAACCACTAATCTGTGTATTGACTAATAGTATCTAATATGCAGGTCAATGGGGGAGGGGGGTTGTGGTGTGCACAATAATCCGAAACGGTGTTTTTTCCACGTTTATTATTGGGAAACATTTGCCGTGCTATTTGTATTTTCAATGCATCAGTACTTCTTGTGAAATGTATGTTATATGGGAATACAGGCAGTATACTCTAAAGGTTCCTCTATGATCTTCTATATCCAAAATCCGAACATCCCAAATGCGATTATTATTATATTGAAGCGTCTTAGCACTGACCATGATCTACATGAATGGTCTCGATAAAAGAATATCAGAAAATTCTCTCGTAAAGCTATTCTGTCCGTCTTTCTCGACTTTCTCTCTCGAAAATAGGAGCCTTAAATATAAAACTTGTGCTTTTTTTTTTTCAATTCATACCTAGTGACAACAACCTACTGAACAAGTTCACATGACATTTTTCTCATCATGAAGTGTGAATGATCTCGACCCACGTTCTCCATAAGAAAAGTACAAGTTCTCCTTTGCGACTTTTTTGGTAAGAATTTACAGGTAAGATGGTTTTTTTTTTTTTTCCAACGACTGTGTATGATAAAGATTTATACTAACGCTATCATCTGCGAATAGTGTACGCCATGAAACGTGAATCTCTTCCATTATTATTTATTAATGAAACGATACGAAGTGTCTATATTCCTATTCATTATTGCAGTACGTGTTCGGCTATTGTATGTTGTGTTCAGTTTTCCTCCCCCATGTAAGAAGGTTCCTTCTCCTAAGTAATTGTTTCTCAAACGATCATGTCGATGTTGAATTTCATGCAAGCAGGTG
>Ga0099797_101621_pt1 | contig 11425 bp, 11 predicted proteins | sample Uncmet_Sort48C_1_FD_89871 | JGI IMG/M metagenome (GOLD analysis project Ga0099797, IMG submission 89871) | Marine eukaryotic communities from CALCOFI LINE 67, Pacific Ocean - C012_Sort48C_1 | ecosystem: Environmental > Aquatic > Marine > Oceanic | place: Pacific Ocean: Monterey Bay | collected... | reverse complement strand
ACAGGCACCTGATTTGTATCAAAATCGACAGAACATCTATCAAAGCATATCAAAGCATATAAAATCAGAATACCACTTGTATGGAGGCAGTCTTACAAAATATCATCTAAAATCATACACCTAAAAAGTCTCCCCTAGCCGCCAACATATTTCGATGGGGACCCCGATTAGGATCTTTGATAAGCTTGTACAGCCTTCATCTACGGCAGGACTTATAAGTAGTGCAAAAAATTGAATAATCTCTTCGTTGAAAGCTACTACCATCACATACAAAACAAGTTGTCAATAATCTCACCAAACAAAACGCAAAACCGTCCGGCACCCTAGGCTCTCGGGAGCGGTCTGTCACCCACCCTAGTACCAATTTTTATCAAGTCAAAACTGTCCCCGGCGTCATAAAATCTCTCATTCGACCATTTTGCGCAACTGCTGGGGCAAACTCGACGCAATGTCAAGCCTGCCCGGATTATAAGGCTCCCAGGGTCTGAGCCCGGGAATATCAATCAGGCCTACGGTACCTCCCTTTCCTCTATGGATTACGTACCAAGCTTATGCTCAGATGTGCGTTTTGGCTGTGTTTTTTTGAAAATGTGTTCTCCCCGAAGGGTTGGCGAAGGAATTCCCAAGAAAATGAAATATGAAATCACATCAGGTTGCATACCAGAGAATTCCACATACTTTAAATGTGAAATGACAACAGGTTGCGAGCCAAAGAGCAGCAGCTAGTTATATACTAAGCAGCAATTTATATAACAAAACAATAAAAATAAACAGATAATTCAAATGTATATGAACAAATATCAAACTTTTTAAGAACCACATCAAAATAACAGGTTTCTTCTTTTCCGCCCACGCGCCAGGACGCCTTTGCTGGATGACTTGCCACCGCTGCGGCGCGCACAGTTCTTGCAGATCGTGACTCGGCAAGTCAAAGCTTCCGGCAGCGACGAGGGTCACAAGTATGCATGGGCAGAGGACCTTGCCGTGCCTCAGTTGGGTTTAACAAGAAACATATATCTATATATGAGAGAGAAACACATGTCTAAAATCAACATATTCCTGCACCGAAATCGCTGTTATCAATTTCTGAACAGAGTATGCGGAAACCACGGAAGGGCCCGGCAGCGCCGAAGAGTTGGAGGCCATGTCGCTTAGTTAAGAACTAAGCACCTGCAGACTGCAGGGCATCAGAGACACTCCACTGGTGCCTGCCGGCACGGCGGTGGATAACTTGCCACCGCTGCGCACGTAGTTCTTGCAGATTCTGACTCGGGTGGTCAAAGCCTCCGGTGGCAACGAGGGGGACAAGTATGCATGGGCAGAGGACCTTGCCGTGCCTCAGTTGGCTTAACAAGAACAATACACGAGACACATGTCTAAAAATCAACACCATTCTGCACCGAATTCCCTGTTCTCAATTTCTGGAAAAGTCATGCGGGAAACCACGGCGGCGGATGACTCGCCACCGCTGCGGCACGCGCAGTTCTTGCAGTTCGTGACTCGGCAGGTCACGGGCAGAGGACCGTGCCGTGCCTCCCTCAGTTGGGTTTGACAAGAAATGACAAGAAATGTATAAGACAAGTCATAAACCCTTAACCCTAAACCCAATTGATTGGTTTCCCTCCGGTTCTAATTATCAAAACATTAAAACAGGTCGGGGCCGCGTTCAAATGCATCTGTGGTGTTTTGTTGCATTGAACTTGCATGTGTAAATGATTAGAACCATTGTACAATCGATCAGATCCAAACATGTGAGAAGTTTTTTAGAATTTGGGGGAGCTCCTTTGCCAGCTTTCGGGGGGAACACATTTCTGACAAACAAAAACACCAAAAAAATCTTACCGTAGGCTTAATTACATCATATTGTAAGATCATTAATCTCATTTTACGACCCCAGACCCCGGGACCCTTATGATCAGCTCCGGCATGCGATTGACCCCGGGACCCTTATGATCAGCTCCGGCGTGCGATTGCGTCGAATTTTCCGCAGGAGTTGCACAAAAATAATCGACTGAAAGATTTGATGATGCAGGGGACAGTCTTGACCTTGTCAAACTCCGTATTGGGATGGGGGACCGCTCCGAAGAGCTCAGGGTGCTAATTAATACGGCTAATTAATATTGCGAGGTTTCTTATTTGATTTTCCGGTCCCCAGACCCTGGGAGCCTTATAATCAGGTCTGGCCCGCAATTGCGTCGAGTCTGCCCCAGGAGTTGCGCAAAATAGTCGAATGAGAGTTTTGATGACGCCGGGGACAATTTTGACCTGATATAGATCGGCATTGGGGTGGAGGACCGCTACGGATAGCTCCGGGTTTGCATTTGTTTTGTTATTGTATGTGATTGCAGGTTGGGTGTTTTGTTTTAACATTGAGCTTATTCAACTTCTTGCAGTATTTATATTGCTTACCGTCTATAGGACAAATATATGGGTTGAATATGTGTCAGAACCTTTTAGATTTATATGGCCCTCTATTGGTGCCTGCCGTCACGGTGACGGATATACAAACTATATGTAATTACGAACGAAATGAAGGACCTTCAACTCGCTGAAACAGAAAGAAGAGTAAGAACAGCACTAGCTCAAATCTTGTCAGCAGCGACATTGCTTGCCCCTTGAACCCGTGCCAGGTGCCATGCACTGATCTCATAGCAGTTCTTGACCGGCATGGCAGCATTACATCATGTTGAGATGATTGGCGCCAGACCCCGCAAGAGACCTTGTCGATCTGGCCCTTCTAGACGGGAGCCCATGCTCACAGCATACATTCCATTATGAACTCCTTGCGGTCCCTAGATCACAGGGAATGTGCTCGCACAAAGCCGCGGGAATCGTTACTGCAATCGCACAAAGTGGCAAATCACATGTCACCTCCGCAGCGCATTGCCCCCCAAGGGCAGCTTGATGTAGTCATGGCAAGACTCGATGCGCATCAAGAATCCGTTGCCAAGATTGCTGCCAATTTGACCGGTATCTATGATAGTTACCCAACACCAGTTGTTGATCACCATGCGCTCACATTTCATGGGTTCAGGGCCGCTTCCCTTCCCGGCTGCCTCTGCACGTACAGCACCACCGACATCTAGATTGGCATCCTTCTCACGGACCTCACTCGCAGCACCAGCGACTTCTACGTTGGCATGTTCATGATTGGCGGCCCCATCGGCATGTACATTAGCATCTGCTTCAGAGGCCGCCTCTCCACTGGCGTCCCCAGTGCCATCCTCTTATGGAGCTGCACATGCTGCATCTTCATTGGCATCCCCTTAGTTGGCAGCACTATCGGCATCTACATTGGCATCTTCTTATGGGACTGTACCAGCGACATCTACATTGGCATCTGCTTCAGAGGCTTTTCCAGTGGCCTCTCCGACGGCATCCTCTTCAGGGGCTGCTCATGCGGCATCTGATTGCGCATACTCTCCAGAGGATGTTCCAGTGGCAGTGGCATCTCGATTGGAATTGGATACATCGGCCACTGCGGCTGCTCCTTCGCATGGGGCATTGGGTCCACGTTATGTGAGCACGAGCCTGAGGATGAGAATGACGAGGTTGAGTATGAGGATGCGCAGCGTTACCATCTTGCAGAGGGGTACTCAGATAGCAAGGATATATAGCACGTTTGTTGGGGATCCCAGCTGCGACCCTGAGCTGGCAGAATCCATGCCCATCCCTAAGAACTCGCTCGAGCAGCGGCGAAAGCCGCCTCGCATAAGTGCCTGGGCTGATGTTGAGGTTGAGGCAACAAATGGAATCGAGTGGACGGAGCTGTAGACATTCTTGGCCGCCCCTCATCAGCTGCCATTCCAACAGGGGCGGGGTATGTTTGGGCGCTCAAGTTGAGAAGGACATCGTGGATCGGCCGTGTGAGTGCATTTGGCACAGCGGTGCAGAACATAAGGGTTTGCGTCACTTATAGAAAAATAAAGAAATACATTGTTTGTATCTTTCCATTAGCATGAAATGTGTCGAACATGACGTTATGTACACCTTGATTTAGCATGTTTCTTGATGTTGTTCATGTTGTGTTGTGTTCTTGTTGTGGTGACTCCCTACTTCAGTGCAATCCCAGTCGCCGACAAATTAAGGTTCACATGTATTGCCTGATTGAAGGTGCACATGTATTGGCGCAATGTGCAAGGATTTAGGGTCAAGGCTCTTGTTGTTTGTTGTTCCTTATTGCGTTTTCGTGCACGAGCGAGAGAGAGACAATTGAAACAAAAGTTTGGTGCTTGTTTTTTTGTGGGTTTGTTCGTTTGCACAGGAATAATATTTCAACAACATTTGGGGGACATAACCGGGGATATGGGCAAAAGTAGCTGAAGCAAAACCAGGAGGGCTTCGCCCAGACCGCCGCGCTAGGAGTTTCAGTGCGAAGCGAAGGTGGATTTACAACGAAGTTGCACGAATATGCGGTACCTGTGCAGCGGATTTGAAGCGATATTGAAGCGAAAGTGAGCATATGCGGTGCCTGTGCATCGGATTTGGTGCGAAAGTGAACATATGCGGTGCCTGTGCAGCGGATTTGAAGCGACATTGAAGCGAACGTCAGCAAATGCGGTGCATGTGAGGCGGATTCGGTGCGAATGTCACCATATGCGGTGCCTGTGCAGCGGATTGGTGCGAAGTCGGCGGCAAGGGCGGCACCTCTGGCGGGCTGGTAAAACACGCATTTTCATCGAAAGTGCGCGTTTTACATGGGCGGGAGCACCGTTTGTTCGAAAACCGGCTCGGTGGGGTGCCTTTAAATAACTTTACAGTCACTTTACATTTACAATGTAATTTAACAGAATGGTGAACCGGCCTCTGGCTCGCCACGCCGTTAACGCTATGCTTAAGCATAGCGCGGCGGATTTACAGGCTGCCGCCCCTGCCGCTGACCTCTCCAAACTAAAGGAATGGAGGAATGGAGGCTCCGAGCGAAGGGAACACAGGCTCCGTGGCAGAAGGTTTTGCAGCCTGTGGCAGGCGAAGGTTTGGCAGCTTGTGGCAGTCTGTGGGGGGGCGGCAGGGAACGCAATGGAGCGCCATGGATTGCCATGGAGCCCCAGGAAGCCCCAGAGAGCGCCACAGATCGCCAGGGAGCCCGAGGGAGCTCCAGGGAGTCCCAGGGAGCCCCAGGGAGTCTCAGGGAGCCCCAAGTACCCCAGGGAGCCCAACCCATGGAGCACCAGAGAGCCCCAGGGAGCCCCAGGCAGCGAGGGGGGGGGCGACCCAGAAGGTTTGGCGGCTTGTGGCGGCTTGTGGCGGCCTGCGGCGGGCTCTGGCGGGCCAGGTAGTTTGACGGGCTGTGGCGGCCTGTGGCGGCGGATTGGGTTCCCCTAAACAAGAATGCTGCAACCTGGAGTGCTGCAGCCTGGAAACCTGGAGTGCTGCAGCCTGGAGGAATGGAATGCTACATGCAGTTGGTGGGGTTGGTTTTGATTGGAGGCTGGCCGTGATCTCACAGCCTCGACGCTCGGAGAGGTCGGCGGATTATCAGGCATTAAAGATGAAGGATAGAAACAGCAAATGGTTTGTTTGTTTGCGTGTTTGTTTGTTTGTTTGCTTGTTTGTTTGTTTGTTTGTTTGTTTGCTTGTTTGTGTGTTTGTTTGTGTGTTTGCTTTTGTGTTCGTTTGTTTCGATTCTTTAATTGTTGGACATATTTGGAGAGTGCCATTGAAGCTGCACACGTATTGGCTCAATGTGCAAGAGATCTGTGCCGGAGTACCGCCGCACAAGACATTCAAATCAGGGACGGTACCACAATACCGAATACTGAAGGTGGGCACCAGCGCGATTTGTTCATTGTGTTGTACAATATAGAACACACATACATATATAGAGAAGCAAAAATAGATGTTCGGGTGCACGTAAACACACATGTGACGTTGACATGCGGAGGGCCTATGCAATCGGGGTTCTGAATTGTATAGAAGACACATTGAAGGTGCACATGTATTGGCTTCATGTGCAAGGATTAAGGGTTAAGGCTTTTGTTGTTTGTTGTTCGTTGCTTAATGTGTGTTGACTACCGCAATTTTTGTTTAGTTTTAGGTTTCATTGGGCTCTTTTGGTCTGTCTTCGGTGGTCTTTGGAAACCCTTGGGCTGGTTTGGTATTTTTGGACGGCCATTGGGGCTCCATTTGTCACCTTTGGGGCTCCATTGGGGCGCCTCTGGGGCGTCATTGGGCTCCATTTGTCGCCTTTGGGGGTCCATTGGGGCGCCTTTGGGGGTCATTGGGGGTCACTTTGGGGGTCACTTTGCGATCATGTTGGTTTTTGGGGGGTCACGTTGTGAGTATTAAATTTTTGTGTGTTTACAAAAAAACGGGCCATAAAACGTCCCAAGTGTGAGAAACCACAGTGACAGTAGGTCCAAATAGAGGACTCTAAAAAAACAGTTTTTTTTATGAAAAAATACAAAAAATAAGAGTGAGTTTATATCGATATTTGTTAGTCTAAATGCATGTTTGTTTTTGGACAACGTGATTCGTTTACCAGACTTCTATCACATAACCCCAATTTGTACGATACCAAACTGTCCCCCAAAATCCATCTTAGAATAGGAGAATCATGCCCCGAGCTTCTGTAGTCCCTTAAAACAATTCAATTGTGAAACAAGTACTAAAACTCCTCGCAGTCACTCCACTGGTGCAGGGCACAATGGCGGAGATTATATATATATATATATATAACCTGATTACTTCAGCTAATAGAAGACAAACATGTAAATTATAGATTGTATTGCAGCTGAATCACATAAAATCCTGCTCCAAAAGGCTCAAGCAATTATTTATATGATAAATACTTCAAACTACTACAAATAGTCAAAAATATGCCTCAAAGGCTAAATAGTGCAAACATGTTGTGCAACAAATTCCAATTTGGCACAAACAGTACATATAAAACACCATAACACTTTCAAACCACAACCGAATTTCACATAAACACCGACTTGAATGTCGTACATGCAATTCCTGTCTGTCCACACATGCTAAGCATGTGTTTGATCTTATTGCTTCTGAGTGCAGCCCAGTTGATAAGTACACTTCTCTCGCTGTACGTTTTACATTGATTCCTCACGTCGTAATGTCTTATATGAAGTTATGTTTTTTTCTGTGCGAAATGTGGAGCCGTTGCCGTCATTAAAATAGTCAGTTAAAATTCAGTCTGCCTAGGACTTACCCCCCCATCCCCTAGCATATGGGTGCATTGACATCAAAAGATATAAGCAAGGGAGAGCACCAATAGGATATCCTAAGTGGCCCTGCCGAAGGATGCACATGTCTGATGAGATCATTCTCAATGACATTCAGGGGTTTGTTGATGGTATTGCTAATGCAGACCGAGACCACCCAGAGAGTGAAGATGAAGCAGAAGACCTGGTTTCCCACTCCTCTGGGTCAGCACAGCCAGACCCTGTAAGTTCTGGTGATGATTCCAGCTCGGAGTGAGCACATACTGGTAACTATAACACAGTGCAAGAATTCGATTCCCTTGCAGTGCACAAGTAGTAGCGCAGCTGCCCATGCGAAGTCATCCTAGACAGGCGTGCTAAACAATTTGAAAACAAGCACAATGATTAACTACAACCTGCATGAAGCCGATCTTCAACCTTGTGTTGTTTTTGTTGTGTTTGTTTCTAAATTGTTTAGCACGTCTGTCTAGAATGACTTCTAATGTACAGCTGCACTACTACTCGTGCACTGCATGGGAATCGCATGTCTCGCATTCTGTTATGGATATCTGCTCAATCCGAGCTGGAATCAAAACCTGAACTTACAGTCTGGCTGGGCTAAGACAGAGAGGTGGGAAACCAGGTCTACTGATTGATTTTCACTCTCTGGGCGGTCTCTGTATGCATTAGCAATACCATCAACCAGCCCGTGAATTCGTTGCTAAACCCCTAGACTACCTTTCAATATTGCATTCTGCCCCGGAGGAGTACCTGGTACTGTGTGATGGGAGCTATGACAAGGCTTGCTGCCATCTGCCCTCATATAGAACAGCCCCGAGCAACCAGATGTGCTAAATTTCACGCGCTCTCACAAGCAAATGAGTAGGGGATATAAACGGCAATTCATATTAGTTGCTTCTTTCCATTCTTACATTTTTGCATGGTGGTAGGGATGTCCGGTACTGAAGTATCCATTTGTCTCCTTGATCATGGCTATGCTCCCCTTTTCGTTGCATTGGCACCTTTGTGCCTTGTGCCTTTTGCTACCAATTTAGGGTCTGTAGCTACAGCATCTGTGGCACACTTCAACCTAAAAAACGTGCCCCTGGTTTTCTCCATTCTCTGCGACTGTTTTCCCTTTGTGTGTTGTTTCCCAGGTATAAAATATTAGTTGCTTCTTCCCCCCATTTCTCGGATCTTGTATTATATGGCAGTTGGGAGGATCTAGTGGGGCGCAAACTAGTGATAGGACGCTGACTGTGAATTTGCCGACTTTAGCAGTTCATTCTGAGACTTTGTATGTTTCAGATCTTGTATAGGCTTTCGAAGTTTCAGATCCTGGCACTTCCCACATATTCTCCAGGCACTTTCTACAAACTTTCCACACACTTTTCATGTACTTACTGTGCACTCCACACACACTTCCCACACACTCCTGATACACTTCCTTCACACATTGCCAACACATTCCTCTGAAATACGGCCCTTTCATTTCCAATTGTTTGCGCAATTGCAAATGAGCGCAATTGCAAATGAGTCCTCTGTAGTTATATGTTGGTTGTATTTGTTTAATAGGGCTTGGTGTGTCTCTATTATTGAGTTGGTTGCTTTGTATATGCTTCAGGTGCCTTTTTTGGGGGGTGCATTCTCCGGGGCGTCGAAATCCTGAAAATGAGGGCTCCGAAGAGGTCAAGGTGCTGCCAGAATTTTACGTGATGTTAAGATACCTGCCATCACATAGAACGGCCTCCAGGATAATCGAATTTCAGGCCATCCAGCCACAAGTACAAGTCTGCATTGGCAAAGGGCATTCAGAGAAGTGTGGTTCAAGTTTTGTTGTTGTGTCTTGTTTTGTGAAGGTGTTCCTGACATGCTCTCGTTTGCCACTGGGCCATCGCTCACTGGCCAGGCGGCACGCCACGCCACGAGGGGAGTGTTTGTGCCTCTGCTCTTCGAGTGGATTGCGTTCAAAGGGCCGGGCCTGGGCCTGGGGCCGTGCTGGGAGGCGCAAACCCATGAACAAGACCATTACTTGCGACATATTCTTAGATACATTAGCTTTTCAATACTACAGACTAGGGCATGCCAACATGCCTGTTTGCAATCCTATGCCGCTAGCCTTGTGTAGCATCACCCCGGTCTTGCTTGCACGTACTTGTTTACTTTTTTTCGGCCGGATTCCAAAATATGGATTTGGGCACGAAACCGACCGTCAAAAATGCTACGGATGCAAAAACACCGGCTAATTCGGCGTCTCGGCGAACCGAATCCAATGGACGACGCCCCGGACCAAGATTCGGCCAAAATCCAGAAAAAATCAAAACTTTATTTTGCCTACCCGAGCAATCCTGGGAATCTATATTATATGGTTATGTTTTTGGCATGTCCTGGTTTGGCCTTGGACACCAACATCTTCGAAAAGCAATTCTCCGCCCATGAAGGCCGAATGATAGCCCCAATAGAGATTGCAGGAGATTCGAAACCCTAGCTGTTTTTTGGGGTAAGTTTTAAGTTTTTAAAGGTTTTGTGTTTTTTGTTCGTATTTTCCGGTCCCGGAGCCTTCAAAACAGGCCGGGGACGTGTTTAAATGCATCGGGGACGTGTTTTGCATCGAATTTGCATATGGAAATGGGTACAATCATAGGAAAATCGATAAGATCCAAATATTTTGGGATTTTACAATTTTGGGAATTCTTTTGCCAGCCCTTCGGGAAAAATACATTTTCGAAAAACGCACCCAAAACGAAACATGAAAAGCTTAAAAATATATCAAGTTTTTTAAGCAACCAAATTACAGCTAGGAATAGAGATTGCAGGAGACTCGAAACAGTTGGATGGGTTCATAGATTTGTTGTGCCAGCCTAAGCTAAGCCCATGCACGATGCATAAATGTTCACGTCAAAAATGCTAATAAAAGGTGGAGAGGTTCCAATCCACGTGGACAAGGGTGTAATATGTATGATGTATGTATGATATTATAAAATAGAAGGTGCAATAACAAAAAAACACAAGTTGTTTTGGAACCCGTTTTCCAGACATGTCTTTCCCCAGGGGGATCACACCAAGGTCGCACCTTGTGGGGTATAAATCCTAACGCTTCTTGGTTGTATTGATCTCACGATGTTTCTCACCGTTTTAAATTACGATTTCGATGCAGCAAAAATTCCCGATGCATTTAAACATATGTCCTACGTGTTATCACAAAGTTGGTAATTAAGCTCGAATCGAACACGCACACACACACACACTTTTCTGACCTGCCGGTGCCAGCGTTGGCCCCATACCTGTGTCACCGAAGAGGGCTTGCAGATCTGTCAGTAGGGTTGAGTTCTGTACGGACACACACACACACACACACGCACACACATAATTTCCAAAACAAACACACACTTGAGCCAGCTGTGGTTCGTTATGCAGCTTCTACTAAGCAGTAGAGCGGACTTGTTCCAATGCCACATCTCGGAGCTCAGAGATGGGGGAACGGAAGACCAAATCGAATTGAACCACACATATAGATGCAAGCCTCACAAAAGTATGATAGAAGAATTTGTGTATAGATACCTTCAATAAACAACAAGCTCTGAGAGCATGTCCCCGGTGTTTGTTCTGGAAATAGTTTTGTCCTCGTGTTCCAGTTATGTGTCCTTGCTGTGCTCCATCGTTTTTTCTATACAATTTCCAAAGCTTAGCTTGTTGAATGTCTTTTTAGTGGCATCGGTGCCGGCACGCATCGTGTTTTGTTCATGTGTTGCATTATAGCTCGACTTGCTGCCTACAGTAGGATATCCCTACGCCTACTTGCTGGATAAATTTGATAACCGGGTTGTTTTTAGCTAAATAATGATCTAGACATATGGGTATAAATGGGTGAACTCATAAATCAAATTGCTTCCGAAGGTGACATTTGTATCTAGAACTTAGATACAAACCAACCAGGTTAATATGGCAAGTAGGCATGGGGGTAGTAGGATACTGGAAAGCTGCATGTGCTGCCACGGGTGCAGGACACAGCAAAAAATCTTCAGGATGTATGGCTCGGTGCCAGCGGTTTTTGTTTGTGTTGCCATAGCATTTGTTTTTATGTTACCCGGTCGAGCTTAACATTTTGCGGTTTCGATGTGGTACCGTTTTCCACATTTTGGAACTTCCCCAAAAACGGAAGAGAATTTTTTATTCCAAACTCAAACAAGGTGACCTTGGCCACCATAGCTCAGCCCACCCACCCCCCATGGTGACCGGATCATTTGGTCATGGGTTGCATTCTA
>Ga0099797_101587_pt1 | contig 11429 bp, 9 predicted proteins | sample Uncmet_Sort48C_1_FD_89871 | JGI IMG/M metagenome (GOLD analysis project Ga0099797, IMG submission 89871) | Marine eukaryotic communities from CALCOFI LINE 67, Pacific Ocean - C012_Sort48C_1 | ecosystem: Environmental > Aquatic > Marine > Oceanic | place: Pacific Ocean: Monterey Bay | collected... | reverse complement strand
GTAGTGCACTGACACTGAGAAGACGACGATGATGAGATTATGGATTACACTGGACCAGAGCTTTAGGATCCATTTCGTCAGCAACAGCAGCAGCAACAGCAACAAGGATTTGTACCGCCGATCATGCAGGCGCATTGACAGCAACAGCAGGCGCAGCAACAACCGCAAAATTGGAAGCAGTCGCTCAAGCAGTCTATCAAGAAAAGCAAGCAGGCAAGCATGAGACAACCTCAGCACAGTTTCATCGCGTGAGGATTTGACGACCAGCCGCAGGTGCATGCTCAACCCAAGTAGCATAACAGGTGAAGCCCAAAAAGATGAGGCGCGAGTCATCACGGCAGCTTCATCCACTGAGGTTTCGACGACGAGGTGGTGGATAAAGACCTTACAGATGATGAAGATGAAATCATGGACTACAACGCGCAAGACATCAAGAACTTAACAGCAGCTGGTGGGGTAGTTGCGCCGCAATCTGCAGGACTTTCAAAAAACATGGACTTCAACGCGAAGAAGAGCATGAAAAAGTCGATGAAACAGAAGGGGAAGGACGTTGGAGAAAAAAAGAAGACGGTGAAGAAGAAAGGTAACAGCTTGCAAGCCAAATCAGGGCCGAGATCCTATCCCACTCATGTAGATTACTAGACACAATGAAATGACCTATTAATTCTAGTGAAGCCAGTTCACAGTTTTAGATCAAGCGCGAGACCCATCGCATGCGCCAGTTTTTACGGCTCTATATTCTGACTCCCAGACAGAAGTGCGACTGGCCCTGCAGCCTAAGGAAAACAGCCTTTCTGCCAAACAAAATCATGTCGTTCATCCAGCTGTCAGAGTAGGTTCTCGAGCGAAGATAAATTGGAAATTCGGCCCTGATTTTTTCTGAACTCTGTTACTAGGTGGTGCAGTAGGAGCAGTCAATCAGTCCGTTGGGCACTTTGAGGATGCGGATGTTGGCGCAGCTCATTCGTCGATAGGGCATTTCACGGACGCTGCTACGGATGAAGTCCTTAGCGAAGAAGAAGATGATGAGATGCTAGACGTCGCACCTCCGCCTGGGAAAGCGGCGCCGGGGCCTGCAGCCGGCCCCCCGCCCGGAATTAACTTCGCGGACTACGACGCGATTGATTAAGGAGGTTAGAGATCATACCTCAACCAACATTTTGTGAGTGATTCAAACTACAACGTCTACCGTAAGTCCTGCCTATGTTGTCTTGTGATGTCAGCGCTACTAAAACATGCTACTTATTTTTCAAAGCTTTTCCATTCGATGCTAAAATTTTAAAGCTGATTTGTTCATGCGACCATGCTAGACGAGGATGTCGGAAGCGAAAGATTTTTTCAATCTTCATACTGTGAGTCCACGAGAAATTTGATGATCGAGGTGGAAATGTAACGACTAAACTTGATCGATGATTTTGATTGCAGCCAACTAACTTTTCGCGACTCGTTTTCGTTGTGCTTTCGTTTTCGTCCTGCGTGCGTGCCGCTGTGCTTCCTCCGAGATCATCTTCATAATGGTTGATCAACTTCTGTTTCCTACTGCAGATCTAGGAGGGGTATCATAACTTAAATAGTCACGTCAATAATAATTTATTTCACAACAACATCAATCAAATCGCGATGGACAAAGCACTCGACGATTCCATCCCGACGCGGAAGCCGGGACAAGCTGGTAGCGGCGAGAAAGGTGGCAAGGCCGGCGGTAAGTCGAAGGGCAAAGGAAAGGGCGGCGGCATCGCGTTCAAGGGCGCGAGCAACGGGGAGATTAGACCCAGTTTCAACGGACCCGTTCGTGACGTGAAGATCGGGGACACGTGAAAGGCGTTGGATACTGCTTTGGACGACATCGTGAGTGACTCGAAGAAGCAGCTGGCGAAAGGCACCATCGCGGCGCGGCAGAGCCAGTACAGTAGCAAAGGTAAGGACGAGGGTAAGGGAGGTAAGACGTCTTACGCGAACGGGAATGGTTACGCGAACGGCGGCGGCAAGTACGGCTGAAAAGACGACGGCAAGGGCGGAAAATGGGTGCGGAGTGACAAGGGTAAAGACTTGCTGAGGACTCTACCGACGAAATTTTTTAGGAGATTTTTCATTGTCAAAAGCCCTGTTTCATATTTGACAAGGGCTAGATTTTTGAAGCCTAGAATGGGGGACCGTTTGCGGTCTTCAAAATTCCAATAAATTTTTTTCTACAGATCGTGTCGAAAATTTCTTGCTGTTTAACAAAGAAGCCATCGTTCGCCCATCAAATTTGCCATATGAAAGGCCTTCAAGACCGGGGGGTAGACAAGAAATATTTTCTGTAAATATCGTCGGTACTGCTCAACCCAGGTAAAGACGCCGGTAAAGGCTACTCGAAGGACGGCAAAGGTGGGAAGGGCGGTTATGGACCATCTTTCTACCAGCCGCAGTACCAGGTGCCGCCGGGCTATTTTGTGCCGATTCCGCACGCTCAACCCTATTACGTGCCGATACCGGCATATCCTGGGCAACCTGTTGCTGCTGCTGCAGCCGCGCCCGCCGCCGGCTACGCGAACCCGAAGACGGGCACGACGATCACGAAGGGTCCTGGCGGTCAAGCTAAGGCGTGAGGAAAGGGTGATTTGGACGAAGATTTGATTGCGCAGCGGGCGTACGAGAAGGGCATTTGAAAGGGCCAGTACATGGCGAAGGGCGCGCTGACGCCGTCGATTTGATACGGCGCCGCGCCGCCGCCGCCGGGTGGGTACCAGCCGCCGCCGCAGCCGCAAGTCGTCGGGTACGACGCATATGGGCAACCGCAGTACGCGCAGCCGCCGCCGCAGTACGCGCCGCCCCCGCAACAGCCGCAATATGCGCAGCCCCCGACACCCACCGCACCACCAGCTGCTGCACCGCCGAGGCGGGAAGAGCCGCCCGCGCGGCGGACGTGGCCCCGCGGCAAGACCATCAAGATCTACAACTGTCCGCACGTGCCGCGGTCGGGTTTGGTAACCGCCTTCGGCGGAGAAGATGCTGGGATTGTAGAATGTGAAATCGACGCGCGGGAGCAGGTGGCTTGGATCGTGTTCCAGACGAAGAAGCAGGCGGTGGATGCTATTTTTGCTGCCAGAGAATAGGGTGAAAATAAGTTGGCAGCACTTTAAGTTGACAATGGCCTCACATTATCGAGTAAACGCTAAGATTTCGTCTTGAAAAGAGCCTGTTTGATAGCTTTGCTATGCCGGCTGCATCGATTGCAATTACAAGGCTGCTTTACCTGAAAGTTAGTCAGTGACTCGTTGTGCCTACCGAGTAACAAAATGACCGTCCTGAGTGCATTCTGGTGAACATTGTGGAGAGGCTTCGATCACGTTCCTGCTGCCAATTGTTTGGTCTTAATTATTCTTGCATTACACAGGCGGAGGCTTCCTTCGACGGCGGCGAGATCAACGGCAAGCAGATCAAGATCGTGGTGCAGGAGTAAGCGCCAGGGGAAGAGGATTGATTGACAGACACATTTTTGAAGTTGTTATTAATGAAAGTCGGAAGAAGGATGGAATCATCAACAGCGAGTACCTTTACTTAAGTGGATCGCGACGCGCTTGCACAAGCCGAGCGTGTCGGTAGTCTTTCTTGACTAGGGATTTATTAAGCAGAAGTTGCGCCATTAGCGAGATCATCACAATGAAAATCAGTTGGACCATAAACTCGTCACGAATTGAATGTTTGCAACGTGTTCCTGTTTTTGAAAAGTTATAAACATGCTTTAGTCTACCTGACCACGTCTCACGTTCGAACCAGTAAAGCTCACATGCACGGTTCATGTATTCGATCTTCACGTTTCAGCTTACTTCGGTCACATGCTTTCAATTATGTCACGTTTCACGACGATAAAAAGAAAGCCCCATGGCATGTTTCAATATTGCACGTCGCACACGTCACTCACGTCATATAGGATGCCCAACATGTTGTCAATTCACGAAACGTTACGTTCACAAAGATTATCTACATGTTTCGGCGTCGACTGTTTTTTACGCACCAAGCGAAAATACGTTTTATGGAAAAGTGTTCATCATCGGTTTCATTTGCCACCGCAAGTGCTACCGCCCTCGCGAGCGAAGTTGGCGCGTCCCTTAAAAGTTCAAAAACCTATCCACATGATCATGAATGAAGTAGTACTTAAGTCCTTCTATTCGTCGAGTACCTGGTCCGCCCTGAATACGGCGCGCGCCCACAATTTGTAGGAGCACGTCGTACAGAGCAGTGGTTGATGTGAATGACTCGGTTGCATTTACGTAGAGACATCAGTCTGACTACCCGCCCTAGCTTCGCTGTGTCCCTTATGTATCGACAGCTTATTCTGCTAACAGCTCGGTGCATCATGTTTCTGTTTGTTTTGTGTTTCTAATTTTTCATACTGAAGAGCGAAACGCGTGATATTGTTAAGTGTGCATCTGGGCACAACTCTGGTGTCGGTGCTCCTCCACCTTCCTGATCCTCCCGATCGTGATCCCTCCTGATTCTGCCGACAACTGGTGGCTAAGTTAACATCAAAACGATTTAGGTTAGATTTACACTGCGGTTCATTAGGTTCATTTTGTATTGCGGCGCAAGCAGCGTACTGCAAGCGCTTTTCTATGTAGACGACGTGAACAAATATCGACCAAATAAGGTTACTCAGTTACTCTATACTTCATCAACTCACTACTCTCAAAGTGCTGTAAATGCGACGGCCTATTTTTGACCGACGCGAAAGCGGTTTCTTCTCCAATAGTGCAGTGTTTTGAAGCGTGCTAAGTTAAGCGTTGGTAAGCGGTTCTCACTCGGTTCATTCGTGTACTCTCACTCGTGGCTCCCCCACTCTACTCACTCGTCTGGTCATGGAAGATGTCAATCTGATGACTACTGTGCTCCCTATTCTATCTTACACGCCGCATCTCCCTATGCGGTAATCTTCTAGTGCTCAACTTAGCTACGCCCTGTGTTCTTACCTGAAACTGATCAGTTGTATTTTCACAAGGCCTAACCACTACTACTAAAACTTCAATTGTGTTGTGTCTTTGGTCATATTAGTATTAGATTACTGATTGGTGCCTGCTGAAACATGATTTACGTAATAGGTACAACTCAATTTTAGCCCACCCCACCTCCTGCTTATTCGACAAGCTTATGTCAAGACGATTAAGCCATGCTGATATTCCCATTCCCGGCAGGAGTGCAAGGCACCTGGCTCTCGAGGTCAGACGTCTCGCTGTCGTACAGCTCGTCCATCGTGAAGTACGACGTGCGCTTGCGGCTGCGGCCGGAAGCATCAGTTCCTCTTCTAGACGACTGGTGAGTGTCGCGGCGCGCGGACGGCGGCGCCAGGAACTCGGGGTCGCGCATGCCCGCACAAGCCGGAGCTGCACCTTCATCTTCCGATTCGGAGTCGCTGTCACCTTCCCATTCAGATTCATCTTTTCCTGGATTAAAGCTGCTGCCCTGCGTGTCCGCCCCATACATACTCGAACCAAACAGCGACGCGTTCTCGTCGTACTCCCCGCCGTGCGCGAAGTTCGCCTTGCGCGCGGCGCGCGCCGCCGAGGAGTACCTGGCGGCGGCCATAGCCAGCAGCGCCACCAAAAACACCGCGAGCACAAAGTAGAAGATTACGTGACCCAGAGGGGTGTGCGACTTCGGCTCGACCGGTTTTTCCTTGATGTCGGCCGCCAGCGCCCCCGTCGAGGCTGCACTAGCGCTGCTACCAGCCGTGGACATCGCGCCGCCGGTGACGTCGTGCTTCGGGACGTAGAGGTTCGGGTTAGCAGCATCTTGCGCGGCAGCAGCGCCGTTCTGGTTCGCCGCGTCGGACTCCATCACGCACTCGTCGGCGTCCTCTGCGAAGATGTCGATCATTTCCCAGTCATCAGCGTCATCCGCTGCGGTAGAAGTGGATGCAGCCGCCGCCCGATCCACCGTCGAAGTCTGCTCGAAGTACACGTTCGACACGCCAGCGTCGTGAGCATCTTCTTCGTGCATGTCAGCGACGTCATCTAAGGCACCCTCATAATCATCTTGTGCGGAGTACACGTCGAACTTGCCCTTGCGGCCCTGCGAGATCGCGTTCGCCTTCGCGCCGTTGTGCTTCTTGCGGCCGTAAGGCGATCCACTTTTGGGGCGGGCGCACGCCTTCGCCTGTTTCTTGGGCGAACCGCTCTTGACCGGTTTCGGAGACAACTCCGCAGCGGCCTCTGAGGCAGTAGGCAAAGAAGGCTTCGTAACAACTGGTGCAGGTGCAGCAGGAGCAGGCTTACCTCCAAGGGGAGCGAACCCATTCGCGTCCGCGCCGGTGCGTTTGTCCCACTTCCTTCAGGCCTTAGCTGCGGCCAGCTGCCGCCGCGTCAGAAACCCCTTAGGCCGCTCCGGCCCAGCCGCGGTCAGCTCCGACATGGAGCTGCCGCTGCTGGTTTGAGCCATCTGAGCGGGCACCGCGGGCGCAAGCACAGCCGTCTCAGCTGCCACAATAGCCTTCCCAGCTGCGTCAATGGTCGGCGACTCCGGCAAAACTCCGTTCGTAATGCCCAGTACGGCCCTAACGTCCTCCACACCGCGAAATAAGAGGCCCATCATGTGCGATCCCAAACTCTCCTGAGGCATGCCCAGCTGGATAGCCGCCTGTTCCTCCGGCTCCAAAGACGACTGCCGCTCCAGCTCGGCCACGGCGGCGGCGGTTTCGGCAACAGCAGTAGCAAGATCGGAGTTGCGTTCGGCTTCAGTCTGCTGTTCGTCGTCCTCATCTTCCGACTCCGACTCGTAGATGTGCAGCTTGCGCATCGGCCTCGGGGTTAGGGTTTGGTTGCATATTCAGGTCAGTCAGATAAAATCCTTGACTGACCATCTGACAAGACGTTTGACAAACGCAAATTACTGAAAGCGCAGAGTAGGAAATCAATGGTCTTTTCATTGTCTTTCACACACACTGAGACTATGTGTGTCAATCGAGTGGATGACCTCCATGATCTCACTCTTCGACGCCGGCATCTCAAGCAGTGCATTACCGATATTACGCTGCGTAAATAAGCACTATTGCGTATGATTAGAGCTTCAATGAAGATCAGAGAGCATGTATATCAGTGGCAGATCAGTGCCAAGCAAATGATACTTACACGAAGCGTTGGTCGAAGTCGTTTACCACTGAAACACTGAATTCGGCTATGCACGAGCTCATTTTGATCAGGCTCTGACACCGGGGTTGAGTGCGGCATCAGAATTACGACAATCTAGGTCCAACAGCCAAGATGCAGGTGTAGTACTTTGCTAACAAATAGACCTCAACTTCAAGCAAATTTCAAGTCTTGTCAGACGGTCTGTCAGATGGTCAGGCAGATATTTTATCTGACTGACATGAATATGCAACCATACCTCGGCGTTGGCGGCTGCGCCGTAGGTGCCCGATCAACGGTCTGCATCAGCGTGTCGAACACCGCCAGTTGCGAGAAGTCTAGGTTAGAGATGTCCTCCACCTTCACGTCGTCCACGTTCTGCTCCAGCACTGGCAGCTCCTGCTCAACCTCAAGCTCAAGATCGTCCGCACTCGATTCACCACTTAATCTTTCTTCCATCGGCCGGGCCACGCGGGGGCCGCCCAGCGGTGCGCCAAAGTACCGTTTGCCAAACTTCTCGACGACCGTACGGACAACGCGGCGCAGGTTGGAGTCCGGGATCACGCCGTCGCCGCCCCATTCCGAAACACTGAAAACCGGCACGTGATACTGCATGACGTGCCGCGCGCCGGCTGAGTTCACCGCCTCGATCAGCCTTTCAAAAACGAAGTTCGCCACAAACGCCATGTGCGCATCGTTGCGGTTTCTCGTCACCGTAATAAGCTTCTTCTTCAGCTCAGCATCCTTTTCGACGGCAGCAGCCACCTTCTGCTTCAGCAGCGTCTTCAGCTTCGTGTACTTCTTGTTGCTCTGCTGCACCCCATCATCAGCAAAAGATCGCAGCAACAATCTACCCACTTTTTCCACCACGCACGGTTCAAGATACTTGGTGTACACGTCCGCATCTGAAGGGGCGAAGGGGAAGAACGCGCTGTCGATTTTTTCAAACACCTTGGCGCCGATGGTCACGCCGCAGGAGGCCGCAAATTGCAAAGCCCGTTTGGCCCGTCCAATTCTGTGATGTTCGGCCTTCGCCGCGACGACCTTCGCTAGTTTGTCGAAACGATCTTCAGCTTTGGTCTGCTGCTCGAAGTTCTTCGACTTCCGCCCCTCCATGTAGAGTTCAAATCTTTCTTTGATCTTCGCCTGATCCAGCACGATCTCAATGCCGCACTCGGACTCCAAGTCAAGTAAAGCACGGAAGAACCTATCAGTTACCATCGAAATTCAAGAAAGCTTTCTGGGAACAATTGTAACAGAATCAGCTTGATTCTGACTGTAATTACATGCATTTCGAGAGCTTCAGAGACCGGCACTGAGCCACTTCAGTATTTGCAACTTGCAAGGAGTTTTAGCCAGGCTCAACGGTTAAGTCAGTAGATAACAGAAAGAGCCTTTTCGGCACTTCCAGGAGTCCATTTCTTTGGTAGCTACGAGGTGGTTCCTGAACGATTGTTTCCAGACTTTTTTTGATCTTTGTTCTGGGAACGAATGGAACTGCGTCTTCACATATTGTAAGTGGTTGGGGCCGTTCTGCTTCTCCTGCAGAACGCGGTCGACGCATTCTTCGACGAGCTCGCCATCCCCGACCAGCGAGTCCCGAGTGTGAATCCTTAAACCTGAAGGTCCTGCGGCAGCAGGCGCGGCCGCCGCCGCCACCTCCGCCGCCCGCCGCTCGGCGGCGGCCTCGGGGACCTCGGCGAACTTGAAGAACGGACGGGCCGCGTTGTCTGACCCTGGAACAAATTCTACGTCCTTGTCACTGGTGATCAGCGCCTGTATAATGCCAAAAAATGTGAGAAAACTTTTTGACAGCACGATCGTGGTCGAAGCACGTTGGTAGGCCACCTACAAGTGATCTCAAAAGGGTGTTTTCGTTGCTGTTGAGCCCCATATCAGTTCCGTTCAGATTTTTAGTAAAACAGCATGTTCTGCACTACTTTAACAGCCGGTACCCTAGTGTAATTCAAAGTGCACTTTTGAAGTCTGATTCGCAGGACTTTTGTTGAAAAGAATGCGACACTTCAACTAGAAGAGTGCAGTCAACTTTTTTGCGATGTTTTCTCTGACAGCAAATAGTGCAATGTCCAGCGCGAACCACTGATCTTCCGCAGTAGCGACTACGCCAGCAGCCCCAAAGGCCGCGCCGGCGACGAGCCCGCGCAGCAGAGATGCAGTCATCTTCAGACAATTGTTTGATGAAACGGTTGAAACGTTCGTTAAATGTGTTGCAAAAAATAGATCGCGACGACAGGTATGGTAGATGTAAGTGTAACGATTATTAAAAAATCAACAGGTTCGTGGCGACAACTAGAAGTTGCGTTGTTCTTGGTTATTGGTATGTCAGCGTTGTATTGATTCACAGTCTAAGCCTTCGTCAAGCGAAGTAGGTGTTCAAGAAGTTGTTTAGCTGGTGATGTTGGTGATGTGAGATGTCAGAAAAACCAAAACGATATCCTTACTGCAGCTTGTGTGCCAGCGTCGGACCTTGTTGATACTATTGAAATTGATACTAATGTTGGCTAGGCTATTGGTCAAGAAGTTAGCTCTACTCCAGCACTCCACCCTTGAGTTGAAGTTTAATTAAAGAAGTTAGTCGTCAGTACAAGAAAGATGTGAAAGCTCCCGCCAGACAAGACACCCACGATGAGTAATTATCACACGTCCTGATGACCCCAATTTACGGACGCAACGCACAGATGTTCATACGATCTGAAATTGCAATTGCTCAAGCTGCACAGTCAGTTCGACAACGACATCGACGATGACGTTTTCCAAAAATTCTTTAAAAAGTTTACACCGCTCTACTTAAAACTTCTTTAGGTTTAGGTTTAGGATCCACCTTCGGCACCCAGTAGATGTCGCTCGGCTCGGGCCAGTTCAGAAAGCCACTATTTTCGACCCGCATTCAACTCATAGTATTGCTATTGCGATTCGCAGGTACTGGCTTAAGTCCGAGTTCGTTCGAGAAAAATTCCACTACAGATAGCTTCATCTCGGGCGTGCACCGGTGCGCGGAGAAGTACGCCCATTCCATCATGACGAAGACGATTTTGAAGTTCTTCAGGATTTTTTTCATCCCTTGTGCCACGTGGCAGGTGTGGCCCTCCACGTCGATCTTCAGCACGAGCGGCGTCTTGCTGCCGTCCGCCTTTGCCGGGTACTTCCTTTCGAAATCGGACGCGAAGTCGTCCAGTCTTAAACTCTCGACGAACTCCTCGTTGTGCGTGCGGGTGTAGCCGCCCGCTATCTCGAAGTCGCAACTTAGCGCCTTCCACCGCTCCCGCACGTCGGAATAATACTCCGCAGAACCCCAGCTCACTCCCAGCTCGATCTTAAATCTCTTCTTCATCGTCTCGCACTCCGCCCGGATTTGCTCGGGCGAGGCTTCGCCACTTAGTCCTCAGCTGCGCCCCGCGGGCCGGCTTCAGGCGAGGTCCGTGCTGATGCCGTCCGTTCGCGGGGTGAACTCGCCGCCCCTGTCTCAGCTGATCATTGCTGTACCCCCTGGATTAGCAGCCTGCGCGCCGGCGTCCGCACCAGGCGTAGGCGTCAAATAAAACCGCTTGTAGCTCTCATTCGAAACACCGTACGGCAGAATCGTAAGCGTGCTGTTTTTCTCTTTCAAACTCGCTTGGTTCAGCTGCCGGCTCTCGCACAGCCTCATGTGGTTTCACTTCATCGGCTCGAAAGCGTACGCGTGCACATTTTTCAGCTGAGACAGCAGGACCGAGTAGACGCCGAGGTTTTATCCTACGTCTAAAAACACGGCGGTCTCCGAGTTTCCTCACCGCTCCCGCTAACCCGCAATTCACTTCGCCATTGCAAAGACGTGCTCGCCCTCCCACTGACCCTCTTTTCGGATGCTGGTGCTAATAATTGAATCCCCGACCACAGGATAAACTTTAATCGACGGATGCCCCATCTCAGTCACCAGCGCTTGCTCCACATCCGACTCACTCCGTTAAAATTTAGCAAGGCTCAGGTGCGCCACGTCGAGCTCTGCGGTCGCCTTGGCGCAGGCACTATCAGCTAGCGCGTGCCCCGCGAACGGTCTCGTAACCTTAGAAGCTGATGGAGTCATTAACTCTGACGCGTACTCGTCTCACTCTTGTCACCTCGCGCGCGCTGTGATTGCCTCGCACCGCATGTCTTTGTGATACTTGCGCTCATTGTATCAGTTTTCCTTTTCTATCTCGCCCACTCCTGCCTCCTAATTTTTACCTCCCAGCCGTCCTCTCAACAGCGGCGTTCGGTTGCGAGAAGACGATGTTCTTGTTGATGTTTCTAAGAATGACGATGCAGTAGATGCAGAAGGCTCCCACG
>Ga0099797_101620_pt1 | contig 11436 bp, 6 predicted proteins | sample Uncmet_Sort48C_1_FD_89871 | JGI IMG/M metagenome (GOLD analysis project Ga0099797, IMG submission 89871) | Marine eukaryotic communities from CALCOFI LINE 67, Pacific Ocean - C012_Sort48C_1 | ecosystem: Environmental > Aquatic > Marine > Oceanic | place: Pacific Ocean: Monterey Bay | collected... | reverse complement strand
CGGCCTCGGGGCCAAAAGGGAAAGGGGGAATGGGTTTCTGGAATTTTCGCCAAAATCCCATCTGTGAGCTACCAAACAATGCGTACGCGCTTTCCAACGAAGCGAACCAATTCCCGGGTGTGCTTCCCCCAAAGTCCGATATATACATATTTAAATATATGCATACACAGAAAGAGGGAGGCAGCGAAAGAGAGGGATCTGTTTCTGTCTACAAATATGAATATCAATGTGAATACTTTTCCGATGCGAAATGCATGAAATCGCACATCTCCGCACAAGAAAGTTGAGGCGAGCCCACGCAGGCAGAACCTAAGGCAGAGCTCTCAGCACCACCCGACTCAGTGGCAGCCGGGTTGTTCTCGTCATCAGCGAGACTGCAGTTTAGCATTCTGTGAAAGCCTTGACATTGGCTGTCAAGGCACTCAGCAATATCAGCCTCAATGCCAAGCTTGGCCAGGTAGGAGGGACCAGCAGGATCCAACCGTGGTGAAGACATTCCTGACCAAGAACCCATGAGTACTCGACACTCGCGGAGCAGAAGTACCTGAGATAGGGGGCTGTGGAGTGGTTGACAACGGCAACTCTTCTTGAATGCTTGCGAGCCGCGAAACCGGGGGACTGCGAAAACGAAGTGGCATGGGCAACGTGGGTGCATTTGCGATGCAAGGCAGCCCGGGACTGCGAGCACGACATGGCGTGGGCAGCTTGGAAATGTGTGCAGCACCGGTCAGACCGTCTGGCCTTTTGCTGCTTGGACTTTTTGATGTATGGGCGAGCGAAGTTTTCATTTCGGATATCCGTTTGGTCCAAGTTCTCGTTCTGTCTTGCCGCGGGGTGTAAAAATTTGTTCCGACCTTTGTGTTTTGTCAACTTTCTTGTTCTGGGAATCCGTTTGGTCCAACTCGTCGTTCTGGTTGGGGGTATGATGAGTACTTGACAATCGCTGGGAAGTGGTTCCTGACATAGAGGACCCATGAGCCATGAGACTTGACAATCGCTGAGCACAGTGTCCTGACATAGGGGACCCGGGAGTCCGTGATAATGTACCGGTCAATGGGAATTTGCAATCAATGAAAGCCTCAAGAAATTTGTGGTGATGCCTCGCCGGATCGAAAGTGTGGCGCCCTGAAGAGGGGACATTAACTTCCCACAAGGTGGCCAGCATAGGGGAAGACTTCTGCAATTCCTTAATCTTTGAGACAAGCTGGAGCTTGGAAGTGGGATCCGGGTACCACTATCCGATCCACTGCTCGACAATCGCGGAGAAGAAGTTCCTGACGAGGGGGAGCCATGAGTACTTGAAAGTCGCGGGGAAGATGTGCCTGACATAGGGGGCTATGGAGTACTTGGCAATCGCGGGGAAGTGGTTCCTGACATACGAATACTTGACAATCGCGGGGAAGCGGGGAAGCGAGGACCCATGAATACTTGACAATCGCTGAGAAGATGCTCATGAAATAGGGGACCGTGGACTACTTGAACTGTCACCTGCAATGTCGAAGTGCTGCGGGCCATGGGCAAGTGTCAGGGACCCTTGGCAGCAGGCTCAGGGAGAGTACGAATATCAAACTTGTGGACTGGGGACTCATGAAGAACAATGTCGCATGGGCAGTCCGAGGCATGCCTGTACGGAACCGAGAAGTGGATGAAAGTGTTTACCTGAGCCACTTCAGACACAGATAGCACCACTGGTGAGAATGCCATGAGCACGAAGAGCTGTGCCACCAAGAAGATGCCGACGACTAAATTGTAACTGTCATTCGTGAAGGGGCTGCCATAAGCAACAACAAGGGCACCGGCGAAGGGACACCTGAACCGCATAAAACAACGACGTCGATTATGCAATCTCAGAAATAGCTTCTACCGATTCCAAAAAACACATATATATATATATATATATATCCGCCACCGGGCATTGGCACCAGAGGAGTGACTGCGAGGAGTTTTAGTACTTGTTTCTCAATTGAATTGTTTTAAGGGACTACACAAGCTCGGGGCATGATTCTTCTATTTTGAGACTGATTTGGGGGGGACGGTTTGGTATAAAACTTGAGTTTGTTTGACAAACTGGTAAACGAATATTGGGGAACTCCGTTTGGACCGAAAAAATGAATATAAACTCGATGTCGTGTTGTTTTTTTTTTTTGTGAACAATATGTTTTTGTCGTCTATTTGGACAAAAATTGGGTTTTATCACACTTGGGACGCTTCACGGTGCGCTTTTTTCTTTAAAAAACAAAAAATGTGCAGGCCCCCTAAAGTGACCCATTTCGCGTTTTTGTAGGAAATGATCGCAAAGTGACCCCAAAGTGACCCCCAATGACCCCCAAAGGCGCCCCAATGGACCCCCAAAGGCGACAAATGGGGCACCAATGGCCACCAAAGGCCCCCAAAGCTAGGCCAAGGGAGCCAAATGAAGCTCCAAAGGCGCCCAGAATGCATCGGTTAAGCCCCCGAAATTGAAAACATAAGTTTTTTTTAACTACTTTTGCCCATATCCCCGATTATGTCTGCAAAATGTTGTTAATTTGTTATTTCTGCGCCACTTTTGCTTACATTCTTTTAATCCCGCCTTTTAGACTGCAATATTATGGTAGTGTCACTAATTTTAATGTACCGAGCAGCTGTACTCCGGCACGAATGTCCCAAACAACAAACATTAAACAACAAACAACAAACAACAAAGTCCTTAACCCTTAATCCTTGCACATTGAGCCAATACATATGCACCTTCAATGTGTCTTCTATACTATCCAGAACCCCGAGTGCATAGGCCCTCCGCATGTCAACGTCACATGTGTGTTTACGTGCACTCAAATATCTGTTTTTGCTTCTCTAACTCGTGCACGAATACACAGCTACTCACGGTGGCGGGTTGGCCGACGGCAACTGGATATATATATATATATATATATATATATATATATATATATATCCGCCACCGTGCCGCTAGGCACGCAGGGCGTGTTCGAGGCATTGTCTGTTTGTCTGTTGTCCTGTTTTCTTGTCTTTTAAGGGGACCACACTTCCGGAGACAGAATCGCTTGCTAGACCTGTGAAAGGTTTTTTAGTAGCAGTTTTGAGTGCTTTTTCGGCTCTGTTTTGGCTATTATTTCTGGTGCTAAAATGGGCCCCCCCTTGAGTACTACATAATTACTATTGGATTTCTAAGGCTCCAAAGTGGACCCCAAAATGGCACCCTAAAATGATTTCAAAATGCATCCCCAAAGGGACCTCAAAATGGGAACCCAAATTCGCTTATGTTTCGATCTTAATTCAAAATGCTATCATAATGGGGACCCAAAACAGCACCCCTAAATGGGACCCAGCCGAACTGGAGGATCGCATTTTTTTACAGTAAAAATTGGGGTTTTGAGACAAAAAAACTCCCCGAACGGATCCCCAGATGGACCCACAAATGGACCCTCGAAAGGATGTCCATTTGAAATTAAAACCAAATAATCTGAATTTGGGGTTCCATTTTGGGATCCATTTTGAGAGCTCAAAATGATGCTAAAATGGTACCCAAAATGGAACCCAAAATGGAACCCCGAATTCAGATTATTTCGTTTTAATTTCAAAATGGCCTTGAAAAACAGAGGCCAAAATCATGTTTAAATGCATTTTTCTGTAATGAAAAAAAAGCCACACTTTGGATCAATTTTGGGTCTCGAAATCAAGGTTTTTTCGTAGCAATGGTTTTTTCATTACAGTAGTTTTTTCATTACAGTGGTTTTTTCATTACAGTAGTTTTTTCATTACAGTAGTTTTTTCATTACAGAAGATTTGTCACTGAGACTCTAAAAGACTAGTGGTTTTTTCATCGCAGTAGGTTTCTGCGGGCCTGCAACAGTGCACCCTGCCCACTGATAACGGTAAAGTAAAAGGTAAGGTAAAGGGCTATAAAAACAAGACATCCAGAAACTCCAAACACAAAATGGCACGGTGGCGGGTTATGCGCGCAGCGCACTGGATATAAATAAATAAATAAATAAATAAATAAATAAATAAATAAAAATATAAATATATATATATGTGCACCGATGAGGCTACCTAAAGTTCGATGGGAGGTTGGTGTGGGGGGATGAGAGGCTCCCTGGGTTCTACGTTATTTCAGTTGATGTCACTCGTTTTTTGTCGGTTGCAAGTTATTTAAATGATCTCATTCGGCTTCAGCTAATTGATCTTGGGTTCACTTAATCTTGCCTGGTTTCATTTGGTTTCACTCTGTCTCACTTGGTTTCTTTGTGTTTTACTTGATTTGATTTGATTTTATTCGATTCCGTTTGATTCCATTGGGTCTACCGTGGTTTCGCTTGATTCATTTCTGAAAGGAAAAGGGAAAGCCCAAAAGGCAAAAAGGGTAAAGGGAAAGGTCACATAGCAAATTTTGCCCCGGGTCTGACTAGGAATACAGGCCGCACGCACACACGCACACACCACACGAAACGATTTCCCGGTTGGTCTTGCCCCCCACCCCCCACCAAACCTTCTATATATATATATATATATATATATATATATATATATACATATGGTCGTGTCTCCCCCCCCCCCATAAGACCTACCTCTGCCCAATGCCTACTGCGGGTTCGGAAAACCATTTACTGTTCGTTTCCACCTGTGTGTTTTTCGTGTGGGACACATTTGTGAAGACAAGGCGCCGGCTTAATCAAGTGTTCTATATGTGATTTAATCATGTCCATCTTATTTACAAAGCCTTTGCAGTGAAGTCTGATCAACCACACCATCCCCATAATGGGCGCGGCCTGCATAAATGAGATAAACACTGTCTAACATCTAATAAGATAGAAATGATCAAAAACAACATACGACGAAAACTTACACCGGCGCTCTGTCTTTACCAGCGCTCTGTCCAAAAACAAAAGAACACACAAATTAAATAGGTTCGGTAATGTGTTTTTTCGGAAATTGGTTCTCCCCATAAGGGTTGGCAACATATTGTAAAAATCCAAAAAATGATCTTATCGATTACACAATGGTTTCAGCCATTTCCACATGCCAATACGATCGACAAACACGCCAGATGCATTTAAACACGTCCCCGACCTGTTTTGAAGGGCCCCGGGGCCGGAAAATAGTTGCGTAGGGCCCCGGGCCTGGTAAAAATGGTTTTGCTAGAAACGAAAAGTAAAGGGTTTTCCGAAACCGAAGTATCTCACCATCTGATTGCTTCGAGTTTCGATTTTCCGGTCTTGTAGAGGCTGTCATATCACATTCCAACCTTGGACCACTACGCCCGCACTCAGTGTGGACGCAAAAAATAATAGGCGCGAACTAATCGCTTCTTGTGGATGCGTAGGTGCGAACTAATCGCTTCCTTTGGTAAAAATGCAGCCGTGCAATAGGCCTTGCGCGACCTGTAGCCGCGACTCACAGTGGCCAGATGCCTCATGCTGGCAAAGCGGATCAATAAGACCAACACATAGCAATAGCATCGAGGAGTGTATACAGATATTAACGATATCTGTTGTTAGATGATTTTCGATGGGAGCCTTCACCATAATTCCGATTGTGTGTTTTCCGACCCACTTTGTACGAGTTCCTGAATTTCGTACCAAGTGTACAATTTCGTTGTAATTCCTCACAACTTCCTTAGAAAAAAAACCCACAGTGAGAGAGTAAGAACAAAAAGCAACGACTTCAGTGTAATTCATTTTTGTTTCGTCTCAGATTGTGGGAAAATCTATTATCAAATGATTTTCAGTGGGAGCCTTCACCACATCTTTATTGTCTTTTCGTACCAATTTCGTACGAGTTCACCAAATTCGCACCAAGTGTACGAGTTGCCACACATTCCACATCATGTCCGTACGAATTTTGCCCACGAAGAGGTAGAAGAAAAAAACGACAGATGTGTATTTTTGTTTTGTCTCTTTTTGTGGGCAAAGCTCTGTTATTAAAGGATTTTCAATGGGAGCCTTCACCATAATTTGGATTGCGTCTTTTCGTACTCATTTCGTACGGGTTCCTAAATTCCATACAAAGCTTACGACTTCATAGCAATTCCGTGCCATGCCCCCTACAAATTTGCCGACAATGAGAAAGCGACAGATAACAACAAAAAACGAATTATGTGCAACTCGCTTTGAGTTTGTGTGTCTCTCTCTCTCTCTCTCTCTCTCTCTCTCTCTCTCTCTCTCTCTCTCTCTCTCTCTCTCTCTGGGCAAACATCTGTTATTAGATGATTTTCCATGGGAGCCTTCACCATATTTTCCATTGTCTCTTTTCTTCCCCATTTCATACGAGTTTCCCAATTTCGTATCAAGTGTACGACTTCGTACCACATCCGCACCACTTCCTTACAAAAAACTGCCCAGCAACTAAAGATAATAAAAAAAACGACTTGTGTGTAATTCGTTTTTGTGTTTCTCTTTGTGGGTATATCTGTTATGAGATGATTTTCAGTGAGAGCCTTCCCCATAATTTTCACTGTGTCTTTTCGAATCAATTTCATACGAGATCACCAATTTCGTACCACGTGTGAATTTCGTACCAATTCCGCGCCACTACTTTACAAATTTGCCCACGAAGAGACAGAGAGAGGGAAGAAAAAAAACGACAGGCGGTAACTAGTTGTTTGTTAGTTTTATATGTGTGGGGGCAAATATATATATATATATATATATATATATATTACTATATGATTTCCCCGGAGACGCTCCACAATAATTTCGTCTGTGTCTTTTTCCCACCATTTCGTACGAGTTCCCCAAATTTCGTACCAAGTGTAAGATTTCGTACGAATTCCGCACCACCACCTCAAGAGAACGTCCACTAAAGACAGATCATAAAAACAATTTAAAAGCAACACATACGCGAAATTCATGTTTTTGATTTGTCTCTCTTCGTGGGCAATATCTGTTATTAGATGACTTTCAATGGGAGACTTCACCAGAATTTTGACTGTGTCCTTTCACACCCATTTCGTACGAGTTCCCCAAAGCGCACGATGTCGTGCCAAGTACATACCACTCCTTACAAATGTCCCTACAAAGACAGAGATCATACAAACAAACAACGTGTTTGTTTCTCACTCTCTCTCTCTTTCTCTCTTTCTCTCTCTCTCTCTCTCTCTCTCTCTCTCTCTCTCTCTCTCTCTCTCTCTCTCTCTGTGGGCAAATATATGTTGTTAAATGATTTCCGATGGGATTTTCACAATTATTTTGGTTGTGTCTTTCGAACCCATTTTGCTAAATCTCATGCAACCGCAATATCAGGATTTCCCGCCCTAAACCTTGAACCCTAAACCCTAAAACTTCGGTTGTGTCTTTCGAACCCATTTTGCAAGATCTCGTGCAGCCGCCAAATCAGGATTCTCCACCTTAAATGTGGGAAACTGCGAAATCGTTAAAGCTGGGCGCAATTGCTGTCAGCTGCCAGAGCACCAAGGAAGTGGTACCCCACCCCAGCAAGCATAAAATGGTGTCTCATCCATGAAACGGTGTCTCGTCCAAGAAATTTGCACATCGACACCTAACTTATACACGGCATTTCGGCACGAATCCAGTAGAATGGGGCCGTAACCTCGTGACCATTTGGATGGTCAACTTTGAGAATCAAATTATTAATACCCATACCTGATCAAGGCCTCTATTTTGGATTATTTGAAAAGTGGTCTTGATCAGGTCTTAGTTAGTTTTACATCCACCATTATGGGCTCCACTACAGTGGGGGGCCGCCGAAGTCGGCCTCCCACTGTAGCGGAGGAGGCGGCCGGAGGCCACCTCCATAATGGTGGATGTAAAACTAACTAATACCTGATCAAGACCACTTTTCAAATAATCCAAAATAGAGGCCTTGATCAGGTATGGGTATTAATAATTTGATTCTCAACTTCCTCACCAATATCGTACCAAGAGGGCCCCACAGGGCCCACATGGCTCGCCAAGGGCAAATACTCGACCAATCTAAATAGCTTTGCCGCCAGGAAGCCTATTAAATGCTTCTTGGCTTATCTGCATGCATCTATCAAAGCCTATCAAAAATTGTCAAACACTTCCTGTCCGAAAAACTCGGACAAAGATCTAATGATGTGATTTGATGTTTGATGCTCGAGCACCCGGTAGGAAACCCCTCCCGATAAGGAACTTCAAGCAGGACACAAGGGCATCAGTGGGTCAAAAAGCGGACACCATATATATATATATATATATATATATATATATATACACATATATATATATACACCACCGCCGGAATTGGGCCTAGAGAAAATAAGAAAATGGCTGGTGTATGCCATTTCCTGGTGTATACGCACGCTGCTCAAATATAAGCAAAACACATAAAACGCGCCTTCGGCGCGCCCAGCGGGGACGCAACGCACCCGCATGGTGGTGTATGTTTGCTACATATTTGAATAGCTTGCACATACACCAGGACATGGCATACACCAGCCATTTTCTTATTTTTGTCTAGGCCCAAACGCGGTAGTGGTTTATATATAAGGTGTCACCAACAAAAACAGAAGGACCTAAACACCAATTGAGCTTTTGATTGACATATGATTTCTTGAGGGCTGGTTTGGTGCAGCTTTGTATACAAGCACAAATCTGAATAACTTGTAACAGAAATAAAGTAGGGACTGCTTGACCATACGGTGGGATATATTTGCCGTTATTCAACATCGAGAACCTAGCAACAAAAACGAAACTTATCATAGCAGAACACAGAGACCAGGCAAATCATTTTGCAATGGGAATTGTATATAATTTATGATGCCGGAGGTTCCCATAGGATAAAAATATAATTTCTATCATGTTTGGTTCGACAGGCATGCAGCACTGATTGTAATACGGAACATGTATTGCAGTCATGTTTTCAAGTATCTTGGACAATAAATTAAAAAAAAACAACACGAGACCAACAAACAAAGAAGAAACATATAATGGCAACCAAAGGAAAATACTCTTACGGTTTCTCGATAATCCTTCCGAAGTTTGCTACAAGGCCCCCGCCTAGCTGTAATTTGGTTGCTTAAAAAACTTTATAGTTTTTGTTAAGCTTTCCATTTTTCGTTTTGGGTGCGTTTTTTGAAAATGTATTTTCCCCGAAGGGCTGGCAAAAGAACTCCCAAAATTGTAAAATCCCAAAATGTTCGGATCTTATCGATTTTCCTATGATTTTACCCATTTCCATATGCAAATTCGATGCAAAAAACACCCCCGATGCATTTAAACACGTCCCCGACCTCTTTTCAAGGCTCCGGGACCGGAAAAAAACCAAAAAGAGACAAAACCTTAAAAAACTTAAAACTTGCCCCCAAAAAACAGCTAGGCCCGGCCTTGGCCCGGGCCCAATAATTAGCACAGGGCCTGGGCCCAGTCCTTGCGCCAAAATTTGTGCTCGGCCCGGGCCTGGCGCCCTTTAGCCCACCGCCGGAAAGATTCTTGAGCAACTTTGCGAGTTAAACAGGCCATGTCCCCCTACAGGGACCAATTTTATAATATTGGGAAAATGATATTTTAATGGTTTTGGGGGGTCCAAAAAGGTATGCTATAAAAATGGTGTTTAAATGGTTTTGGGGGGTCCAAACAGGCATGCTTAAAAAATGGTCTTTAAATGGTTTTGGGGGTTCCAAAAAGGCATGCTATAAAAATGGTCTTTAAATGGTGCTTCAATGGCCTTCGGCCATTGAAACACCATTTAAACACTATTTTTATAGCATACCTTTGTGGAATAGGCCTGTAGGGGGTCATGCCAAACATAAGCGAGTATTTTCTTGTATGATCAATTTATTTTTCATTTGTTTGCCAAATTCTTCAAGCTATTACTTTCAATAAGATCAGTGTTCTAACGCACTTACCGGGGCAAGCAGGATACGCCATCCACGCAAGATGCAAGTGAACAAGATTTCAAACCCACAAGCTCTCCAAGATTGGACCCCACATCACCAGTTGGCATTTTTGTTCTTTCTGATTTTTGAGCCCGCAGAAGACGCCCCCAAGGAGGCCGGCTCAATATTTATGAAAACACAACAGCAGATTATTTATAGATACAGAGAGAGAGAGAGAGAAAAAGAGAGAGAGAGAGAGAGAGAACGAAAGACATAGACATATATATATATATATATAAAATTATATATATATATATATATATATATATATAAATAAATGGCAAATCTGATATGCACAATCTTAGTTCAAATTTATACCGGCCATGGGCCAATGGGGCCGTATGGGTCCATGGGGCCCTTTGGGCCCATAGGGCCCGATGGGTCCATGGGGCCCTTTGGGCCCATCGGCCATATGGTTTTGCCTAAATCGTACATCCCAGGCCGTCCGAGGCCTCAATTTTGCACAACCCCTGCGCCAAATTCGAAAACATTGCAGACTGAAGCCGGCTATGTGGGTGCAAGGTCCGGGACCGTAAAGTGATGTTTATAACTAGGATTTAGAGTTTACCCCACTTTTCGTAATTTCAGGTCGTTTTTTATTTCAGGGCACTTTCCGATACTGTGCGCCCGCCGCCGTTCGGCCGCCCGCCGTCCCCAGCCGCCCGCCGCCGTCGCCCGCCGGCCGTCCGGCGGCGTGGGCCCCATGGGCCCCATGGGCCACATGGGCCCCGTGACCCCTAATGGGCGCATGGCCCCTATGGGGGCTTATGGAGGCAACCGAAATAAACAAGGCAACGTGCCCTTAAGGAGCCCTTAAATTACGAAGGTCAGTGTATGCGAGGACAGACAAATATGGTCCCTACAACGACGAAAGATGCAAGTGGTTACTGGTGTCACATCTTCGAGGCATTCACTTCTTCTTGCTCTCCTTCAATTTAAGGTTTAGGGTTTAGGGTCTAGGGTTTAGGGTTTCAGGGTTTAGGGTTTACGGTTTAGGGTTTCTTCTTCATCTCCTTCAAGCGTGGCAGGGCTCGCTGCAGCGATCGCAGGGCATTGTCGCCGAGCTTGCAACTCTCCGGGTGGAAGAACTGTGGGGCAACCTCGTAATATTTGGCTGCCCCCGTGTCAACCCTAAACTCTACAAATAAACACCCCATCATGGATTAATAAACCCCCCATACTGTTGACGGAATAAATTAAGCAACACCTTGTGAGAAATGTATGTGTTAGAACTGGCCAGACCTATGTGTTCAATTGTGTTTTCATCGTTTCCAGTCCCGGGAGTAGTTTCATTCGATTCGTCTCGAAAATCCGTACTATTCTGAAGTATTGATGCATCCGGAACTCCGATGTGGTATCTCATGGGCACCAAATAGATTTTGGGACGTTCTTTGTCCAAGCCATCGGGGAAAACGCATTTTCGAAAAGTGCACCCTAAAGGAAAACCTGACCATCATACTGGATTTCCATACCCAAAACGTGTTCTTGTGGTGCACCACTTGTGAAGCTCCAGAACACCAAAGTGTTGCTTAATCAATTCCATCAGACGTATTAAGCCAGAATCTTGGATTAACAACACC
>Ga0099797_101619_pt1 | contig 11440 bp, 11 predicted proteins | sample Uncmet_Sort48C_1_FD_89871 | JGI IMG/M metagenome (GOLD analysis project Ga0099797, IMG submission 89871) | Marine eukaryotic communities from CALCOFI LINE 67, Pacific Ocean - C012_Sort48C_1 | ecosystem: Environmental > Aquatic > Marine > Oceanic | place: Pacific Ocean: Monterey Bay | collected... | reverse complement strand
TGTATATCTTTGGGGTCCCAATGGAATGGTCCACCATCCCGAACAACCACGCGCGAATTTACATCTGGTGGGGACCCCAAAGATATACACCACCACCGGGTTGGGGCCTAGAAAAAATAGGGAAATGGCTGGTGGTGTATATCTTTGGGGTCCCAATGGAATGGTCCACCATCCCGAACAACCACGCGCGAATTTACATCTGGTGGGGACCCCAAAGATATACACCACCACCGGGGTGGGGCCTAGAAAAAATAGGGAACTGGCTGGTGGTGTATATCTTTGGGGTCCCAATGGAATGGTCCACCATCCCGAACAACCTCGCGCGAATTTACATTTGTTTGTTTGCCATTGGTTAGGAAGGAGACCTAGCTCGGAAGTTCAAAAGCCTCACTTTCTACAACTGCCGGGAGTACACCAGCCCTTCATCTAATCAGACTCGGAACTGGACCCCCCCATGTGTGTATCTTGTTCTATTATTTCTTCACATTCCCATGCAGAGTCATCAGACTCCGTATCTGGATTAGCATACTGTTGTTGATATGCCTTTTGTATTCTGTCTATTTGCATTTGTATGTTGTTTATTATGATATTTTCGTCCATATGGATGCGTTTATATGGCCATCCATCGTATTTTGGCAGCGGTCTCCCCTCTGCATATGCATCTCTATTTATTTTTCCGGCCGCCGTGGGCCGTTTGCATTCTCTAGCCAGTTTGACTAGTTTCCTAGATCCTGTGGCCCCGCACTTGGTACACATATATATATATATATATATATGCCACCGTATACCACAACCCTATGTGTATGATGTGTGTGTAGGTTTCCTACTGCATGAGAGTAGGTATATTGTATAGGGAGGCAGGATGATTCTAGGAAGTCCCTTATATTTGGTGATTCTATATGTATGCTGGTAGAACACTGATAGCAGTGTACTCTGTTATTGTGTAGTATACAGTCATGCTTAGAGCTACTTATGAGTCCTAGTATTTTATCTTGGTATGTTGGTTTGTATACCACATTTTTGAGTATTGTTTTATTATGTGCCCTTTGAGGGAACATTTTTGTGACTGTGATTAGTCTATTTTGTATTAGTTTCAGGTCAGTGCATATTTTTACTATTGGTTGGGCAATTCTGCTCGGTATTTCATGAAGAGCAGCCGCCGAATCAGCGAGGGTGTCAGCTTCGTCATTGCCTTTTACATGCCACTCTTGCATCCAAGAGGGCGCCTTTTCTTTCTTTTCAGGGTGCTTATCTGTATGGCTAGGTATCCAGTATACCTTGAGGTCTATATATTTATCCTCTATGTACTGGAAAATCTCTGACCAAAGGTCAGCATGATTTGCTAGCCTGGCTCTATCTTTACCTTTGTTGTATGTGTCTCTAGCTATCTTATTGTCTGTGAAGAAATCTATTTTTCCTGCAAGCTCTATGTTTTGAACTGCTATTAATATTGCATAGATTTCTGCTCTGTTATTAGATTGTATTTCTCGCGCGAATTTACATCTGGTGGGGACCCCAAAGATATACACCACCACCGGGTTGGGACCTAGAAAAAGACATGTTATGTTTGCTTGTTTTTTCTTATATTAGAAAAAGACATGTTATGTTTGCTTATGCCGCTCCACATGATGGAGCACCGAATGGCACACAGACCCCAGATCATGGGGCAAGGGGTTCTGACTCTTGTTGGGACCCCAAAGATATACACCACCACCGGGTTTAATGGTACACATCCCATTGCCCATTATCCGGTTTGTGGTTAAGGAGCCCAATTCCCCAAGGGAAGAGGGTAAGCTTGGGATATTTGGGCCTTCACGGCCAAACAAGGGCATGCCAGCAGCTTACCCGTGTATTCCAAGGCAAGGTTGGGACCCCAAAGATATACACCACCACCGGGTTTGGGCCTAGAAAAAGTAGGGTATTTGTGGGTATTTGTGTAGCATCTCTGGGTATTTGTGTTGCATCCAGTTGGGTCTGCAGAGCCTGTAGGTGTCACTTATGCAAAGCATATTATTGGGACCCCAAAGATATACACCACCACAGGGTTGGGGCCTAGAAAAAATAGGGAACTGGCTGGTGTGGACGATTTGGTGGTGAATATGCAAACTGTGCTAAAATTGCGACAAAATCTGCTACCCAGCATATCGGGAACTCAGCAAAATGAGTGATTTTACGCAAAATATCGACAAAATCTGCTTCCCAGGCTTATCGGGAAATCACCAAAATGAGCGTGTTCACGCAAAATATCGACTAAATCTGCTTCCCAGGCTTATCGGAAAATCAAAAGAATGAGCGTGTTCACGCAAAATATCGACAAAATCTGCTTCCCAAGCTTAGACCGGAATGAGCGTTTACACGCTCCCCCCCCCCTTTTTTTATGTTTTTCGAGCTTATCGGGAAGTCACCAAAATGAGCGTGTTCACGCAAAATATCGACAAAATCTGCTTCCCGAGCTTGTCGGAAATCACAAAAATGAGCGTGCGCACGTGAACTGCCGACAAAATCTGCTTCGCAGGTTTTTAGAAAATCACCAAAATGAGTGTGTTCACGCAAAATATCGACAAAATCTGCTTACCCGGCTTATCGGAAAATCTCCAAAATGAGCGTGTTCACGCAAAATATCGACACGATCTGCTTCCGGAAGCGGGAACACGATAAATAGCGACAAAAGTGGGGGGGGGTGAGCTTGCACACAGGTACGCCTCTGCAGCGAAATAGCTTTTTTTGCATTTTTTTTTACGCTTTTGAATGCATTTTTACGAGGTTTTCGTCGCATCAATTTTTGTCTCTATTTACGGTGTTTTTGAAACGTGACGCAAGTGCATGGGCTACCCCCTATTTTCGGCTATATTTCTTTAGAAAGAAACACACTCCCCCTCACCGGTGGCTGGGCGCTGGGTGGTGGGTGGGTTGGGTGGTGGCTGGTTGGCTGGTTGCTGGTTGCTGGGTATGGATCATTGGTTTCGATATATATATATATATATATATATATATATATTTTTTTTTTTTTTGTCGGTATGTATGGTGCAAGGGCATGGAACACATGTCATAGTTATACTGTCATATTAAATACTTCGTCATTAAATATTTGCTCTCGCGGCCACTGGCAAGTGGGCTTTCCTGCGGTATTCGCTGGCGGTTGTGCATCGGACGTCGACGATTGCTGTGGTTGATTAAACACTTGCAGCTGCTCCTTTTTAAAAAGCTTGATTTGAGCCCCAACCAAAGTGTGATATTCCGGTTGCCACTTGCTGCAAAGCCATTCAAACTGCTGCTCAAATTCTTCGATGGAAAGAACACGAAGTTTTTCTTTCCAAAGGCTCAGACGAAAGCCCAGCGCTGGCACGATGACAGCTAGCCGCCCATTGTCCAAGGAGCCGAGAACATAGCCCAAGAGGCCATTGTACTCAGTGTGGTTGAGGCATTGTAATTGCACATATTTCCCCGTGTACTGGAATGCTGCTTGGTGTCTCTTCATACCCTCGCAAGCGACAGCCCGTGTAAGATCGAAAAGAACTTCAGCCACTATGTCGTCCGCGGCGCTAAGAATTGTAGATGGGTGGTAACTTAAGGCAAGTTTTGCATCAATGATCTGTTCAACTTGTAGAAGTATAGGGTCTGTCTCGGACATCTGCTCGCACTTGGGAGTGGTTGTTACTGTTTGCTCGTAATTTGCATCGATAAGTTTTGCACATTTGCTCAACATCAGGTCGCCAAAGGGGCCAAGGACTGCAGGTAAAGAACGTTGAAAAAGAGACGGGATCATTTCAGCAACCATCGTGAATACTTTGACTACAAGTGCACTCTCGCTCAGACAATTTGCCGCTGCAGAGCCGGCTCCAGGTGCTGCAGACGTAACAGGCGGATCGCCGAAAGCTTCCAAGTAACAATCTGCTGCCGCTGCAGAGCCGGCGGAAATGGCTGCAGGAACACCGTGTTGATCCAGAATACAATCTGCTGCCGCTGCAGAGCCGGCTGAAATGGCTGCAGAAGACCCACTGCCCGACGCCACATTGGAATTGATTGACAAAGCCGCTGCAGAGCCGGCCACAGGTGCTGCAGAAGACCCACCAACATGCTCACACTCCGTAAAGTTTGACAATGCCGCTGCAGAGCCGGCTACAGGTGCTGCAGATAGCCCACCAACAAGCTCACACTCAGAATTGTTTGACAATGCCGCTGCAGAGCCGGCTCCAGGTGCTGCAGAAACATTTGTACAGATCGAGACGTCAGTGGCTGGAATGCTGCAAACGTGTAACTCAAAGATAGAAGGAGGGACCGGCTCAGGGCAGTTGGGACAACCGTTGCTGGTAAAGCCAAGCTGCTCGTGAACAATGTGCTCATAGGAAGTGAGACGGCCCCCAAGGAAGGCCAAATGCTGCTTCTGGAACTCGATGGTTTCGAATAAAAAGGGAACATCTGGATAAGGCACTGCATTGATTGGGACAAACTCTTTCGCCGGAGAGCTGAGCCACGAAGGCGACTCCACGGAAACATCGGGCTCGACGATTTGTTGCTTAACTTGATCACTGGCTTTGGCATCGTGCTCGACGAAGGTTTTGTTGCCGCTTGCTAGGGGAGCCGCTGCAGAGCCGGCACATGCTGCAGACACATCATTGCCACCACTCGAAACTGCATTGCCACTTTCTAGGGGAGCCGCTGCAGAGCCGGCACATGCTGCAGACACACCATTGCCACCACCTTCAAGAGCATCGGAAGAAAGCACACAGCTGGTCAATGGAAACACTTCCTCGTCAGACCAGGCATCGCCATCGGCCCACCGCCACTTGGGAGGGTGAGAGAGTGCGAGAGAAGGCACAACATCCACAACGTCTTCCCAACTGTTCGGGACTTCGTTCTCCTTGCCAATGGGGGCCACACCAACAGGCGGCGGTGGAGGTGGCACAGGAAGAAGAGAAGCTGACCTGGAATAAAATGGGACTCCTGCACGATCGCACCGAGTACGACGATTCATAATGCTCCGGTAAGAACGTTGCCGCCATCCAGAACTCTTATTTCCACTCTCTTTTTCAGCAAGATCGCCGAGCACCATAGCCGAAAACCACTACAGTGCTGCCCAAAGAAAGCCAAGACGGAACCGTCGACAATGCCTGGCTGCCACAACCGCCACTGCAAATAAGCGAGAAAGAATAATAAAAGCAGGCTTGAGAATGGCTTGAGGCTATGCAAAAACAGCTTGAGCCAAAATGGATACGGATATATATATATATAATATATACGTATATATTGATATTGGTGGGCATGACTTTTTGGGAGCGCCCCAAGCATGCGCAGACATATTCGGGCACGGGCTCTTATGCACGCATGTCGGGCTCGCCAGGCGCCATCTAAGCATTGCATTCCAGCCCGCAGCGCGAGCAGTATTTAGTCTCCTCCTGCAGCCTCTCCGCCCGTAAGGTAAATGTCTCCCAAACATTTCCACTCAACCCGTTTCTGGGCTAAAAACGTCCAATAGCCCTTCGGGGGACCATTATACCTCTGGAGAAAGTTGTCCATGTCATCGCACCAGCTCTTGGTTGAGTGACCGCGGCTTCGGTGCCCTGATGGAGCCCATTCGAGGAATCTGGTTGACCATCTTCCATCAATTCTCCTGGCAAGATTCCCCGCCCAATTCCATTTCTTCCTCCTCACAGCCTTTACCCAATCCTCCAAACCTGCGCGTCCGGGTGCTCTTCTCGGATGTGCATTGCGCGCCTGATCCAGTCGACCCAGTCTTAGATTTTACCGTCGCCATCTTCATTGACACAGTACTCATTTCTAGTTGTGCCCATTTCTCACTGTGCGAAGAATTATAAATGAGAAGGGCCTAGTTGGGCCAATGGGCCCTCTGTAACTTTGGAATACAGAGAGCCTCTTGCAATACCATTCGCGCACCAAACAAGCTGACAACAAATAAGACACATACCAGTATCAGAATTGCCAAATTTCGTGCGGGGCGCCAAGGCCTACAGGGGCCCTTGAAGGGATTAGCATGAAATATATAAGGAACCGATAAGATTATGCCCTTTATGAGCATTGGGAGGCTCTAGTATGAGGAAAAATACTCGTGGGTGATTAATTAAGAGTTTGCCCACAGAGCAAACTCAATTGTGAGAAATCTATGTTTGGGACCAAGCTCTCGATTTCGGTGAATTTAAGGCTCGCACAGAATTTTACAATCTTGGCTAAAACCGCATATAACAAACAACACGCTTCCTGACATTGGTTCGTTCACATGTGAACTTTGTTTAACAAACATGAGAATGCTTCAACTAGTACCTATACCCAGTCAAGGGTCTAATTTGGATAATTAAACAAGTGGTCTTCATTGGGTGTGTATTGGTTTTCCTTCCACCGCTATGGAGGCGGCCAGCAGCCGCCTCCACTACAGTGGGGGCTGCCTTCGGCGGTGCCCCACTGACATTAGTGGAATCTATAATGGTAGGTGGAAAATTAATGCCCATACACAAGGAGTGCAACTCTTTTAACAAAGTTAGAGGCCTTGACTGGGTGTGGGTATTAGCTGTAGTATTCTCAAAACAACTGTCACAATGTTTTCCGGATGTTTTATCATGTGTTTTCGTTTATAGTCACGTGCTGACTGTGTTTCCTGGTGACACTTTGTTAGCATGTTGAGAAGTTGATTGATACTCGATCATTGCTGCATATATCTGTCAATTCTCAATGGCCTGATTTTACCAAGCATACATGCATGCTGGCATGCAGTATGCAGCCTGGCAATAGAGACCTACGATGGGATCGCGGGCACATCGGTAGCCAGCCGGGCAGCAATAGTCCCAGCACTTGTCGACCTGGGCATCGAGTTGCTCTCGCCCACATGCAAATATGAGGACCATATTACTGCCAGGACACACAAGTACACACATATTTGATACATACTCCATTGGCCCATATAATTGTTCCGGTCATTATTGTTGTTCCATGGGCCCCGTGGGGCCCATGGGCCCCATGGGCCCCATGGGGCCCCATGGGCCCCTTGGGCCCCATGGGCCCCATGGGGCCCTTGGGGCCCTTGGGCCCCATGGGGGCCCATGGGCCCCATGGGCCCCTTGGGTCCTAAAGGGCCCATGGAACAACAATAATGACCGGAACAGTAATCTGGAACAATTATATGGGCCAATGGAGTACTTGAAATTGATCTTGATATATGTTCAGCCACACTGCCACCCCACCCGCAAAAGTGCGTGGCGGCCTTTGTGGAACCATTACTCATGGGGGATGCTGTGGCTGAAAATATATTTGTTTCGTTTTTGTTCCGCCCCCAAGTCGCCCACACTAAACCGCAAAGTGTTGAACCATACTAAGCCACCATCTAAACTGCCAATGTTATTGGTTGGTCAAATCGACCGGACTTAAGTTGGTTGTTATATATGTTTGGATAGGGTTATCTCGCTGTATATGAATGCTATATAACTCATAGGTGCCGGTGAAACACGCAGCCCTTGGGACTGATTTTGGGGGAGGCCCATAGCCGGATCAAGCGGCATCCATCAAACCCCATTCATATTTGTCATTGGGAAATTTGATACCTGTCTGACATGGGACTTGGACCTCTGGGGTAGGTAATGAACAAAAAGCCGGAAAACAACAAATATATACAATTATAATCCCGAGCTGTAATTGGGTTGCTTCGGAAATATGTTTTCCCCGAAGGGCTGGCAAAAGAACTCCCAACATTGTAAAAACCAAAAAGATTGAGACCTTATCGATTGCCACATGCAAATTCGATGCACAAAACACCGCAGATGCATTTAAAAACCTCCCCGACCTCTTTTGAAGGGCTCCGGGGCCTGGAAACACGAAAAACAACACAACGCCTTAAAAAATTAAAACTTACCCCGAAACTGTATCTTCATCACCTGTGCTAGGAATCTGTATCTTCAAGTCATGTTTTTTCCAGCCTATGCTATTCGCGTCAACTCCCACAACTCGTGCCGTGCGGCGACTGCTGTACACGCCTACTGCGAGGTCTGAGTAGATAGCGACAATAGCAAGTAGCCCCTCCACTAAAATACAGGCCTTATGTAGTAAATGCTACAATTGTAAATTTCGGACCCCCTTCAAAACATGGGTATGTCCAAACTATTCCAAATCTGAAGTAAATGTTAAAATCCTGAGGACGTCATGTCATCCAAATGTAAAATCACTATGAAATCCATATGCTATGCTCACATATATGTCTTCGTTGGCTCCGATGAGCATGGCACAGTGCATGACCAAGAATAGGAAAAACCCAAACAAGTAAATACCAAACAACTGAATTACTGGTAAGTCGTTGGTTTACCAATGTGTCAATTCGTTCACGCTTTTACTGAATATGTTTTGTGTGTGTTCAGGGCCCGGGTCCCGGGCCCTGCAAAATCAAAAAAAAACTAGATACCGAAGAGTGAAGTTGCATTTTTTTTTTTCGTAAACCATCGATTTACCAATAACTATAATTTTGCTGCTTTGGGTGTCTTGTTTTGCAATTATTTTTGTTTTTAATTGCAAACACCCAAATAATGCTCTTTGGAGCCAGCCCATATATTTCATACTTTTGGTTATATTCCACGCTGCCGTTTGGAGGCTTAGAACATTTTTTTTAGGGTGCAATTCCTGACGGCACCTTGAGCTCTCGGGGAGTGGTCCCCCACCCCAGTAGCCCATGGGCCAATTTCCAAAAATGCCACGATTCGGGTCGAGAATCAAGCATTTGAGCTGCAACTTGGTCCAGTTCGAGGCGTATCGGTTCAAATAACAACTTAAACCAATTAAAACCATTAAATACGAATAAAAATTAATGAAAATGATAAAAAACCTGTAAAACCTTAAAAAACTTAAAAATACCTCCGAAACGGCAAACCGGCATATTTCATACTTTTGGATATATTTGTGGGCCCCGAAAACAAACCCAAAAGCCCTGGGGCCGGCAGACGCCGGCCCGGGCTGGGCACTGTGGCTGCGGGCCCCAAGGCCCTTTGGGCCATTTCGGGCCCAAGCATAAATGTGATATAAATGTTGAACAGACCCAAGGGCTACTTTTTATTTGTACAAATAAAAAGATGCTTTGTACAAATAAAAAGTTGCTATGCTTAGTCTTTGTATTTGTACGAATAAAAAGTTGCTATGTTTAGTGTTTAATTTTCTTTTTATTTGTACACATAAAAAGTTGCTATGTTTAGTGTTTCTTTTTAGTTGTACAAACTACTATGTTTAGTCTTTTTATTTGTACAAGTAAAAAGTTGCTATGTGTTACTGTAGTGTTTAGTTTGTTTTGGCTGCGGGCCCCAAGGCCCTTTGGGTCATTTCGGGCCCGAGCATAAATGTGAACAGGTTTGTCCCGCATTCATGGATCACATGATTGTCACCTTGTGTTTACATATTTCCAATGTTTTAATTAATGGAACCGTTGAATGGGGTATGTACCTTATGCGAAAACCATTACATCGGAAGAGCCCCGACCTCCCAACATACAAAGCACCCTTCTGAGTGAGTGGACGGGCAAGGCAAGATCCGGTAGGCGGGCGGAACGGTGCCCTCACCAAGCGGTTAGCTGGATAGCTGGATCCTTGAGCCAAACTAAACAAAAGTTCGAAAAGTGTATTTGAATATTTAACAGCAAACCATCGATATACCCATAACTATATTTTTGTTTTCTTTCTTGTTGTCTTCGTTTGTCTTTCTTTTATGTTTATTTTGATTACAACTGCCCACATAATGCTCTTTGGAGCCAACCCATCGATTCTCAATGTTATAATTAATGGAACGATTGTATGGGTATGTAGCTTTTGCGAAACTATCACATCGGAAGCACCCCGCCCTCCCAAAATACAAAGTGCCCTTCTGAGTGGGTGGACGGGCAGGGCAGGATCGGGTAGGCGGGTGTAAGGGGGGGCCATCTACTCAGATGTGTGCCTCCAGATTTCGTGCACAGGCCCAGGGGCCTAAAAAATATATATAAAGATACATACAAATACATAAAATAAACAAAAATATATAAAAATCCATATGGGGACCGGGGAGGGCTGGGCCCCATGGGCCCCATAGGCCCACGGCCCCGGCCCCGGCCCACGGCCCCGGGCAAAAGCGGGTAGGCGGGCGTAACGGGGGGGGGCCATCTACTCAGACCTGTGCCTCCAGATTGGAACTAATTTGCACATCATAAAAAAATGCATGTGCATCCATTGCACATCATAAAACAATGCATGTGCCTCCAGATTTGCAACTGTGCATGTCCACATGTGTTCCACACATGGTCTTGCAACATTGGAGCATCGAATTGTTGCAATTACCTTTGTAAAGATCGTACTGAGCAATGATAGTGAAGAGTTTTCTTCAGAATGTGACCCTATTATGCCACGACTACGAGTTTCATGGTTTCGCATAATGTTTGCATTTGTGTATTTGTTTGACATATTTGCTGGGGTCACGGGGCCGCAAGGGGAAGGGAAAACACAAAACGAAAGCAAATTATATGAAACACAAAGTCATGAATATGTGTATATGTCTTATTGTGTTTGTATATTACTCATGTATTCCTCATACGATGTTACATTAATCAATGTTTCATATGTTGTGGCGTTCAACAATGAAAGTAATAACGGTGCACTTCACAACAATTTGGGGAGGTCTACAGGGCCAAGGGGCGCAACTATTTAGGGAGGGGGGTTACGGACACCCCCTAAATGATTGCGCCGCTCATGCAATAATGCCCAAAATGCCAGCCCCAACGAAAACAAAGGGGGGCGCGGCCTTCGGCTTATGGCGTTATGGCTTTGCTTTCCTTGCCCATGGCATTTCGGGCATTCTTGCATGAGCGGCGCAATAATTTAGGGGGGATCCTTAACCCCCCTGAATTATTGCGCCGCCTGGCCCTGTACACCCCCGCCAAATTAATGAGAAGTGCACCGTTACTACACAAACCGCACCTTGGCTGGTGTCGACATCCTCACGCGCCCACCCTCGCACGAATAAGCTCGGGTGAACTTTGGGTGACCGTAGCACGCACAGTGGTGTCGTGAGGGCAGGGGTCCGGTATGGTAAGCGCTTTGGGTGCATCCAAGGACTGTGCGCTTTGGGTGCCCGCCCCGCGCACTGCCATGCGGTGAGCGCAGCGGCGAGACACACTGGCCAATTGACGCTGGACCCGGCGATCCTTTTGGCTTCTCTGCTCCGCCTGTTGCCACTGGTAAAAATACAATTGAAAGGTGTGTCTATATATATATATATATATAACCCACAGCCGGGTTTATAAGCCCCCCCCCTGCCTGGATTATTAAACCCCCCTAGCAGGGCGGTGTATTAATCCAAAACGAGATATGCAAACACGCACATATGTAATACAAATCTCATCAACCATAATGAAGCTGGCCTTCGGCCGCCCTCCTTCGTGGAAGTCATTATGGGTGATAATATGTGTATAAAGTATTTGCTTGTTTTT
>Ga0099797_101618_pt1 | contig 11442 bp, 5 predicted proteins | sample Uncmet_Sort48C_1_FD_89871 | JGI IMG/M metagenome (GOLD analysis project Ga0099797, IMG submission 89871) | Marine eukaryotic communities from CALCOFI LINE 67, Pacific Ocean - C012_Sort48C_1 | ecosystem: Environmental > Aquatic > Marine > Oceanic | place: Pacific Ocean: Monterey Bay | collected... | reverse complement strand
GATAACGATACGTCTTGGACTCGCCTCTCCACCCCGTATTCGCGTGCTGAGCGCTTGCTCAGGAACATGGGATCGCTGGCTTCAATCGAAGAATGCATTTCTCGCCATTCTGCCAGAGTTGATGACGCTCGCCCTGGCGATGTATTGAGGTCACTTGATATTGGCTGCTGGTTCATGCTGACTCGGAGTGGTCGGCATCTTTCTACAGTCGGTGATGAAATACGAGTTACAAGTATCTTACATGCCGATGACGGCTGCATGCAGGTACGAGATCCACGTTGCTACAATTTCGGTTCCGTGGAGCTGCCCAACTACCTATTCGAAAACATTATGAATGAAGGATGCGAGCATGGAGTGGAACGCGCACGCGCTGCACATCTGCATGGATTCCACTAATAAAAACAATCTTCAGGTCATATGTGTATTGAATTCCGATGCAGGAAAAAATGATGATTGATGAGTGATGATTGATGATTGATTGATGATTGATGATTGATTGTTGTGTTGGAGGAAAAGGAGGAGAAGGAGGAGGAGGAGAGGAGAAGCAGAAGCACTGTGTCATTTAAAACAATTGAAAAGGGTTGAGAAAAGGAAGCATCCTTGAATTAATTTCATGGTCTGTTTCCCATTCCATTCCTTTGGATCCCTACTGTCTAGTGACTCAACAGCACCAGAAACTTAAATGTGCTGTTCTTGTTGTTGCTTCTTCCTCTGTCACACACACCCACAATGTTGCAAATGCAAACACTTGCATGTCCACTTATTTGATATTTGCGGGGAGTTGTGTACAAGACTTGCTAAGAGCAGTGGATATGTTCATGGAAACATCTACACACATATGAAATCGTTCAAGCATCTTGAAAACAAAACAAATTGTCCACGAATCATGTCAAATTGCTACTCGCATCACCTGTCGAGAATCTACTTTGAACGTTGAATGTCTGGACACCATAGGACACTTACAATGCATGGCTGGTGATTCTGTTTGGGGGGCGATTTAGTATTTGAATTGTGTGCCGGCGTTGGGCCACTTGAGCCGCTCATGGTCACAATGGAGTATTTTTGAGCCAGCCCCCGCTAAAAATGATTCGTAGATTTGGCCATCCATGGCGACGTTGTCTGCTCTTGTGCTAGCACAGTGGAGTGATTGCTAGGTGTGAATGTTCAGAGCCAAACCGTATTCAGTTTCGTTCTTGTTGGGACAGAACTCATCAGTGTAATACATATCACATTCTCTGCCACACTATCTGCACCAACTACTACTACTACTACTACCTATATAGATGCTGGGAAAGGGTGGGATGCATAGCTTCTCGGCCGTATGTTTCGACAAACATTTCTGTTCCACAATGCAGGTTGCATTGTCCCCGATGTGCTGGCCTGTACACTAGGTCAGTTGAGGCCAGGTTAAAGGTACATATCCATGTGTTTGTGCATAGCGTCACGTATGTTTTTGCTATGTTTTTCATAGAGGTCTTCCCGCACTGCCCAAAAAAAACCACACCCCAAAATATTTCGGCTATATAATTTAATTCGATTTTTAATGTCATAATTTGTTTTTTTTTTAGTTGTGACGGTGTGTTGAAATCATTGTGGTGGGCCACGCTTCCATAATATGTCTTGGTTTTCGCCAGATATATTGGGTGTAGTCTGGAGTTTGTTTGAACAAAGAAAATCAGATGGCTTCTAACTTGCTTGCACATCAAAGTGCGCTTCAGGGTTTGAAATGTTACTTGTAATATTTTGTTCTGATTGTTTGTACACATGAAGTTCTGGCAGACATGACATACGTATCTGGTGGAATTCACCACGGGGGTGCGGATTCGCATTTTTTCGACATCGGAAACGGTCGTTTCGCCTTCGGCCGGGAAGCTTTGAAATCAAGCAGCTGCATCCAAAGCTCCGGAGCGCCCAAAATCACTTTACATGTGCCCGAAGTTTCCCCTACATGTGCCCGAAATGTGCTTAAATGTGCCCAAGTGTGCCCTAAGTGTGCCCTGAATGTGTCCTAAGTGTGTCTTATGGGTTGGCAGTTCAGGTAGCCAAATCGTGTTTTGGTGTTCTAGAAAAAGCCCAAAAGTCACCTTACACAGCGGCGAATGCACCCTAAGTGCCCCTGAATGTCACCACCCCAATTCACGCCTCAAATGCGCGCTCCCAATGCGTGTCCCAACTGCGCGCCCCAAGTTACAAGAGGCACGCCCCAAATGTCACCTTACACAGACGCCCAAAATTAGCCTAAAATGAACCCAGAATGAGCCCAAAATGAAGCCCAAAATTTATAACAGGAAATCTTAAGATTTTGAAGGTAATTTGTAAGGCATGCTGCCCAAAACCAGGCGGCCCAAAATACGTTTAAAACAGTTTTGGCAACAATGTTGGGTTCATTTTGGGTTCATGTTGGTTTCATTTTGGGTTCATTTCGGGTTCATTTTGAGTTCATTTTGGGCACACTTTGGACGCATTTGGGCGGCTGGGTAAGATGACATTTGGGGTGTGCCACTTGTATCTTGTATGTATTGGGACACCCTGGGGACTATTTTTATTTGTATAAAAATTGCATTAGGTTTAGGGGCAAAGTATCAGGGTCATAGCATCTATAGCCAAGCTTAGTTCAGGGAAGAAAGTGGTTCAAAGGAGCTAACAGGTAAATCACAGTATAAAGTCATTTTCCATAGAATGATGTTGCTATTTGTATACCCGCACACAGTTTCTTCGAACAGATGTATGTGAGTATTTCTTTGATGCTTGTCAGCATTGGCGACTCATGTAAACCATGTTTCTGGCACAAGTCTTGTTGAAACATGTTCATCAACGTTGTCTAGTCATTGCGCATTTGGCCTTGATTTATGATTCCTAATCGTCAACAGACGGTCCTTAGGGTAGTTATATAATTTGATGAGCCGAAGAGCACACAAATCAATATTTGGATTCATTGAGGGAAATCCGTTTGGAGCCACAATCAACAGCAACCTCAAACCAAAACAAAAAAATCGAAAACTCACAGACATTTTGGGCCATCCACAGCAGTGCGGGATGGCCATACTGATGTTTTCAGCCTTCATAGCCCCCCTTTATGAATTCTATGAAAGGTGGGCACCCGGCCGAAGGTCGGCCACAATACTTTTGGGGCTGCCTCCATCATGTGCTTGAATTGGAGTGTGAGCACACAACTACGGCTGTAAACACTTAATTACATCAATCTCCCCACTGACATCCTGGTAGGGTGGCGATTGGAGGCACAGTTGTAGGATCCCACTTGCACTCGTTGCCAGTCTACGGTTGAGATACATGCATGGGCGTCTCTGCTGTGTGTGATGCAACTGCCAGGCCACACATATGGTCTTTCAGTCATGAACTTTACGATAGCGTCTACCGAATCTTGACAGACCAGTGATGCATGTGTTTTTGTTACCGGAGAGATGGTGTGTGCGCGAATGATCCACAACTAGATCCTCTTAAATGATTGAATGTCCTTCTCGTCACTGAGGTTTCTGGAGGGGGCTGGCGTTTGTACTTGGTGGGGTGGATGAGGTTCGGCCCGTCGTTGCCTTGCACCATTTTGATGTTTCCAGTTTTGGAAGTATGCATTTAATCTAGTTTCTGGATCCTTGCAGCTTCATTCGAGTTCCTCCTCGTGACCTTACACTAGCCAATTATGGTGTGGAGGTGACCTGAGAGGGCACATGGTGTGTTGGGCATCTTGTGAGAATATTAAAACTAGTACGTATATGCAATCAAGGCCTCTAATTTGGAGAATTAAAAAAGTGGGCGTTGATTAGGTATACGTATTAGTTTTCCATCCACCAGTATGGATTCCACCATAGTTGCGGGGCCGCCGAAGGCGGCCCCCCACTGTGGTGGATGGAAAACGAATACGTATACCTAGTCAACGCCCACTTTTTTAATTATCCAAGTTAGAGGCCTTGATTAGCCTGGGTATAGGTATTAGGTTCAATATTCTCAAATTATGGTGTGGAGGTGACCTGAGAGGGCACATGGGTTGTTGGGCATTTTGGATTCGAAAATTGTTTCTTCTAGCTGCCCAGCTGCTTGGGCTGCCAGCCTTGTGGTTCACTAACTAATATAGGCAAACAATATAGGCAAACAATATAGGCAAACAATATAGGCAAACAATATAGGCAAACATATGTTTGCCTATATTGCCTATATTCGCTTATATTTGCTTATATTGTCTATATTGTTTGCCTATGTTTGCCTATATTGCTTATGTTTGCCTATATTTGCTTATATTGTTTGCCTATATTTTGGATTCGAAAATTGTTTGTTCTAGCTGCCCAGCTGCTTGGGCTGCCAGCCTTGTGGTTCACTCACTGAACTCACGGATCACATGAGATTCAAATCATTTAGAAGATTAAAACTAATACCTATACCTAATCAAGGCCTATAATTTGGATAATTATAAAAGTGGGCATTGATTAGGTATACGTATTAGTGTTCCATCCACCATTATGGAGGCGGCCGATGCCCCCCCCCCCCCCACTGTGGTGGAATCCATAATGGTGGATGGAAAACTAATACGTATACTTAATCAATGCCCACTTTTTAATTATCCAAATTAGAGGCCCTGATTGCGTATACGTATTAGTTTCAATATTCTCAAATCATTCCGTTTTTTTTGAAAACAACCATGTTCTCGATGTCAAGGTATGTGAGTGGCGTAGACTATATCTTGCATACTTTCTCTTGTGTTTTCGTTGTTGCCCCCGCCTTTCCCGACATATTGTTTTACGAACCCGCAGGTTTTGTGACTTTTTTCGCAGGGGGCCGTTCTGGATTTTCTCGCGGGGTCGGTGGGTGGGTCGTGTCGTTACCACAAATGGTCAATTGTCCGGCGAACCTGCCGGCGGACAATTGACCATTTTTGTGTGTGTTTGTTTCCACGTTTGTTTCTATGTCCAGTTTTAAGTTGGTGTTGGCAAGTTTCTTGTGGGCTCAAGCCCACAGCGCAATGAAGAACTAGCGAAAATCAGGTCAACCCACGGATGCCGTTCGTGAAATGGTTTCGCACAGTCACCGCAAAGCTCGCCCTGATTGTCGGCGTCATTGCTTTAATCGCCAACCAGACCGCTGCCACTGGGCGCACAGCCTTGGTCGCAGGCTTAGTGTGCGGGTGCTGCTTGTCGTGGGCATTCTGGAATCGACGATTCTTGTATGCCTCAGAGGAGGACGATGTGAACGAGCTGAGGAACGAGTTGGAAGCGCTGAGGCTGGCTGCAGCGACACAGGCTGCAAATCAAGCTGGGCTTCCCCCGATGGCTCCACCTGCTTGGGACCCGCCGGCACCGGCCAACGATCCAAGTGCCTCGCCATTGAACGACTTGCACAACTTTCTCGCACAGGGAGCAGCAGCAGACCCACAGGCACCGAGTGCTCCTCAGAACCCGCCGTCCTCCACAGTACCCGGGCCAACTGCACAGAATCAGGTTCAGCATGCCGAGTTGGGTTCAGTGTGCACCAAGGTTGTCACAGTGCTGACCAATCTGGGGTCTTCGTCAGGAAGCAACCCAGCGTGGGCCCGAAGCTTCTGGCTCTGGGTGTCAGCAGAGGCTGCCAATGGGAGCATTCCGGCTCCAGTGATGAAGGTGTTGGAGAGCCATGGCTATGTGGGCCCCCGATCCATCAGCACACCGAACGTGGCGGCTCTCTCCAACGCCCTCACCTCCTTAGCGGTGGACTACTCACCGATGGCAGCCACCACCAATGCGCTCACGAAGAGTTCGACTTGGGTGGGGGGAGCGGAATGCCAGTTCACTCGCGGCCTGCCCTCGGACTTGAGGCGGGCAGCCCCAGAGATCTACAGGTCCATCCGACAAGATGGCCACGGCTCGGTTCGCTCGTGGCTCAAAGAAAATTTTACGGGCTACAAAGGAGCGGGCAGCGCTTGGGAGGAGCTCTGGACTATGGCAAGCCAAGTCGACATGGCCTTGGCGGACCTGGCCACCGACGGCGAAGTCCTCACCTTCTTGGCCACCAACGACCAGATGGAGGTTTGCCTTCGCCATTTGGGTGCCCATCAATATCAGCAGAGGACGAGGGACCGCACGGGGGCGGCCATGATGCGCGCGATATCCACGCCCGGCTCGGGCAAGGATGTCGTGCCATCGTGGATGGTAAACGAGGCGACGACTTTCAGCAAAAGCGAATTTCAGAGGGGCGAGCGGGTGGCAACGGAACTCAAGAGGCGCAATGCAGACAGCGACAAGGGCAAGGGCAGAGGCGGCAAGGCCAAGGCAGACAAGAGCTGAGCCCCACAAGCACAACTGACCGACGACTTGGAGCTGGACCCTCTCTGGCAGCGCATAACCGCCGAAGTACCATGTCCCAAGCTCTTCCCGCTGACCATGCCCCCGAAGCCGTTGCCAATCACTTCGAAGTCCTCTCGAGCACGCCACCGCCACAGAAACCGAATGACTTTGTGGATTTCTATGTGTGTCACCGCCCGTTCATTGAACTGGCTCCATGGTTCCAAAGCACGGCTACCTTTGTGCAGGAGTTCCTCTCCAACTCCAGCGCAAAAGCAGACTTTGGCATTAATTGCGTCACATTGCCAACGACTGTGTTGCGAGCGCCGAGCCTCACCGCTAACGGGCGCCCAAGCTGCGAAACTTCTCTTCAAGGTCTTGCCGACCGATTCATATTGCCCGATGACTTCAGTGTCTCAAGTGCCGTTTGTCGCGGCACAGATCGCCGAACCGAACAAGGACTCGCGGATTGTGGACATGTTGGAATGTCTTCCCATCGAAGAGTCGAAATACTATGCAAGCGAATGCAATGTCACTCACGGTGTGGAGGTGTGCCCCACGTTGCTGCAGGAAATTACACAGCGCTACAATTTCCTTGGAGGGGACTACACCGAGTGGGTGGCCTACTTGAACCGCCCCGACTTACCGCCTATGATGTGGAAATTTGTCACGGAGGACGAGGTCCAGACAGATGCGGGTGTCAGTGCTGTTGCCAAAAAGGAGCCAGGCCAACTTCGCAAATTGATCATGTCATGTCCGGCAAATTATTGTATGCAGGACGTGCGAGCCCGGCGAAACCATGGGCTCGGCGGCTCCTCTGCGCTTGGCAAGGTGTTGGCATGGGAACCGGAAACCGAAGCCGCCCTGCTGGACGAGTCCAACGCCTTCACCTCAGTACTCACACCTTCGTGGCTTTGGAAATACATGGCATGCCCGCGAGTTGCAGCAGCCGATGTGTGGACCCTTTTGCCTGCCGATCTCAGGAGCAAAGTCAAACCTTGGACGTTGGTGGCCCCATTGTACCAGCGCTTACCTATGGGCTGCAGCCACTCAGTACACATCTTAATGTCTATAAACCTGCACACCATAGGCCAGGCCTTGATTCGCAATTTCCGGCCGACTTGCGATTGGGACAAGCCGCCAAGCGAGATTGCCCCACAGGCCATTGTGACGAACAAGGAAGCCGTGGCCCCGCCGCCAGCAACCCCAATTCCATCGAGGTCCAGATTGATGCAATCTCCCCAAGCCTTCAGAGAACGAGCTCGGCGAGCCAAAAGTCTGAACTCTCTCACCGTTGTGGCTTTGCACGCTTTTGGAGGAAGCAGGCGCGAGGGCGACATGGAAGAGTCCTTCAATCAATGGAGCCAAACTTTGGGCATCGTCCTGCTCTTCGAGACGGCCGATCTGGCCTTCAACTCCGAGTGGGACCTGGGAAATCCACACACTATCCAGCTCTTGCTCGAGATGATCAGCACCGGCCTCCTGGACATCCTCATCGGCGGACCGCCTTGCGCCACCTGGTCCCGAGTCCGATTTGTGCCGGGGGGGCCACGCCCACTAAGATTCAGAGGCCGCTTTGCGTGGGGCAGACACGACTTGACAACCACAGAACTTGCCTCAGTAACGGAAGCAAACTTGTTGATGATAAACTTTCTAGCACTTTGCACAGCTCTGGTCAAACAGAAGGGCACGGTGGTGTTCGAACATCCGAAGGACCCCGAGGAGGAGCCAATGCCGTCGATCTTTGCCACGCCGGAGTTCCAACAATTTCTCGATCTCCCTGGGATGATCTTGGACATCATAGATCAGTGCATGTACGGAGGCCCGACGCAGAAGGGAACGGGAATTGCACACAACTGTCCCCTCCTTTCGAAAGGCACTCGCCGTTGCGACGGGCAGCACAGCCACGGCCGCAGCACTGGCCTCGACCTCAAGGGCATCTGGCACTCGCGGCGCCTCCAAAATTACCCACCAGCTATGAATCAATGGATTGCTTGGGGCTGCCTCTCTTGGGTCCGCCTACACGAAGACTATGGCTCCACGGGGGCTTGGCTGCGCTCACTACCTTCCCGAAACCTATGGAGTTGGAACGGCAGTTCCAAGGAGCAGCTGAGCATGGCGGTTCTGAACGAAAACTTCATCGAGGGATCGATGGCCACGATTTCTCAACACAAATCGGCAACATATCTACATGTGGACGATGGAGTTTTCCTCACTCACCCCAAGGCGGCCCCTGCCAGCGCCGAGCTCATGAACACGGCAGCGGACGCCCTGGTCGACATTGGCTTCAAGGTGACCGATCGGCGACCACCAACGCCAGTACAAAAAATGTTGGGCTTCCATTTGTGCCAACATCCGGCCCGCCTCGAGGTACCGATACTCAAGGTGAGGCTGATCGCGGACACCATGCTCTGGTTGGCCAACCACTGGATGGCGGACACTCGTTTGATTCGCTCGGTGCTAGGAATGTGGATCTGGGCAGCCTCTTTGCGCAGGGAGCTGTTGTCCGTTCCTGCGAGCATCTTCAAATTTATCGATGTCCATTGGCCGCGCCGGGTTCCATGGTGGCCTTCAGCCAAAGAAGAGTTCCGTCACATGGCCGCTCTTTCGGTGTTCATGTCCCACAAGCTCTACAGGCCCACAACCTCGATCATCTTCGCTTCCGACGCGGAGGGCAGCAACAACGAGGACTTCGGGGGCTTCGGAGTGGTGGGGGCCAAGATCTCAGAGGACCAAATGCGACAGGTTTTCGAAGCTGGCACTCGCCCGGGCATGACGGTGGCCAAAATGGATGGGTCCCTAACTCACAAGTTCGGTTCGGCCAAGGAGATCCTAGCCCGCATCCCCATTTCCAACGTGCCCAAGGAGGTGCTTCAGGAATCGCGCAGCTGGTTGGCAATAGCAGCGGGGCGATGGAAACACCACGACCACATCACCTTGGGCGAAGGGAGGGGGTCCATGGTTCTCCTCCAGAAGCTGGCAGATATCCCGCAGGCCCATGGCGGCAGATATGCAAGCCTGTGCGACAACATGCCATGGTGCGGGATGGTAGCCAAGGGAAGATCGCCAGCTTTTCGGTGCAACAGACTTTTGCGAAAGCGAGCCGGCCTGACGCTGGCCGCGGACATTTCACTTCTACATCCGTGGGTAGACACACTTCGCATGCCTGCAGATTGGCTCTCAAGACACAAACTTTAGATGCCGACGCTCGCTCAGCGCCTCAGCGATCCATATTTGCAGGGCCGAGTGAAGCCGATCACTCTGCAGCGCTACAGGTCAGCTTTGCTGGCTTTCACTACTTGGGCAACCTCTCAGAAGCTGCTGCCGGTTATAGCAGACGACTGGGACGATGCCCTTCTCGACTACAGATATTCGACCGACACACTCACCAAATCCAAGTTTGCAATGGTGGTCGCAGCCTTGGAGTTCTTTCTACCGCAATTGCACGGGCGACTTCCATGGTGCCGGGCAGTCCTCACAGGCTGGGGGCGCAAAGGCTTTACTCGCCACACGGTGCCGTTGACCAGACGCCCAGCCTACTTAGTCGCAGTCAACTTGACCCTCAGTGGCAGACCTCGATTGGCGGCCGGGCTTCTACTTCAAGTGCTCAAAGGACTACGACCCTCAGAAATGTTAAACATCATGGCGGACCACATTCTTTGTCCCGAAGATGCCGGCCAGGATCCGCGACTTGGCCCTATTGTGATCGCCCTGGGGGCCAAAACAAATACCAAGTCGAAACGGCCTCAGACTATCACCATTGCTCCAGCGGAGGTGTACCTGTCAGCCTTGATCCGCAAGGTTCGCTCACTGACGCCAGATGGCTACTACCTCTTCCCGCACACCTTGGCGGAGTACCGAATGCAACTTCGTGCAATGGAGCGCTCCCTTGGTCTAAATTTTGGGCTGGGGCCCCCACAGCCCCCGAGCCGGCTGGGCCACAGACCAAAAGTTGGATGGAGTCGACTTTGTCACCATCCGAGAGGGAGGCAGGTGGCTTTCGGACGCCTCGCTTCGTTGCTATCTCGACATACTTTCAGCCACGAATGTCATCCGAGCCCTTCGGCTCAAAGGATTGGGACCACAAGTGGAGGCGGCCGAGCGCATGTGGCCCTTGTACTTTGGCTTGTCCTTGCAGTAGGAGTCGCGACAGTCACGGCCCCACCACTTGGCTCGTACAAGGACATCGAGGGAAATTGGAACTTGCCGGGAGGTCGCCAAGCCACCCCGCGAGGCCTTCAGCGCACAGGGAGTGATCCACAAGCGAGCGGGGTCCTTGGCCCTTCTGCAGATCTGCCGCCAGGTGTCAGCCTCACCATCACGACTCCAACAGCACCTCCGGCCCGAGCGGGAGGGCGAGCTCCAAAGCCTTGGTACCAAAAACTTTGGTCGCTTGGTTCGCGCAGGTGGTCTTGCACAGGACCAATCTCCTTGGTCATTGCCATTGCCATTGGATATCATGGGATCAGCGGCTCGGTCGTCAACACTGTTGCTGAGTCACTTGCCACAGTCACCCGAGATGTCAGCTCTCTCGCATCTAACACGATCAATGCAACCATCGCAGTGACCGACCTTGCCCTAGCGGTGTCCCGCGGAGGCGCCTCCACCTTAGCAGAAGCTTGGCAAGGCATCGATGTGGTGGATGCCGCCGTTGAAATCCATGGTGCTCGTTGGGTCCAACACCGCTCCATCGTCACACAGGATTTCTTGGAATCACCAGCTGGAAAACTTTTGGCGCCATTGGGACCCTCAGAAGCCAGCCAATTGTCGGTCGCCATTGCAGCCATCACTCCAGAGGTACCTGAATTGAGAACAGGCGCGTATTTTTTCCACTCAAATAATTCATTTGTTGAGTTTTCATTTCATGTAGTACTCCTACCCAAAAATTTTATCGGTGTTCAGGTGTTGTCTTCAAATGTGTCCTTTCGGGTTCAATGGGCCAACCCCATGTGGGATCTGTGGGGTCTTAACCCCACCCAAGAACTTGGAAATATCCAGGCCCGCTTGCAGCAGGCCCTCAAAAATGTGCCGCAGACCCAGTGGTTGGCCCAGGGATTCGAGAAAGCAAAGGTCCCCAGCCACCTCACCTTTCGGGGCTCCATTTTCCAAGAAGTGTTTTGGCGGGCCAGGATGTGGTGGCGGGGGGCTTTAGCCGAATGAATACAACAAATGACGC
>Ga0099797_101617_pt1 | contig 11456 bp, 6 predicted proteins | sample Uncmet_Sort48C_1_FD_89871 | JGI IMG/M metagenome (GOLD analysis project Ga0099797, IMG submission 89871) | Marine eukaryotic communities from CALCOFI LINE 67, Pacific Ocean - C012_Sort48C_1 | ecosystem: Environmental > Aquatic > Marine > Oceanic | place: Pacific Ocean: Monterey Bay | collected... | reverse complement strand
CCAAAGTTATTTGTTGAAGTCGCAGGTTTTGGAGCCTTTGAATCCGTCGTCCACTCGTCATCATCGACCAGCTCTCGCTTCCTTCGACACGATCACACATTCTCTTCCCTCGAAGTTCTTGGAATCGGGATACAAGGTAATCGGAAAACCAGTGTACAATCCAGTCACCACACCAGCGAAAATTGTCGTGCCAAAATACATCCTCTCCGAGTGCATTCAGCGATTTGCATTAAGTGTTGATCCTCCGTTTTTCGTCGGAAAATGTTATCAGAAGGGACTGACTAGCAGAGTGTCAGCAGACGAGCGCGGATGTCTGTATTGGAAATGTGAATCTTGTAGTGCGGGTGTCTGCAGCGTGATCCTGTTGTACAGTCAGGAACGGAAAATGGCATGGATTACAGGAACTCATGGCACGAGGATGGATGGGAGAAAAGGAGATCTGTGGACAGCGGCAATTGCTCAAGCAATGCAATTGCTGTGCAGATATTCCTATCAAGACATGCTGCGATGGCCGAGCGATACGGACGCGCATAAGCAAATTGCGAAACTGATTCCGGACAAAACGGACGAACCAGGACCAAGGCAAATAACGAACTGGATGTATAGGAATAGAAGCAAGTTGGAATCGGATTTAGAATTGAAAAACGGAGCAGCAGTGGAAAACTGGGTGAAGGGTGAATTCCGCCACGTGCAAGATTTTATCAAGTTTCCTCACCTTTTCGACGAAGAAAGCGCAGAAATATTATTTGTGGCGTGCGAAGTGACAGAAAAATCCGGAATCGTCATTAGTCTAACAACCGTTGCATTACTCCATTCAATAGGATTGCTGAGCAAACATGTTGATCGAAGTGCATATTTCATGTGTGATACGCGATATGGCCAGCTGAATGCCAATCTCGGCCTCCACACATATGGCGCTTCCTTGGGCACAGTAGACGAAAAAAATTTGGCTCGAAACACATTCTATCATTTCCTCTATTCGATTATAAGCGTCGAGGACAAACCAACATTTCGCCATGTTACAACACACAAACTGGCTTTGTGGAGTGACTGCACAAAACGCGAAGCAACGGAATTTCAAGCTGTGGTCTATGGACACGACGCCCGGCAAGGTCAGAAAGCCGGCATCGAAGAGGCGCATAAGGAGAGAGCCAACTTAATCAAAGTGAAAAAACCAGCGGTAGTGTTACATTCAGACGACTTTTTTCATAAGGTGAAAAACGTGAAAACCCATGTGCCAAAAAACTTCAAAGATCCTGGTCGAAAAGAAGCGAAGTTGGCGAAGGAAATCACAAGAGACGGAGATCAATGGGCAGGTCGAATCTCTCAATGGTTGTGGGTGATCCGTCTGGCATTCAATGATCGATTTATTCAGGCATTTCTTGAGTGGAAGTTCGACATTTTGGCAGCAGCGTCGCAGATGGATTTATGTTGGTATTTATGGAATTGGGTAGTTTTAGGTGGTTCTGATACTCGAGGTAAACAAACAAGTGTTCCGGATGTTCACGCAGTTTTTCCAGATTTCAATGTTTCTGTGCTCCGAGTTATTCCAGGCACTGGAAGCGGCAGTGCACCTGTGGAAACGTTCCAGCGTATATTCCTGACGTTATATCGTGAAGTGAACGAATTGAAGATGGGAAAAGCATGTTCAATTATCAGGTTTCTGCAATCAAAAGTGAAACCCGTCGTACAAGAATTGTTACATCTGAATCGGAAAATTCTGGGAGTCTGTGCGGGTTTTTCTCTACCCAAGCTTCCAGCATGGAAAGACGATGATGAAATCATCGAAGTGGAATTGGATAAGAAATTTCGAAAGAAAGTTGAAATTTGTGGAAAGAAGATCGATGTTCCGACTAAATATTTTCTGATGTGGAAAAACAAAGAATTGACTGTGAATGCACTTGAAAGAGCAAATGATGAACCGGCTGACGACAAAGATGAAGATGCTGCCAAACTGCAGTTCGATGATTTGGGTAAGTGGTGGCCGAAGCTGCAAATTTTTCTGTTTGGATCGAAAGTGGAAATTCGAAAAATTGTTTCGGAATACAAAATCTTGAAGCATATATCGGTGGTGTGTTTCTGGGAAGAGATGTTCGTCGCGTGGGGTATTAGTAAAGCTGGTCATGGTGGACCGTGTTGCATCAGTCATTGCAAGGATTACGGATTGCACACTGTATGTGATTGTGTCTTCCGAACATTGGCGTTTCGGTTTCCGGAAAAATATAAACCGTTGTATTCACCGCAGCCTGTCGGAAGGCCGCCGAAAAAGGTGGTGGAACAACGAAAACGCATGGAAGAGCAGTTGCGAAAGCAGCAACAACAACAGGCGCCAAGCATGAAACGTCAGAAAGTGTAATAGTGGGTGGTAGTCTGGTGAAGGAACTCGGTGTCTTGATGAGGGCGTTGGGAGAAAAGTTTTGGTTGTTGAACTGTTCTGAGAGCAGTTTCTGGCAGTTGTCTGTTTCGGGAAAAGTGTCTGTGAAAGATCTCGTTTCTGTCTATAATGATCTCGATTGAGAAATGTTTCTTGCGAAATCGAATGGTTGCGATCTCGATTGAGAAATGTTTCTTGCGAAATCGAATGGTTGATCATGATGTTCTCGGAGTGAAGTTCGAAATGCAGAAACGACGTGTCTGAGTTCTTTTCATTGTTTCGTTGTGTCGTCTGAGTGAGTTGTTTCGTGCAGTAGAGCATGTCGTGTGTGAGTTCTTTTAATTCGGAATCAAATGAGATTTTTGGCATACGTGACGATGTTTATACAGCAGACCCAAACCAGACAATCTAATCCTCCAACCAAAAACTGAATGTCCAACTAAGTAAATTGTTCCAGCGGGAGCGCAGCGAAAATGGCTCAGGCTAGAATAGGGTCGCAAACGATCAGCGTTCCATTTGCCCTGCGCCAATACAATGAGGGGGGGTTCATACTGAATTAGGGTAGGGAGAGGTCGACAATGTTGGTCCTTCATGCTGCAATTCGACAATTGATTCGTTGCGTTGATCGAAGAAAGACATCATCATCGGGTGACATTTTTCGAAACCAGATATCAACACAATAACATTCGCATCGCGACATGACAACACTCCATTTTCACCCAACGGGACTGTAAACGACGCCAATCACAAATTCAAACACAAAACAAATCGAGACCAGACACGAATTATTCCAACAATCTCCACCCAATTACATCACACATTCACACGAGTAAACATTCAATTGAATCATCACACATCACACATTCACAGCGGTAAACATCTCTCATGCCTCTTTTGAGAGATGATTTTTGCCGGTAAATTTCAGCTCATTACAAGGGTAATGAGTTGAAATTTGCCGAAAAAAAGAGACGTTACAGATTTTTGTTTGATTTCGAAACACAATGGAAAAATGAGTTAATTTTCCCAAAAAAAGATAACATTTTCCCAAAAAAAGAGTGATCCAATTACAACCAACAAAATACGTGATCTCTTGTAGAAATTGTTTCAATTCGCGAATATCAGTGCCTTGGGCTAAGAAATATTCAACCTTTTGTTCTGTAGTCATCGTGTTTCTTGCGCTTGGAAGTTGACCTGTAATGAGTTTTGGAAAATTCGAATGAATCAGGAATCTCAAATTTCAATGTACCTGCCAATGTACAAGAATCGAGAATTTTTTTGTATCACAAAACATAAATGTCAGACGAAACAACATCAAGCCAAATCAACAAACCTCTTGGACTATGCAGGTCCCCGACGCCACTGGTCGCATCCCCTGCAGCTCCTTTCATACTGGATCCAATATGAATTTTCTGGCGCTTCTGAAAACTCATGTTCAATCCCAAGGCGTTCTCCATTCCGCCGACGGCTGTCCCAAGTGGACCGACTGCTCCCATAAATCCTGAAGCGGCTTGAGGTTGTCCTTCGTCACCCAATCTACCTCCACTCGAAACTCCTTGTAACATGCCCGGACTCGAAGCTCCATGGTACGAAAGTCCTGCGATACCCGTTTTTGGCGCAGGTCCACTGAGCTGTGCTTGCGTCGCTGCAGTTTCGCCAGCTTGAGTCGCTGCGATATTGCTTGCAGCTTGATTTGACATGTCGGTCTTGCTCAACGACAGATTCGGGTTCAATGGTTCGTTTGTTCTTCGTCTCAAATGATCGAAATTTCCACCTGAGCCAGCTTGAGTTGGGGTTTGCCCTTGTCCAGTAGCACCTTGTCCAAATGAACTCGTATGTGCAGTTGCTTGTCCACCTGATGCAAGTTGTTGCTGACTTGCAGTCGTGGCACCGGCAGGCATCAATCCCGCAGGTATCGGCTGCCCACGTGGCCACGTGCTAGCATTGGGTAAATTTGGCGCAGGACCTGAAGGTCCACCAACTCCAACGTTCAATGCGGGCCCCAAATTGTTTCCTTTTTGTCCAGATAATGCTGTATTGTCAGATGCTCCAAAATCAAACAATCCTACCATATTTTGAGCAGCTTGTGCCAACGGATCTGATGGTTGCTTCTTTACCTGACTTCCTGCAAAGAAATCGCCCGCGCTGCCTCCATTTGGCCCAGGACCACCAGGCAATATCGTTATAACTTGATTCATTTGTTGACTATCTGTACCGGTACCAGATCGTTCCATTGTTAGACCGCCACCTGATGTTGTTTGATTTCTGCTAGATACATCTGCGGTGATTACCGCTGGACCACTATGCCCTCCTGGTGGTATGCCTGGTGGCATACCAATCCAACCACTATTGAGAGGCTGTGACGTTTGTGGAATACCTGTTGTACTGGCATGGGCAGTACTAGGACGCTGCGACGCGGCATGATGACTTTGTTGATTCAGATGCTTTGACTGGTTGACGAACATAGATTGATTCTGATCTACGGAATCACGATGGTATCCGTCTGGAACGCGAATGCCTTGTGGTAGAAGAGCTGCTGTGCCGGCGCCTGTGTGAATGAAATTTCATTTTTGATTCGTCTGCGCTTATTCAAATAAATTGAAACTAGCTGCTACTAGCATAGTGGTTCAAAAAATTTATTTTGCCAAAAAACTACCGTCTCAACAACAATAAAATCAACAACCCACCTGCATCTTTCCCTCCTTCTGGCTGTTCGCTGCTAGTAACTTCTGTCACGTTACTCCACGCACTAGATTGCGGCAACAACAAATTCGTCTTCAATTTCTGATTTTCCTTCTTCGCCGACGTTCCAAGATCGTCACTGAAAATTTTACTATCTGAAACTGCAGCACCTGAAATCTCTCGATCTTTCTTTCGCGACCCACTCAAAGCCGGCGGTACTCCCATACCCGCCATAGTACTAACACCAAACATGGATACACCAGTCCCTTGAGTCGGTATTCCGCTGTCTTTTTGCAAAACAATATCTGGAATTGCGCCGCGATTTGCTTTGCTAATGGAAGCGAAATTACTTTGGAACTTCCCAACACTCATATTGACATTCATTCTCATCGAATCCATTCCAGCTGCTTCTCCGTCTTCACCTGGTAAACCGCCACTATCGACGTGAGGAACGCCTCGTGCTGGACCGGCGGCAGCTGCAAGATCAAAATCTTCCCAAAATCCTTCTGCAGCTGAAGCACCTTCTTCCGTGCCAAAACTCCGTAATTTTTTTGTCTCTTCCCCAACTTCGGGGGTTCGCTCCGTCGGGATGTGTCCAAACGGAATCTGCGGTCTGTCACCCCCAAATGCATCCAATCCTATCGTTCGCTCTGGACTAGCAACATTATCATTTGGAAACAAACCCATGTTGTTTGAAATTTCTGCACCCATGGCCCCGATACTACTAAATAGGCCTGCCGTTATACCAGGTTTCTTGCTTTTTGGACTAATACTAGATTTGAACGCGCCAAGCGACTTACCAATCCCTGTTTTGGAATCCTCAAGGTCTTTCGCTGTGCGAGACTTGCTATCGATACTTATGTTATTTTCGAGGGATGTGTTCACCTTTCCGAAAGTAGTCAGGTTTTCGCCTTTTTGTCCTTCTTCCGATGGCGTTGCAGGACGTTCTTTGTGTTCGCTGAGTTTCTGCTCAAGTAGACTGAGCATTTCATAGCCTTTGAGGGTTTGTACGTGGAATTCCTCAAGTTCTTTACGACAGAACTTCAATTGATTCGAAGCATCTTGTTGATGCTTGTGTGTGTCTAAGATTTTCTTTCGTATTCGTGAAAAACGGTTGACACACTTCACCCATGCTACCTGTTTTGATTTACGATTTTGTAGTGATGTTTGCTTTTTGTCAAATTTGAAACCTGTTGCATGAAATTGCGGTGACTGTCGCTGTGATAGGATTCATTTTCAACAATCAAAAAATATCAATCGCAAATTATACATACCAAACCAAATGAAAAACCTGTGGCGCTCGTTGTCTGCTCCGAACTTCTTCCATGTCAATCGGCACCACCACCGATTGTGGAACCATTCTCGCTGGTAGTGATCTATCCCCCACAGCCCCAACAGGTGCAGCGACGCGCGCATCGAATTGCTGACTTGCGCCGCTCTTGCCATGGACTACGACCGCATTGTTCATCACTATGGGCTGTCGCGGTGGTCGCGTTCGACTGTAATTGTATGCAGTGTTCGGATGCGTACCTATGTTCTCACGACTGTGCGTTCGTCGAATATTGCTCGGGCCGTGTCCGTAATCTGACTCTGCAGAGGATGACGCTGCTGAAAGACCATTGAAGCCGCCTTGGTAGCCGCCGCCATGACGTTTCCCTGTTGAATTCGCTCGGTTCATTGGGCCGCCGCCGCCGCCACCATTGTTGTTGTACCTTGCTTGCAAATCCGGCGTCCTGTACATTTCCGAACGAGCATCATCTATCGGCACAGCAGCTGTTCTCTGATTCCAGAGATTCTCTGCACTTGGCTCCCGTGTGAGAAAACTACTGTCGTTGTTTCCGTTGTTGCCTCTGCCAAACGTCGTTGGAAACAATGCAGCCACGTCTACACCATCTGACTCCTGATCTCGTTTCCGTCGTTTGAGATTTGGCGCAGTTTCACCCATCATCATATTGCTCAACCCACCGGCACCCGTATTGCTATACACATAATGCTTTGCGTACTGATTTCCACTTCCATAATGGAAGCTCTTTGCGCTCGCCGACAGAGCATCAATTTGGCTGACGTTGTTGATATGATTACGGTGGAATACCTGGTGTTCGTTGCTTTTCGCTGCGCGACCGCCGAAACTACCACGGGCATCACGACCATCTCCAAAAGAGAAACTCGCATTTAAGGAATGATGTCCACGTCCAGCCGAGCTGGATCGATCGTTTTCTGGATTGAAATCGACATTCAAGGTGTCTTTGTTGCACATGCCCAGTAAACCACCACGTCGCCATCGTTGATCTTGGAAAAGCAATTTCAAATCGAATTCGGCCTGTCCGGGCTTTTGGCCCTGGCCATCTTTCACATCACCCCATGAACTCCAATCCATGATGGCACCGCTGAGTTACGCGTCTCGTTGGAAATGTAGACTCATCGGTGCAGTTTGGAAAATTGCGAACACTGTTGTTCACACATCATGCTTGGAGAGAAGAAATGATTTAAACACATTTACAATTACTGACAATACGCATTGTCTTTGATACAACAATGCTGCTACAAATGTTACAATTCTTTGCCAAATTACGTAACTATTGCTCTACTATCTGAATCTACCACCACGACTACGTGTCCCTAAATACAGAATTTCATTGCAATGACGATTGCAACTGCAAAACCATACACAATCTGATTGCATACCATGTGATCATGCATTTGGATCACATAAACTGGAAAAATCTCTCACTCTCACTCGATTTCCAGATTTACATTGACAACATCAGATCGCTCATCACACTGCCAAACACACCCTAGATTTTATTGGTTTCTTTCAAAAATCATGGAAGAATCTATCAACTTGAAACTGAACTGTCTGATCTCGAGTCAGTGCCGCTTCTCAACAATACAAAAAGCATATGCCACTAGCGAAGGCCAAAGAACACTTGACGACTGCCGTCGACCCCAGAAGCTTTCCCCAGATCTATGTATGCCGCGCTCCTCGGCTTCTACGGCTCCAGACATCACAACAAATTCGTTTTTCTGCGTAAATACATCTCAGATTGGAATGTTAAGAATTTGCTCAATCTGATATCGACGATGAATCCGCTCGGAACATATACACAAAAACACTTGCGAATCGACTTTCTCTTCTTGAATTGGCCACTTCGAATTCAAACCGTTTCCACTCCTACAACCATTATGAATTGACCTGTAACTGTGCTCCAGACACTTTTCCAAACATACTGCTGGAACTCTCTGTGCATGTCTGGGGCTAGAATCCAATCAATAGGAATTGTCTTTTCTAATCGCCGATATTTTCAATTGGAAGACCTTGAGGATTTGGATCGGGATCTACATCCATCTCGTCATCACTACCGCCTGAACTTGATTTCCAACTTTCTTCACTTTCGTAGCCTTCCTCAGGTTCCAATTTCTCATGAACTTTTTTAAAATCGCTGAATACAAGTTTCCTGGCTATCTTTTTTCGCCACACTATTTCCCGCCAATTCGGCTCGCCTGAGTCTCGCATGGCATCGAATTGAAATTTCTTTAGCTCTCTGTATTTAGCCTTTTCTACTGGTTTCAGAGTTAGTAGTTGTCTCAATTCACTAGCTGTGCAATGACGAAACTGATTGGTTTCTTCGAGAATAACTTTTTCTAGTCCACGTTTAACGAGTTGTAAACATGTGATGTGCTCCTCAAATGTCAATGCTGTGATCATTCTGTACATCCAAACTTCCTCCTTTTGTCCGAATCTGTATGCACGAGCCGAAGCTTGATCGTCGGTTTTCGGATTCCATTCGGGCTCAATCACTATCACCCGGGTAGCCGCTGTTAATGTCAATCCTTCCGCACCGGTCTGTAATGTTTTAGTTGTTGAATATATCGATGTGTTCAGAAAAATTGAAATTGCCCAGAACCCACGCACACATTAATATGCAACTCTATACAAAATTACAAACGCCTCACAAATCAGAATCGTATAAGACAAACAATACTCCTTTTGTGATCAAGATTCCATCCAGCTCTCCCTTCGAAAACTTCTCTAATATTTTTGTACGATCATCTTGTTTCACGTCTCCATTTATCATCGCAACGGAACCAATCGCAAATCCTTCATCCTCATTGAAAATTGAATAGTCTAACAACTTCAACACTACCTTGCTGAACGCAAACACCAGAAACTTTTTCTTGAGTCGCCTCCAACCCTGAACCATTTCTTTGATGAGTTTGAATTTGTTGCTCAGCTCGATCACGTCGTCAGGCTCTTGATCGTAGATGTTAATTTCCTTTGTCTCATCGGCGCCATCATCTTCCAAAAACACATTGGATTTTCTTCGGTAGTCTTCTGGTTCTTCACCTCGTTTCTGAGCCGAGTAGTCTTTTTTCCATTGTTGTTTCTCCTCCGGCAAATTCATCAAGGGATGATAACATATTTTCTTCAAGATATGCATTTGTGAAAAGACATGCTTCATGATTTCTTCCTTGTCGTCGAGTCTCAATGCATGTTGTATTTGTTTTTTCGCGATGAACTGCCTGTACATACGCAGTTGCATGTCTGATGGTGGTACCTTTGTGTTTTCAGGTAAAATTCGCTTTTAAGTTTGATGATTCAGACATGGAGATCCATACATCAAAAGAGTTTGATGGTTACTAGCCTCTCTGTTCATCAAATTATGAAATCGACTCACGCAAGAAATTAAACAGAACATAACACAAGACAACAACGCACATAATACCCAAACAATAATTTCGTGTTTATCGGGTAGCTTTTCTCCAATGTTCATATCTACTGTTTCACATCCCTTCAGAGCAGCACCATTCTCATCCACGGCTTTGTTCAAATGCGACGACGAGCCGCCGGATCCACCATGCTTGCGGCGTAGTATATATGGTCGGATTTTTGTTTTGAGCATCGTCGCAGCTTTACATTTCTCCCTAACCTGATCCGATGTTGCATCCTTCAAGTTACCGAAGTAAATCGGCTTTTTGTACGCTTCTTTGAATTCTTGTTTGCTTCCCAACAACTCTTCCCCATCATAAACTATTTTCATCAGACACCACAATTCTTCCGGCCGATTCTGAATCGGCGTGCCTGTCAAACAGACTTTTTGGCGCCCGTACAGAGCTGCTCCCACTTTAAAACGTTTCGAAGTAGAATTCTTCATTCTATGAGCCTCGTCGAAAATGATCAAATCCCATGGCTTCGTCCTGTAATGTAATGGGTCCAAACCGTCTCGCTCCAACAATTTGTTTGCGTCGAGCTGCGCGTAGTATTCGGAGTTTGTAGTGCCGACATCGTCGAAGCTGGGATCATCTTTGTTTTTATCTAGATCTTCATAATATTCTGCCAATCGACATTTTCTTCCATTTACTTTTAGCGGATATGACACAAATCGTAGAATATCGTTGCGTGATCCTTTCCTGCCTTCTTCATATTCCGCATATCTGATCATTTTGTCGTAATTCATGATCACAATACCACCAGCTGCCCGAGTAGTCACTGATTCTATTTTCTGACGAGTCTCCTCCGGCGTGCAATCACTCCCAATAGCCTCTATATACAACTCTGGTGACCCATTTTCCTTTTTATAGCACCACTCTTTCAAGTGCTTTTCCCAGACTGTCACCATCTGCAATGGACATACAATCAGAACATGACGTAGTCTTCCGATACGGGAACATCGTAACATATGCATATACAACGCCATAGTAACTGTTTTCCCCAGCCCCATCTCATCGGCGAGAATGCCTCCTTTTCTCAATGATCGCAAAAGATTCTCCAACCAGATGACACCCTGGAGCTGATGTTCTTTCATCTTCTTTCCGACGCTTTTTTCGAATTGCAGATCAGCCGTTCTAGAGCCTCTCTCTTGTAGAGTTTGGATCAATTCTGCTTCCGCAGCAGCATCGATTGCTACCAAGTCTTCCTCTTCTGGAAACAGTGCTCTTTCATGCTCAGCAAGCTCGACTTTCGGCTGTATTGGTTGGACCGGGTTGGCTGGTGATTTTTTATTTTCTACGCCGCGAAATCGTAGAACACCACCGGCAAGATCATCTTCCAAGTCCTCCAATTTCGCAGCTTTTAGTGTAAAATCTTCTTTGCTGTCGTCGAAGAGACCATGTGCCTGTCCTGCGTCAGCAGTCTCCCCTTCACTATCGCTTTCTAATTTTTCTTTTTCGATTTCAGCAGCCCAATCGGCTAAGACACCATTTTTGCCTGCGGCAAGATTTGTTGTTTTATTAGAGGAACTGCTGGAGGAACTGGAGGAGCTGCTACTGCTGCTATTAGAACTACTGGAACTTGAACTGGAACCAGGGGGTATGGATGATGACGATGACGAGGAAGATGAACCAACACCATTGGCAAATTGTTTTCCATCTGCTGCTACTGGAAAATACAGACTCTGCGCTGGAT
>Ga0099797_101616_pt1 | contig 11459 bp, 7 predicted proteins | sample Uncmet_Sort48C_1_FD_89871 | JGI IMG/M metagenome (GOLD analysis project Ga0099797, IMG submission 89871) | Marine eukaryotic communities from CALCOFI LINE 67, Pacific Ocean - C012_Sort48C_1 | ecosystem: Environmental > Aquatic > Marine > Oceanic | place: Pacific Ocean: Monterey Bay | collected... | reverse complement strand
CCAACAATCGTGTTTTACATTCCTTTTCATTAACATTGTAAACAAGTTAATTCAAAATTTTATCTTGTACTTTTAACAAGTACAAAACAAAATGTCACTGGAGCGAACATTGATTTAATTATCAATGCTCACATTACCAGTCCTACATTAGTGGTCTTGCTTGCGTTTTCTTTAGGCATTGAAATAACCATTGCAAACGAAAATAACTCTTTATTCAACCACATCTAAGGGTGTTATTGTTTACAAAGGCATGCCTTCAGAGAAGGGTCAGTATCGTATCGCACTTTAATTCTATCTTTAAACAAAAATAGCAGCTCAACAACCTGGTCTCCTTCAAATGTGTTATTTTTACTAATACGCACAGCGTAACAGTACAAACTTTCACTCTTCAATGTTTTATCGCAATGATAAATACATTTATTTCGCATTGATTCCAATTCTTGCTCTTACACTGCGCTGCTTTTTACACATTGCACTGCAATAAAACAAAATTGTATCGCCACTTTAGTTTTACAAATATTGTACTAATTTAATTCACATTAAACTTTCAATACTTTTTCAAGTCGAGCAGAAATTATATTTTTACTCTTCTCATGTATAGAAAATCGATGCATCTACTGCGAGCCTATTCTACTCGGTAATATTAAGGTTATACACTACTACTTACATGCTAATCGTCTGTGTAAATTTAAACCTATTTCTTGTTTTTTTATTTGACTAAGTTACCCAGGAAATACACACAAATAACACATACCCACTATTGAAAAAATGCTCCCTTTACACATTTACAATACAATGCTATTACGTTTTATATTACTACAACTACTTACACCCCACCTACGACAACATCTTACATTGCTACACACACACACAAAATTTACATACAACATACACATTAACACGCTACAAATCTATATATATTCGTCGATATCGTTTATTCAACACCATATAAGTCGCCTAAGACTAATTTACACTTTCGTTTTATGCATTTTACTTATTTTAAAAAAAAATACTTCACATCTACTTTTTATTGCATTTACTGCTATATATGCCTTCCTTCAACATCGCCATTTCGTTTTCCAGCCCCATCTACTTAAGATATGAATCGGGTATTTAAATCTTACAAACGTCTCATAAACCATTTTCGCATTCCTATCAATACCATTAAAAACGATTGAATCACAAGCTACACACTTTTTTATCAAACATACACATTCAACTACCATTTACCACAACACTACTTTCTCATCGTTCTACTACTATTTACTACTATATATGCCTTCCTTCAACATCGCCATTTCGTTTTCCAGCCCCATCTACTTAAGATATGAATCGGGTATTTAAATCTTACAAACGTCTCATAAACCATTGTAGCATTCCTATCAATACTATTAAAAACGATTGAATCACAAGCTGCACACTTTTTTATCAAACATACACATTCAACTACCATTTACCACAACACTACTTTCTCATCTTTCTACTGCTATTTACTACTATATATGCCTCCCTTTAACATCGCCATTTTACACGTCACGGCTGAAAAAAATTACCATAAAAATCAACATTGTTGCGCCTTAAGCTTTAAAAAAGCAATGATGTCTCCTGTATTTATATTAGACGTAACGTATAAGAATATATTGCTTCAAATTTGTAAGCATGTATACCGTTTTTTTGAAAACAGCATACAATTTGAATTATTTTCAAAAGTGTCTGGTTTCACAGGCATTCGTTGCACCATTTACCGTTACGTGGAAGCTCCAGAATTAATATTGATACGTTCTTAGAATTGATATTTTAACACATATTTTGATCGAAATATATTTAAACCAATGTTTTAAATCGATCAAAATACAACAATATTGCTGTAATTTGTATTTTCTACATTTTCACGGATCTCTTCTAAGTTAGCAACGTTCCATGTCCAACACACGCTTGGTCCAGCTAGTGACAATTGTGAATTCCAAGATGAAAATCGGTTTCGGGGCTATAAAACATGTTTTTAGGCGAAAACAACACGAAGAAAACGTCGTTGCATTTAAAAATGTATTACAAAACGATTCAATATCGGTTGGGCAACATTTACCCATGGGAAAGGTTCAAACTGGAAAAAAAAATTACGCCATTTTCAACCTCAAGTGGTAGGGTGGAGGTGTCGTAGTGCTTGACTACAGATTGCTACCATTACAGCCCATTCTCTGCAGAAAACGTAATTTTTACGTTTTCAGTTTGTTTTAAGCTGCATCGACATGTTTATTCCAATGATTTGGAGTAATATTACGGAAACAAAACACGCCAATGGTTTTAAACACCCGAATTCACTTTGCATTTACTTTTTTGTTGTTGGTCGCAGAGTGGACGACATTTGAATTATATACTACAGCAGGCAAATATAGGGGGTAACTTTCGAAATTCGAATGTCGACTTGGTAGAAACTTATACACGGTATACTCTGTAATACATATATTGGTATATAATATAAAAATATGTTAATATATCTTACGCCTGAATTTTATGTGCAATAGTATTAGATGCAGTGTCTCAATTTACTTGCATTCTCACTTTTTCTTTTTAATAAATGGCCCTGAAAATCATCTGTGGGAAAGTAGTGGTCAAATACAATCGAGGTGGGTCATTTTGACCACAATAGATTTTTTTAAGCAACAAAAACACCCCTAAAATGTGCAAAAAACATAAATGCGTAATTCATTTCTCGGAAAATGGGTACTCAATATGTAGAAATTAACAAACTTTCTCGATATACATCCCCCGTTTTGTGCAACACCCGTCACATCCGTTATGGTGGGATCAATTATAGGAACTCAGTTATTGTATTCCTTTGGAGAAGAATAATAGAGAGAGTATATAATAGTGTAATAATAATAATAATAACAATAAGAAAGAATAATAATAATAATATAATAATAATAAAATTAATAATAAAAAAATAAATGAAATAATAATAATAATTATAGTAACAACACTTAACACTAAAAAATAATAGTAATAATAATTATTATACGTAATATAATGAAAAATGAACTAAACACTATTTATTTTTTAAAAAGTACCATGCACGAATATGGTATAATAAAACCACACATTATCCCTATCAAGATTGTAGCGTGGCAAGTACGACAATCGAGGCACGTACTTCTCAACCAACCCCGCTGCAGTGCTACGTGCCTTGTAGCACAACACTACCACAATTTCATTTTTTTCATAAATACCGGATTCATGGAACAACAATAATAATAATTAATTATAATTAATTATTTAAAAAAAAAAAATCACGACGAGTGGTGCTATTATTAAAGCCTTCTTCTTCTTCTTATTATTAATATAATATATAATAATATGTATTTTTTTAATATTTATTATTATCTCTAATAATACTTCATCATCATTATTATTATTATTATTATTATTTATTGTAAATAAACAACAACAAACACCAGCAGACCAACGGTCGAAGTGAAAACACGGCGATAAAACTTTTAACCGTAGATATATATATGGTGCTGTAAAATAGTTTAAATAAATATTAATATTGGAAAAGTAATGTATATAGAAACAATCGCTGGACTCGTTCTTTTTGTCTTGGTGTGCTTGTTTATTAACAACTTATCAGCAACAGTCTACAGCGAAACAATGCCGCTACCCCCAGAAAAACAGCTCAGGGTGCATATACCGTTTGCTACGAAAGTCAAAATTGTCCCATCTGTTGTAATTACCATAGTGTAAATACACAGTATGCAGTTGTTTTTTATTAACTGCACGTACATACATAATAAAATATAAACATCGTAACCTCTTGAAATAATTTCTACACTAAAATCTCGAGGACAATTAATGGTTTGCTTAACGCCATAACCATAATTTTATACGATTGAGAGGTAGAAATAGGGTTTTGTGATTTGAAAAATCAGAATTTCAGGAGCTCAACTTCATACCCAAAAAAAGATTGGGATGGAAAACATTTATTTAGAAATCTAGAATACATTTGATGAACTTTCGAGTAGTTTGAAGGTTTAAAAGCCCAGAAGATATTTAATTGGAGAAACGAGAGCTTATATTCTCTAATAATAATAAACACGGTGTTTTTTAGTACGCGTATTTTAATGTTTTGTTGTTGTGTGCGTTTATAATTCACAATACGTTTCTCTTTTATAATATTATATATATATATAACTTTTTATAATATTTTCGGTGTATATGTGTGATAAAAATATAATAGCTGAGTTCCTTTAATCGATTTTTTCACGGTGTAAGTGTCTCAGTACCAATGAAGGTATATTGTTTACTCTTGGCCACCTCATCAATATATATTAAATTGTACCCGGGTTCAATTTACTCTCCTCCCTCTCATATAATGCAAATTTTTTATCAATAGAAGGTTGAAATCATCAGGAACTTAGTAGTTATTGTATTCTATTGAGGAGTAAAAATTATAAAAAAGAGAGAGAGAGCAAAAGGAATGAGCGAGCGAGAGAATGACAGTAGATAAAATCTACAATTATCACATATTATCAATGCATATCAAAAACATCATTTAATAAAAAAAAAAGCTTTATATAAAATATTAAGGTGTTTTGCTAAAATCAAGTTGCAATGGTACGAACCTGCTAGATGGAACCTGCTAGATGAGCATACACATGACTACATAGCATTAAGATCGGGGGAGTAAAAAATAATAATGCTGTACTGTTGAATCTCACTTTCATAGATTTTGGACCTTATTATCTATATCATTATTATAATAATAATAATAATAATAATAATAAATAATAATAATAATAATAATAATAATAATAATAATAATAATAATAATAATATAATAATAAATAATAATAATATAATAATAATAATAATAATAATAATAATAATAATAACAACAACAACAACAACAACAACAACAACAACAACAACAACAAGTAGTAGTAGTAAATAATAATAAATAAAAAATGCTTGCAAAAAAAACTCCTCTTTTCGTAAACTGTGCTCGCCGTTCATTTCAGCAAATTTGTTTTTTCATTGAATCCATCCAGGGAGGGTATCGAACGAACACAGAGCAACGACGTTTGGCGCATATATTATACATAGATTATATTGATTTTATAGTATGACGTCACTGGCTGTAAAAGTAGAGGAACAAAATGAAGATGGTAATAGTAATGGTGAATATATTTCACCTATGTCAAGAGGTACTGCGACATCTGTGGAGTCATTTTTTGACGACGAATTAACTTCTGGTGACGATGAAGATTCAGAAGATGAATTTTTCGACGCGAGGGGTTTATCAGAGGAAATCAATAAAGACTCGTCCTTGAATGATGGTATCAAAAATAGCCATACGAAAAAAACTCGTCGACGTTTATCGTCATTTGACGATGAACCGACTTTATTTGCAAATAGCAATAATAGTAATAATAATAATAATAGTAATGATAACGATAGAGATGATGACAACGGGGACAACACCGACAACACGCCACGTCGCCGTCCAACAACACCTGCAGAATTATTTGATGCAATATCAGAACACGAGAGCAGCGATAGTGGCGGCGATGAGGGAGACGGGGAAGAAGAGGAAGAGGAGGTGTTAGCCGACTTACCAGAAGGTCATTTTTATTTAACAAAAATTGGTGACGATGGAAAAAAATATACTGTAGTCGCACGTTCAAATGCATTTGGTGAAATAATCCCAATTCATACATCACCGCACAGTCCAAGAAACAAACAGCTATCTACAAACAATATAAGCAGTGGTACCACTAAATCAAACGCATCGAAGAACCAACAACAGCCAATGAATCAATCACCACAAAATTGTAATTTAGAACACGGTGATAATAATAGTGACAAGGATACACCACTCCCAAATTCATCATCACCATCGTTAACATCAACAGAATCAAAGAAAAACTCTAAAAGACCACCAGGAAAACACAATAGAGCGTCAACTGCAACTGCTGTTTTAGGAGATGTTGACGAGTTAATGCGAAATGTAAAAGCAAATGAAAATAGTAAAAACGACGACAAAGAAAGTGCTGGCAACAACAATATCAGTGGCAACAAACACAACGATGGTAACATTTCACCATCAGAGAAAACATTATTAAAAAATGCAACATCTAGCATGGGAAATTTATGGAGACGATTTCGACGTAAAAGCGTATATTCAAACGACGTGGATTCGGAAGCAGTACCTGTCAAAACATTTAAAAAGAAATCTAATCGTTATAATGCATTGCATTTAAGACAAACGTTGCATCACAGCTCTGGCCGTATATGTGTCATGGCCTTTAATAACCCAGGTTCAAATGAACCGTTATTACTAGCCACTGCGGGCGAAGATGCAATTATAAATGTATGGGAATTGAATACAAATAGACAATTACGCTCATTTAATGGCACTAGCACAACAACAGCGAGAACTATGCCAAAGAAGAGTAATAATAGTAATGCTAATAGCAGCAACAACGATACACAAGATCGGGCGCAAAACAATAATACAAAAAATTTAGATAACAACGACAACGGCAACGATGGCAAAAAAAATAGTACAACTCATGCTAAATTAAATATTGAACCGCATGAAAATGAAATCCCAGCATTTAATGCTGAGCCATTACGTCAATTTAAAGGGCACACTAGTTATATTATTTCACTGTCGTGGAATAAAGGTTTTTTGTTGTCGGGTTCATTGGATAAAACTGCACGTTTATGGCACATAAAAAAACCAAAATCGTTAGTCACCTTTAAACACCATGGCGCAGTGACCGCTGTCGCATACCACCCCTTTGATATCGATGTATTTGTTACGGGAAGTTTTGATAGTAAATTGCGTATGTGGAGTATATCGAAAAAGCGTATTATATTATTTAAACAAACGTTAGGCCCAATATCAGCTGTTTCTTACAACCCCAGCGGAAAAATGATTGCGGTTGGTTTATTAGATGGCATATGCTTATTTTACCACCACACCGTATCACACAAAACGAGCACGTTGCAATTTCATACACAAATCGAATGTAGAAACAGACGTGGAAAATTTCGTACTGGTAGAAAAGTTAGTGGCTTTGTATGGAGAAAAAATGGCGAAGAATTGCTGATTTCAACGAATGATAGTAGAGTACGTTTAATTCGTATGCGCGATTATAACCCATTTATGAAGTTTAAAGGTGCAATTGTAACAGAGGCGCCAATAACAGCAAGCTTCAATGAAAGTGGCACATACGTAATATGCGGCAGTGAAGATGGGCGTGTTGTTGTATGGACGACAGACATTGATCAAAATCAAATTGCAATATCGTTAAAAGCATACAAAAACAAAAATTATAGCTACGAAAGTTTCCAAGCTAGTAGTACCGTCACCACATGCGCCATATTTGGCCCAAGCAGAATGGCGCGTGATGTTGGTTGTGTAGGCTGGGAACGCGAACATATAAGTACGCGCTACGTCAAAGATATCGAGGATGATTGTCGTTTTTTGTTAGTTGGTGATTTAGAAGGATGTTTAAGAGTATTTGAGCAACGTACAAAACCAAAAAAATGATGTGAGAGAGAAGGAGATTGTGTGTGCGTACCACTTGGTAATAAAAAGTATATATATAATGGTTTCTTACTCATAAGCTAAGATTAAATAGAAATATTATTTAAACTATAAAAAAGATCAATCTTAATTTATATATCATAACTTATTTTGTGTTGTCTCAAAAGGTATAATATCATAGTAATGTAAGCGTTCTAAAGTTCTAAAAAGCAAAAACTACTAAAAAGTTTAAAATGATTAAGTGTTATTTGGAATATATTTTGTTGTAATGCATATTGTCATATATATAATAGTATCTTACTCAGAGATTAATTTAAATAAGGCAGCTTATCTGCGCTCGTGTATATTTAAATTAATGAGTAAGTTAAAGATACAAGATAAGTTGTTATTAATAACTTATAATATATGATATGTATGTGAAAGTAAAACTTATATTACATCACATACATGTATATTTTTAGCTCCCATATATATATCATTTGAATATATTTTATAAAAATTACAAACATACTGGGGGTATTAAAAATGATCAATTTAGGGAAAATGCTGCTTACCTCCCTCCATTTTTTAACTTTAATTCTCTTGTTACTTTTGTAAAAAAGAGAATTATTTTTTTTATATAATGCAAAAAAAATTAAATATTTGTGTGCACAATGTATTTGTACAACCTGTTCTTCTCTCCATAATTCCAAATGAGTCGCAGAATACGCATATAACCCACCTGCACAAACACACACACACACAAACATAAATACGCGTGCTTTGCATTTATTATTTTAATCGAATAAACCACCACTACCATCTTCCACTTCATCAAATAATGACGTTGCTTCATTCGTTGAGGATGCTTTTTGTTTTGTTTTATTTCTGGTGGTTGTCTCTAATACAATTTGATCTGCCTTTGCAAATACATCTTCCATATTGTTATCATCATCATCGTCATCAAATAAACCTGCATTTTTATTGTTTGTATTATTACTACTGCTACTGCCAAACAGCGAACTACTTGTGTCTCCATTGTCGTCGTCATCATCAAACATATCATTTAATATCTTTTTGCGTTTTTTTGCCATTTCTGCTAATCGTTGCCGTTCTTTTTCCTCTGCTATACGTTTCAACTCTGCTAAACGCTTTCTTTCGTTTTCCTCTGCTATACGCTTCAATTCTGCCAATCGTTTCCGCTGCTTTTCTTCCTCAATTCGATTTTCCTCTGCTACACGTTGGCGTTCTTCCTCCTCTTCAATACGTTTGAGCTCTTCTTGTTTTCTTCTTTCTTGTTCTTTTCTTCTTTCCTCCTCGCGCCTTTTATTATTACGTAATAACTCACTATTATCATCGTAATTATTGCTACCATTACCATTACCATGTTGCCGCTGTTGCTGCAACATAGCATTTTTAAGTGCTTGTATTTGCCTTTCAATGTTTGTAATTTTTGCATTTGTTGTCTGTTTTAACAACCTGACCTCTTGTTCTAGTTGTTCCACTATATCCATGATTTATAAAGTATTGTTGTACTTTATTACTATTTGCTGTTGTTTGACTACGTCCAACCCAACAACACGTACGAACTATATTCAGAAGAAAAAAAAAGAAAAACTTACAATTATTATTCCTTGTTTTGAATTTTAATTTACCGAACGTCACACAACGATTTGTATCAAAAATAATGAAATCAACCAATGTATAATTTCCCTTCACCACCGATATGTATACCTTCTACAACATATAGCTGATGTACCAGCAGCAGCGTGGTGGTGGTTGTTTTTTTTTATTATTATTATTATTTTATATTATTATCAGTACTATTAGTTATACGTCGTATTTATACCATTGTTATTAGTTATAATATTATTATTATTATTAATTATTTATTTTACCCGCCACACACTCCTCCTTCATTCAACCAAATGGATCTTGACCATCGCAACTTTCGCCATCACACAAAGGTAGGATACCACTATTAAAACCATTCCTACTAACACCGCCACGTGCGTCATAGTGATGTTGTGCATTGTGGCGAGTTTGTTCTGGTTCAACTACTCTACGCCGTTGCACACAATCATCTAGGACATTCCCACGATTACTTCCGTCAGAACCATCTTCACACCAATTACGCCCGTTGTTGGTTTCCTTCATGCACCCACGCGGTAAACCGTATAAATGCGATTTATATCCACTGCAACCATCTAAATCTAAATTACCACCATCATCGCATTCCTCATCTGCTTGATCCCAAAACCCATCTCCACAGTACCAGCACTTGTGCAGCTCTATTTGCAATCTAATTTTGCCAACCCAGGTCAATGGAATTAGGCGTATGTAACGCAACGTTGTATTGTGCAACATATGTGTTGTGTCCGTATAGTCGTTTTGCTTGAAAACAACTACTTCATCACGCTCGGTGTAGATAAAAAATTCGGTATCGGATGGGTGCAGCGACGTTAGAATTATAAAGGAGCTAATAAAACCATCGTTTGTACCCTTCGTGCGTATTGATTCTATTCGTGTTGGGCCATGTGTAATTTTTATTTGGTAAAATTGTTCCACACTATCATAGGTAGGGCACCATGGTATGGATCGCCCAGCACCTAAGTCCTCGGGACATTCTTTACCGAACGAACTTGCAATAATACTAACGTTTGTATTTGTATTTGAACGTACATTGATATCATAGCACCCATCATACTTCCAATATGGGTTTGTTTCATACGGCCATGGATTTTCTTCACCCGGCAGCAATGGTGCTAAGTTTTTCAACATTTGAAAATCGTTTTTATCAAATGGTTTATCACGCAAGGATGGCAATCGTGCATCCTTTATACCTTTTGGCCACCCACCTGTGAAACCATCTTGGTTCAATTGATGTACGTCGGTATAATGGTGATGCAATATACGCCCCCCATGTAATGCCTCGTGTTTGGCTACAATACTTGCAATTTCACTGCTTAATTTTTGACGTTCTTTTAATTTTATAATCATATTTGCTTGTTTCACATCACGTTGCTTGTGCATATATTTATATTGTGCTATGTATGAATCAGTAACATGATTAGCATTTACAATCATGCAATCATGAATGATACCGATGATATGAATGTACAGTAATAAAACTAACAATCGAGCATGTAACGATGGTGGCGTAATACAATAATGCATCATGTTTTTGTGTACACGTGCCTGTCTCCAAGTGTTGATACCGATATGCAACAAAAACACTTTAAACTTCCAATTTATGCCGGCCACTCAACACGGCACTTACAGCACAACAACCAATCAACACTGAAGCAACGCAGAGCAAATGCACAACCACCAATTAACCCTGTTGCAAATGCGGAGCAAACGCACAACAACCAATCAACTCGGCAGCAAATGTAACAGCAAATGTAACAGCAAATGTAACAGCAAATGTAACAGCAAATGTACAGCAATTATCTCTACTATAGATATATCTCCACACGCCTACCAATGCAAGCGATGTCGCAGTGACATGATTGCAACGGGAATGCGTATATCAGATTGCGCATGCAATGTATAGTCCTGCTGCATGCATTGATGCATTGCAAAACAACATATAAAGAAACGTTATTGAGTTGCACACAAACCTTAACCATACAAACACATATACATTACTACAATTAGCAGTTGGATGCCTATTAAGGAAGTGCCCAGCGTGAGCGTACAAGCCCGGCTGCTTGCCGTGATTAGCAGGCACACAGCAAGTCCCTTCGTTCTCATTGGTTGACAAGGATTTTATTTATAAATATAAGTGATAACAATAAGAAAATATGGTTAACGGCAAAAGAATGCGGATAACGATTACTATCTACTTACTATATACTTCTTCTGTACATACATTATATATATTATTTATTATTTTATTATGCACGTATTTATAATGTTACTT
>Ga0099797_101613_pt1 | contig 11473 bp, 9 predicted proteins | sample Uncmet_Sort48C_1_FD_89871 | JGI IMG/M metagenome (GOLD analysis project Ga0099797, IMG submission 89871) | Marine eukaryotic communities from CALCOFI LINE 67, Pacific Ocean - C012_Sort48C_1 | ecosystem: Environmental > Aquatic > Marine > Oceanic | place: Pacific Ocean: Monterey Bay | collected... | reverse complement strand
ATCGCTGTTATCACTATCCGCCTATCCACGACCCCACGTCACCACCACCTCCTCAGAGCGCGTGCTTCGTCTCTGCACCGACCCAACAACGACAACCCTGTACGCACTTCAGCACCACCGCCACCGCCACCAACCCGGTACATACTCGATCCATTCAGCAGAGACGGGCCTCCGCTGCTCGTTTTGTTGGTAATCGTTACGATTTCGTCTTCAACGGCTCGACACCAGGCGTGCATGCGCGCTTCCCTCGCTGTCAAGCGCGAGGCTGGGTTCACCTGGCAGCGATGCATCATGAGGATGGGGGTTCTATGCATCGAGAGCATAGTGGAAATTCATCGATATCACGTCCAAGGCAGCTGAGGTTTGCGAACGCGATTATCTGAGCATCTATGAATCATATGCAGGGGCTATGCATCATCGGTGCACCTGGCAGCGATGCATCATATGAAGGGGGATCTATGCATCATAGTTCTTACAATTCAGTGACTGGATCGACTCCAAACCAAGCATCTTCAGCGACTGGTTCTCCGTCGATCTCTTGGTCAAAGAACGTTGCTGGTTGGCGTCCAAGCTGGGGAGGGGGGGGCGAAGAAGAAGGGAAAGATAAACCAATTCGAGATATAACACCGTAGCGGAATTTTCATCTACGTTACGGCTTCTGCGGAGCTCGCGATTTCAAGTTGCGAATTCAAGCAGACAGCGAGGAGAGAAGAGAGATGCATCGTATGGAAGGGGTGGGGGGCATCTATGTATCATATGGAGGAGCTGTGCATCATGGGTCACCTAGCAGCGACGCCATCAGCGGGTGTCAACATCATATGCGTGACCGCATTAGTCATCGGTGTAAAGGTTGCTGTCGCCATAAGGTTGATGTGACAGTATGTGTAACCAAACTGGCCATCGATGCAATGGCTGCTGTGACTGCAGCATCGCAGTGGTGCTCAAAGATGCGCGCGGAAGTCCAGGTGCACACCACCGCACGTACGCTAAAAAGTATGGGTGCATAGACCCCCCCTCCATCCATATGATGCATAGACCTCTCCTAACTCACGCCTTTTCTTTTGGACGTGACGAGGGCCATGACGCAACAGAATTGAGAAAGGGTCGGTGATTTCCACCCAATGCGCGTGTTGGAGCTGGGCTTAATTCATGTTGGAACTGGACTTGATGGCCACAAAACACATATTGCGAGGAAAGTTGTGTCTAGATTGTTGACACCGCTTTGCCATGGTCCCTGATAGATGCTTTTCACAGGCATGTGGACGGACATCCTCATTACGACCTGGCTCCATCGCCTCACTGGGACGTGCGCAGAACACGTGGTCGCGATAGGACACGCTTGCTTGGGGACGATGTAGGTGGAGGGGCTATGGGGTTCGCCCGCTTCCCTACTGTGACTACCTGCGTTGCTATCCCTTGCCTGCTGAGACTGCCCGCTTCCCTACTGTGTTGCTATCCCTTGCCTGCTGAGACTGCCCGCTTCCCTACTGTGACTATCTGCATGCACTATGAAGCGCCCCTGCATGCACCATAGACACCCCAAACTTGCGCCATAGACTGCCCTCTGCATGCATCATAGACCTCCTCCATATGAAAAAAGAACCAAGGACGCAAGCTCGCTTTTGTCAGAGGTTTTTGGCACGACTAGGGAGAACGAGTCTGATCAGCAGTGGCGACTCACTGACCTACGAGTATGCGATACGAGGATGGCTTGTATTTGCACTAACGTGGATTGTGCGTAGGCCAGTTGCAGAGATCTTCTACGTAAATTTAATGGCTTTGCGAGAAGCTACTGAAGATTAGACAGAGTTCACACCCAGTCGTTGCCGTTACGATTGGAGCTTGTGGAATTCAATTCCCCGGCATGCATCATAGAACCCTCGGCGTGCATCATAGGCCGCCATCTATATGCATCATAGACCCCTCTACATGCATCATAGACCCCTCAGCGTGCATCACAGACGGCCCTCTGCATAAATCATAGACCCCTCTACATGCATCATAAACCGCTTTTCACAAACATCATAGCCTCCTTTAATGCACGCATGTATTGCAGCAAAATAGGCATACCTCGGCCCCCGTTGAGCTCATTCACCGTGCTGCTCACGCAACGACGCTTGTGAAGGCAATGGTGCTTGTATAACCTGAATCCACCGCCAAGGCCCGCGCGAGAGTGGAGTAGGTTGGACGCCTAAGGCCGCCGCCTACCCCACAACATAGACCCCCTCTGTGTGAGTCATAGACCCCTCTGAGACGGTGTTCTACGTCTCAAGTTGCGGATTTTTTAAAGTCTTTGATTGGAGATCTGTTGCGAAGAACAGATTATAACATCATGGGGCTTTTGGTGGAAAGCAAACCTAAGCCCTCCCCAACATGAGTTCTAGCGTGACCTTAAAGTAACATGAAGAAGGTCGTGTTACACGCTGAAGTATTTGGGTTCAACTTCTCCGCTGACATAAATCCGCATCAAAGTAGCGACGACTGCGTTATTGCAGCGGGTCAGATCACGGAGAGACCTCATGATGTCAAGGCGGTGAGATACACTCAACCCACACTCAGGTGTAAAAGGAAAGTTCGTAGTCAAACTGACTTCACTCCCCCGCCTGATTGGAATCCCTATGGTATGTGTGTGTGGCGCCGCGCTGCCGATGACGGGACTCCCTCAGGTGGGGGAGGGCTGAGGGTTTGAGGCCCAGGTCAGTTCGAATGAGCACCGCTGAGTGTGTGGACCTTAAGAAAGTGTGACTCAGCATCCCGCTGTTGAGACATTTGTGAGGGGAGATTGTTATACTAATTGAGGACATATTTCTAGCCGTATGCACTAACACGAGCTCGGGTGGACATCCAATCCGACTTCCAGCAGGCATCAATGAAGTCGAGGACGACCAATAATGATCGAGACCTGACGACTAAGTCGACTTCGTGTGCAGGTGCCACTTTGCAATTTGTCTAACATCCTGGTTGGACTCGACAATATTGCTCTGCTGGTTACTTTGGAGACTGGACGAGATCCCTCACCGAGCTCGTGCTTATTGCCTACTACCATTGATACGGGGATTCACTCTTGCATGCACCATAGCTCTTACTTACTACATGCATCATATGGGTTAGACGCCTAAGACCGCCGTCTACCCTACCTGAGTCCACGGCAGCCCGGTCCCATCACTGTTTGAAACAAGCAGAAGCTGATTGAGGCACTGGTCGATTATGATGCGTTGCTGTATGTAGATGTGCATCACTTTCCATCTCAAACATGTGAGGTATGTGTTGGCGCCAAAGGTATGATGAACGTGGTGGTATCAAAGGTATGAGGCATGTGTTGGTGCCGACGAATCAAACACAACAACCTTGTGCATCTCGGTGTGCAAGTGAACATGCGTGCCTACTCGACTTTGCTGGGGATATGGGTTTCTCTTGTATCAATGATGGTACCGTCACCAGGGCACGGAAACGAGTCACTGACGCTCAGATTGGCCGGCCATGCGAAGTGAGGGAGCAAGCTGAAGCCACCGAGCTGCTGTGTAGCGTGTGGCGTTTCTCTCTGTTCCGGCTAGTTACGGATAGACGTTGCGGGTAGATGCTACGGCGTCAACAAGTTGATGCGCTGCACACTCTTAGCTCCTCAATATAGTGGTGACGTGCGGGCGGCGTGTCTTCAGTGTTCAGGGCAACGAGCAACGCAGCGCCAATCTGCATTCACCTGTGGGGGAAAGCTCTATAGCTAACACCCGACGCAAAAGCTTGAACTTGGTCACGGTACAGAGCAGAATGCTTTCGATAGCCCACAGCACGTCTCGAAAAGCCCGAACAAAGCAGCTCACGCTACGCTATGCCATTGGTCAGATTGTATGCTTGTGATGTCCCCGTATGGCGTGAGTAACAACACGCTTCGCTGTTGCGCAGGATTGTATGTTGCACGTGAAACGGCTTGCAGAAACTGGTGGGGCCGGAACGAAAGTTGCAAATGGGGTGCTGCGCGTAGCTTCTTCAGAATTCCTTCATGCCTGTGGATAATTATAATATAAGGGCAGACTGGGTCCTCTTCATTTAGGGTCGCGGCTTTGCTCCCATGCGATGGTCATGGGTAGAACGTAACAACCCGCAAAGCCTGTTTCAACAAAGAAGCATCTATGCCACATGAATGAAGGGACATATGTCATATAAAAAGGTCTATATATCATATGAACGAGGGGTGTATTACATGACTGAGGGATTCTTTGTCATATGGGTGATGAGTTCTATATTAATGAAGTCGGGATCACTCATATGCACAAGAGGGCATCGATGTGTGGCCAATGGTGATAGAAAAGATTCTGCGCAACGCAAGATCCATCTAATACACATAAACGTATAGCTAGATACGCACAGATGTAGGCCGATGGTAATACAAAACACCCACCTGCACCAATGTGCGATCATGTCGAGTCATGTGTGCAAGTGCATCTTGGTGTGCAGGCGTGGTGTGGTGTGGTGGGTTCGCGGCTATAGCTAGCAGGGGCGTGTTTCCTGGCAGTGTGTCATGGCTGCAGATAGGTACAAAGTGTTACCTCCACCTCAATTCAACACTTCAGCATTATGGAAGAAACGTAGTTTTGCGCGCACACCTAAAGTTCGCACATTCTCTATCAGAACAAAGCCTAGTCGCACGCAGGCTCGAGAATGTTTGCTCAGCCTTCATTGGCAGATGCGATTTCTCACGGACCTCGACGAAGTGAAAATTCAGCTACCCACCGGCAAGCTGCTGATGAGCATAGTTGTGAAGCCGGGTGGATTTTACAACATGTCAGAGAATGTCAGCCATCTCCACGAGATGCATCAAGATGATGGGACTCTGCTCATCTTTGTGCGCCATTCTATGGCACATGCACGTGCCTTCTTGCAAGTGATACATTTTTGCTTGGCTTCTCTAGAAGGTGATGTAGTGCCTTTGCATTTTAGCGCAGACAGAAACATAGGCTTGGGAAGATCCCGCTCATCTCCGTTCTAGTGGACCTTCTAAGTAGGAATCAATCAATGCAGGTCAGCCAGCCACTGAATGGAAACAGGGCGAGAGCCCAGCTCAAAATGCATTTACAACCACAGCAAACAAATAACCGCAGCCAGCCTCCACCAGCTGGAGGAAAGCACGAACAGCCAAACAAAGCCAAGCGACCCGAAGAAGCGGCGACTTCGGCACGTTCCTTAACCCGCCCTCTCTGCCATTCAGGCACAAGCTTACTCCAGGTGCCTTCTTCACGTGCCACACGCCTGGCTAAGGGTGTGCGGATCCTCGGTATTGTGCTGTAAACTTTCTAACAGAGCCTAGCAGGGTGGGTGGTTTGGGAGGCAGGCCGCCCCAAGTCGCCCACTAAACCAGTTCACCTCTGGAAAAACAGACCCGCGGGGATTTGAAAATTGTTACACACCCACTGCCGCTCGCTCAGTGCACATTTCAGGCCGCAGCACCGCCGCCCTCGCTTCATGTGGAACTCCGCTCCAGGGCCTCGCCGGTGGTCACACCCCGCTACTTTTTGTTCTCATAAGAACAGGCACATATGCAAGGCCAATATTGCAATAGCAAGGTACAAAGAGTTACTTTTAGCTCAGTACAACCTTGGTACAATTTCTCGCTCAAAAATAGAAGACAATTAATTTGTTGGACAGGTATGACATAAGAATCATCCTTTTAAGCTGGCTTTTGACTGTCAACTATACTTAGTAGATACTTCCTCAGAAAACGGTTGGCAGGCTGCACTTCTGCCATTTCGGGAAGCCCCATGTCAAGGTTATGGGACGAAAAGTGGCCTTGGAGGCACCCGGAATCCGGGTACTGGATTTTTCAAAAAGTCAAAAAAATGATCTGAGACCAGATTTGGCCCACTCTTGATGTCGTCCAGGCGATTGGTGCTATTTTCAAGCGAATCTGAGCACTTTTTTTTCGTCGAAAATGTGGGTCATAAATTAAAAAAAAAGATTTAAAAAAATTCTAACGGCCGATCCAACGGTCAAAGTCTTGTCAAAAGTAGCTCAAAAGATCCGCCTTATCATGCTTGTAAAGATAGACCAATAAAAAAAAAGTCAATTTTGGCTGTCTCCAAGGCCACTTTTCGTCCCAGAACCTTGATGTATTTGCAATCGTTACCAGCACCAAAGGTCACTGCGAAGCATCGACTACATTTGGCATCGAGCACACGGCTCTGCCCTACAACCTCTAACCTCTTCAGTTTGGCACTCACCTTCCTGAAGCATTACTAACTAAGTGGCCAGCCTCTTGAGCAGTGCTCGAGGTCTACAACAGCAAAGTTCTACAGAACTAGTTCCTCCAGCTCCCCATCCTACAACAAAGCTCTAGTATATTTATATACTCAGGCTAATAGTTAGTCCTCGTGAGGCTGCACTGATTAGACCACCACTGATTGACTATGGTTTCCGTCGACAAGTTCAAGCTCCATCAACAAACAATTAAGGTGCAGTTGGCAAACGCTCAGCAACCGATGGAATCTAAGCTGATGGGTGTCGGATGCTGTTTGTGGTGATGGTGGTGGTGGGAGTTTGTTTTCCTAAGACTAAGTGCAATCTCTCATTGGCAAGACAATTTAGTGACTTGTGGTGGTGATTGATGGTGGGCCCCTGGTGGTGGAGTTTTTTCAAGGTGGAACAATTTTTCTCACCACCACCTTTGGTGTGGGTGGATGTGCCTTTGCTTTTACGTGGCACCAAAAACAAGCCAAAGTGCGATAGCAGTGTCCTGCCATTTCGGGAAGCCACGCAATTTTCAAAGCTACCATGGCTAGCATGCACCAACATTCCATCTGGGATGTGCTGCGCATCCAGCCAAGCCCGAATTTTGAAATAGGCATGTCCCTGGGCGCAGTTCGGTCGGTCAGTCAGCTTTAGTCCCACTAGGAACCTGAGACACACATAATCGACTTCACTCAACCTTGACGTCACTATTTGTAGCGTGGCAGTTGCTTTCTCATCACCCGTGTCCAAGAAACTGCTAGTGTTCGGTCAGCTGCAAAGGACACTAACCCACATGAGCTGGGTAAGCTGATCTGCATGGCACTGGCGGCCGCACCGTGGGCTGCCTGATGCGAGTGACCACCAAGCTGGATGGCCTGTGCTCCTCACTCTTGCACACCTCCACTGTTCCTGCGTTGTTCAATTTCTCTCGCTCGGCACCGCCTGGCACCTGGGTCGTTTCCGTGCGGCCATGGGGGTGGGGCCTGCGGCTGCACCCCCCATTCTCGAGGCGAGTGCACGCGGCACGCCCATCCCTGCGCCCCCCCATCCCCCGCTTGGAGCAGGAGCAGGAGCCACCACGTGCTTCTGCAATGTGCCTTCTAATTTGGATCGCCCACTTTCCGAAATGGCGGGTGCGCCTTGCATGGCGGTGCGGGAAGCAGGGCTGCGGGTAAGCCCCCCCCCGCAAGCACAAGCAAGGCAGCGGCAGCATACCGACAGCCCCGCCCATGCGGTCCAGCATTGTCATGCTGTTGTCATGTTGTTGTTTACTTGAAGATGATACCAGGCCCTTGCATCTACTGTATGGCTAGAAGTGTGCATCTTCCTGGCACAGCTATGTGTGCTTGATCATTCTCATGCTCACTGCAGCTGTCAAAGCTCCTCAAGGGTGTAGGTCTGTGTCTCAAAGTCGGTGATGCCTTGCACAGCTTCAACCTTGCACTTGAAAACACTTTCGGGGACGAAGCCGCCATCTGCCCATTTGCCAAACTTGGGCTCATCGAGTTTGATGACCACCTACCAGGGCGAAACCATCTTTAGGCTCCAGCGGTCAAGTGGTTGGGAGACCTTGAAGTCCTTGCATTCGCCGCAAACAATACGCTGAATCGACACGAAGCCGTCAATACATTTGATCCTTCGTCACATCGGTTCAGGTCAGATTGAGAACCGCGCAGAGTGATGCTCACGAAGGCACGAGATCAGCGAGAAGCTTATCGACTGCAACTGCTCCGCCCTCAAGCTCACCCTCGGCGTATTTCATACGCCACTCCCGAGCGACATGCGTGAACTGCCGAGGTTTCACTCAAGTAGCGGATGTGTAACGAAGCTCAAATCACCTTTACTTTTTCTTTCTCAGTTTTTGTTTTCTTTGGTGAAGGCTCGTCCGCCATGTTTTTACGACGCAGCCGGGCCCCCCGGGAAGGAAAACGACGAGACAGCGGCCACAACTTCCCAAAAAATCATTTAAGACTTTTCAACTTGTTCAAACAAGGCGTGCACGGCTACGTCCTCGATGGCGGAAATGCAGACGGCTGGGAGGGTAGCGCCCAGTGAGGATGTGGCTCCCCGCGAAAAACCGAGATCACTCACCTGTGGTCAAAAGTGCACTGCATGCTGTTTCGGGTGCATTGGATCATCGATGCTCGCGTGCTTGGTCTGTTGGAAATGCGGGGTAGATAAAGTAGCTGAAAAATTCGCGTTTTCACCACCAAATCCACCGCAATACAACATCTTGGAAAAGAGGATGCATGGCGAGGTGGTTTCAAATGTTGTTCACGGGCGACAAAATTGTGCATATTGTAGGAAATGCGGTATGAAATTGAGATTCCTCGGAAGACGGACAGCGGTCTACCTCCAGAAGATTGTGAGGCGCTAAGTTATCCTTCCTTCTTGCCTATCTTGTGAGTGTATGCATGCGTGATACGTGTGTCTGAGCAGTCTGAATACAGTGATCTAAGTATCGTGGTAAGAGCATGAAGACGATGATGAAGTTATTGTGGTCGGTCACTGACTAGCTAGCCAGTCTCACTGGTGACTCCGCATGGTGACATTACAAATAAGCTTTCATGGTACCCTGCCATGGTCATGTGATGCTGCCTTAACGGTACATTCGTGACACACGACAGCACTCAAGTGTTAGACCGAATTTCAACCGAACCAATACAACATCCCTCAGCCTCATCCTCTCTATCTCTATCAGCTTCGGCCCTGATCTGCTAGGTGCACAAGTTTGAAACAAGCTTGGGCGAGACTGTGCTGGGCTTTCACATTCCAGCACCAGACATGGAAGCACCACATGCGAAGCTCACTGTTGTGTTTGTTCATGGAAACGCCATGGACTGCGGTACCTGCTTTGAAAAGCTCTCTTTGTATGCCCCATACCCATCTGCGTGCTGCGTTGTGCGTCCCGATTCACCTGCTATTCCATTTTCATGGAACTGTCTATGTGTAATAACTGTAGTATTTCCCCTTCAGTAGACCAGCACTGCAATTACTGACCCCAACCTCGGCAGCGACACTACTCGACTTCTGGAAGCTTTTCACACGAACATTAGGATGCAACTTGTTTGCATTGGAATATTCTGGGTACACTCAGGGCCAGGGTAAGATGATGGCATTTCTGCAAGAAGGACCTCCTAGTCCCCCTTGTCCTTCTTGGCACAACGATCACCGCATTCTTCCCCTGCTAATTTTCTGGTGGAAATCCTGGCTAAACAACATCTGCAACAGTCCAACAAAGTGTTGCAAGTCTTAGCTTCAGTGGCCTAATCTATTAAATGGATTGATTTGCAGTCGTTGACCAGCCCATATGATGCTGCTATCTACCTCTGACCACTTTGTGTCCTGTCCAATCTCTTTGGGCAATACTAATCTGCAGGATAACCATATCCTCCTTTTGACATCTGGCCAAACTGTGGTCCTGAAAGATTTTCATTAGGCAAAGTCTTTGTGAGAATTCTGACTGATTGCAAGGTATGGGCGCAGCACAGGGATGCCCACAGTGGGAAATACGCTTGCGGATATTGAGGTGCAAATTGGGTTTGAGGCTCTCGCTGGGTGGTGCGATAAAAATGTAGTTTAGAGCCTTTTCAGGAGAGAGAGAGAGAGGTTTGGCTCTGCCTCCTCTGTGATGGTGTGTGTTATGTGATTGTTGTAGATGTGCAAGTCAGCTCAACCTCATGGCCATCTCAACCTGCTCCCCTGTTCTCAGCCTGCTCCCCTGTTCTCAGCCTGCTCCCCTGTTCTCAGCCTGCTCCCCTGCTCCCCTGTACCCACTGTCATCTCGCCCCCCTGTAAGCTGTATAAAAGAGGAGGGCTGCTTCCACCCATCACAGCAGCATGTTGAGACACATCCCAGCAGAATGTTAGACACAACGCAGTGCTCGCCCAGGCATGCTATGACCAATGATAGACCTAACACGGTGCTCGACTAGGCATGCTATGACTACTTGCGGCATGGGCTTGGCATACGCCCCGAGCAAATGATTCTCTATGGTCAGTCTGTGGGCACAGGCCCAGTGTGCCACCTCGCGTCGATTAGGTGCAATCTCCTCAACCTTCATTGAAGATGAATCCTCAACCTTCACTCTGGATGGCCCGAAGGGCAGCGAGGCTAGTTCGGGTGTCACCTCATTCGACTGGAATTCACTCTTGAGCCAGCTGACAGCAAGACCGTCCATGCCTTAGCCCTTCTTTACCTCTCTGTATATATCGGTGTGGCACTCTACACTCTGCTCAAATGCGCCTCCACTGAGAATGGCAAGAGCGCAGAAGCCTCTGAAGCCTGATACTCTACATGTCATGCTGCAGGCCTGTTTTGGGCGTAGTATTGCATTCACCGCTCAAAAGTGGGCTGCAGGCGCGTGCGAGGGAAGGGCCAGTGGGACTGGACACGGGAGGCATGGCTGGACACGGGAGGCATGGCTGGACACGGGAGGCATGGCTGGACACGGGAGGCATGGCTGGACACGGGAGGCATGGCTGGACACGGGAGGCATGGCTGGACACGGGAGGCATGGCTGGACACGGGAGGCATGGCTGGACACGGGAGGCATGGCTGTAGAGGGCCAATGTGGAGCAAGGGATAAGTGTGACAGACTTGAAACGATAGAACCCTCCGCATCATATCATAGACACCCTCGCATCATATTGTCATCTCCTCTCTCTCTCCGTCGAGCTAGAGCGTCATGTCGAACTTGAAATCTTCAGCGCTCGACATAGTCGCTCCCGCAAAATTTTCTTCTGCATTGCTCGTGATATTGATAAAATTCCACTATGTTTTCGAATCTTCATTCTTCTTCCCTTTTCTAATTGTCATAGACCCCCTCAGCATCATATCAATAGAGATTAGCCTGACGGGTTGGAAACGAGTAACTAGTGCAAAATCAAGAGTGGGGTTGGGCGGCACACTTGAATGTGGCCCTGGCCAGATGCGTATATCATCAAAAACATCAAGAAGAAGCCCACTTTGGCCAAATGCATGTACCCAAGGTCAGGCACAGCTTTTCATCCTGTTCAATCAGATGGCACGAGCTCAACCACAGGGCCAGCAATGCCATGACCCGCAGTGCCCATCAGAGGTGCCTTGGAACGCGCCAGCACGATTCGGGCTTTATGGCCTTTATCGCTCTTTGGAGCGATCTCTGTGCTAGTCAGATATCCTGGGCTAGTCAGATATTCCCAGTTCAGTAGCTGAGCGTATGCTGCAGTGGGTCTGTGACGTCTATGCCATAATAAATGAATGAATGAC
>Ga0099797_101615_pt1 | contig 11477 bp, 9 predicted proteins | sample Uncmet_Sort48C_1_FD_89871 | JGI IMG/M metagenome (GOLD analysis project Ga0099797, IMG submission 89871) | Marine eukaryotic communities from CALCOFI LINE 67, Pacific Ocean - C012_Sort48C_1 | ecosystem: Environmental > Aquatic > Marine > Oceanic | place: Pacific Ocean: Monterey Bay | collected... | reverse complement strand
CGTCAATGTTCCATGACTTCCTAGATTCGACTAGGCATTACATGATTTCTTGCGATATGTTTGCAACATGCGAATTTCCATGGAGATCTTATATTATCTCGAACCATGTTTAATTGAACTACTTTGATGTCGCTTTGAAATGCTCATGTGTTCACGCTCATGCAACAGATGTTTTCACCACATTCATCTAATACGAATGATATTGTTCAACACATCGATCCTCTGGACACATCTAGCCCGCCTTGGAAAAAAACGTTCACCCGGCAGCACAAAAGGCAGAACTTAGCTCATCGGATCCCGTCGCAATCAGTTTTTCTATTAGATCCAAGCGACAAGCAAAGAAACTGCGATGCCCATCCAGGGCCGCCCACACAAACGGTGAGACGTTGAGCGGATTTGCGACAACAGATACACAGGGCAACACTATAAGCACCAGATCGTTTCCCTACCTCCATCTAGTCCAAGCTGTGCGGGACTGTCTTTTGAAAGACTGTCATTGGACATTTCATAAATCAATCTTTCGAAAGGCTTTCGCGGACGTTCCCGTGCAATTTGGACCAATAATCACGATTTGGGACGCAATTCCTGACAGCACCCTTAGCTCAAAGCAAGTGGTCCCCCACCCAAGTAAACATAATTGACATAATTATTACGATTTGGTTCCAGAATCGACGGTTTGAGCTGAAACTCTGTCTAAATAGCCTTAAAATGACATTCCCGAGGCCTGGGGACCGATCCCGGCACCGGAAAAACAGTTTAAGGGTCCGGGACCGGAAAATGAATCAAAGACAGTCTTTCAAAAGACGGTCCCGCGCAGGTTGCATCAAATGAGACTGATAAAGTACCAATACATACATCGATCCTTTGAACTTTGCACGGACAATTGTCTCAGCCACTGAGTCCCCAAGACAAACAAGGGAAACATGGAGGTACAATGGGAGGGCAGCAGATGGTCCCTGCAAACTGCAAAGTTTGGAAACTGGCTGCAGATGGTAGGAACTGGCTGGGAACTGGCAAGGCTTGACTACCTGTGTGTGCCCGAGGCCAAGTAAATCGACTGGGGGACTCGCAGCGTACCCTCAAGAACATTGGCTCAGCCACACCTTGCATCCTCTGGACGACTGCCTCAGCCTCAGGACGATTGTATATGCCACAGCCACGGACCGTGGAGTACCCTCAGGACGATTGCCTCAGCCACATATCGCATGCCCTGGACGATTGTCTCAGCCACAGGACGATTCCGTCAGAACGATTGTATAAGTATCCTCTGCACGATTACGTCAGCCAGAAATGGAGGACTGCCCCAGCCACAAGACGATTGTATATGTATTTTCTGGACGATTGCCTCAAGCACACCACGTTCAGCCATTCCCTGCCTCGCATGACTCACACGCTTCTGCAACGGCCTCATTAATATGCCCACATTCTCTGCAAATCCATCCCGCCCACCCGCCTTTTTTTGCATGTTGTCTGCTTCTTGATTTCTCCTCTACTGCAACTTCCGCAGAGGAAGGCCGAAAGGGTGGGCCAGACCAACCTTGAAAGGTTCTTATGTGACACACATAGGATTTAATGCCCATCGGGATTGAACTCAATTTGGGCTAAACCATGTTAGTGGAGATTATATAGGTGATATGAGAAGGAATCTACTGTAATGCAATGGGCAGAACAAGACTCCGCGTCCTTCGACTGTCCCCCCTGTGGTGTGCATCAAGTTTGAGTATACAGAATTCCTGCTAATATTCCTCATATATTCCCCCTCACGGGGGTTCGATCCAAATGGGGTTTGGTCCCCATGGGCATTGAATCCCATACATGGTCAACCGGATTAAATTCCAAATCAATCTGAAATAAATCCGAAATAATTGAACATGAATTTAGCCAGCCATATTTTCTGGCATTTTCGTTTTGTAGACTTTTTCATTTACTTATAAAAATTGCATTTTAAAGGGTGACCAAAATATGGCGGCGACCAAAATGCCAGAAATTTCGGGGACGGATATACTTATTTTTATTATTTAGTGATATTCTTTAATTATTTATTTATTATTTAAGATTTATTTATTTATTTTTAAACTGGATTTTACAGAAACCCTGGTTTTGTGGTACAAGCGGGCGGCCCAACCCATGGGCATTGAATCCCATACGTGGTCAACCGGATTGAATATACTTCATAAAGTCACAAATGGGTGAAGTTCAACGAACTTGAAAATGGACAGATTTGTTCGGCTATGTTTTTCGAAGGTGTATATATTGCCCCCAGCGGGCTGCTCAAAGAGCTGCCAACAATGATATAAAGACAAAGTTTGGATATCATCGTTTGACTAATGTGTATGACCATTTCCACATCCAAATTCGTTGCAGAAACCACAACATGTGCATTAAACACGTTCCCATCCTGGACAGGAAAACCAAAAACATAAAATCGAAACATACATACCATAAAACTTAAAAATCAGAAACACACACAAACACATGGGAATACAGGGGAGCTGATAAAACACACGGAAGGACATATGGGCCAAAAGCAAACGCTTGCGGAAGCAAATGCGTGGCCCGCTACTATTTTCAGCATTTTCCCTCCCATGTACTTTCTGTTTTTGCCCCATATTGTATTTTCTGCTTTTGGCCCATATTGTATTGTCTACTTTGGGCCCATCTTATACTGTATTTCTGGGCCGACTGGGACCAAAAAAACACATTGTGTTTCAGCTCCCCTGTAAAACGAAACATATGCTTAGGTTTTAGGGTTTAGGCTTTAGGGTTTAGGATTTAGGGTTTAGGGTCAACCTGGTGAGGCTATGACATGGAAGCTGACACAGCCTGGGCCCAATTTGTGAATTGCCTCTCGTTGAATACCAAGCTCGTGCAGCGCCCGGTCGAGCTGGAGCACAGCCTCCATGTAAGCACCCACCATGCCAAATCGCAGCACCATGGGTCTGTGCCTTGTGTTGTAAAAGTAGACTGGTCTTGGGGAGAGTTCATTATGAGACTTGGTGTGCTTTCATGCGTTGTAATGGGCTATCGATTTCACATAATATGTAATTGCGTTGTAAATTCATATGTGGTATATAACTATTTGTTCTCCTATGTACTCTATCTTTTGTAATTTAAAGTCGTTTTTAATTTAAGGGCACTTTCCGATATTGCGCGCCCGCCGCCATCCGGCCGCCACCCGCCACCGCCGGCCGGCCGCCGCGGTGGGCCCGATGGGCCCCATGGGCCCCAGAGGCCCCATAGGCCTCATGGGCCCTAATGGGCCCATGGTCCCGCCCCATGGGCCCTAATGGGCCCATGGTGCCCGTGGGGCCGGGCCCATAAACGCCAAACCGAAATAAAAATGCAAAGTGCCCTTAAGAAGCCCTTATAAATTACGAAGGTCCGTGTAATGTGTAATTAAATGCCCCTCTTTGGGCACGCCCTCCGGGTGTTCAGAGTCCTAGCAATTGTGCAAAATAAAAAGCATCGTTGAAGTGGGCGAGCGCTCCGGAGAGAGAAGCTAAATGTCATGCGCTCCTTCGGGGCCCAATTATTTGGCCTTCTGCACAACTTCACATATATATATATATAGATATATGGCACGTGTGCATTGTTCACGACTCAAGGCATGGAAGTCTAGCCTTGAGCATCCACGGAAGAGACAGGCAAGGCGTTAACAAAACGCCGGCTGGAACTGGATGACCCGTCTTCGGTCAAGTGAAAATCTAAATCAACATCGAGCGTGTGAGGCTGAGCAGGTCTTTCGGGAAAGTACCGGTTTCTATACATGAGAGCTACTTCGCGGCACAGGCTGTGAATGGCAGCAAACCTGCGCGAGGTCATGGCCGATTCAACTAAACATCTGTGTCCAATCTTGACAGTGTGATACATATTGAAAATCGCAGTGATAATGGCAAGGCCTCGTTTGCTAGGCGATCTAACATTGATGCGTTCCAGCAAACTCGGCGGGAGAGTAGCCTGAAACACATCATCAACGATGCTCCACATGTTGGGGCAAAGAAGGTAGTGCTGGAGCTGGTCGCGAGCATCAGCGCAGCCAAAAACACAATCGAGCTTAGTGGGCTCGTGCATACGGTATGTGGTGGCCCACCCATTGCAAATGGTCTTCAGCCAGCAAACTGAGCAATACGAGTCGACGGTCTTATGAAACTCAGCAGCACGACACCAAACGACAATGTTGAAGGCCGTGCTACCAATATCGACGACTCCCAAAGTCAAAAGCCTTCGGTGCACTAGCTCAAAAATGTTATCAGGGAACAGTTTGCCTACGAACGCTTTGTAAGCCAGCGACTGTATAGGGAGCTGCCTGGGAGCTGGGGGTATTCTTTGTGTGCGGACAGTCACAGGCGTGACGCCATCTTCCCAAAAGCTCTTGGCAAGATTTGAAGCGTAGGCCGGCGTATCCCAAAAATCAGGAGCCAGAATGTTGGATGACCAGCTCGCTCCAGGGAGATATTCTAAGACAAGGTCCTTGAGAAGCCTCGTCTGATGCTCCCATCCAGTAATGGTTCGGGAAGCAGTTCGGAACATAGCAGCTTTGCACATACAGCTTACACTCTTAATACAGTGGGCGCCAATTGAGCCAACATTGAAAAAGGTACTCAGCTCAAATGTGTTTGTGGGCATATGCCACAAAAAATGAAGAAGATGCAACTCCTTTGTTTGTATATCATGCGGCGGTATCAACAACTGCCCACGATATGTGAGGACTGGGACACTGGTGTGATTGTAAGCAAAAGTTGCTATGGCTGGGCATGCATGGCTGCTGCAAATGGCCTTTCCTCGGGAGAGCCATTTGGAGATTGCCGTAGTCCATTGCACATCTTTGATTCGAGGGCCCATAACAAATCCAAGATACACAGCGTGTGGGACTACATTGAAGTTTGCCCACGCCGGAATGTTACTCTGAATCCATTCGGCAAGGAATTTGGCCAATTCAGGGCTGAAGGGGAGGGAAGAGGGGATGAGTTTGCATTTTGCTGGTTTCAGAGTAAGGTTAGCTATGTTCTTGGCCCATTCAAACACCAATGCCAGTTTACGAAGATACTGGAAGCTTTTCAAAGCTGCGCCAATGTCATCAGCGCAGGCCCTGATCACTCCAAGATTTCTTGCAACAACGCTTTGGTCCATATGTTCAAGGAACGGGTTGATGCACATGACAAACAACGTGGCGGATAAAGGACAACCCTGAAGGACACCACATAAAATGTTGAATAACAAATGTCGTCCATCAGAGGTCATTTGAAAGGCGTGATTAAATGAGTAGAGACATTGAACATAGTTGAGCAACCATGCAGGGGCAAAGGCATATTGGAGCATCAGAAAAATGAAATCGTGAGCGACAGAGGGAAAGGCCGCTGCGAAATCGAAAAAAAACTAATACTGCAATCAATATTTTTGAATCGACCCTACCCGGGTCAAAACTTGAAAAAGATGCATGGGCGACAATAGAGTGAGCCCTATTGTGAGTATCCAAATCAACAACGTTCTGGAGGAGCTGGCGGCCTTGAACAAATCCCCGCTGGGAGCTGTGTGCACCAGCCTTGATTGCAGGCTTAACCGACTGGTTGATAATACCTGTGACGGCCTTGTTGTCTGTGTTTTTCAGCGATAGTGGGCGTGTGTCCGCTGGTGCTCTTATCACTTCCTCGGCATCGGCTTCAAGATCCCCTTTAGCCGGGAATAGCATAGCGCAATCGTTGAAGGAAATCTCCATTGAAAGTCCTGCTGTGAGGTCGAGAAGGACATGCCACAGCGTTTGATAGGCGGCAGGCCCGGCTAAGTACCAAGCGATGTATGGGAACCCATCCGGTCCGGAGGCCGAGTGAGGAGCTTTGGCCAGATATTCCTCAATTTGAGAAAACTCAGGCGGAGATACCAATGACCAATCGTATGTGGTGCTGAATCGCTTCAAATACTTGTGCGCCTGACGTGAATCAATCGACTTCTTTGCAAAAGTTGGGGCCCATGCCGAGGCAAGACCCTCTTTGATAAGGTGCGCCTCTCTGACCACAGTGGTGGTACCATCGCCATTTGAACTAGGCATTCGAAGCGCATGCAGCGAAAGCCGTTTGCCCATTGGACACCACAATTTTGCAAGACGCCAGGTGGCATTGATTTTCGATGTAATGCGACTTTTGGCACAAGCCTTTGTGGAGTTCAAGTGTTGCTCCAAAGTTTTGGACTCCGCAGCCATAAATTCTCTTTTGTGTTTCTCTACTAAGTCGGCAAATGCTGGGGGATCTTTGAGACTTACCTTCCCGTCGTGAATTTCAAGATGGGTCTGGGCAAGTGCGGAACGGCGCCAGAGCGTTTTGCAGAGAGTCGTGTTGTTTCTCCACACAGCACGCGCCATCGATGAAATCGTGGAGTTGATAGTGAACTGCGACTGTGGTGCGTCAACTAAAATCTCATTTCGAGCATGCAAGGCAGCGTCTCGCATGAGGAACTTCATTGTGCGTAGCCGCTCTGTGGTGGGCAGGGCATCTAGGTCAACGGCAGATACCAATGCGTCTAGGCGATGCCGGTAACGCGGGTGCAAGAAACATTCCTTATGAATAGGCATATTCTCAGGTTTCGGTGGCGGGCAAACTGAGAGTTCGACCACAAAAGGTGCGTGGTCACTGATGCCCTTTGAATGAAGAGTCCCGGGGTCGCATACAATTCTCGCAGCGGCGGAGAGAGAAAGTAAAGCCGATGGCTCGGTCGATGTGAAGATACGGTCAATCTTGGCATATATGCCGGATGCAGCTGCGAAGTGCGTATGGTCTTTGATGTCAATCTCAACGAGTTTGTCGAATAATGCCTGCCAAAATCCTGGAAGTGCTTGCGCTGGGCCAGTTGCCGCATGGGTGTGCGACGTGTTCTGGGGAGCTTTGAGAGATTGGCGGGAATGGCCCACAGGGGTAAGGTTGAAGTCCCCGAGCAACCAAAGAACCACTTGCTGGGGCGCAGCACGAGCAGCCTGAATATCATCATTAATGGATGCCCGAAATGACGCAAGCTCCTCAAGTGAGAGGCCGAAGTTGTGGACATTCCAATAAATTGCTCTTTGTGTTTTCTCCGGGTCGCGGAAGACTTCTACTCGTGAGATACGGCCTTGGACGAAGACAACGATGCTTGGTCAAGAGATGCTCGCAGGGAGATTCTTTCGGTGGGCACTGCTGAAATTGTTGCCAAGACGACCCTACTTGAGTCACTCAGCCCATGGCTCGATGAGCTTGGCCTTGACCCCGGATTTTTCCGACTCGATGGCCCTCCCGCCGGCCGCAACTTTCAGCTTGTTTTCACTGGTGCACCCAGTATCGGCGCACGTCGGGCCCGCAAAGCCAACAACCTCCTCCGTCAAGAAGATGGCACGTGGAGGAAGCTTTTCACCAAAGATCCAGAGGGTGAGGAAACTAAAATCTTTATTTCCCCCGACGCATCTCCAAAAAGTCGGCGTGAGAAGCAACTCTGCAAGAGGCTGGTCCGCTCTTTCCAGCACCTTTACTCCTCCAAGAACTTCTTCTACAACTCCCGCACCAAAGCCGCATGTTGCGACGGAAAGCCACTCGCAAGGATCTGTGCCGACTCGTTTGAAGACTTCCGTACGGAGTGGGTACTCAGCAACTTGGCTGCCAAGCAGGTGGATAAGGACACTGTCGCCACACATTTTGCAAATGCCTCCGGCACTGCTGCCGGTGTCACGTGGAGTCTTTGACCGACTCTTGCACCCACAGTCGCGAGGCCATGCCAAAAAACTTAAGATTCTTTCATGGAATGGCAGAGCTTTTTGTTGCCGGAATGAAGCAAAGAAGGCTGAGAAGCACAAGTTCATTCACCCGCACGTCCTGGATTCAGACTTCGCTGCGATCCAAGAAGCACATGGAAGTCAGTATACCCTTGATAATTTATGCAGACTTCTATCCAAGACTCATTGGCTCTACTATAACCTTGGACCTGATCCGGGCACTGCCGGCCTCATCTCCCTGGTCAAAAAATCAAGTGCACCCAGCTACGCCTTGATCTCCCACCATATATATATATATAGATATATATATATATATATTTTTCCTTTCTTTTATATACATATTATATGTTTTCAACTACCGGCAAACCCCCTCCCGGGAATAGAAACCAATGGTTCACTGATCAACTGGTCAATGGTTCAATCTTGGGTTGCTGGTTGCAGGTTGCTGGCGACCTGGTTACATACTGGTTACCGGGTTACTGATTACCTGGTTACTGGTTCTCATTTTATAGCCCCACCAATTTCGCGGAATCCGATGAGGTGTTTCGTTTTTGTGAGCAGGCATCACACATGGGAGCCGGAGCTCTCCGAACTCCAAATGTGTGTTTGGGGGGCCATGTGGCTGGTGGTGTGTGTCTAGTGGAATGTAGTTGGCGGCCTGGTGGCCTGCGGCCTGGTAACCCGCTGCTGGGTCGGCTGGCAGCAAGGCTTACTGGCCGGCGGGCTGGCAAATACACAAGCGCACGCACACACACACACACACACACACACACACGAAAAATGTCGTGTGAGAGCATGCAGTGTGAGCATGATGTCTGTAGGATAAGCTGCACATTGTTTTGCGAGGTGGCATCGTTGGGACAACCCCGCGGATGTATTTTCCAAAGCCTTGGTTGAAGATCTTCTTGTGATGGTGGCTTCGGCTCATCCTTGCCTAATCAACTGACGGTGCTGCGGCATAGATTGCCTCTTCGCGGCCGCGTTGGGACAAATCCGCGGCAGAGCATGCCGAGTCACCTCACGGGGCGCTGTAGGGACGATCGCACTCTGCACGACGCAGCAAGGGCGCACCCGCACTCTGCATACCGACAAAATCTTTCTCAAGGGAGCGGGAACACCGTAAATACTGACAAAATCTCTCTCCAGGAAATCTCTTTCCAGGGAGCGGGAACACCATAAATACCAACAAAATCTTTCTCAAGCGAGCGGGAACACCGTAAATACTGACAAAATCTCTCTCCAAAAAATCTCTTTCCAGGGAGCGGGAATACCATAAATACCAACAAAATCTTTCTCGAGGGAGCGGGAACACCGCAAATACTGACAAAATCTCTCTCCAGGAAATCTCTTTGCAGAGAGCGGGAACACCGTAGATACCGACAAAATCTTTCTCAAGGGAGCAGGAACACTGTAAATACCGACAAAATCTCTTTCCAGGAAATCTCTTTCCAGGGAGCGGGAGCACTGTAAATACCGACAAAATCTTTCTCAAGGGAGCGGGAACACCGTAAATACCGACAAAATCTCTCTCCAGGAAATCTCTTTCCAGGGAGCGGGAGCACCGTAAATGCCAACAAAATCTTTCTCAAGGGAGCGGGAACACTGTAAATACCGACAAAATCTCTCTCCAGGAAGTCTCTTTCCAGGGAGCGGGAACACCGTAAATACAAACAAAATCTTTCTCAAGGGAGCGGGAACACCGTAAATACCAACAAAATCTCTCTCCGAGAAATCTCTTTCCAGGGAGCGGGAACACCGTAAATACCAGCAAAATCTTTGTCAAGGGAGCGGGAACATCGTAAATACCGACAAAATCTCTCTCCAAGAAATCTCTTTCCAGGGAGCGGGAACACCGTAAATACCAGCAAAATCTTTCTCAAGGGAGCGGGAACACCGTAAATACCGACTAAATCTCTCTCCCGGAAATCTCTTTTCAGAGAGCGGTAACACCGTCAATACCGACTAAATCTTTCTCAAGGGAGCGGGAACACCGTAAATACTTACAAAATCGTCACAATCTCTCTCCAGGGAGCGGAAACACCGTAAATACCAACAAAATCTTTCTCAAGGGAGCGAGAACACCGTAAATACCTACAATATCTTTCTCAAGGGAGCGGGAATACCGTAAATATCTACAAAATCTCTGTCCAGGGAGGCGGAACACCGTAAATAGCCACACGTTATGCACTGCCGTACCAAAAACGATACATTTTACAATACAAAAACCAAGCCATGTATTTCCATAGGGACACTCTCTGCAGCCAAATCGTATTTTTTACTAATTTTAACGATTCTTGCTTGTAAAGTTTTTGTCGTATCAGAAAACAACGGTAAAACACGTGCTTTTTGAACGTTGACACAATCACGTGGGCAACCCCTTATTTTTAGCTATTTCGCTAGAAAGAAACACTCCACCTCACCGGTGGCTGGCTGGCTGGGTGGTGGGTGGTGGGTGGTGGCTGGTGGCTGGTTGGTTGGCTGGCTGGCTGGTTGGTTGGCTGGCTGGCTGGTTGGCTGGCTGGTTGGCTGGTTGGCTGGCTGGCTGGTTGGCTGGTGGGTGGTTGCTGGGTGGCTGGTTGGCTGGGTATAGTATCATTGGTTTCGATAATATGTAATTGCGTTGTTTGCATTTGTTTGTTCTCCAATCAAATTAGGTGCCCCTCTTTGGGCACGCCCTCCGCGTGCTCAGAGTCCTAGAAAACGCTGAAAAATAAAAAATAACCGTTGAAGTGGGCAAGCGCTCCGGAGAGCGTAGGGTGCTGACATGGTGCCCATGGAAAACCGAACACCTATCAAAAAAATCAATTAAGTTTTTTCGGGAAGTCTGGGTTTCAGACCCCGACACCCTGGGAAAGATAGTGTAATACTCGAAGGTGTGCAATAATCCTTCCGCCAGATTTAATAATCCTTCCGGCTGGCCTGGAGGGCCCCGGGCCCGGGCCCGGGCCCAAAATTGGTGCGCGGAGCGCCCCCAGGGCCCGGGCCCCGGGCCCGGCCCCAAGGGCCCGGGGCCCATGGGCCCCTTGGGCCCCATGGGCCCCTTGGGCCCCAATGACGCCCAAATGGCCCATGGGGCAAAAAAACCTTCAAGAATTTTGTATTTTGCCTGCCAGTAAAGTTACGCAGGTAACCATTTCATGACCCATGGCCATATTGTATTTCTTGCCTCGTTCCCATATTGTATTGTATTTCAAAGCCTGCGGGGGCCCACAACCAATGTTTCTTAGCTTCCCTCCAAGCAACAGCCTAAAATGCAATGACCTTCTACAGGATCTGATTGTAAAACCTTAGGAAAATTCGGACACCAATTAAAAAGTTCAATTTTTTTTTCGGGAAATGTGGGTTTCAGACCCCGGGACTGGTCCCATTGGATTCGTCTCGAAATTCCGTGCTGTTTGGTGGTATTTATGCGTCCGAAACACCGATTTGGAGCCGGATCGGGCAAAAGTCGATTTTGGGACACCCCTTCCAAAAAAAAATTCTAAAGTATGCCCGAATTCTGCCTTGATCTTCCCCAAGAGACTGGCCAAAGAACCCACTCAAAATAGCTTCGCCATCCAAATGCAATGTCGGAGTTCTGCACGAATAAATACTTCAGAATAGCATGAAATTCCACAACGAATCCAAGCGATTAATAACCAACCCCAAATACCTTGTGGTCCTCGGGCCGACATTGCAGACATCCACATATCTGTATCTATTACATGTGATACACGAACTGTAGCTATGTGGTTTTTCTGCAATA
>Ga0099797_101614_pt1 | contig 11481 bp, 13 predicted proteins | sample Uncmet_Sort48C_1_FD_89871 | JGI IMG/M metagenome (GOLD analysis project Ga0099797, IMG submission 89871) | Marine eukaryotic communities from CALCOFI LINE 67, Pacific Ocean - C012_Sort48C_1 | ecosystem: Environmental > Aquatic > Marine > Oceanic | place: Pacific Ocean: Monterey Bay | collected... | reverse complement strand
GGTGAAAACTGTGCATGTGTCTAAAACGATTGCTTAAATTGTGGCCTTGTGCGAGCTTATTAGCATGTGCACTGCCCCCATGTCCGTTTCTATTATTGTGTTTCCATGTTCGAGTTTTTTTATGTTTTGCTCATTCTCCTTGAGCAAAACATTAACAACACACTGCGCATGTGTAGTATGCTCCAAAACGCTATTCCGTCACGGCAGGGGGGTGTGTGACGAAATGCCGTGTTGGGTAAAAACAAAGCATGTGTCTAGAACAATTGCTCAAATTGTGACCTTGTGTGAGCTTATTAGCATATGCATTGTCCCCATGACCGTTTCTATTGTGTTTCCACATTCGATTTTTGTTTTATGTTTCGCTCATTTTCCTTGAGCAAAATGTTAACGACACACTGTCCATGTGTAGTATGCTCCGAAGCGCTATTCCGTCACGGCAGGGGGTTGCATGACGAAATGCCGTTTGGGGTAAAAACTGTTCATGTGTCTGGGAAAATTGCTTAAATTGTGAGCTTGTGTGAGCTTAGTAGCACATGCATTGACCCCATGACTGTTCCTATTGTGTTTTCACGTTCGAGTTTTCAAGTTTTGCTCATTCTCCTTGAGCAAAATGTTAACAACGCACTGCCCATGAGTAGTATACTCCAAAACGCTATTCTGTCACAGCAGGGGGGTGTGTGACGAAATGCCGTTTTGGGTGAAAACTGTGCATGTGTCCAGAACAATTGCTTAAATTGTGACCTTGTGTGAGCTAATTAGCAAATGCATTGTCCCCATGACCGGTTCTATTGTGTTTTCAAGTTGGAGTTTTTATGTTTTGCTCGTTCTCCTTGAATGACCGTTTCTATTGTGTTTTGACGTTCGAGTTTTTATGTTTTGCTCATTCTCCTTGAGCAAAATGTTAACAACACACTGCCCATGTGTAGTATGCTCCAAAACGCTATTCCGACATGGCAGGGGGCAGACGAAAAAATATGGGAGTCCACCCTAGAAGAGGCCAGTGAGGGTGGCCTGACCGGGCCCCCTACGAGAGAAGAAATGTCGCGGGACTTAGGTCCCAACTGGGTCGCCGCGAAGGGATTCGCAGTGGTCCAAGGGGCGAAAGTTCGCGCGATAGACGATTTCTCAGACAGCGTAGTCAATAAGGCCTTCGGCACATCTGAGAAAATCGACATGCTCGGCTTGGAACATGTCGTAGGGTGGGCGCACCAGAGACGGGGGGGTCAGTAGATGCAGAGAGGAAATTTGAAATAACGGACACCGCCGGGAAGCACTGGAAAACGGTGCTGCAGGAAGAGTGGTCATTGGAATCTTGGAGAGATTTGGAAGGACGAGTGGCCGACTTAAAATCGGCGTACAAGCAATTGCCAAGCGCGCGCGGAAGATAGCCTTTACAGCAACGTCTCAGTGCAGAATCCGGAACGTGGCAGCACACGCTTCTTCAAGGCAAGGTCGCTGATGTTCGGCGAATCGGCGGTAGTATATTGCTTCCTTAGGTTTTCACGAGCCATCGCAGCCTTATCGTCGTTCTTCTTTGGACTCACCGTCACAGAGTTTTTCGACGACTTCACCCAAGTCGGGCCCAAGAGCACTGAACAGACGGCCCAAGACTCAATAGAGTTCCTGATAGAAGAGCTCGGGTGGAAATTGTCGAAGGGTGAAGAGAAAAGGAAAGACTTTGACACAAATTCAAAAGCCTTGGTGTGTCCTAGATAATTTTAATGAAACTGAAATTGGAAATGTAATATTGGAGACTAAACCGGGACGTGTGGAATCGATAAGCGAGAGCATGCAGAAGATCTTGGAGACCGGAAGAATGGGATTCAAGGATGCACTTTCGGTTCGTGGTAAACTAGCCTTTGCCGAAGGCCAACTATTCGGTCGTGTAGCAGCTCCGGTAACAAGACTCTTATCCAGGTGGATGATGAGAAAAAATTCAGCCGGGTACTAAATAGTTTACCCATACCGCATATTTTTGTTCACCACCGGAATCAAAACTGTGCGCACAGTTTTGACTCCGGAGTCAAAATTGTGCACACTGTTTGGGCTCCGGAGTCAACACTGTGCGCAAAGTTTGCGCATCCGGGGGCCATCGCCCATGTCATTTTATGAGATTGTCCAAAATCACCACGAGTCAGATAAGCTAACGCCCGCTTTTTTATATGAACCAGACTACCTCTGCCGCGAAATCGCCTTGTTCTGTCCCGAGGGCGCGGAAGTACGATAAATAGCAACAAAAGTGGTCCCGAGGGTGCGGAAATACTATAAATAGCAACAAAAGTGATCACGAGGGTGCCGAAATACGATAATTTTTTTTTTTTTTCACTGACTCAGCTGTCCTTCATACTCCCACGAAAGTACTAATCAATGTAGTCCTGGATGGCCACAAAATACGATAAATATTGTAAAAGTGGTCCCGAGGGTGCGGAAGTACGATAAATAGCAACAAAATCTGTACGGGTAATCAAAAGTCGTACCCGCTCTACAGCCAAATCGACTTTTTCAACTTTTTCCAAAAAACACAGCGCGCAAGTACGATAAATAGCGACAAAAGCGGAGGGCGTGACATGTGTTACAGATCACCTCCAACGCAACATCGTCTTTTTCAATCGACGTTCGACGAAAAACACTATAAAATTCTATGAGAGTGAGAGGCGTGCCATGCGTTACAGATCACCTCTGCAGCGACATCGCATTTTCCAGCCCCGAGGGCGAGCAAACATCGTAAATTGCGATGTTTTTGTTCCGGGGTGTCAAAAGTCGTACCCGCTCTGCAGCCAAATCGACTTTTTCAGTTTTCCAAAAATAATTCGAACGAGAAAACTCGAAGAAAAGGTGAGGCGTGACATGTGTTACAAATCGCCTCTGCAGTAAAATCGATTTGTTTAATCAATCTCGACAAAATTCTCGAAAATAACCATACGAAACGGGGGCGTAATATTTCATAGTGTTCACTCTCTGCAGCGGAGTGGCATGTTTGACCTTGTTTTGAAAAACAAGAACTCGAAATTTGCGGCAAAAACTGAGGGGCAAATAAACATGAAAAAATCGATGTTTTTGAAGGGGTGCGCTGACGCGTCAGACCCCCCCCTATTTTTCATGGTTTTGTATCCATTAGAAGCTGCGCAAATACTCACATATGGAAACACCCCCCCCCGGTGGAAACGGGTGGCTGGGGGGTAAGTGGGTGGGTAGTGGTGGTCTGGGTGGCTGGTTGGCTGGTTGGTTGGTTGGCTGGTTGGTTGGTTGGCTGATGGTTGGTTGTCTGGTGAACGGTTATGGTTGGTTAAACTGATTTCGATAAACCTTTGCGTCAGAATGTTGGCTCGGAGCATTGTAATAAATGTGCTGAGTTGAGAGTTATGAGAGAAATGGTATCGGCAAAGTTGTATCTAGCGGTATGACATATGTTCGACAAGAAGCGGTGCGTGAGACGCTGCGTGAAGCCTGGGAGGTGGTGCATTAAGACTGAGGTCTCGCGCCAGGGATGTTGCACGAGACGCAGTGCACACGTAGTGCTGTCTCGGGCGAGCCATATTAGAAATGCTTCGCTTGGCTTTTTGCTTTACATGGTTTGGACCAGAAGAATTGCATGCCAGGTGTTTGAAAGGCATTGGATTCCAGGTGTTGCGGCAGAAGTGTTGAATGACATTGAGGCAATTGTCATGGAAATATCGTCTTGGAGGTTTGAACTTGAGGTCTAGCGCTGGGTGCATTGTTGTAGAATTGTCGTATTGTTCGTATTGAGAACCGAATGCTTGATGGCCTACTGAGAAACCTGACAAACCATACTCGAGAACACCGACGGTTTCCAACAGCACGAACTTGCGCTATCACCAAAAGCGAGCCAACTTGCATCAATACTGGACCAAACACAAATAAGGCTCCAAGTAGAGAAATAAGCAAGGTGCAAACACAACCACACAGCAGCAAAGCAACACATGGTTTGAAAGGACACTGTATGCGACTGCTCGCAATCATTCTTGATAGCTGAAGGTATCACAGAATAACCACGGGATATGAAAAGCAAACCAGCTGTCCAGACACCAAAACCGTCATGCACCGGGCCCAAATAACCCGTAAAGGTACGACTTCGCTCTGACAGTTTCAGGATGATGGGGATTGTCAAATCTGCCGTCTGCACTCTCCTGCGTCTTGCAGTCAACATGCTCCGCATCGTAGCAACATCCCAATGACAAACATGTTCCTGATGTTATACCTTCCTGCCCACACTCAAGACGAGAGGCCTCTGGTAATGGGCAGAGACCCATGGAGAGATCAGTCACTCGAATGCGCGCACCGTCGCGATCTGCGATCATGATTGTACCTGCAGCCTCATCCAGGGTCAGGCCCTGCGGCGCATGCAACTTTAATTCGTACGGCGCCTGCAGGATGCCAAAGCCAGAAACTGTAACAACCGTCCCTCCAATAACAGGTGCTGCTGAAAGGTCAATGCGGCGAGCACGACCTTGCAAACTATCAGTGACATAAAGGTATCTTCTTGCAGTGTCAAGTGCAAGGCCTGTAGGCCGAAACAATCTGGAAGTCTTTGCTGCCTCACCATCACGTGAAGAACCACCAGAGCTGCCTCCGGCAAGCGTTGAGATCATACCTGAGGCAATGTCTAGGCTCCGCACTCTTCCATTGTCAGCGTCTGCTATGTACAACTTCTGCCCTACAGCGTCCAATGCAAGTCCAAGGGGTGTGTGCAAGGGTGAGGTGAGAGCATTGACAGCTGATGCAAGATCGTTAGCAGGGCCTGCGGTGCCTGTACCTGCCACCGTTTCAATGGTTGTTCGAGGTGGTACCACGTATAATTGATCAATATGAGGTCCTCCTTGGCCGGTCACCTCTAATTTAACCAAGTTCTGGCCCGCACTCAAACTCGCATTTGCCACAGCCCAACCAAACACAGTTCTGCGGCCATCTTGCAGTGAGCCCGTGGGTCTGAATGGGAAAGCATGTGAGAGTACAACACCATTGACAGACAATCGCATCAAACGTGCACCTCGCTCATGAGCATCATGCCGATCTGCATAGCGAAAGCGCAGCTCATAGACGCCACTGCCAGCACTTGCAAGGACATGGAAATTAATATAATCTCTTGTGGACCGCACATACATTGCATAGCCTTGTCCCGTGCTGCCACCGCAGAACTTAGTCCCCAAGAGCAAGGCTGAAACATCCTGTGTGACTCAACCAGGAAGTGCTTAAGAATAAATGTGATCCCCAGATTTCTATCTAATGGGCTTCATATAAAATTAGAATGGAGCCGGACCCCTTGAGAGAAATCAGCTATGGATAGCGGTTGGGGGTGTTTGATGGAACACTGGACTCAGGGGTGCAGACCATAACCTGGCCATTTTCCGAACAGAACATTCCGTTTGCTGTGGCATTCCTCATAAATGACTCGAGGTGAAGCGACTTGTTGCCTCAAGCGCCCCAGCACTTATACCTACTCATTGACGCCAGCCCAGTGGTACCCACAGCCTTGTGCTAATTCCAGCATGTTGGCCCTCACTGCCTACTTGATATGCATCACCCTAGTGGCTGAGGAGCCATGGTGGGCTGGCCAGCCGGCTAGAGGTGCCCAACATGCGCCTGCAGCACATCCACCCGCAACACATCCAAGACGCAACGTGGCTACCTGCAGGGAGCTTCAGAGGCCACAGAGAGCCTTCACAGGAATGAAACACAAAACAAGCCAGGCAATCAAAACACAGCGATGCGTTTTGGGGCTAAATGCATTGTGCCGTTATAGGAAAATTAAATAGAATCCAACAAAAAATAATGTGGACCACATGTGACTGTGGAGTTGCATCTAACAGCTGTCCTGATGGGCACCTGTGCTTGGGCATGTGTGCTGGGCTTCTGGACCTTGCATATTTGAGGCAGCCTTTTGTAAGTTATCCTGTATGGAATGGTACAGTTTACTGCAGATGTATGTTAGATGCTTCACAGCAAGGGCCAGCTCATTTGAGAGTTCAAGGAAGAATCTTGTGAGTTATCCAGTACAGAATTGTACAGTTTACTACAGATGTAAAAGGCTTCACAGCAGGGGCCAACTGATTTGAGTGGAAACCCAGCATATATTTTATAGGATATCTATGTATTAGATCGTGGGGAAACCAAAAAAAACTGCTAATTCGCACCTCCTTCCTCTTGACAACTGAATCATAAACGAACTCCTCTAGGAAATCTAAGATATCATCTCACCTGATATCTATATAGCATGGCGATGCTGCTTCCGCCGCAAATGTTGCTGCTGAGCTATCAATGGTATCTGATTGAACTTGCGTTGCCTTTCAGAGGATTCTGTCTGGCAAATCGTCTCTGCATGAAGAGATGGTAGATGATGAATTGATGGCCAAGGCACCATGTCGAACCGAACAAATCCAAAGCAAGGTTCAACATATTCTTCAAACGAGGTGGAACTACGCCAAATGGAAAGCCTGTGAAGTGTTGCAGCACAAATACTTCAAGAGGTGTTCCAAACAAATGGACATGGGTCAGAAAACAACAGCAGCAGCAGCGTTTGTATTAAAGTAGCTGTTGGTACAATTTGTTTTCAAACTCATACATGAATAGATCAAGCACCATGATTCAAACCGATTTATTTCTTGAGCATCTTTGACAAGAGGGCCATGCTAATTAAGATTGCCTGTCCTAGTTGTGTTTACAATATCACAATGGCATGCTGCCCCTCATGAGTTGTCCTATTCTGGTTATGGAGACATTTGGACTTACGCCTTTCGACTGCTTTATTGCGATTGTGATGATCCGAATCAGGAAGACAAGTTGCTGGAAGGTGAAGGTCAAAACGGCAGGCTGAAGACAGAAGATGTCAGATGACATGCGTTAGATGGAAGAATGCGTATGCATAAGATATTATAGCGGAAAAGCTCTTTCTAGAAAGCACTGCTTGAGAATACGGACTTCTGTTTGCAATGGTCTTCAAGATTTATGAGTCTGGTTGTTATGCTTGCAATGATAAGGCTTGGGTGGTATGCAGGCATCCCGGTAGGCTTTTGCAATGTACTTTGGGTGTCGGTCTCTCATATTATCTTGAATATATATATATATATATATATATTTATTTATTTACTGCATTACGCTGAAAAACCTCAATGGACATCTCTGAACTATGCCCGCACCCTTTCTATAAGGCTTCCCGTGTCTTCCATATGATAGACCTTGCAATACTGCCGGTGCCGGCGCGGCTCCGATAGAAACATTATCCTCGGCTTCGTAGACATGGCCAACATGAACATCCATAACGCGCACTCGATGATTGTGAGAGTCCTATGCAGAGGCTTTATGGCATATGAGCGAGGTATATATATATATATATATGACCCCAGAGCGAGACTCCAAACAGAAGAATTATGATAATTAGCTTGTTGTGTTGGTTGATTGATTCATTGATTGGGTGATTGAAGACTTGATTGATTGCTTTTGTTGCTTCGATGGATTGATTGATTGATCGATTGATGGACGAACGGAGGGATTGATTAATTGACCGACGGATTGACTGATTGACTGATTGATTAATGATTCGATTGATTTCATTGACTTAATTTTCACGGAATCAGCTGCGAAGCTATCCCATGCTCAGTTACTCCATCCATTCCCTCATATCCGCACTAGCGGACAATTCGATTAAAACCAACTCCAGAGCTTGAAAATCAACCTTAAAAGCATCGTTTAAATTTGCTTCTCCAGCCGCTGGCGACGATCTGTTGAGAGCTGCAGACACAGCAGCCTTGTAATTCTGCGTTTCATCATCGATGAGCTTCGTGTGTGCAGGACCAAGCCGCATATTGTCCTTCTCTTCACAAGTGAGCTGCCGAAACTTCGATTGGTGCAAGCTTATCTTTCCCCAATGGCAGGAACAAGCACACCCCACCAAGAGTTAAGACGCTGATCGACCACAACACCGACCTGTCCCACAAATTCCTGTTTTGAGAATTCACGTAAGTAAACAAAACATCCAAAGCCGAGCGGCCGATGCACTTCGTCATTGGGGATTGGGTTGCAGTTTCTCAGAGCCACTTGCTGCTTCGAACCGCTAGAAGCGACCACTTCCTCCACCTGCTGCGACACACACACACGGAGACTTGCTATAGATTCGATCTATCGTTGGCTGGCTCAGCTCTCGGGCTTCCGTGGCATTGACATTGAATTTGTCGTTTTCTTCATCAATGCGGTGCACAAAGCTCTTCTGCCAGTGTGCCCTGCTACCCTTGAGCTTTTCGAGTTCTGCAAATTTTAAAGGCGGCATCTTGGACTCGTGAGTGCTTCGCTTCTGATCAATGCTTGGTATGAAAACACCATGTCGCCCATTAGGTAGCTAGTCCATCACAAACCCTATTCTCCCATTGAGCTCTGTCTGCGAGAATCCCCAAAGCTGGATATAGTACCCATGGGAGATAAGAGGCTTCTCATAGTTCTTCGTTTCTGTAGTGGCAGTGTGGCACTGATAGGGAATGCACACACATCTCATTGGATGGGACAGGAGCAGCAGAAGGCAGCTCTGCACTAGAGCTCACAGCTGCAACAATCTCCGCATATGGACTGGGTACCACCTCGCCGATAGCATCACCAACAATTTCCCCCAGAATATCGCCAATAATTGCAAAAGCTTGATAGAAGAACAACGACCCAATGCCATAAACTGCAACAATGTGGGGAGCTGAGTCGTTGGCCACATAGCTGCAAGTAGCCATTGTGCTAAGTTCAGACTCTCTGTGTTGGGCTCATTGCTGCAAGCCATCTCTTCGACTAGTACTTGCAAAGCCTCGTTCTCCTCTCTCGCCTTTCCATTGGGGTCGGTAGGGGCTTGTTCTACTTGGGCGCCACTATCTGGCAGTAGTTCAGCGAATTCAATCACTGATGGCCGCCTCGGAACAAAAGTGGGCGATTGTGGGTTGAAAGCAAAGGTAGGCGCCTGAGACACATCTGTAGACTCATATGTGCAATCGGTGCGCGAACAAAAGCCAACCCACTCTTCATGCATTTGTTGTTCAGCTTGCAAGACCCAAAGCGGCCTCTGCAAGAACCAACTGCCAAACATCCAGTGCTCTATGACCTTGCAGCGTTGCTTCAAGCCGTTGACAGCCTCATGCAAGCTGGCAGTAATCTCCTTAAGCTTTCCAGCAGTGACTTGCAACGACTCCAGCAGAGGAAGCACCTGTGTACTGCCTGATTGCCCTTTGATAGGTATGGAAGGGACATTGCTGGATGATTTTCAGAAATGTGGCTGCTTTCCTTTTTACAACTGGAGACAACCTTGGGCAACTCCACCGCTAAAGATTCCAAGGCAAAAGGTACTCTATCATCAGGTTCATCCGCATCAAAAGCATCAGCCCACACCTCCACTTTTTTAATCGAGGACACCGTACAAGGAGGTTGCACCAACTCCAGCTTCGCTTTCTTCCCACACCTGGCGAGTCGCACACTTTACCATTGGTCCATTTCCCCACGAAAGCGCTTGGCACATGACAAAGCTTCAGAGCACCCATGGTACGATCTCTTGTGAGGCATTGTCGAATACCACTCCTTGGCAGTAATGTGCAGGACAAGCGCAAATGCAAGAGCAATGATAGCACATGAAGCCCACCCGAGGCGGGAGCGACGATGTACCTGCGAGATGCTAGATACCACCGCAATCCATTTTGAACACAAGCTGCCGAGAGAGCTTGCGCCAAAATAGATACGGATTGAGTTGATTGATTGATTGATTTGATTGATTGATTGATTAATTGATTGATTGATTGATTGATTGATTGATTGTTGATTGATTGATTGATTGCTTCGTCGACTGATGGCAGCCCAGCAGACACCAAGAGGGTACACAGAGGGCACCCAAGACAAGAAGCACCCACCGTAGGTTTTCCCCCCAAGCCTAGGAGCAGACCTATGCATATGTGTATACATATTGGAAAAGAGCTAAGCCAATAAAATAAGGAACACACAAGGACAGGCCTAAAGGAAAGCGAGGATCTCCAAGGATGGCCCAAGACCGCACGAGAGATACACAAGGCATCCAAAATCACCCAAAACACCCAAGAATCAGCAAGGGAGCCGTGGACGCCAAAAGGGGGACCAAAAGATCCAGAGTCACACCAAAAGGGCATTCAAAAGATAGACAAAGCCAGCCAAAAGGCACCCAAAGGCCGTCCCGAGCAACCCTCGGGGCCACCTTTGGGCCCGAAGGGAACCGGGATGCAAACACACTCAAAACAATGGTCTTTTCGAGGTCACTTTTGGAACGCTTTCGGGGTCAGGTGCACATGCAATCCGCACACGCGCGCAGTCCAGACACCTAAAATCACAATTTATTCCAGCTGCATTTTTGAATCACTTTTTGACGAAACGCTGACATTGTAGATGGAAACGTGCCGGGGCCACCCGGGGCACACCACGGAAGAGGGGAGACCACCGTAGGTTTTCCCCCCTAGCCTTGGAGCAGACCTATGCATATGTTTACCGATAAAGCCACCTAAAGTTGGATAGGAGGATTGGGGGGGGGGGGATCTCGCTTCGATTTCACCTCGATTTCGCTTCGGATTCACTTCGATGTACTTCGCTTTCACTTCGGCTTCACTTCGGTATCACTTCGAATTCACTTCGACTTCACTTTGATTTCAATTCGGTTTCCCTTCGATTTCACTTCGATTTCACTTCGATTTCACTTCGACTTCACTTCGGTTTCACTGTGGCTTCACTTCGATGTCATTTCGGTTTCACTTAGATTTCATTTCGAAGTCACTTCGAGTTAACTTCGGTTTCACTTCGAGTTCACTTCGGTTCCACTTAGATTTCGCTTCGGTTTCACTTCGACTTCACTTCGATATCACTTCGGTTTCACTTCGATGTCGCTTCGGTTTCACTTCGGTTTCACTTAGATTTCGCTTCGAGTTCACTTCGGTTTCACTTCGATTTCACTTCGATTTCACTTCGGTGTCACTTCGATTTCATTTCGATTCCATTTCGATTCCACTTCGGTTTCACTTAGATTTCGCTTGGGTTTCTCTTTGATTTACTTCGATTTCACTTCGATTTCACTGTGACTTCACTTCGATGTCCCTTCGATTTCACTTCGGTTTCACTGCGTTTTCACTTCGATTTCACTTCGATGTCACTTCGGTGTCACTTCGATTTCACTTCGGTTTCACCTAAATTTCACTTAGATTTCACTTCGACTTCACTTCGGTTTCACTTCGATTTCACTTCGATTTCACTTCGTGTTCACTTCGATTTCATTTCGATTCCACTTCGGTTTCACTTAGATTTCGCTTGGGTTTCACTTCGCTTTCACTTCTATTTCACTTCGAATTCACTTTGGTTTCACTTTGGTTTCATTTCGATTTCACTTCGAATTCACTTCGATATCACTTCGATTTCACTTCGGTTTCCCTTTTGATTTCACTTCGAATTATCACTTCGGTGTCACTTCGATTTCGCTTCGGTTGCATTTCG
>Ga0099797_101612_pt1 | contig 11485 bp, 10 predicted proteins | sample Uncmet_Sort48C_1_FD_89871 | JGI IMG/M metagenome (GOLD analysis project Ga0099797, IMG submission 89871) | Marine eukaryotic communities from CALCOFI LINE 67, Pacific Ocean - C012_Sort48C_1 | ecosystem: Environmental > Aquatic > Marine > Oceanic | place: Pacific Ocean: Monterey Bay | collected... | reverse complement strand
TCTGTACATCAAAGGTACATGGCTCGTCAGCACGAATGAAATGTTCGTCAAGAAACTCGAGCCAACATTTGGTGTTTGTGTTTAGTTTCATTTTGTGTAGTAATCATGCCGTTGTCGTGTTTACCTTCCGATCATTTTCATGAGTGTTGCCCAGATTTGCTGGGATGCACCCGAGGACAGCAATGCTTGACCATAGGCCGAACCACTGATCGAAGCCTGTTTTTCCGAGTCCCAACACAAAACTAAGCAAGTCTATCTATGTACGTAGCCATGTGACAAAGGAAAAGTTAGGGTGCACTTTCGCAAAATTCCCTCCGACGTGAAACTCTTCTCCAAGTTTGAAGATTGCAATATATATATTGTTAATATGCAGGACTGGTGGGTGATTCCACTCGTATGGCACCTCACCAAGATTTATACACCATGGCGAGGTGGGTTCAAGGTTTTCATTGATGGTTACACCGCAAGCCCCCTAACACCCCATGGCGACCAAAGCTTTATTGGTCAATCAGTTTGCAAAATTTCATACATGACATTTTGGCAGCAATTGGCAATGTGTTGATGCGTGTACATGTTTTGTTTAAACTGAGAATGCATTGGCAGTGCAGAGCCATGTGCAGCGCATGGCAACTCTAGTTGCATAATTGTGAGGTGCTTTCACACTACAGTAAATGTAGGAGGGTGTTGGGGCCAAGGTGTGGCAGCTCACACCTTCACCCGTGCACACCTCCATTACATTGCACTCTGTTCACCCAGCCTTGGGCCTCGCATTTCATAGGTCTTCGCACACGCCACACGCATTAAGCCGAGGGTGTTGATGCTGCTCGGGCCACTGCTGGACGCTGGAAACCTCAAGGTTGCATGGGTCGGTTTAAAGTTTGGCTTACAGAGTATTGGCAGGGCTTCATACAGTTGTTAGCACAATTACGACATTCTAAGTGGCGTCAAAGGGTTTTTTTTCTGGGGAATTCACAAACTCTTGAAACCTATACGGGAATCATCTTGATAACAGGTTGGCAAATATTTGTCATATATGTTGAGACGTGTTGACATACCTTTTCTGTGTTTGTGTGAAGCCCTTCAAGCATCTATCCTCAATACTTCGAGCGACCCGCCTGCCCAGATTTCGACGCCCGGTGCTGTTTACGATTATGCCTTCGCCTTTGCAGTTTGATGCCATTCAGGTTGCCTATTCGATTTGCAGGTTCTCGTTGTGCAGAGTGCAATGTTAATTGTGTTCACATATGTTCAATTAAGTTGCCACCAGATTGGGATATCATACTTAGTTGTTTTTGAGCAGTTCATAAGATTTCTTGCTAATTTCTTGCTTGGTCAAGGCTTCCATCCCGGGCCCTGTTTAGGTGAGTCTGGTCTCGACCATCCGGGTTGCTCTAGTCGTAGGATAGTGAACGGTGAGTCATAGGTCGTGGGTATATCCGGACGATCCTTCCAGTCAAATCTTGAGATTGCAATTCGTCAGATGCACAACATTCCTGTTAGGGTGTGTGACATGTGTTGTTTGTATTGAGAGTTTGCATTTGTGCAGCATTCTGTAATGGCTGGACTTTGAAACACAGGTGCTTTTCATCGTTTGTTCATTCCTTCGTGGTTCAATGCCAGCCGCTGGTTTTGTTGTGGCTTGGCAAAGGTAGGCCACTTAAACCCTGTTTCGCTGGACTCTCGAGTGTAGATTTTCTTATTATTTCACTTGGAGGTGCTACTTCGAACTTGTATAGAATTTGCTGTTTCTGCATCAAACTTTCATGAAGAGTTGTGGTTCGCCTTAAAAGTGGAGGCATATCATGGATGCTCGCAAAGGCATAGATATCCTACCAAATGGGGGCCCGAACTGGATTATGCCTTTATAAAATATAACATGCTCTACAGGGCGGTGCGCGATTTGTTCATGCTCGAGGCTTGGATTTGCTTTCACGTTTGCATGTGACACTTGTCCTTGTAAAGTTGTTTGTCGATGCGCGGGCACAGGTGCAAGCCTTTCTTCTGTATGTCTGCCTACCCGGAGCTTTCGTGCGCACATAGTCGCACATAGTCACAGAGCCAAGGGAGTTGGGGACACTTTTAGTGGGTGGCCTCAGCCATGTGTTTCAATTTGTGTGAGTTGCTGTGACAAGCACAGTGCATGTTTCCAAAGGTACAGCTGCGAGGAGTCAGCTTGAAGTGTGGGGTTGCCAGCTTGCTTTATTGCTGGAGGTACTGTGCGAGCCTCTACATGCACAAAGTCGATTATATTTTCCTTATAGCAGCCTACTGGTAAGTGAGACTAGGGTGCCGTGCAGCTTGGCTGCGCTGAATCCTACCCCTTTCCTCCAGGTGAGCTCAGGAGATGTGGTTCTCCGTGGCGAGTCAGAGCCCCGGCCCTATGATGAGGCGCGCTCAGTCGACGGATTCTCTCACACAGAATGGCAGTCTCGTTTCACGGAATATGAAAACGGAAGAATGCTGTCTTGGAAACAATTGGAAATCATTGCAAGGAGATGACATCCAAGTGAAATCCAATCAAATAATTGGAACGGATTGACAATTTCTTGGCGAGCTATAGTGTCATTAGTTTTGCAGTCGCAGTCATTCCGTGTTCAATTATGTGTTAATTACATGCCAGCCACTCACTTGGTGTGCAATGCATGTCAAGTAATTTGAAATTAATTTCTGTCATGCCGATTGAGAGTCTCCTTGTAGAGAACTGCCAATATGCTCCATAAAACAAATTGGCTCTCGAACGTCATGGGCTCTAGATCCAAAGGGACTTCAATATGCAAGTTCATCAAATCATTCCGAATGTGTTTCATGATGACTGAATGGGTTGACATGACATGTAACCGGTTAGGAGTTTATTGTCGTGATTCAGTGCTACACTTCAATGTGTTTGATGACAGCCTCCTTGTAGGGAGGCGCCAAATAAAAAAGGCAGTCATAGGGGCCTGTTCAGCGAATGTCTTTTATATGAATTTGTTCATTGTTCTTCGAGCACCTTTGTTCTGAGGGCAGCATATTAGGTGGGCTTTGATTTTTCATAGGAGATTGTAGTTTTCCTGAAATGGTTTTGAAACATCTGGAGAGTTTTCGATGTTTGTAGGTAGTCAACGATCTTTCTGGATATTGTGTTATTTTAATGTGTTTTTTTCACAACCGCTTACAGGTTGGGGACTTGTTTTCTTTGACGCAGTGCGCGCTCCTCTCTTCCTCCTCCTTCCTCCTCCTCCTCGTCCTCCTTTTCCTCCAACACAACAAACAGCAAAAACAACAAACATAACAAACAACAAACATTCTTACCAACAAAAAATCTTAAACACGACAAACGACAAAACAAACAACCAAACAAACACACAAACGAACAAACGAACGAACAAACAAACCAAAACAAACAAACGAACGAACGAACAAACAAACAAACAAACAACACAAACAACACAAACAACACAAACAGCAAACAAACAATCAAACCACAAACAACACAAACAACAAACAAACAAGCAAGCTAACAAAACGCAGACTATGGCACTCCTTATTGGGGGCTGCGGCAACTTATTTCGCCTTGCGTGCTATCTGCCTTCCGTGCCTTCCACAACACAGGAATGACAGCATTTCTAAGCAAAACGCATACTTTGGCACTCCTTATTGGGGGCTGCGCCACCTCATTTCGCCTTGCGCCCTTTCTGCCTCCCGCGCCTTCCACAGCACAGGAATGTCAGCATTTCGTACTCAAACGCATACTTTGCCGTTCCTTATTGGGGGCTGCGGCACCTCATTTCGCCTTGCGCACTATCTGCCTCCCGCGCCTTCCACAGCACAGGAATGTCAGCATTTCCGATGCAAAACGCATACTTTGGCACTTGTTGTTGGGGGCTTCACCACCTCATGTCGCCTTGCGCGCTATTTGCCTCCCACGCCTTCCACAGCACAGGAATGACAGCATTTCTTATGCAAAACGCCTACTTTGGCACTCCTTATTGGGGGCGGCGGCACCTCATTTCGCCTTGCGGGCTATCTGCCTCCCGCGCCTTCCACAGCACAGGAAATCAGCATTTCCTGACAAAACGCATGCTTTGGCAGTCCTCATTGGGGGCTGCGGTACCTCATGTCGCCTTGCGCACTATCTGCCTACCGCGCCTTCCACAGCACAGAAATGTTAGCATTTCCTTGCAAAAAGCATACTTTGGCGTCCTTATTGGGGGCTGCGGCACCTCATTTCGCCTTTCGTGCTATCTGCCTCCCGCGCCTTCCACAGCACAGGAATTTCAGTGTTCGATGCAAAACCTATACTTTGGCATTCCTTATTGGGGGCTGCGGCACCTCATTTCGCTTTGCGCTCTATCTGCCTCCCGCGCCTTCCACAGCACAGGAATGTCAGCAGTTCCAATGCAAAACGCATACTTTGGCATTCCTTATTGGGGGCTGCGGCACCTCATTTCGCCTTGCGTGCTATCTGCCTCCCGCCCCCGCCTTCCACAGCACAGGAATGTCAGCATTTCCAATGCAAAACGTATACTGTGGCACTCCTTATCGGGGTCCGCGCCACCTCATTTCGCCTTGCGCGCTATCTGCCTCCCGCGCCTTCCAAAGCACAGGAATGTCAGCATTTCCTGTACAGAATGTATAGTTTGGCATTCCTTATTGGGGGCTGCGGCACGTCATTTCGCCTTGCGCGCTATCTGCCGCGCACGCCTTCCACAGCACAGGAATGTCAGCATTTCCAATGTAAAACGCATACTTTGAGAATGCGTAACATTATTGCTCAATAAACTGGCTGGTCCTTCGGACGTCAATTACAGGCATCACGGAAATCATATGTGCTAATTGCATGTGAAGCGCGATACCGGCTTTTCATTCCCACGCAAACAAACAATTCACCAAAACAACCAAGCACACACACAAACATACAAGCACATAGACAAACAAACAAAACCACAATGTGTGGATATCATCCACAAGACAAACTCTCAATGGGTTGGGGACGAATGCAGGCTAACTCGCAGTTCCTTGAAACATCTTGGATGTCTTTGGATGTCCCTATGGATCTTGATTGAGCCACCTTTAATTGAATCCCTGTAATGTATTTCCGAGAGAGGTTTGTGCAGATTCCCGTATCGTTCGCCTCTAATCCACGTATGTTTGTTTTGTTCCGTGCGTAGTTATGTTGTGCGAATTCTGCAAAAACACGCCACATTTTGGCACTCATCATTTGAAATAATATGCCAACTATATCAAAACAAAGCACCGAGAAAACGGGCCATACATGTGCATCACATGTGCAAATACCAATAACACAATGTGAACATGTGATTACGTTGTATTTGTTTCAATGCTCCCACTATGTTCTATGCACGTTTGCATTTGCTGCATATGTTGTGCATATTATATGCTCACAATGCATTCATGCAAATGTCATCTATTGGAATAATCGTTGTTGTAGACATTTGCTCACACTGTTTAGGCACTTTTCAGATTCCTAAGTTGTGTAGCAAAACCATGCTGTTAATTACGATGAACCTGGCACTATTCAGAAGGTCCCATCCTGTTCAAAGTGGTGCATCCAGAAGGCCCGAAACAAGGAAAAGGCTCTAGGCCACATGATGCACAAAGAAAGGGTCTAGGCCACAGTGGGGTTGCAAGGCGACAAAATACGACTGTTGTTTAAGACAGGTTTTCACATAATCCCTCCATCATCCCACCTCCCTTCATCATCAGCCTTGTGATGTTATGGGAAGAAATCCAGCGTTCTTTTCCATGCCACCAATCCTCCCCTGGAGCTAGCTAACCTCAATGACAATGCCGTTTTGTTGTGCACAAATGGACTTCTGTCCACAATCCTATGGCCATCCCACCGGCCTACCTCGCTGGATTCCTGCCAATTGGAGTGGGGTCGTGAAAATGCAGCGCCCACCAATCCCACACATCTTGGGTGGCAATAATTTTACATTCCTAGATTTGTCACGGATTGGGGTTGCAATCGCAACCCGTCAGGCAGACGCCTGAGCAAATAAAACAAGCACAGTCTACATGAAATAGCCACACAGTTTTGAACCACACAAGTAAGCCACATCAGCAAATGAAAAAATCGGAGCCATACAATTCAAAATTATGCCACAATCGAAGGCTGAACTGCCCCAGTTGGCTGTAGGTTTGGGGGCGTTGTTCGGAGTCCCAGTCGTTTGGTGCAGCTGATGCAGGGATGATACAATGGTCCCATTTGCATCCTGCATGTCGTGTAGGTCTAGTAGTGCTGGGTCCACAAGGAAACATTTCGGCGTTGGGATGGCTGCTGCTGTCAACTCCCAAGGATTTGGCAATGGCTTATGAGCGAGTGCGCACTCTGCCCACTCACCAAAGACGAGCATGCATATGTGGTGCCTGCTGTACATAATTTGAGTGTTTGGACTCTCGGGATTATGTGCTTTGCAATTGTTAGAGGGAGGCAGGTTGTGGTGCTGCCAACAGTAGTTCACGGGTGTCAGCTTTAGCAAAATTGACCCGCTCTCAATAAACACTTTACTTGCTCCATGCAGGTTCGCCGGAGCTGGTGGGTATCAGGGCCGACCGTATCCTCTGCCAGGATGTCCGTCCGTCATTCAAGTGCCTGGGATGTAGGTGGCCTCCGGTAAGGTATCGAGTCTTTTGATTGGCAGGGCCGGATGGTTGTTGCTGTCAACTCCGTACGAAGTAACACGCAAGGATTTGGCAATGACTTGTAAGCCAGAATGCACTCTTGCTGCTCACAAAAAATGAGGACGACGCTGCCGTGCGCCGCACATCCTTGCATTTACTCAAACTATCCGGCTTGCATTTGGAAATATTTTCTTTGTTGTTGCAAATCGGATGGGTCTGTATAGACTTGTATGAAGCGTTGCGTGGCACAGCCGAGCCAGCCATCCATTCCTACTCCTGTCTGTTAGTAATTTTTGGTGTGTCGTGCTCTTTCAAACTTGATATGTCGGATCAAACTCAGCGCATCAGAGGTAGTTGGCTGTAGACTTGGATAAAACACTTATGACACTTGCTGGTATGCAGCCACAATTCTTTGGTGGCGGTCCCGCGGTCCGGGTCCGGAACACCTTCCTTGACTGTGATGATCACATCCATCAGTCAGAGGTCCGTGCAACGTCATTACCAGCTCGGGAGGTGCGGGAAATGCAGTGCAAGCAAGCATCAGTGTCCGCGCCGGAGGTGGTGGGAGCAGGACTGAGACAGGTGACAGCGCCGCAGCAGGCCATAGCAGAGAATCTGCGCACAGGCTCGGTCTTAGAAACACAGCATCAAATAGTAACACGGCTTGCACCACTGGCACAGCAGCAGCATCAGCAGAACCAGGAGCAGTCCTCCACATCGTTTGCCTCTCCGCCCTCGATACCCTCAACATCACAGAGCAACCGAGTGGACAAAAATCTACAGCCACAGACACTGACTTGCCATTTCTATTGCAAGGGCGGCTGGCAGAGTGCTCACTATCATGTCCTTTGGGTTGTGGATGCACGCAAGCTTTACGGTAATGACAAGCAAGTTGTTTCGCCACCATTTGATATATGCCTCGGGGCTCAGTTCCCTCAGGTCACATTCAAGCTGCTGATCTACCCGAAGTCCTCGCATGATGTTCGGGGCGGCTCCGCTTTCAAGAAGTCCGGTGGGAGAGGCTTCGTGCAGCTGAAGTGTGAGGAAGACGTATCTCACACTGCTGCTCATGTGGCCTTCTCAGTCACTATTGGCAATGGCCATCAGGCTGAGCCGCCCCGTGGGCCAGTTTCGCATAACTTTGGAAAGCGTGCCGTCGGTGGCTTGCTCAAAAGTCAAGAGCTCTGGGACTTTGGTGAATTTGTCGACAATGAGTCCATGACATTCAATGTGCTGCTTGAGATGTGGCCGCAATCGACGGAGGCAGGCAGGCAGGCAGTCCAGCAGTCAGGCAGTCAGGCAGCCAGGCAGTCAGGCAGTCAGGCAGTCAGGCAGTCAGGCAGTCAGGCCGTCAGACAGTCAGGCAGTCAGGCAGTTACACTGTTGCATTGGCTTGGCCCGGGTCCTAGCCCTGGTATGTCTTGGCATTATTCGGAGAAAAGCTCTCCACAATGGGTTGGTTACATCCTGATGCACAAAGTAATCTTGAGATTCGATATCTAGAACAATACACGCATCTCAGCCTCGCCCGGGGTCAGTGTGTTGTCAAACTAACAGATATTTTGTGGTCTTACTAAAGGGACTGTTATGCCCTCCCCTCCCCGCCCCAATCAAATCAACCTGTGGCACTGATATCGAGCACACCCAATCGATTTCTCCCACAAGGCTTGGATTTGGCCGGTAATGAAATTAATTCTGCCTTGCATGTGAATTTCGGAGTGTTGTGCAGCATGCTTGCCGCACAATTTTCTTAAAAGACAGCCCACGGTGCAGGATGAAGTGCACCAATGTACGTGCACACCTTCTTTGCAAGGTCACCCCAAAGCCTCGCACGAATGGTTGGAAGGCATCACGAACCAATCACTTTTCCCGAAAACTAAAGTTGATTGGGTTTCTTCTGGTACGGCTGGGTGAGCTTACATGATTTCTAGGTCGCAATCGGTCCAGCAGAATGGCTCAGCAGTTTTTGATGGCATGAAGTCCCTGCATGAGCCTAGTGGTTCCGGCATGTAGGGTGCCCCTGCTCATGTCGTCGCTCTGTCAAGCGAGACTCCTTCGAAACCGTACACGTTTATTCCAAGTACAATTGTTCGTCTTTGATGTATGTTCATGTGTTTCCGCTCGCCGTCCGCCGCCGCCGGCTCGCCCACGGTCCGCGCGCCGGTCCGGCCTCCGCCTGGGCCCACATTGGGGCCCCATGTTGCTCATGGGGCCGATGTAATATACTTAAAGGGAGGCCATAGGGACTGTTGTGGCCTCATAGGGCCGAAGGGAACAACAAAAATGGCTTCAACTACTAATTGGAGCCCCCCTGTAGTTAGTATGGGTGTTTGGTAGCTTTGGGGGCAGGTTACGCAAGCACCGCCACCTGGTGTTGAACCATGTGCTGCAGCGGACAGCCTATGCTTCGAAGTTGCACAGAAGCTACATAGCTAAAGCACGACCATCGTGCGGAAGCTTTGCGGATGAGTCTCGGCCCCTGCCTCGAAATGGCACAGTAACTTGATGGCTCGCATTTTTTTATTATGTTCGTTTCCTAAATCGGTGAGCCCAAACATGGATGGGCCCAAACATTGTGAAACGATCGGTGGGTCAAGACAAAAGCGACACCTTCAGCAGCTCAAAAGTCGAGCTGTTCTGGCAGCGGAGTGAGCACCATGTGAATTTAGTATTTAAGTTCTGGCGTTTCAATGGCATCGAAGTGGATGTATGCGGATGAGAAGGAAAGAGTTGCCAAATAGTGAAACCAATGCTTAACGGATTTGCTTGAAGCCGTCGTTTTGCAGCTTTGTGAATACGGCGGGAAAACTAAAGGAAAATTGTGGCGACCACCGCCACCGGCAGACATTTTCATGCATTTGTCAGACCGTTCCTTCTGCATGTTGCTCAAAAGCTGTTTATGATTTTTTTCGGGCGTGTTTTGTTTGGCCAGCGGGGTATCACTTCGTGCATTTTAGTGGAAGTTAGTGCATTGGGTAGCTGCCCTTGTGAGGTTATTCCAACGAGCATGCTCCACAATTGGAGGGTACCAGAAAGATCACCCAAACGTGGCTGACCGAGGCCATGTGACGAGTTCAGTAGTAAACAAGGCATGTAAGCGAGCCAGGCGAATGTATTTTCATTTCGTCCTGAGCAGGCTTGGGATAATGCACCTCATTTGCCTAGGGCTTGCATGCCGCAGATCCTTGCCGGGCTTTTTGGCTCAAGGGGGGCCGTGGCCCCGAAAGGCAAGGATTCCGTTTGTATGTCTCGTCCAAGACTGATGAGTATTGGGCAGACCCTGCAAGGCTGACCTCACATCTTCCTTTTCCCATCCCTTGGGTATGATACCTTGGTATGTCATGGAGGTTGCACAGTTGGGCGAACTAAAAGTAGAGACGCCTCCCAGATGCACCAGGGGTCAAGGGTCGAGCCACGTTGCCGGGTCTTCGGAGTTACCACAGCAGTAATGGCAAGCATCCCCCTCCCAATGTGTTCGGGTATGAGAGATAGCTGCACTTGGGAAGTTCTCCCCATGAGCACATTTGACATTGGGAGGGTTCCACGGTGATCACCCAAACATGACTCACCTTGGCTGTGTGATATGTATTAATATGCGGTGTTGTTCTTGTCTGGTGAAGGCTTGTGCATCGGCTCAGCAATTAAGGCAAACGACAACTGAATTCATTTTTTAAATGCTAGTTATACAGTTTCAAGCCGTCAGGCTTGAGTATGTGTTTTTCACAGCGCTTGCGTTCCGGGTCTCTTGCTTCTCCTGCGTGTGTGAATGTTCTTTCCATCAGACTCTCATAGGTCCGTGATGTGCAAACAATCGTGTGGAATATGTATGTTCCAGAGACCCCAACAGCGAAGTTCGTTGGAAATGTGAACCTGTGTGAAAAGTATGCACGAAGAAAGTATACAGCATATTATCAGCCTGGAAACGTGAACAACACACGAGCGTGATACGAAACACATGTGGGCAAATTATTTCCAGTGTGTGTGTGTGTGTGTGTGTTTCTATGTGTTGGGCATTCTTAGCTTGGCAAATCGTTTGTTGGTTGTTTGTGTTGTAACAGTTTTATCGCACACATCCGATTGAGTTTGTTGAGATTGCAGTTGCTTAAGAGCATTGGTCTCAGTGATTTCTGCGACACAACCCAAACCCCACCCATCCCGCCTTCACATGCGTTCGTTGATCTCGTATGTGTGGTGGATGTGGGTGTCATGTGATCATGTCGTGGTCCACTCTTAGCCGACCCAGACTTTGGCTGCTTGTCAAAGTTTATAATTTTCTGATTGTGTATAAAGGTTTTTTGGCTTGCCCATGCGGTAGACGGCATAAATTAAGCAACACTTTGGTGTTCTCAAGCTTCACTATTGGTTTGATGAAGAAAACGTTTTTGCCACGAAACAGGTCCAGCAAAATGATCTCGGGCTGATATTCGGTGTACCCGGCTCCGAATGGCGTTGCACGTCTTTTTCGTTTTGTTGTAAATTCTAGGTTTGCAAAGATTTGGTGATAGTACGAATCTACCGGTTTTTATTGGTCCAAAACGAGTTGTCCCAGGACAAGTTTGGATAATCGACAATCTTTCAATCCAATAGCTTTTATTGGAAATGGCTCCTGATGTACCCCCATGTCAAAACCGGTACCAAATCAAATGCCGGATTTTATTTGCATTTATTTTCAGATTTTTATATGATTTTTATATATTTACCTGCAAGGTGTTGCTTAATTTATACCGTCAACAGTGTGGCTTCGGTCTCTTGCCCTCCCACTGACCAGGGCCCGTCTTTGAAGATTGTTTTAAAGGGGCCTGACCATTACATAACAAGTTATGCTATTACTACCCACGTGTGCAAACGGAACGTCCCTTTT
>Ga0099797_101611_pt1 | contig 11489 bp, 8 predicted proteins | sample Uncmet_Sort48C_1_FD_89871 | JGI IMG/M metagenome (GOLD analysis project Ga0099797, IMG submission 89871) | Marine eukaryotic communities from CALCOFI LINE 67, Pacific Ocean - C012_Sort48C_1 | ecosystem: Environmental > Aquatic > Marine > Oceanic | place: Pacific Ocean: Monterey Bay | collected... | reverse complement strand
GACAGCAGTCCGCGGAATTGTAGGTACGAACTCGATTGCGAAGAGGAGGCCAAATGGGTACGAGTTTAACCATTCCGGACGTGTATCGACTGATTGAAAAACCAGACGCAAAGATTACCATTTTCTTCGATGGTGTAAAATTTAAGTCCAAAGCTTCCATCTCAACAACATTGTGTTGTTTGCAAAAAAACCTGTAAATTAAACAGCTTAACTTAATCGATACAATAAAGAGGCACTTCAGACACGCGGAAGCCATGACTTTCTCATATCTGTGCTGAAAACTATCGTCAAAGACTGCGATATATTTTAGTCTTAGCGTTCAGCTCCGAAGTTTCGCAATCGCATTCGGTAATTGACGTCGAAGACTTCGAACAAAAACAGACGGCAAAACTCGCTGCGAAGCTTGCGCTCTGTTGCTTCAACAGAGTTCACGGGCCTCTGCAAAGCGTCAGAAATTTAAGGGAATGATGTTCCGCATGATGATGCTCCGGCATCCGGTTATAGGCGTGCCCTAGGCTCAATTCAAATTGGTAAAGTGAAGCACTTGCGAGCGACAGACGACTAGTTCGACTCTGGACATGGCGCTTTTGCTTCCTCTGCATAGCTTCGCCCTGATAAATTTCAATATTAAGAGTTGACAAGTAATTCCAAATCGAAGTCTTGAGCTGGGAAAAAGAACATCTTAGATTCCATCGAGTGGCTCTGGGAAGTCACCAAATTACAATAAGCCACGGCGTCACTGTCTCTGTAACGTGTGGACTTAGCCTCTTTAACGACGCGTGCCTCTTTAACGTAAGTCAGTTGATACGGAGCTCAGTCCCGACGGGATCCGCAACAATATGAAGGAAATCCAAAGTGACATCGATAAGCAGACTTCTACAAAATTCTATCACAGAAGCTTTCTACAGAAATTCTCTCGCACAGCAATGGCAGCCTAACATTGTCGCCCAAAAATTAATTATGGGATTCTGTGCTGCGCTTAATGGAAGAAAGTCACAACATCACGAACTATATTTGTAGTCAACAAAATTTAATAATATTGGCGCTGGGCCAACGCCTTAAATTGGCGCTGGGCCAACGCCCCAGTAGTACAAAAACACCTTTCGAGGCAGTCAAGAAAATGATTCGGAACGCCACTGCTGATTTGAAATAGTCAAAAAAATGATTCGGAACAGGCAAAAAGTTACTCTGTACCGGGTGGCTTTCTGTTTTCCTTTTCAAACAAAAAAATGACTGGTTTAAAAGCCAGGAGCTCAATAGATTCATCGAAGACAAGAAAAGCGAACCAAAACTGACGTCAATCATCGAAGACAAGAAGGCCGAACCAAAACTGACGTCAATCATCGAAGACAAGAAGGCCGAACCTAAACTGATATCTGGAAGTGGTCACTATGTGCAGTAGGGCCGCACTGAGTGACAGTCAGGCACTTAAGTTGTAAACTTGGAAAGACTCCACGAGTCGTCTTCTCTCTTTGAAAAGTTTTTTTTAGTCAGAGTTTAATTAGACGCTAAATTTTCAGGCACGCCGCATTTAGTACCCTGATTCTGTAAATTTATGTCGCCCTGGCATGGCCCATGGGGATTGCGGAGCTGGTAGACCGACGTCCTCTCGTGGATTTAGGATTTCGCATGTCGCCGGAAAATTTGAAGCTGACATTCCAAAGCCAAAACTTAGCCAGATTTATGCTGATAGTGGACGTTAATTAAGTTGTCGCCTGTGGCGTATCCAGTCTCATCACTGACGATCATTAAATTAAAAAATCATCGTCAGATATCGGCTGGCATATTGGTAATATGATATTACCAAGGAGGAGAATCATTCATGTTGAAGCCAGCGCAAACCAGAATGAAGGGAGCAATTCAGAAAATGTTGAAGCCAGCGGAAACCAGAATGAAGGGAGCAATTGGATTCAGTCTTCTCCTTTCAAAGACGCGGCGTCGGCTAATAAGAACCTGTCTGCGGTAATAAGATCGTAACCGATCTCGTCGGTTTGCAAGGGATGCGTTTGGAAAAAAAAAGACGCATAAGAAATACGTTTGGAAAAAAAAACTGCATTGGCTTCAAGGGATGGAATGAGACCCGTGGGTCCGCAGAAAATCAAGGGTCACGAAATGATCAGAAAGAAACGACCTCTTGCAATTCAATTTCAGGAAAGTGCTCGTCATATGTAATAAATTAAATGGCGAGCTGAGCTCCAATTTAGGTTACTAGCTCGGTCCTCGCCAGATTAGCTCGGTCCTCGGCAGACGCTCTCGAGAAGTTTATGGACAATAGAAAGCCTCATCTCTTGGCGACTGACGCCTGCGTTGTCCTAAATTAAAACTTATGCTAGGCCCATAATTTAGCCTAGTCCTAGGCTTCTTAAGTAAATGCTGTCACCTGAATCTGATTGGCAGCAACGTTATAGTGATTTTGCACTAAGTGGAAGCCACGTTATATGGGTTTCCTCTGAGTCTTAATGGAACTACGATTAACTTTTATAGAGTGGAAAGATCCAGATAATTTTGCCTGAATTAAATTCCCTCGTGAGACAGTATATTACTTACTAGAATCGACGCAGAAGGTTCAAGAGACATTGCGATTTGTGTGAAATTTAAGTGACCTGGACCAGCGAGCTTCATTCTGCACTTGAATTTCAAAGATTCAGAAGAAGAGGAGAAAACAGATAATATTGCGAAGCTAAATCGTAAATATGCTGGATGTCGGCTCACGAGTGTTAATACCGAGGCAAGAAGCCAACAGTGAAACACTACAAAAGCCAAGGACTGCCCAGACGCAGATCAGGGACAGCTCGGCAGAAATCCGACGAGTTTTGGGAGTATGTGAGCGAGAATTTTGCCAGAAACTCCACGAATTGCGCGGAATTCCTGAAATCCGAGATGTTTAAATTGAATTCAGCAGAGTATAACGCTGTCTGGCAGCGCCTTGCTCTTTCCGAAAGAAAGCGAAAGGAAAGCATTATGATTCGTAACGGCGGTTCGTTTCTTATTATTATCATAAATCCATTCTGAATGTCAGGCACGCTTCCCGATTCAGATTCAGACTCAGAGTCTATTATTGTAGGGTAAATTTCCTGGGGACAAATTGCCACGGAATGTATTGGTCAGCATTGTGCCAGTGTCTGTAATTTCGAAACTATGAGATATTGTTTGCATTTGGATTATTACGCGGCGACTGAGTGTAGTTTGCTGAATTGACGACGACGGAATGCGTCGATTAGGCTTGAGAAGAACCGAATGGCAGGAAATTCCATACTTCGAACAATTAGCAGACTTAAGTTATCACAGGACTGTTTGGCCCCTCCAAAAGATCAAACTATATCAATTTTTATTTTATAATTTGATTTTATTTTATTTTGGAATGTAATCATAACATATTTGAAATGTAATCACTTCTTCTTTTCTTTCATTATTATAATTCGCTACTATGCGTTTTTTCCCTTTCCATTCTTATTTGCCTAGCCGAATGGATTAGCCCAGTGAAGTCACTCGGTATGGATTCCTCCCATCAAGTCACTCACAAATCACGACTCGCAACTTTCGCAAATCTCCATAGCAAGTCTTTTCAAAATTCACGCGCCTCCGATCGGGACAAACATTGCGAACGCGCAGTCTGGCGATGAAAGCAATCTAGAAGAAGTCTCTCGCGTTCGCTTCCAATCCAATTTAGAAGTCTCCGGATGAAAGCAATCTCAACACCACCGGCAGCAAGAGATCCACGAAGTCTCGTAACAGTGAATGGGAAGCGTAGGTGATAGCCCGTAATAAATGGGAACGAGTCAGTCGCAAACCGTACGAACCTCGAGTCTCAGCATACTCGACCAAGACGAGTGAGGATGAGCGCGTCTGTTCGTCAGCATTCGGATTTGAGTCCTGATGTGTATCTTGGTGATGTTGACTTGATCGCATCCAGAAAGGAGCAATATTTCGCATCAGGTTCTCCGTGATCTCATCAGAAATCGCGACAGAAGGTACAAAGACTTGCTTGCCTGGGTGAGAAATTTGGAATCCATTATAGATGGCGATGAGAACTACTTATTGGAATTGACCGCTGCGCCTTGTGCAGGCACTGTCGAAGTCACGCGGTTCGATAACGTATTGACTCCAACAGTCGCAAAATGAAGTGGTCGTGTGGAATTATTATACGAGACAATTTAAGCAAACTCTGTTGCTCCTTCAGCCTGATAAGGTGAGATCTGTTTCAACAACGCATAAGGATTTACGAATGCCCATTATTTGCGTCTATTAATAGTATGTTGACAAGCTTCCTCTCATGAAGAGAGTTTGCGACTTCTTTCGGGGGTTACTCGGTATTTGGTTCTGTGCGATCCGAAGAAAAGCCCATCGCTCATGCTATTGGCAGACATCCAACAACGAAAGGCTAGCATTAAAAAGCTTCTGCATGATGGTCTTTGGCGAGTGACTTGCGGCAAGTCTGTGCTTCTTTGAAACAAAGGCCCTTTAACAGTTGGAAGCTGAAGCTGCACAAGAACGCAATTGCGAAAGGCATTGCTACTCTTACACCCCGACAAAGAAGCTGTAAATAAAACCCGTCTTCGTTTTGAAAACCCGTTCGCATTTCCAACAGTGAGTCGGACCTCTTGCGATTCACACGATGTTTTACGCATCGAAGTTCCAAAAGAAAAGATCCGCTATTTTCGAAAACTAACAAACTTCTCGAGACAAATTCTCGAGACAAGTTATCATATTGCAGGTATATCCCTTGCCTTTTTGATATTTCTACCAAAAAAATCAACTATGTAGTTGTGTTGGGATGAAAAAACCGATGAAAGCGAAGTCTCCGAAAGCAAAAGCTCCTCCAATGAGTCGAAAGAAAGGCTGCGTCATTCAGTGGAAAAAGAACAAAAATTTTTTTGTTTTTTAAAAACAGAAAAGCTATGAAAAAAAATAAAAAAGTACAAGAAAACTAGACGAGGGCGAAAGACTTGAAAAGCGATTAAATTTAAACTCTTGTATGGACACAATGTAGAGCACTGCTCTATACAGTTGACAGCTGAAAAAATAAAGAGTGTTGGGCTTCACGCCTCTCTTTTACTAAGTCCAAATACAATTGAATTGAACTCAAAAGCGCAGTTACACTCGGACTTGTTGGACGCTGCTGCGAATATGATGGGAATTATGCGAATGCAACGGCGGACATAACAGTGGTTGGCGGCGATTTCAGTTGCCATGTGACGTAAATTTTAATGCATAACTCAGCTGAATGATTCGGATACCATTGGTAAAAAGACGACGCCGAGCGAGCCGGGACGAGAGAACTCTCGAAACATTCTCCAATGCCTTCGAAACAGCTTCTATTTTAAATGTCGTACTCACAGTTCGTACGCGGCCCAGTGTGTATCTGAAGTCAGAGGAGCTCCTTTGCAAGCTTTTCAGACATGACGGCGGTGCTTTCATGTTGGCGGTACTCAAGCAACAAATTTAAAGAGAAAGTTGCTGAAAAAAAACTCAGGGGAAGCTTAGACTTTGTTGACATGTCATTATTGGGAGCAAATTACAGCTACTTCTTTGATGAACAACGATGTCGAGTTTTTTGAACTTTGATGATTCATTGCCGGTCTCGCGACCAGAATCCAAAACGAGCGTGCGAAGCAGTTCTCCAACACTCATAATGCTGAAAGCTAGCTCCACATTGAGTCCAGCTTCTCTGAAGTTCAGAAGCTCAGCCTGGTCGGAAGCTGGATCGATTCATGTGGAGTCTCTGAATCACAGCGGTGGGCTTCAAGATTATGAAACGTTATCCCTGTTGGTGTTTTGCGTCATGATTGATAATGTACCCGAAAACTTTTGGAGATCCTAATGTACCCGAAAACTTTTGGAGATCCGGATTCTGTGACGGATCGTCTCACATGATGTTCTGCATGGCAGTATAGTTGAGTTCTTACTGACATAGAATTAAAAGTATTCGGAGACAATTGTGTAAAATAAAAACTCGCTATTCGTCAGTGTGGTCAACATTGTCGGCGTTTTGTATTCGAGAAAACATTGCTGCAGTGGCAGCGCAGGAGGTAAAATTTCTATTGCAGACGACAATGTAATCTATCGAGCAAAATCGTCGCTATAGTATGAGGAGCCAAAGTTCAATGCTCCACTCATCTCGACTACGAGGAAGAGAACGTGCTCCGCTCACCTCGAGTGCGAGGAAGAGAACGCGAATGCAAGTATGAGGGTTAACTTTTAAACTTGTATAATATTGTAAGCTGACGATTGACCGGCGAAGGAAAGAAGAAAAAACTTAACTTCACGACCCGACCGATGTGCATCAGGTATCCGTGTATCTGAGTCAGGCTCTCCACAGAGGCAATGACGCAGGCAAAATTTTTGCGGAACTGCGTAACTTTGAGTATTTAACACGAATATACTTAAAAACAGGAGGGCCGTCGGTGCCGGACATACTTTACGCAGACATCAAAACGAACAGAACCACGCCAAAACGCAAAACCTCCAACCAGAAGCCGCTCCGTACACCTTCCAAAACTGTACAGACACCATGCGCAAGAGCATCCAGACGCTACATTCGCCGCATAAAAACAAACTGCCGATGCCCATTGCCTGACGCTATCAACTAGTGACGGTTGAGGTTGGGCGATATTGTGAAGGCGGTTTAGTGGAGCTGATATTATACAGACGCTCCCATCGCCATTTGCTTTTAGTTGAATCGTGACTGATGCTAGTGTATAGAGGGGTGATGTGGGCGCGTCATAGTATGAGGGGAGAATATTTGAGATGAGGCGTAGCGACTTGATATCGTCGTGCACACTGCAGTGACGAGCGAGAGTCCAGCTGAGGAGGCAACGCAAGAGGAGTGATCGCTTCATCAAGGACTATACTCAATGGAGGAGTGGGCCTGATTTAATAATCGTGCACAGTGATAATGAGAGTCCCAGAGTATAGCATTGCAACTATGTACGCCAGAACGAACAGAACGCCAGAACGCAGGACCTCCACCCGTACACCAACCAGCGCCACTTCCTTACAAAAGCGGGCATACTCAGGCCCAAGTCTACGGGCTCCTCGATTCTCTTCCAGTCCAGTCTCGGAAGATTCAAACTGGCTTTCTTTTTCTAATATTAAATACGCAGTCTTATGTAATAATGTATCACGATCCAAAAAGATCTTATCCGGACGAGTCATTGCGATTTGTTCTGAGGAGCGGCCTCATGTTGTCACAAGTGGCTTCATGCTGTCAGTTTTTTTGGCTGCCGGTTCTGTAAAGATCAAGCCTTTAGCTTCTGTAAAGATTTGGTTTTTTTTTTGCAGAACTTAAGTCAACTCTGTGAAATTATAAACGTTCGCAACTGTGTTATACTCATCGTTTGGAGATGGAGACAGATTCAGAGGCCATGAGTCATTATTGGGCTTTCCGAATGAGTCATGATGTCCAGAGCTGAGTCTGACGAGTGAATCGCGTCCAGATATCATTCTGGATCCTGGATTCATTCGATTGATCTGGATTTGAGTTTCGGAATCTTCGGATTCGTAATCTTCGGATTCGTAACTTTTTCCAGAGGGGCGCTAGAGGATTGCCATTTTCATGAATTTCAAGTGGTTTAGTCAACAGTATTTTAGATTTATCGTAACAAATGTGCCAGAGGAGAGGTTTAGTTTCATCGGAAGCTTTTCAGTGGAGTGGTTCAGTTTCATCAAGATCTGTTCAGTGGAGTGGTTCAGTTTCATCGAAAGCTTGTCAGTGGAGTGGTTCAGTTTCATCGTTGCCCGCAATCTCTTCAGTGGAGTGGTTTCAAGTCGTTTGTTGTCATGGATTTAGTCAGTCCAGAGTGGTGCCATGTCCTTTCTTATCTGAAATTGTGAATCGAGTTGCAGTTCAACTTCTCATGATGATGTTTGAGAGAAAACGAGTCTCAGTTCTGAGCCTCTCATATTTGACAAATTAGTATTACAATGTATACAAAAGTTTTGTGACACAATGTGAGAAGAAGATGAGAAGGGAATGAAAAACGAAATTCGTCGACTTCTCTGCAAGAGTTCGTGTTCTCAATTTTGTTTTTTCGATTTTGATTTTCAGCTTCTCTTTTTCGGGGTGTTCCCGGTGGATATGGTTTCTTCATCAAAGGAATCGAATGGTGTCTGGTTTTTCCTCGATGATATCTATCTCATTTTTCCTCAATGATATCCATCCGTCCATTCATCCTCATGAGTCATCAAGAGTGTCTGAAATCTATGCTCATGATTCTGCATTGGTGAACTTGAATTCTGTCTTCTGAGTCTCTGAAGATGTCTCGTTCGTCCCTATCATCCAACGATTACCGAGTGGATGTTTTTCGACGAGATAGCCATGTGATTGCGGAGGATAGAGACGATCACAATAGTGACGAAGCCAATCATGTAGTTTCTGAATCAGATGACGAGGGGTCAGAAGAAGCCGCGCTTGCAATTCGGAACGATTTACGAAACGATCATGGTTGTTCCAAAAGTGAAAGACCTTGGGATTCAGGAGGCTGTGAAGCAGTGACCTGTGAAGCAGTGACCTGTGAAGCACCAACGACGAAAGAAAGCACTTCCCTCGACATCCGGCATCACCTCTCGACGAAACAGATAGCTATCGCAATTATTTTCGCCAATGTCATTTCATGTTGGAGCACAACCTTTTTCGCTTTCCCTTTTATGCTAGAGGGTTTCAATGCTGTGGTGGTAAACAAGTCGCTAAAATCTTTTATGTCTGATGACTTTCTGACAATTTCAGTTGTCGGCACCGGTTTTGGCTTTATACCAGGGGCGTTTTCTGATAAATACGGTGTGAGTCTTGGGATGGTTGTTAATTCCGTGTTTTTTCTTCTCAGTTTTATAGGGATCGCTTTGGTGTTGCAATCGGATCAATTCATTTGGGAAAATGCCGTTTCGTTGAACGGAAAAGAAAACGCCGTTGGAAACGAAAAAGAAAATGAAATTTCCGGGCACGAATACTTCCATCACAACACGAATCACAAAACGGGGACTTCAGATCTCCTCTATTTCCTTCTATACCTCCTAACATTCATTTACGGCGTGGCATCGAAAGGAGCGGCGATTGTGGCATTGAAGGTGACCATGGCAGTTTTAGGACCGGATAACCCGAAAACCGACTTCGTTTGTGGGGTGAACGTTGTCATCGATTGTCTTTCCTCGGGGTTCATGCTTATGGCGTATCAGAAAGTGTATCAGCCTGTGACGAAAGCTTGTGCACAAAGTTTTAATCTCATAACAGAGACTGACTCTGAACAAAAACTATTTCCTCCCCTATACACATCTGTTATCGGTTTCATCTATTTCATGGGTTTTTTTGTTGCTGGTGTCGGGGTTCTATCCGCGATGGTGTTTTGGAAATCTTATGAGAAAAAAATGATGGAGCTGCAACGGGTGAAGGATTTGGAGGAAAAGGATAAGAAAGAGGAAGAGGAAGGGACTGGGAACGAACAAAATGGGAACGACACAGAGAATGGGAACAAAGTCGAGGATCATTGTGAGGAGGATTTGGAAAAGGAGGATGGGATTTCCAGTAGCAAAGGTAAGGATATGAAGCCGGAGAAGAAGAATGCGACTGATAAAAAGGATGTGAAGCCCAAGACTCAGAGTTATTCTTTGGAGGAAATTCAAAAGAAGCTCGACGATTACAGGGCGGACAAGAAAGCATTGGAGAAGAAGAAACAAGAAAGGGAGGTGTTGGAACAAACTAAGCTCCAAGAGTCTGTCCATGAAAGGCAGCAAGACTCAGACGCGAAACAGCCTCTGTTGGTGAAAACGCATGACAGAAGAAGGGCTTCGGATTCTTATTCCAAAACGATCAGAAGCGTGGAGCCCGAGGAGGATGGTGAAGAAGAAAATTACGCTAAAGCCCCCGAAGAGGAGTTCCAAAACCTCTCCGAAAAAGTCGCCAAATATGTGAGGCGCCAGGCTCTAATCGGAACGATATTGGTTTGTCTTCTTGGCGTGTTCGTCCCCGTTTGGGCCGTGATCTACACCAAAGATGTCTCGAATATGCATTCGTCGGCGAAAAGAGCGGAGATGGGGACGTTTTATATGAAAACTGCTATCGATCATGATAGAAATGATAATCATGGCAGCGAGAAGCATGATGACATCGACTCTCTCATCCAGAATATCAAAGGCTACAAAAACATTGTCATGCTGCCCGTGTTTTCGGAACTAATCGATACACGATCGAAACATGAATGGGAGCGGTTAGCGCCGTATTTGGGGGATAAAAAGCCACATTTGGAGACGGTGGAGAATCTTGAGAAGCAGATCAAGAAGTCCATGACGGTATGTTCGATGTCAATTCCGCATTCATCAACTGGACGACATGACGCTATCCCTGGTGATGCAGGTGATGCAGGAAGCCACGTTCTCAATTGCGATCCATCAACTAAGCAATTAACGGACGCAGAAGTCAAATACGTGATGGAGCTGGGAAATCAATACGAATATTTCAGACGTGTGGATGTGACGGATTGGCCTGTTCACTACAGCTCGGAATCTTCTCAAGTCCAGAAAAATGAACCGGAACTAGAAATTTCCCAGGAACATTTGGGAAGAACGGAAGCTGAGTATTCTCGTAGCAACACCGTGGCTGAAACTACTCCTGAAGCCGACGAGCATTCGACCGGCTGGGGAAATCTAAATGCGTATCAGGCTTACATGAAAATGCAAGCTGAAATGAAGGCTGCCAATTCTCTTTCTCGAAATGATGATGATCACTCTGAAAATGACGATCAAGATGAAAGTCGCTTCATCACCATCAAACTTCCAGAAAGTTTTCGGAACGGAAATAAAGATACGCTGTATTTCCTTCGAATCAATGTTAAGAAAAAGCCGCATTTCGTGAGAGGTATCCGGTTTTCTTTGATGAGAGGTATGGAGTACGAAATATCCAGGGTCAGAGAGCGCATTTATGATCCGAATGAAGAAGAAGGAGAGAATGAAGAGAGCGATAGTAGGGAGAGAACGAAGACGATGCAGATGCACAGGACAATCAAATCGATCATCGAGGAAAGAAAGATGAGCAACCGAGAGTCTGTGATGCTTGACAAGAAAAAATGGAAAGGCGAACCTGTGACGAACACCAACCCAGCTCCAAGAGCGCCGGTAATGGAATTATTGAGTGTCAGGAAAGAGAAAGTTATTAGGCGCCGAGAAAGAGAAGGGACACAGAACTTAACAAGGGGATCTGCAACAACGGGGACGGCATCAAGAAGAACGAATAGCCTTAGGGGATCAAGCAGTTCGAAGAAAATAATCACTATTCCAGTGATAACAGCACGCATTTATTACCTGGACGAAGAGATCAAGGAATACGTGCCTGCGGAGATTGAGATACGCCCTGCGACTGAAATGGTGGATATGATCACAAAGGACAGTGACAACTCTGACCATAAGCTCCCCTTCATCTACATCGAACCGTTACGAAAGATCAGAAATCGAACAACCGGAAAACTAGAAAATGAGATGCGGAATTTGAAAGTATTCCCTGT
>Ga0099797_101610_pt1 | contig 11494 bp, 5 predicted proteins | sample Uncmet_Sort48C_1_FD_89871 | JGI IMG/M metagenome (GOLD analysis project Ga0099797, IMG submission 89871) | Marine eukaryotic communities from CALCOFI LINE 67, Pacific Ocean - C012_Sort48C_1 | ecosystem: Environmental > Aquatic > Marine > Oceanic | place: Pacific Ocean: Monterey Bay | collected... | reverse complement strand
TGGAATGCCGATGATGAAAGGAATGCGCAAATGTTGGCAAGACACGTTGGCATATTCTTGGACCAAGTAGGGGGCGACGATGACTGATTGATGATGTCATGCTAATAATATGCAACAACACGACGTGTTTAAGTTATGATAATTTTTTTAGAGAGTCACATCTCAGACAGATTATGACTAAATATCAAGAATTTAGGATTATATTTTCAAGTGCACCTACCCATAATTGGGTGGGCGTTGTAAAACTATACTATAAGTCTTGTAGGATCAAAACTACCGATTGAAGTCCGTGTTTGTACAATTAAGTCTAGTACGATTACTAGTCAATTATAGATTATACAGCCGACAGTTGTAAAAGTTTAAGTTAGAAACTTAAAAATTATAAAATGAAGTTAAACGCATCTTTGATTCGCAAACTTGTATTTTATCAAGAATTACTGTTACTGTATGCATTATTAACTCCTGTGGTTTATGGACCAGGACCTGGTCATCGAAAATCATCGGTCAAAAAGACAAATCCCAGACTGGATTCAATCGTGTTTTTGTTTCAAATTTAAGGAGACGGTGAGGTGGAGATATATACTATGTATTGGGGACTCTGAGTTTCGAGTATTTGAGAGAGGACTCACATGATTGACACCGTGAAATGACATGAGATATTAGCAACATTCATTCGAAAAAACATCGATAGAATCTAACTAAAAAATCTTTTTAGTTTGATAATCATTGTCGGTAGTTTACTAGCCTGTTTAATTCTTGTTACTGACTTAATTTAGCTTTCAAGATTCTGACTCGTTCTGCATCTTACCTCTAAGTGAATCCTTTTAAATCTAGCATGATGGTACTACATATAGTAAATTTCCTTTTTCTGAATCTCAGTCTGTCTTTTGTGTCTGCCGCCTCAGGCTCTTCTCAATGTTCATCAGCCGCTTTCACCTGTCCACTTACCGGAAAAATATCCGAAGACGATTGTGCTACCGACTGTAGTGATCATTCCATGCCTGATGTGGATGAAAAAATATGCATAAAACGTCCCGCTCCCTTTGTTTCCGATAACGACTCACATGCGGTGTTAGACGGGGTGGGTATATTGGTTTGGTTTTTGGGTGCGGGCATAGCGATTTCAGTGGGTGTTGGGGGTGGCGGGATATTCGTGCCTTTAGGGCTAATATTACTCCGGTTTGGGGCGAAAGCCAGCACGGGATTGAGTCAGGCGAGCATATTCGGGGCATCATTGGGCGGATTACTGATAAATATAAGGTCGAAACACCCGAAGGCGAATAGACCGCTGATAGATCTGGACATGGCTTTGTTTTTATCCCCTATGGAGATGAGCGGAGCTTTGTTGGGTGTTATTATACAGAAGATATTACCACCGTGGGCAGTTATATTGATTATGACGGTGATATTAGGATATACAAGTGTGAAAACATATCGAAAAGGAAAAGATGTTTGGCTAAAAGAGAAAGCCAGTAAACAGAAAGCTTTGATTACAGAAGTGGAGAAGGTAGCTAAGCCTCATCCTAGTAAAGAAGTTGCTGTTGAAGTCTCTGAAGAATCTAATATTCCTAAAGATGTAACTGAGGGCAACCATCGTTCAAACCCACCCAATGATGCTGTCGACGATAATTTGGAGGATATTTTTCTTGAAGAAGTTAATAAAGATGACGCTGAAGAATCATTCGGGAAAACAACCGGAACGACCGGAATAAGTAATACAAATACTACTACAAATGTGACAGTTAATACAGGGTCAAACAGCAACTCGAATTCAGTGTCAAGTGGTATCAATGTCGCTGCCATTGAACCTGCTCGTCTGTCGCGACAGAACCTCGACAAATTAGACGAAATGAATAAGTCAATTGCATCTCCCACAGAAACCAATAATCCGCTGAGCAATTATCTTGGAGGTGTTACAGTGTCAGGAGGCCCAGGAGCTGGAGCTGTATGTCCTCAGGACAAAAACTCCAACCAGAATTCCTCAGTCCACGCCAAGAAAGGATCCTATTATTCGTCAGAAGAATGGCTGGCCAAGGATGCCGCCTTTCCCTACAAACCGTTCATGTATTTAGGATTGTTGTGGGTAACTCTTCTGCTGATTTTACTCTTTAAGGGTGGTAAGGGCCTCGAATCCATTCTTAAAGAACATATCCCATACTGCGGAACTGGGTACTGGATAATGCAATTTTTGGCATTTTTTTGGCTGTTTGGATTCTCAGTCGTGATGGCGCGGAGAATTGTCAGCAAGAGCATAAGGAAACAGGCGTGTGGGAAACTACGCGAAAACCAGAGTCAATCAGCCGGCAGTGAGTCAAGAAGTCCGACTGCAAAGAATTCTAGCCCTATAAACCAAAATTTGAATAATCGCACCAGTGCCAATGGCAATACCGCAGCTGCACTCACACCAAAATCAGACCTCGAAGACGGTACCACCACTGCCCTAACTCAACACTCCGACCTCGAATATTACGGTGATTCTGGGCCCACCCCCTACCCTTTCGTCGAGGGTGACGTCCTCTGGGACTGGCAAAAAGTCAAATTCTACTCCGCCGGCACATTTTTCGCCGGTGTCATCGCCGGTCTGATCGGTATCGGGGGAGGGATGGTCCTCGGTCCGCTCATGATCCAAATGGGGGTTCTACCGCAGGTTGCAGCAGGCACAACCGCCACAATGATAGTCCTCACCTCCTCTTCGGCTGCGTTTTTGTACGTGTCGACGGGTCAAGTGCCACCGGTTTATGCGGTCACGTTTTTTTTCACGGCCTTTTGTGGGGCATTGGTGGGCAAAACACAGATAGACGCATATGTGAAGAGAAAAGGACTGGCGAGCATTCTGATCTTCATACTGGCGGGCATAATCGCGTTTGCCAGCGTTATGGTGACGGTGGCGGGTTTGCTGAAATACTCGGATCAGGAATGGTGCTTCGAGGGAACACAAGAGGTGTGTAAGAAGTGAGTTATTAAGTAGTATAGCTTAGTATGAATAATTAGAGTTGAAGTTTAATAATCTGATTAAACAGTTTGAAATAATAATTGCATGAAGTTTGTCAATTCTGAACAGACCGAGATTTTTTAGTTCTATAGTAATTGTACACAACATTGTTATAGAACTTTTACATCGTGTTTACACTGTTACAGTGTATGCTTTGCGTTTGAAATTCTAGTGTATAGTAAGAGTATTTGTACTTGAACAGGAATTACAAGGAATTTTCAACACAGAGTATTATAATTTCATAGATTTAAATTTTGTGAACTTGTCGTAGTTGTCTTTGGATGTTTTTTTTCATTTTTCAGAAACTAGGTTCCGTTTAATTTGGGGTGTTCTTCGATACCAAGCTACGGAGGACGACAGACTTACCCATACCCTGCTTTCGAATTTGATTTCAACAACTATTACTACTACCTTATAGCCGCAGCATCCAGATTTTTGAGACTTCAGCTTGGTATTTAGCTTTAAATTCAAAACTGAAAATTATGCACGGTTATTCAGCTTCAACTTTCAGGTCTACGATTCAGATATCTCGGGTGAATCAACGAAGTGTTATGTCAAAATCTGTTTGCAGCAGCTGCTCCCACATAAGACATACAGAAAAATTAACCAGAGCTTTCACACTAACTTCGGCGCGCTGTTTTTCAAGTGATCATGACAAGAAAAAGAATACTTTTTATTATCCTCATAACAAGGCTAAACTAAGACAGGACTTTACCAAACAATTCGAAACTCTATTCAAACAAGCAACAGATAAGTTGCCCCGCGCTGTGAAACATCCTTTAAAGACCATAGATGACAAATTGAAGTACGCTTGGACCCCCACTGACCAGAATTGGCGTCGCAACGATCCCAACAACAAGATCTCAAAGAAGGTAGAAAAGTTCGTGGACAATAGGGTGATGCCTGGTTTGAAGCAGTTAAAATCCTCCGTGAAGAAGGGTGTAAAGGATAAGAAAGACAAGGGACGAGACACATGTCGGCAGATCTCACGTGACGTAGAAGAAGTTTATGGGATGGGAGACGTTATAAAAGCAACTAGATCTGGCTGTGGCGTGGCTATGGAGAGAGGAGAGCATTTTTATGAGAAATGGTGCCCCAGATTTTTGAAAAGCTTTATTTATAGAGAGTTTCGAGGGATTGGTAAGTTACCGACGGAAATTAAGGGTGAATTGATGAAGAAAGCAGAAGGATCGGATGGTCGGTGGGAATCAAATTCAGAAGGTTATTCACATTCAAAAGGGGACCGGGGGCGTTTCACACAAAGACTGAGTGATGCTGCGCTAAGCACGCACGAGAAAGTTGAATCTGTTCTGTTTGACCGCAAAGCACCCACGACGAATCGCTTTCAGGGTGATAAATATTCCCAGTTTAAGGGAGCGTTTCCTCGCTTTTCGGGAGAAGATCTAAAACACCACCCTGGAGTGAAAAGACAAAGAATTTTCGTTACTCTTTTTATGCTGTTTGGCTTCGGCATTTTCATCGTCGTTGGAGTCTGTGGACCGGTGTACATGAGCGTAAAGATGTCGAAACATCAGAAGCAGCGGGAGGCTGCGAGAAAAATGGAGAAAGAATTCGAAGACGAACTGGTTACTTAATTATATTATAGTCGGGAAGATTCAAGATTCTTTTTATCTATCATTTCATTTCAATTTAAATTCAAAGGTGTTCGTAGATGACTCATGAATATAAGATTACTGTACTAGGGTTGTGAATTGAAAATCACTGTATTACATAATTGTAATTGACATCTAAGAATTTGTTTACCACTTTGGTTACATGGTTTGTGTCTCCTTCCTAAACTCTCATAGTGATTTTTTTTTCAAAAATAAATTCCAAGAACAAAGTTGAATCTTGACAAAGTGACAGTCACTAATTAGTAATTATGCCTTTACCTTGTTGTTCAAAAGCGAATGCTTCCGATCCATCAAAAAAACCACAAGCTAACGGTAGTTCTCCCCCTCAATTCAGTGACGGTAAGACCTTGAACGACATTCATCTGAAACAGCTGAGAGCCAAAGACCGCTCTGAAATACAAACCATCCGCGACTGGGCCGATTATGTAGAGCAAGAGGTACAACGAGCCGTCGAGCTATCCACCAAGCGCGAAGATACCTTCAACGACGATGGGATGGATTTGTCAGAGAAACAAGAGTTGCTGGAGGAGTTGGAGAAACAATGCAAGGAAGTGGCTGCTCATTGGAGGGAGAAGGAGGCGGCTTGGAACGAGATGACGGAATTTATTAAGAAGGAACTAGATTTGGATCAAAATAACCCTGAAAAATGGACATGTAGATGGCGGAAATATGGAGAACAACGACAGGAAGTGGAGACAAATCTATTGTTTAGAATAAAAAATGGGAGTGAAGATGGTGAAAATATCATCAAAAAAATAACAGCTCCAGTGGGAGCGAAAGGAATTGATATTGAAAAGTTTGATTCCTGCCGTACTGCAGTGTGAAATTATTTGTTCAGATTATTGGATAGTAATTTCAATTTGTTTAATGTTAGGATTAAACTTATAATTGCCACTTAATTTACGTTAAGATGATAAACTCCCTTGATTTTGTCTTCAGATTCTTTTAGGTACTTAGTACTGCTATGAATCTATAATTAGTCTATAGCACGAAGTTACAGTACAATCAAATATAAGCAGGATTGAAAATTCAATGGTCAGGCAGATGGGTGTTTAGCTCAGCGGTAGAGCGGCGGACTGCAGATCCGCAGGTCATTGGTTCGACCCCGATAGCGCCCTTTTTGATTTTAGATTTCAAATCAATCTAAATCTACTACTGCTCCGAGTCTCTAAGCAATTCGGTTACTTCTTTATTGGTTACTACTGGTCCACTTCATTAAATTTCTTACTCGCACAGAAATCTTGAGACTTTAGCTTAACACGAGGCATATCAAATTCAAATTACAATTAAATTGTCACAACAGATTCTGACCCCCGTACACTAACTTTAATACACTATGACGCAACAACAAGAATCATCCAAGAATACTTTTCTCACTCTCGAGCAGACCAGTGCCATGAAGTCGAAGAATGAGATGCCTCCCACCATAGCTCAACTACCCCATCTGCACACCGAATACGTGCTGAAAAATCTGTGTGAACACAGAATGACCCCTGAGCAGCGCTCATTGATGGCCGAAATCGACGAGTTGGAAAAACCCCTTATGGCAGGATCTCAAGACGAAGCAGACTTCCTCGCATTCCTGTGCGAGATGCTGGACGCACGGCGAGTCTTGGAAGTGGGGGTGTTTCGCGGGAGCACGACGTTGGCGATAGCGATAGCACTAAAAAGTATGATGACATTGACAGAATCAGACTCAGAATCGAAATCAAAAGACTCAAAATGTCAAGACAGACTTAGAAAGGTAATTGGTCTGGACATCAACGAGGCCTGGGTCGCAACTGGACGGAAGTATTGGCAAAAAGCGGGGGTTGAAGACTTGATCGACATCCGCATTAATAGCGTGGAAGACGGAGGCGCCGTTGCTTTGATGGAAGAAATGATAAATTCGAATAGTAGTACTAGCAAAAATGATGAAACCGGTAATGATAATCATGAGGGTCCAGGCTGTTTCGATCTGATTTTCGTGGACGCCAACAAGAATGACTACGAAAAATACTACGAGAAGGGTCTGATTCTGCTGCGGAGGGGTGGAATCTTGGCTATCGATAACACACTGTGGCACGGACGAGTTTTATCTGAAGAGTATAAAGAAAAATGCGCAGATACAAAAGCAATTTGCGGGTTGAATGAGAAAATTTGGAGGGACGAACGCGTTCGGGTGAGTATGCTGGAAATCGCTGACGGACTCACTTTGTGTAGAAAGAAGTAGTTCTAAGTAGTTAATACAGTTAAACTTAGTATTACTGTACCGATTTAGATTAATATGACATTGAATCTGCTCAATCTCAGAACATCGTTTTACATCGTGAGCATTGTTAATACGCATTGTTCTCTTGTCAAATCTGGTATTGCCGTTCCTGTTATAAAATCAACACCAACAGTTACACCTTTTATGCTATCATGATCCATCCGTCTGATCAATATAATTGACAACTTTGTTTAGCACTGTATAATTACTGCAACACAGAGGCTGTTCTGTTTTACTACTACTAATATGACAGCAGAACTTGACATAATTTTAAATAAATTATATTCCTGGTAGTACTACGACCGTCCGACGTCGACTCTATAATAATTCATATTATAATTTTATAGAGTTAAATTGCATTCTCTCCCCTCTAGCACGCTTTGGGAAAATACGTACTGAGTTTAGAGATAATCGTGCGGAGAGTCTCTACTGTTTGTTCTGTTTTTAAGACTGGTTCATAAGAGAATTTTCTTTTTACTTACCATATCCAATTTCTGAAGTAACTGTACACCTACTAATATCGATTGACTTTTGGTGTAATCAAATTCAAATCATTTTCTTGTATCATATTTTTAAACTGGAACTATTTCGAATTTAATTTTTCCGCGAAATTATTCAAAGACCCGCATAGTACATAGGCACTACATACTTTTCTGGGTCGTTGAAGCAAAATTTACGCTCAACGTCCACTACTACTACTAGAACTTACCAGTAGTATTAAGTCTAACAAATTGAAATTATTAATATTACAGTCATAGTACATAATACGAATTTAATAAGTCTTAATAAAACTATATCTTAACGAAATTTCGTTCAGTTTATTATTCGGTGGTTTTTCTTATCGTCATTTTGAATCATTATCATTATCATACGGTCATACGACTCCTTACACTTTCGATTCTGTATAAACAAAAAAAAAATTGAGCATAATTATTCGTTTTCTTTAGCGCCAAAAAAAATAATCTATTGTATCATCTTCAAAGTACTATTCTTAACGTTAGGTAACCTCATTTAAATTCATTTTTAAGATAATATTATTTCAAAATTCAAACGCAATTAAATATTTTTTCGTGCCTGTCTAAATTTGAGACATAATTTATATCTCTAACTAAGTACTGTTCATAAAATATTATAATGTCTTCTTCTTCAGCTGGAGGAGAAGCATCTGCGGTTCTAAGTAGTTCAACAACAGTAAGTTCAACTTCTACTACTAATACATCAGCAGCTGCTGCTGCTGCTGCAACCAATAAATTTAGCAGTACTAATAATGGAACAGTTCAGAGTCAATGTTCCAGCACCACCTCTACACAGTCTAATGACGTTTCCCAACTCACATCAAAACCGAGCCCAACAGAGTCAACCGCCAGCACGACGGGAACCTCTGTGAGTGTGGTAAGCACCGAGGCCGCACAAAGTCCTGATGAAGAGGAAATTGTCGAAAAAGCCTGTTACAATGCGTCGGGAAAGTTTCTGTATATGATGAAAGTGTCAAAATCAAAGTCATCTTCGTCGTCATCGTCGGATATTAATACTAGCAGTAGTAGTTCAGTCATAGGAGGGCCAGGCTCTTCTGTAGGTCCTGTTACAGCTGGTGGAATGTCAAGTTCTCAAGCTGGTAGTAGTGTTAGCACTAGTAGTACTTCTGTAACAAGTGCCAGCTCTACTAATATGAATGGTGTCGGTACTAATTTAAATAATAACTTAGTGGCGCAACAAGGTCCTGGTCTGTCGAATCGAAGTGGTCCAGGTACTGCTCTTGGAAGTTCACAACAACAAAGTTCAACGAGTAACAGTTCTCAAAATAATCTAAACCTAAAGGGTACTACGTCTGGGGTTACAGTGGACAATTTCAACCCTGCGATGAACGCCGCTATGAATGAGCAAATAGCAGCATCATTGAACATATTATCGATGAATCACCAAACTTCTAAAGGTGTAACCGGCATGATCCAAACTTCAAACGGGAATTCCACGACTGTACAAGCGGGTGGGAATCCTCTGATAGCTAACGGGGGGATTTTTTATCCTGGCGCTGCGAATCATTTAAATTCGGCGAGTCATCACAACTTGGTGGGCGGTCCAGGTGGTGTAGGTGGTGTGAATTTGATTGGAGGCGGTGTAGGTGGTGTTAACAGTCTGAATCATCATAATATCGTCGGTCACACAACGGGTTTCGGTGTTGGGGGGAATTTCCTTGATCCCAATGGCGTAAACGATGGGAATGCATTGTCGTATGAAAATGTAGCTTTAGGAGTCGGAGCTGCGGCGCAGTGTAATGCACAGCAATTGCAACACCAACAGGCTCAACAACAACTGCTGGCACAGCAACAGCAACAAGCGTCGAATGGTGGGAATAATTCAGAAAATATTAATAATGGAACAACAACGATGGGAGGTAGTACGTCTTCGACAAATACTGGTCCAACTGTTTCAAATAACAATACGAATAATTCTAGCAGTACTACTAGTACAATAACCGGCGTTAATAACAATAGTGTAACCGTTAATACAAATACGACAACTGTTTCTGGCGTGACTGGTCTCAGCTTAAATCCCTCGGCGATGGAATTTCATCCTGGAGCCGGTATGCACGGAGATAGTAATACGGATGTAACAGTAACTAGCAGTAGCGGCGCTAATATTAATACGAACGCCGGCGTAGTAAGTTCCAGTCAAACCGGTGGAATAGGGAACTTAGTGCCAGACTCTGCGACGTGCGCCACAACTTGCCCGAGTTCACCAGAAGAAGACGGTGTAAATCAGAATAATAATAATCAACCTGGAGGTCCAGGAGCGAAGCCTCTAGTAGGAGTCTCAGTGACATCAAATAATTCCATGAATAGTAATCCTGGTACCGTTCCTAATCTAACCGTGAATCAGACGAATAACTTGTCGGGTCAGATACAAAATCAGCAGTCTGCCAATACTATGGCACAGCAAATGAATCAAAGTACTATGATAAGTCAGAGTATGCAACAAAATCATAATGTGAATCAACAAGGTCCAAACCAAATGATGCAACAACATCCGCAGCTAAATCAATCGAACCAATCAATGCTACAAATGAATCCAAACGCAGTTGTTATGAATAATGGTGGAATGAATCAGAATCAGATGCAAAATAATTCAAACTGTAATATGACACAGCAAAACCAGGCCCAGGCTAATAATATGTCAACTCAAAATCAAAATCAGTCTACGCAGCAGCAACAGTCTAATATGCAACAACAACAGCAGATGCAGCAACAACAACAAAATAATCTAACGCTATTGGCACAGCAACAGCAGAGGCAAAGACAATTACAAATGTTGAATCAGTCTATGTTGGGAACAAGTAGTCATTCTGCAACTGGAAATAACAACAATAATAATAGTACTATGAACACTGGTGGTATGAGTTTTCAGCAAATGACGGCAATGAATCAACTCGGTGGTATGACGGCTGGAAATGGGAACAGTACTAGTAACTGCAGTAGTGCTGTTATGAATATGAGTAATAGTAGTGGTATAAATAATTCGAACAGTCATGTTAGTATGCAAAATAGCAATACAATGTCGAATAATATGAATCAGATGGCAATGCAGCAGCAAAAACCTGCTAATATGACAAATAGTAATATGATGAATACAGCAGGAATGCAAAATTCAGGCAATAATAATCAATGGAACAATCAGATGCAGTACCAACAGCAAATGATGCAATCTGGGATGTTGCAGCAGTCGAATATGGGGAATATGAATAACAATATGCAGCAAAATCAGCAGCAAAATAATATGCAACAAAACAGTATGCAACAAAACAACATGCAACAAAACAACATGCAACAGAACAACATGCAGCAGAACAACATGCAGCAAAACAACATGCAGCAAAACAGCATGCAGCAAAACAACATGCAACAAAACAGTATGCAACAAAACAGTATGCAACAAAACAGTATGCAACAAAACAGTATGCAACAAAACAATATGCAGCAAAACAATGTCAACATGCAGCAGAACAATATGCAGCAGAATAGCATGAACAATCAGCAGCAAATGGGAGGTAATATGAATAACATGAATCAACAGCAGCATCAGTTGACCGCACAACAGCAGCAAGCCATTCGGATGATGGCCCAAAACCCCCAGCAGCCACAGAATCTGACGAGTCAACAACAGCAGTGGAGCCAGCAGATGAATAACCAAATGAACAGAAATCAAAATAATAATATGTCAACAAACATTGGTAATAATAATGTTGGTAATAACGTCGTCGGAGGTAATGGTATGCAGCAGAATCAAATGATGAACCCACAACAAAATAACGGAATGTCAATGCAACAGATGAATAACAGCATGATGAACCGAGGAAATAATAATTCAATGAATGGAATGAACAACAATTTTGGAGGGGTTCAGGCCAATAATATGTCGCAGCAACACAATGGGAATAATATGCAGGGTAATATGCAAAATAATATGCAGAACATGCAAAATATGAATAACATGCAAAATAATAGTATGCAGAATATGCAAAATAATATGCAGAGCAATAATAATTCTATGAATGGTCAACAACAGATGCAACAGCAAAACCAGATGCAACAACAAAATCAAATGCAACAGCAAAACCAG
>Ga0099797_101609_pt1 | contig 11498 bp, 7 predicted proteins | sample Uncmet_Sort48C_1_FD_89871 | JGI IMG/M metagenome (GOLD analysis project Ga0099797, IMG submission 89871) | Marine eukaryotic communities from CALCOFI LINE 67, Pacific Ocean - C012_Sort48C_1 | ecosystem: Environmental > Aquatic > Marine > Oceanic | place: Pacific Ocean: Monterey Bay | collected... | reverse complement strand
AATATTGCAATATTTGAAAATTATATTAACTAACATATTTATATTAGTTCGAAAAAATAACTTTTAAGTGAAATTTAAAGGTTATCACGTTTTTTTTTTGCGTCAACATGTCGCATTCACATGACTCGCGATTTGCCAATCAAAACCTGGGAAACTCGCTTTCAAATGATCGATCGTGTGTGCGGCAGACGCACTTCTTTCGCAAGTATGAATCTGGAAATTCAACGAAAGCCCTATTGGGAATGGGCAACTTGCAATGGGATACCACGCAAAAGGAAGGCGCATACCAAGGGCAGAAGCTTGAAGACCCGTACAAACTGGGGCAGTATATGGAAAAAGACGGTGCTCATGCAACAACGAGCAGTTCCTCGCGCGCGTCCTATCCCTCGACGAATCAAGTTCGCCCTGAGCCTTCTCATGCAAAAAATGGATCTGCATCTGGGCCTGTTGGCGCAAGAAAGGGCGCTTCGCAAAATTCGGAGTCTTCGCAAAATCGCGGTACTGGCGAGGAGAACGCTCCGAAAAGAAGCGTGGACGCTCCGAAAAGAAGCGTGGACCCGCGGTTTCGAACGACATCGAGCGCGTATGGGAATTTCACGAATTGATGAAGCAATAACTTCAGAATTGGAAACAAGTTCGCCATCGTTGTTGATCAGAATTTTTGATTGACAAGTGTTCAGAATGTTTCAGTGATTTTGATGTTTTCAGAGCGGAGCGTCATTGCTGAGGAAGATGAGATCAATGAGAGGGAAGAGCAGTCATTCAATTGTCTTGCTCGAGAATAAGTTGAACGAAGTTTTAATTGATTGAGCTGATCGAAGATCAAGAGTGAAAAATTTACGTACATCTCGTTATCCCCAATTGAAATCGAGTTTTTCCATCATTCAATTTCCAATTAGCAAATTCAAAATGAGAAAATGGTGAATCAAAAAGTTTGATTCATTGTGCCAACGTTCCATGGCGGACGGAAGATGACGCAGTCAGAGCCTACTGGGCGTTCATGAGATCATTGTGCTGTTGGAAAGTTTGAAAATCTCTGGTGTGCTGCAACCACCTTAGGCTTAACAGCAAGCAACCATGAATTGGAAAGACTACGCAACGGAGGAATACGATGTCTCCTCGGAGGAAGAGGAAAGTTTCGACATCAAGAAAGTACCAATCGAAAAAGGGAGACCAAAACTCGAAGAGGTTATCGTGAAACCGGTATATGCATTTCAAATTTGAGTTCTTTCATGTTGCAAAATGTATCTGGCATTTGGCTTGTTCATTGCCTTTGTCATTACGTTGCTAGCATTTGATTCTGAATCATCATCCAAATCTCTCATTCCAACGTCTAACTGTTCCAAACTCAAAAAAAAAAAATCAGGGCGACAACATAAAGATTCATTACATTATGCGGTACGAGGATCCTGAAGCAGAGCAGCAAATCAAAGGCAAAAAGGAATGGATTATCGTCGACAATAGCAAGGAGCGGCAGGATCCACTGGAATTTGTCGTAGGCAACGCAGAAGTGGTCCGCGGACTGGATGAAGGTGTCGTTGGTTTGGCCTTGTATGAAAAATGCGAAATCATTGTTTCGGCGAAATATTCCTACGGCAAAAGAGGAGCAGGCAAAGTGATTCCGCCGAATACGATGGTATAGTTCTAGCGCTTTTCTAAGTAAAGACAGTAAGTTCTGACGGGTGTGGTGCCTCTTTGAGTAAAAAATCTATTTTTGACTCGTGCAAACGTTTCAGTTGGGTTGAAGGTGCCCACTATGTGGTGCTTCCGCCGCATGCAGTGGAAAAAATGTAGCTTGCATGAAATAGAGGTGTTGTCTTATTCAGTGAAACGAATTTGAAATTTTCAATCACAACAAAAAACTCTGTACAGGTACATTACGATGTGGAGATTTGTTCGATCAACGAGGAAGGCAGTGGTATTGGTGAAGTGGAACAAGAAGTCGATGAGCTAACCGCGTTGATGAATGCTGAGCTTCCGGAAATGGAAAAAGTTGTCAGTTCCGACAGCGATGATAGTGACTAGCATCACTCCACTCGATGCGCAAACCTGTTTCGGTTACCTGCAGTGCACCTGTTTCGGTTTTTTTCTTGAAAGTCAGGAAGCCTGGCAATGATTGACTACGTGTCTTGGTTAACTCAAGTGGCAGTACTGTTTCGAAGACTGTTTCGCACGAAGTTTCAATTACATTTTGTGGTACGAAGCTACGTCCATGCAGATCATTCATGTGACGATGCGTTTTTTTTTTCTTTCTTTGACAACAATTTGGAGTCAACGACTCCAACTGAGCTGATGAGTTAGAGAGAGTGGCGAATTTGTTTTTGTTGCCCAGACAACGAGCGGGATTTACAATATAATTTTGCGAATAAGAGAGAGTGGTGAGAGCTACATTTTTTTGAGTTGTGCGAGCGAAAGCGAGGTTTCATTGGTGAGAGATTTTTTTGTTAACTTGCGAAGTTTCATTTTGTGGTCTCCAAGCATCTGGAAACTGACCAGTGCCATCTGATTGATGATTGACACTCGTTTCGGAATAATTTAGGTTTGATTCTCATTCCTAGTCGTGCAGTTTTTTTTGAAACATTTTTTTGACCGGTGCGAAAGATCAGTCGGTGCGTCGGAAAGCATATAATTCACAAATTTTCTTTGCGCGGTATAAGAATCATATTGATTGATCATCGGCACATACATTACATCGAGGCGATACCTAGGGTTATAACTTTTTGCGAGGAATCCTCTACTTATCACAGCTCTATCAGAGCATTTCAGATTCATCATCTCAAATCAAAACTTGTCACTCTTGTCCTGAAAAATCGAACAACAGTCGTTCACGCATCGCTCACGTGAATCGTGTAAAGTATATTCAGTCTAGGTATTATATCTAGACAGGTACGGTTGAGTTTTCCTCTTCGCATTTGTTTCGTTGTCTCTTTCACAAAAAAAGATGAATTTCGGTGCCCCACAGCAACAGCAGCCACAAATCATTCCGCAGTCACAAGTTGCGGTAGAATGGAAGTTGGTCTTGGTCGGAGATGGTGGTGTTGGTAAAACCACATTGGTCAAAAGACATTTGACAGGAGAATTCGAAAAGAAGTACATCCCAACACTCGGTGTCGAGGTGCATCCTTTGAAATTCACCACAAATTTCGGTGTTATCTGCTTCAATGTCTGGGATACCGCAGGCCAAGAAAAAATGGGAGGACTCAGAGACGGATATTACATACAGGTATAGTCTCTTTTTTTTTGTTTGGCTACCGCAATCATACAGCTTTTTTTGTTTGTTTGTGTGGTGGATATTTTGTTGTTCGTAAATGGTAAATGGACTAGCTTCCAACTTTCTTTGAATTGTATTGATCGTTCATCAAAAACGAATTTCGCATGTCCAAAAAAATCCTTTAAAAAAACAGGGTGAATGTGCGATCATCATGTTCGACGTGACGAGTCGTATCACGTACAAGAACGTTCCTGAATGGTACAAGGATATCATTCGTGTGTGCGACCGAATTCCTATTGTTTTGGTGGGCAACAAAGTGGATGTGAAAGACAGGCAAGTGAAGGCTCGAAACATCCAGTTTCACAGGAAAAGAAATTTGCAGTATTACGATTTGTCCGCTCGATCGAATTTCAACTTCGAGAAGCCATTCCTGTGGTTGGCAAAGCGATTGGCCGAGAAGACAGATTTGAAATTCATCGATGAATACGCAAAGCCACCTACGATTCAGATCGATCAGGCACAGATTGCGCAATTGGCACAGGAAGCAGAATTGGCAAATGCTATGCCTATCCCAGATGATGATGACGATGATCTGTAAGTTGTTTCCTTTGGATCTGGGAAGCATGGGAGATGGTCTTGATCTGCGGATTGATTATGGATGATCAGACGATCAGTGCAGATGGATGATCAGTAATGCAGATTGGATGACTGGATGGTGGTGACCTGCAGACAGAAAGAAAGACTGTGACTTTGTACACAGCAAAAACTACGTGGCTTGTTTCGGGATCATTTGGTATGGATCAAAAAGAAAATGAATCGGTGTGATGGATGGTGATGTGGCTCAAAAGATCGTGGAATGGAAGAGTGTACGCGGACCACCGTCGGTTTTTTTGGTTGCAACTATTGAAGAACTCAATATTGTGACACCTGAAGGGATACACTCACAGGCAGTTTGGTCGATGATGGAATCGACCTCGGTTATGGTGTCAGTGACGCGTTCCGCAGCATGCACTGCACAGGATCATCGCATGGCTTCCGATTGATACATCACAACTCACTCCAGCATCAGATTCGTAAAGGAATGCAATACAAGGTCACCACCTCCATCGTTTGGTCGTTCTCATGCTATAGAGTCATGGAAATAATCATAGTTCAGTTACAGATTTCCTATTTCGAATTTCGACATTGATGCATATAGTTCAGTTACTCTCATCATCATTTTTTCGACATTATTCAGGTTTAGTTACCTTGTTGTGTTACATCATATTGATTGCAGAAGCAATACATGAAACATATTGACTCTCGAGATGGTCTTTCTAAAGTATTGAATAGCCGGGCTCTCTCTCTCTCAAGTATTCTTCTCTAGATTCCTTTTCTTCTCGAGATTCCGACGTGAGAAGAACTGTCTTCTGTGATTCTGAGGATTCTTCTACCTGAGAATCTATGAGAGGGCAAGAAAGTGCGGAAAGACTAGTAGGGATGCTTCTTTTTTTGAAACTTGAGCCATGTGATATCTGGCCATCCATGTTTGGAGTCATGATGTTGCAAGCTCAATCTGTGACTCATATCTTTGAGTCCAATGTTCATTGAAAAGACTAATATTTTCGTCGGTTGTCACCGGCTGATGACTCTTGTGAGTCGTCGGAACGTGACAGTATAGTTGTGAAGTCACGTCGCATATTTGGATCATTACAACACTTACATTATGGCTATGATTCGTTTTTTTGGATGAATATTTTCATATTTCAGGGGCTATTGTTGTGGTCTCAGAAGTCCGAACTCTCTGTAGTTACAGACTGAATTTTGGATATCTGGGGCTCCGAATACTATTTCAAAGTTTGGAGGAATGATTACGATCATTTTTGTCGTCGTCATCGTATGCACAGTATTTGCCATTCTAGCATTCTTGAATGAATCTGAATCATTCAAGGTACTTATATCGTCTGGACAGTGCTGGCAATATTGGTGCGTTGATCAGATGAGAATCGATCATGATCTGGACTCGGGAATTGTTGTTATGAAGTAGTTTACTCTCAATAACATTGGAATGCTACACTCGTTGTTTGGAACTCGAATGGAATCTGGATTTGAGTTCAGATTTAAAATGTTAGATCTGCTCCACTCTACAGCTAGTTTGCTTTATTGAGACCATTCGAGATGTTGTGACGATAATCATATGTCTTGTTCAAAAATCAAAACTTCAATCTTCTTTCCACCAGCGGAGTATGTATAGCAAGCCTTGGGCACAGACGAAATCTCCTTCCTGGTCAGGATTCCAGTCATTTTGGGTGACACCTGGTCCGAGGGGATCGATGTCACATCATTTTCAGATTTCGTGTTCGTCGCATCAGTTTTTTTTCTTTGTGGGACACAAGCAGTAACTTTTTTTTCTTTTCGGGACAGACCGTTGCAGCAGTTTTTTGACTTTTCCAGGACGAGCTGGAGTCTCAGTTCCTAATTTAAATTTGCGTTTTTCTCTGAGTGGATATTTTTTGCGATTCTGAATCATTGGATGGCGACGGTTCGTAGGCGATTCCGCATGGATGGCTCATATCATGAATTCGCGCGACAGAAGCCTTCGGTGGTGGTCAAGCGAAGCTTCGTTTTTGCAATGGCGAGGCGAAAATTGAATGGAACGCTGATCGCTGTGTCGGATAGACTGCGCGCCCCCATATATAGTCGATGCCAGCTACGCACATTGACAAATTTAATGAATCGATCCTACGTGTGAGACGACGATTGAATCTGGCTGACATTTAAACATTTTGAGTGAGTGAGTGACTTCTTTGAGATTCTTCCATACCTACCCTGGAGGATCGATTCATGCAAATCTAATTGACGAATGTTAAACTCCAATGATTCTGGCAAATTGATTTCAATCCACCAACTTTTGTGACTGCTTCTTATCCAAAATTTTCTTATCCAAAATAATCCCTTGTTTTTTTTTTCCTCCTCGATGACACACAGGTGTAATGGCCACGGTCGGTGGTAGAGAGGAGTAATTTAGTTGTCGAATTTTATTTGACACGAAAAGTTTAATTCTGTCAAAATTGTTTTTACAAACGAATTGAGAAAAATTGTAAAAAAAACCTAAAAAAAGAAAGTTACAAAATTTGTTCCATAATCCGTTGTTACTCATTTAAGTAAATTGTAGTACACACGTCTTGCATATTTCCATTTATAATTCCATTTCATTTGTCAAGTATTTTTACCCAGTTTTCCTTGAGTATCATTGAGTATTCCATTTTCTGTCAGTAGTCATTGTCAGTCATCATTGCTCTGGGTTCTTTCAAGCATAGCTACAGTGTTTATAGTCTTTGTTCCATATCTCATCAGAGTTTCATAATTGAGTCAGCAGCAGTGTATTGTCAGTCAATACTCTCGATTTCAAGTGGTCTGGGATTTGAGAGTTGAACTCAGTTCTCAGTATCTCTTTTGACTCTGAGTCGAGCCGCGATCTTTTCATTTCCCCCGGGTGTACACAGTACTGCAATTTTAATTCTAAGATTTCAAGTCGGCGAAATTTGGGAGTCTTTTGTACACAGTGAAATTTGAAATTTCTCACACAATTTTCATATGCAGTGCAGTGTGAATATTGATTTGCAGTGGTCTTCAGCGGCATTTTCACTCGGAATATTCAGTATTGTGGTCAAGTTTTCTCACATTCCAGAAAGTTCATTCTTTCATTTCATTTCGGATTTCCCGATTCGCATTTCCCAACCTGGTTGTATATATCGGAAGTAACAGTCTTACAACCTGACATCTCGGAAGTAACACTGAGTCTTGCCAACTTTGATTTCGAGAATTGAGTTGCTTCAACACTTCTTAACAACGTGTTTAGAAACAGCTCTAAGTTCTTGTCGGTACTAGAGAATTGGTGTATTGAGCTTTTTTTTTTTCTCGAAACAATTTTTTTTCAGACATCAAATTTTTTCTGGAATGAAGTGAGGTTGAGTCTAATCATTCTGACATCGGAATCCACTGGATTCAATCCAGAAACCTGACACATTTTTGAATCTTGATATCTTCAATCGTGGCTACACTGTAGTACAGACAGTACTGATTCAACGCGAAGAATTGTTACTGTAATACAGTAGTCTGTTCCGAGATCGTGTGATCACATCTAATTGAAATTCTTCGTGAGCATATTATTACCATTGTTAGAATCGCGACTCGAGTACAGCACTGGTCACTGTACAGCGTTGTCTTTGAGACTCCAAGAGTCCCTTCCTGCCAGAACACATCAAGAATAAAAATACCACACAAAATTATGCGACGAAAATACCAAATAGCCTTAGGACTACTCAAACGGCCCGCAAAATAATACTACCCTCATGTGGCATGCGCTAAATTGCAATTTCGCGAGCAGCCTTTTCGTTTCACATGCAGCTTGGTTTTTTCTTTCCTTCGCGTTTGAATTTTGCACCCCGTGCCCCTCAAATCATTGCCTAGGTGTCAGCGGCTTTTTGTTTTAAATGATTAGGTCATTTGGGTATGTATAGGCAACGTTCTCGTTTTGAATGGTTAAGTGTATGAGTCGGCTTCGTTCTCGTTTTGAATCGTTAGGTGTATGAGTCGGCTTCGTTTTCATTAACTTTCGAATGGTTATGTTTCGTTCTGAATGGTTGGGTGTATGGATCGGCTACGTTCTCGTTTTGAATGGTTACGTTTCGTTTTGGTTTTGCATGGTATCGTTAGTCTGTTCGATTCGAACAGTTCGAGAGCGTTTAAATTTCGTTTGGTTGCCGGTCCGTTTGGTATAATATTTTCATTGTTTGGATCGATATCGTAGCCGTATTGGTTTGGAGGTCTGTTTTATTTGGTTTTCGTGTTTTCGTTGTGGTTGTTTGGTTTGAATTGTTGACAGTGTGGCATTGCCGAGAGCACATTACTAATGAGCGTAAAGAAAAAATAATAATGAGCGTGTGAGGAAAAGTTTTTGAAACGTCTAGCTACTGATCTGTCACCATGCACGAGAGTTGATCTTGCACCACACACCGTCGCACGAGTTGGAGATAATTTAATCATTGAGAGAGCGTCTATGTTGTTGTTTCGGCCTTTGTTTGATTGAAATTCCCATTCTCCCATAACATAATAGCATTTTGACCTTGTGGCATTGCCGGAGCTCGGTCGTGACATGCACAGTCACCGACGCATTTGCCATTGACTTGAGTGAGTGACACAAAAAACGACAAAAAAATAAATTGCGACTCGGATTACAAATTTGAAATCTCGACTAACTAAACTTGGAATCGCGAGCCTTGAAATTGATTCATTGAAACAAATACATCAGGAGGGTTGTGCTACCTTGTGGAATAGTATTTCGCATTAAGGTAGCTGCGTTTTAAACTTTTAGCTTTGCTAAACTAGGCTCTTTGACTAGGCTCAGATCTTTGCTTCTCTGATTCATCTCTGATTCTTTAATTTAAAGGGCTTTTGATTGAAAAAAGCTAACACAAAAGGCTTTTGATTCTTTGAGATAGCTCAAAAGCGACAAACTTAAGCTGAGGAAGGATCCTTTACCCATACTTTTATAGAAGAAAACTTTTATAGAAGAAACCTATACTATTAGAAACCTATAGGAAGTTTATAAAATGTGGTCAGAGGACTGGATACTTGTCATGACTGTCATTGACAGCGTATCCAAAGAAATTTGGGAGTGATTCAATTGGTTTTTGAAAGTGATTCAGATCTCAGATCGATCATTTTTGAACCAAAGCAAGTACTTCATAGGCTTCAGCTAGACTAGTGTAATATCTCTGAAGTCATAGCCTTGAGTCACATATTGATTATTACCTGGTTACGTAACTTGGACCTGTCAGAAAGGTTTGAAAGGATCTTAAGTTGAGGATCTTACGTTGAGGCTCTGGGAAGTTAACACCAGACTCAGTGACAAGTTACAGGGTCATTGTACAGGTCCCGTATTGACAACAGGAGTCTATCATTGGGATTCCTAGATCCACAGTATTATTCTATAATCACAATAGCTAGAACAATAGCTAGAACAATAGCTAGGAGGATCAGGATCATAGGATCAGGATCATATAGCTAGGATATAGGACAATAGCTAGGAGGATCAGGATCATATAGAAAAAGGGATAGAAAAAGACAAAAAAAGATGGCATCGGAGACGATAAAGATCCCCAAGGGATCAAAGCTGGAAGGCTTTGACAGTGGTCCCAGTACCCTGAATGCTAATGCCGTCGAATTCAACCCGAATCATTTTGGTAACCAGGGTAACGGTCAACCGGTGAATGTTAGTGCCAACATTCTTGGAGGAGGTCTTGGTGGTGGAAATGCAAACAACCACGCTGGAATCGGTGGCAACATAGGCGGTGGAAACAATATCGGAGTAGGCGGCACCGCCTCAGGATCGATGCGGGAACAGGTAATGAAAGCTCTAGCGGAGAAAAATGCCCTACCCACACCCCCTTCGGGAGGATTGGCATCCTTAGGAGCTGCAGGTATTGGTAACCCTCTAGGAGGTGCAGGAGCCCTGAATCTGGCTGCTCTTAGCGGATTAGGAGGAAATAATCCAGCGGCGATACAGACGCTGCTCGCCGCACAACAGAGCGGCCTTACGATAGGAAACGCTGGAGGTCCGACAGGAACTCTGAATGCAGCGACACTAGGTGGTGCCACCGGAAATAGTGTTGGCGGAGTTGGAGCAGGAAACCTCAGTGCAACAACAAATAGTGGTGGTCCTGGTCAAGCAGGAGCAAACAGCACCTTAGGCGGCACTTCCGAGATCGTGAAAATCAACAACGTATGGTTCAAGGTCACCAGGAGTGGTGGTGACAATAAAATTGCCCATCCCCTCTCAGATCTCGAAGTAAACCAACTAGCCGTTGAAATAACTCGGAATCAGCTACAGCTGGGACAGCAACCCGGTGGAGGAGCTAATGCTCTTGGAGGAGGAGCTGGTGGACAACAAGGTGGTCCTGGAAACGCGCTTGCTGGAGGAAATAACCGCGGTGGTAATAATCAGAACGCCCAAGCCAATGCCAATGGTCCTGGTGGCGCAGGAAACAACAATGCGGGCCTTTTGGAAGCTCTTGGAAATAATCAGGGCGGCCTGAGTTTCCAGCAGCAACAGCAATTGCAGCAGCTTATTCAAACAAACCCAAGTGCTGCAGCGCAGATTTTGGGTGCCAATGCAGGAAATGCAGGACAAGGACCTCTAGGAGCTGCAGGACTACAGAATGCGACAGTGGCTCAATTGTTAGCAAAAAATGGTGCTGCTGGCGGTGGAAACAATAATTTGCAGCAATTGCTGGCGCAAGGCGCTATCACTGGATTAGGAGGTGCAGCAAATGCTGGAGGAATTGGTAGTAATGCGGGAGGACAAAACTCCTTTGGTGGTCCAGCTGCAAGTCCGACAGGTCCAAACGCCAGCGCAGGTGCTGAAACCACCGGAAAGAAAGGCGCCAAGAAAGGCCAGAAAGGTGGCAAAAACAATAATTCAAACTGGTCACATGGGAAAGGTATAATTTTGATTTTCTTCGTTTCTTTGTTTCAGTTTTTCTTTCACAATGTCAATCATTACTCATTCGTCCAAGTCATAATGTCATTTGAAAAGTGTCAATGGTATTAAAATTTGAGCTTTGAAAAAAATCAAAAAAAAAAAAATCTTTCACAGGTCAAATGCCGGACACTGCTGTGGCACAGGCGACTGACGACTGGTGGGGCGGTGTTCAGGGAAATAGTAGCAATTGGAACGCCGCAAAAGGTGGTGGTTACAATAGTATGGCAGATGCGTCGACTGGTTACAATACCATGGCCGCCAATGCCAAGGGTGGTTACCAGCAAAACCAGGGACCGAATGGTTACGGAAATACCTACCAGCAAGGTCAAAATAACCAAGGAAATAACAATTTGAATCAAGGCTATCAAGGAAACCAGGGTAACCAGGGTAACAACCAGTTAGGTAACTATTACGGCAACCAAGGAAACCAAGGTCCAAACCAAATGGGTCAGCAGGGCGGCAACCAAGGAAAAGGCTCATCTGGAAAAGATAACAACCAAGGCGGCAACGCTGAAAAATCGATGGATGACTGGATGGCCCGGCGGCAACAGATGGCTGCAGAATCTGACTCCAAGGAAACTGGCGCAGATAAAGATAGCAAATCGAAGGACAACAACCAAGCTGATAGTGATCAGGTAGGAGGAAATCAGTCTGCTAATAAAAAAGGCAAGACACAACAGCAGCAGGACTCGAATAGCCAAAATATCAATAACACTCTAATTGTCAATAGTAATTTCTCCGACCTTGCACAACAAAATATGA
>Ga0099797_101608_pt1 | contig 11507 bp, 8 predicted proteins | sample Uncmet_Sort48C_1_FD_89871 | JGI IMG/M metagenome (GOLD analysis project Ga0099797, IMG submission 89871) | Marine eukaryotic communities from CALCOFI LINE 67, Pacific Ocean - C012_Sort48C_1 | ecosystem: Environmental > Aquatic > Marine > Oceanic | place: Pacific Ocean: Monterey Bay | collected... | reverse complement strand
ATGAACTATTTGCCACACTTACTGCTATTTCAGATAGATATACATGATGAAAGGGTTATAGATGAAATCATCGACCTTAGAATTTCTCTTTGTTAGCTTATTGAATATATTGATTTGTTATAGCTGCTTTAGTAGTCTATATCAATATTGATGCAGCCTTATTTTTGAAAAGAATGCTATGTTTGTAAAGATGAGCTGCTAGTTTTTATTTTATAGAGGAAAAAAATGGATATAGTTGCGTATATTGATTGGTTAGATGATAGCATTTGGACTTACTTTGCAGCACCATCTATTATTTTGTTTGGAATACTATTAACTTACAAATATAAGGCAGCACAGATTACTAGAATATCACGTATTATGCCAGTGTTAAAAGAATGTCATGAAAGTGATAAAACATGTGGAGATCGAGGTATTAACCCATTATATGCTTTTTATATAACAATTGGTGGTTGTATTGGTGTTGCAAATATTGTTGGGGTTTGCGCTGCTGTTAAAATTGGTGGTCCAGGAGCATTATTTTGGATGTGGGTTGCTGCGTTTTTTGGAACGCTTGTTAAATATACAGAAGTATATTTAGGCGTAAAGTTTAGGATACCAAATCAATATGGTAGTTATGACGGTGGGCCTATATATTATTTAAAGAGGGTATTTTCTTCCCGCATTCCTTCATTTCTATTTGCTGTACTATTCGCAATATATGGTACGGAGGTTTATATGTTTAAGGTTGTATCTGATAGTTTTATTATTAACTGGATGATTCCAAACTATATTGTCATTCCGTCTTTGCTTTTATTAATATTTGTGGCTGTCTTAGGTGGGGGAGAGCGAATTGGTCAAGTTTGCTCATATATTATACCAGCATTTATTTTCTTATATTGTAGTATGGGGCTATGGGTACTATTAAACAACGCATCACAAATACCTACCATCCTGGCTACGGTTATTAAATCGGCATTTACAGGGCATGCTGCAATAGGAGGGTTTACTGGTAGCGGTATGCTAATGGCAATGTCGCAAGGGATGAAGCGAGCATGCTATACAGCAGATATTGGTGTAGGCTATGCGGGTATTGTATGCGCAGAAACCCAAGACAGTGATCCAACAAAGCAGGCAGATTTATCATTATTAGGCGTATTTTTAGATACATTTTTAGTATGTACAATGAGTGTATTACTGGTGTTAGTAACAGATGTATGGACAACATCATTGCCAGAGTCTGAATGGGTACTTCGTGTTTTGAGTTTATACTTTCCTTATATGAACGTATTTATGCCAATATTTATTTTTTTGTTAGGGTATTCTACAATTATTAGCTATTTTCATGTTGGGCACAAATGTATGCAGTATTTATTCCCAACCAATGGGGGTAAGCTGTATTATATTTATGCAGCGAGTGCTTTTGTTTTATTCTCATTTGCAGATCAATCTCATGCATTATTATTAATGTCTTTTTGTGGCGTAGGTATGTTGCTTTTAAATATGTGCGCTATTATTTATTTGCATGATGAGGTTACTTTTAACTAATTGATGCATGTAATTAAGCGTTGTGCTCGGAGACTAGAAAGTTAGGTGCTATACTTTGGTAGCAATAGTAAGAATCAAAGTGTTTGTTTGCGATTCAATCTGTGCATACATAATGCTATTATTATATAAATGAGTGTTATATATGCAAAGTTAACGATATGAGCTAGTATTAACGTAGCTGATGTTGCACATGAAAGTGGTCATTTGAAATTAGCGTAAGTGTAGCATAGCGGGATTGAGAGGGTAATCTTGCGATATTATAGACTAATTATTGCGCTTCATAATATCTGTAATAGAGGGTTGCTTAAATTTAAATCCTAAGGACGCTATTTTTTCTGAGGATACACTTTGTCCTGTAAGAATCGTATTGAAAAACATTTCACCTAAGTATTTTGCTATGAAATGAGGGAGTCTTAAGAAGCAGTACCTATGCATAGCCTTTGCTATTTCTTGATTAAAGGATTGATTGGTATATTTTTTAGGAGTCACGATATTAAATGGACCAATGAGATGGTTGTCTACAGAAAATATAATTGCACGTACAGCATCAGTTAGAGATACAAAACTAAATGGTTGCTTTCCAGATCCTATGACCATGCCCATATTAAAAAAATGAGGTAATAACATGAGAGGAAGGCTACCCCCTGATTTATCTAATACCACACCAAATCTAAGATAGCATGCGTTTGATTGTAATGATTCAGATAATGTTGATTCACAGGTATTGGCTAGGTCTGACAATAGGGTAGCATTCGCTACAGTATCACGTTCAGTCAATGGTGTGGGCGTCTCACTTGATTGATAGCCGTATGCTCCTACACCACTTGCACAAATAATGTGAGGATAGTGTGACAATGATTGGCAATATTGATTTAATTGTTTAAGCGGTTGTATTCGGCTTGTATAAAGTCTTTGTTTAAAGCGGTTCGTCCAAATTCCTAATAGTGATTGTCCACATAAATGTATAATTGTGTCAATATTGCTGATTATGCCGGGGTTGCTTTCTAGTTGCTTCCATGTCATACACACTGAATCAGGAAATATTTGTTGTAGCTTTGAGCACTTTCTAGTGCTTCTAGAGATAAGAGTTAGGCGGTATTTAGGTGTAAGTTGTTCGATTAAGCATCTACCGATAAATCCTGTAGCACCTGTGATTAAGATGTTCATCATTTCACTCCGTGAATATACAATTATGATCTATCTTTATATAGTATATTGCCATGATATAATAGCCAAGATACATTTTCAAACATTAGCAATTTTGCAAAATAAAACATTCTAGAGGGTGCTTTGTAAGAAGTTGTTTGCAGACTGAGCAATTCGTTTTTTGTTTCCAACATCCATATTATCTAACATACGATACATAAACCCAAGTCTTGGGTTGGATGATAGGGTATTACGATTTCTTTCTAAAAAGTCCCAATATAGATAATTAAATGGGCAAGCGTTTTCACCTACTTTTTCTTTAACATTAAATCTACAACTTTTACAGTAATTAGACATTTTATTTATATATGCACCACTAGATGCATAGGGCTTTGACCCCAAGACGCCACCATCAGCAAATAATGCCATGCCCGATACATTGGGTAACTCAACCCATTGATATGCATCAGCATATACAACCCAGAACCATTCGTTAACTTCTTTGGGATCTAATCCTGCAATCAGTGCAAAATTTCCAATGACCATTAGCCGCTGGATATGGTGGGCATAAGCATTTTCTTTTGTCTCTAAGATAACTTGTTTTATACAGTTTAAATCAGTATTAGCTGTCCAAAAGAATTCAGGTAGAGGTGTTGATGCGTTGAGGAAGTTCTGAGTCTCATACTGTGGCATTTTTAACCAATATATCCCTCGAATAAATTCACGCCAGCCAAGTATTTGGCGTATAAAACCTTCTACTGCATTGATAGGTGCTTTTTTCTGATATAGTGCTTCTTCAGCTGCTTCAATGCATTCTAATGGTAGTAATAGCCCGCAGTTAAGATAAAAGCTAATATGACTGTGATACATCCAAGGCTCATTTTCTAACATCGCATCTTGGTAGGTACCAAAGTCAGCCAGTCGATTATCAATAAAATGTGCCAATGCGGATACAGCGCCTTTGCGTGTTGTTGCAAAGAAAAAGGGCTCAATTTCACCAAAGTGATCAAAGAGCTGATTTTCAATCATGTCCTTGACTTCATCAATAATTGCATCTGGTTTTGTTTTAAAAGGAGCAGGAACTAAGAGAGATTTTTTTGGAGGTGATCTATTATCTTTGTCAAAATTCCATTGGCCGCCAAGTGGCTCATTCTCTGCCATTAAAACATCATATTGTTTGCGCATATCGCGATAAAAATATTCCATCCTTAACTGTTTACGATCTTTGGCCCATTGTGAAAATCGTTCGTGTGTACAAAGAAATCGATCATCTTTTCTAATGACTACTTCAATATTGAGTGCTTTCTCCAAAGATAGTAAAACCTGTTGGTTATGGTATTCACTCGCTTCTGTAATGACAATAGCTTTATGTGTATTATGTTTCAAGTGTCGTTTGATCTCACCTTCAATCGTATGTGTGTTTTTCTTATCAGTAAGCTTAGTATATTGAACATTTAAGCCTTTTTTTTCCAGTTCTTTTGAAAATTTTCGCATTGCAGAAAATAGAAAGACGAGCTTTTTTTTATGATGTTTGACGTTAACTGCATCAGATTTTAGTTCACTCATGATGATCGTGTCATTACTTGTTGCTTGATTTAATGCTGAAAGTGAGTGGCTAAGCTGGTCCCACATAATATAGATGAGTGTCATTGTTACTCCGATGATAAGCGTTTAAAACGAAGCAATGCTTCCTTACGGGTTTCTGAACAATCAACAATAGGATTTGGGTAATCTTTCCCTAGTGAAACACCGGATGATTGTAATGTTTCTGCTGGTGCCTCCCAAGGTGTAAATATGTAGTTAGTCGGCAAACCTTTTAGCTCAGGGATGTATTTTTTAATATAATCACCTTCTGGATCAAATTTCTTACCTTGGAGTATCGGATTAAAAATCCTGAAATAGGGTGCTGCATCGAAACCTGAGCCAGCAACCCACTGCCAGCTTGCGCTATTTGACGCAAGGTCTGCATCATATAAATGTTTCCAGAACCATTTTTCGCCTTCACGCCAGTCAATTAATAAGTTTTTTATTAGGAAGGATGCAGTAACCATTCGCATTCTATTGTGCATATAACCAGTTTGGTTTAGTTCTCGCATGGCTGCGTCAACAATGGGAATCCCCGTTTCTCCTTCTTGCCAAGCCCTTAAGTGCTCAGGACTATCTTCCCATTCAAAATGATTAAATTTCTTTTGCCAATTTTCATCAGGTAGTGTTGGGTGGTGGTATAGTTGATAGTAAGAAAACTCTCTCCAGCCAAGTTCGGATAAGAAGTGGTCAATATCTTTATCAGGCATAATGCCTATTAACCCATTGACATGATGCCAGATTGTATGCGGAGATAGCATACCAAAGTGTAAATAGGGCGATAGTCTAGAGGTGTTTGGTTTGCTAGGGAAGTCTCTTAGGGTCTTATATCCATCTAGGCCATTTTCTATAAATTCTTGAAATTGTTGCTTGGCGCCATTTTCACTTATACTCCAATCACTGATATTAATAGGCGTTAGTGTATCACTTTTTGTAGAAATATATATCAAAGGTGTTTTGATATCTACTAATGCCCTAGGTTTTTGGCTCATCAAGCAGCCTTTTCGGTAAAATGGTGTAAATACCTTATATGACTCGCCATGTTGATTTAATACAGTCCAAGGTTCCCATAGTAGTGAGCCATTAAACGATTCAGCTTGAATAGATTGATCTACTAATGATTGTTTCATTGCTTTATCGTATCTAATTCTACTTGGCTCATAACAACGGTTCCAATAAACATGGGTGATATTATGTTGTTTACATAAACTTAAGATAACTGTTAGTGTATCATCTTTAAAAACAGCTAAATTTTCACCTAAAGACTTATTGAGAGAGCATAGTGCATTATTTAGCCACTTTTGACTATTTTCTCCAATCACCCAATCACCTTGTGATGCAGAGTCATGAACGTAAATAGGGAGTATTTCACCATCAGATGCAGCGGATAGCGCTGGATTATCTTCAGTTCGTAAATCTTGTCTAAATAGTACAATAGAGCGCTTCATCAAGGTTCCTAAGTTTTAGTATTGCATTGTAATCTAAATTACAGGTAGCTACTAGCGAATGATGATGTTTAAATGTTTTATTTAACTTTTTGTTAATCTTTGTTAGGCTTACCAGTAAAAGGAGGAATGTAATGAAACAGGGACGTTCAATGAAGGTTGCGATTGCGGGCGCTTCAGGTGGTATAGGTGGTGCATTATTAAGGTTGTGTCAAAATGATTCTAGTATTGAAACAATTTATGCTTTATCAAGGCAACCTGTGTCTGGTGCAAAGGTACAATATTTTAAAATCGATTATGATGATTTATCAACATTTGAACATTTATCAACCATTGAATCCATTGACGCTCTTGTGATAGCAACTGGTGCACTGACATCAATTAGCGGGCCTGAAAAGCGGATAGAGCAAGTGGGGCTAGAAGAGTTATCAAGTTTATACCGTATAAATGCTATGGGCCCAATATTATTAACGAAAGCATTACACCATGCTTTTTCAAAGCATAAACGATCTGTATGTATCGCTTTGTCTGCAAAAGTAGGCAGTATTTCGGATAATTATTTAGGTGGATGGTATAGTTATCGTGCAAGTAAAGCAGCGCTAAATATGTTATTTAGAAGCTATGCCATTGAAGTATCTAGAACATCTAAGTGTATTGTTTCTTTATATCACCCAGGTACAGTTGCAACAGAGCGATTTTCACTGTTTCAACAACACATGGATCAAAGTAAAATTAAAACGCCAGAAGATGTTGCAACAGCGCTCTTACAGCATATTAATCAAATGACCGAAGCACACCGGGGAAAATTATTTGATTATACCAATCAGGTTATTCCTTTCTAGATAATAATTGGCATAATACTGATTAATTGCAAACACTATATCCATTATGAGTATTAATGATTTATGTAATTCACTTATTCATGTGTGACTTATATGTCGCTCATAGTAATACAAATAAGTACAAATTCTTATAATTTCATGTGATTGTTGAATACATTACTTGTGTTTCTTGCGCTTTTTTTGTAAAATGAAAAAAAATAAGTTTACAAATGAAAGTTAGTCAATTAACAATAAGTAGTTTTTTACCGACGTTCGATACATTTCGTTCTAAAGACAAGTATGAAAGCTATAATAAAGTGTTACCACAAGGTTATTTTCTTGCTCAAATGCATTCCATTCTGATGCGAGAGTATTATGATAATCAAATACACAATCCGATAAAGCTTAATGCATACAGAGATATAATGAAAGGTGTATGTTTAGGACTAGTATCTACTTGGCTGATTAGTATTAATAATTGTTATCGATATAAGCCAAATTTTAGTGGTCATGTGTCTGAGGGGACTAAGAACCTTAATCGGTATATAGCTGCGATTAGAACCAATGATAAGAATTTAGGTGCTAGGGTAGCGGGAGGAATCGGCGTATTTCAATACCCTAAATCTTATTTATCTAGCACCGCTACACAAGACTCTTATCAGTTCAATTATTCTTATTCGGATCCATATTTTAAAGATTGCTTAAAGTTAGTAAGAGAGCTACAGGCGGAGAAACTTTCTCAACAATCGTGTCAACTATTGCTTAGCTATATTTGTCATAAAGCAACGAGTGAGGGTGACTCGTTATCTAACGCTATTAGTTGTTTTTATAAAAAACGCAAATATCCATCTGCCCCCTTTGTGGCTGATGAAATTAAAGGATTATTTTCTATAATGAAAAATGAACGCCAAAATGAGCATTTAGCATTTATTTTTCGTCAAATAACTTTACCAGAGGCTGAGGCTGCCTTAAATCTTTATAAGGAAGTATTTTCTCATAATCAGAGCTTTAAGTATGAATGTCAAACGCAGTTATTTACGGAAGCTAGTTTAGCTGAGTACCTCACTCAAGTTCCCAAAAACGTGATGTGTAGCTTTATTTATACTTACATAAATGCTCGTCATGCAACAGGTCTTTGGTATGATGGAGAATACTACAGTCTTTACGATCCAAATTATGGTGTGATTACAACTCAAGATCCAAAATTAATCGCAAAAAAAATTAAGCAAGCATGCCTTTCTGACCATCCTAGTGAATCAGTAAATTTTCCATTATCAATAAATTACATGTCACATAATGATTATTTGGTGCCTAAGATTACTGAAGAAATACCATACAGGTCATTTTATAAAGATATCTTAGATCGTCGGGCGTTTGATATGACAAAAAAAGTCAAGATATTGGCTCTTCTCGACTTACCCACGCCAAATAATGTAGCTGAAAGGCAAATATATATTGATGTTTTATATGTTTTACAATGTTCTGCACCATTGTCATTTTGTCATATAATACGACAACACATGCCAAAATTAACGATAGATGAATTGCTAAGACACGAAAAAGCAGAACAAAGAATAAATCGCAAGTATGCACACAAAAACTTAGCGCTATCTTCGGAGATAAGTTACAATGCACCAAGATTGCAAGTTGATCCTCAAACAGGCCTTGATACTGACCTGAGAATTACCCCTGCTTTATTAGATAAGCTAGAACATAATCCAAGTTATTTTATCCGGTATATTGATGCTTTATTTTTAAAATATGGATCAGCCATACTCACACAGCCTTTCTCAGCAATTAATAATGTGGATTCACCATATTATACTGCGATAAATCAAATAATAAAAAATCACCAATTCCCTAAAAGTGCACGAGTAAAAAATAGCAGTCTAGTACAATTAGCACAAATATATTTAGAATGCCGTAAAGGCAGATTCTATATTTCTAATAAAGCAGATTTGACGTTTAGCGATGCCTTTTATATAAGGCGTCGATATTCAAATTACCCTGACGTAGTGGCAGCACTGGCTACCAAGTATGTAACCTCACCAGGTTTTGATGTTGAGCATTTAATTTTGGATTCTACATTGGTATCAAAAGAGTACGATGATTTACGTAATTTGTTGCTAGAAAAGTATTTAAAATTAGGCTATATCAAAAATGATAATGAGTCTCAATTAATTTCAGACTATATGCAAAATAGAGGTATATCTTCTGAACAAGCTGCAAAGCATGATCGGCCATATTTAAAATATCGTTACAAACCTTTATTTAAGTTATCTAATTTGAATATTGTATTATTACTAAGTGCTAGTGTTTTATGGATGTTTGCTGCTCTACCAAGTACAGTTACTCCAGTTTTATTTATTGCAGGATTAATTTGTTTCACTTGTGTTCTCATAAACTACATTCAATTTAAAAATAATAGCTATTTAAAAAAGGTGAACATTTACTCAAATATAAAACCAACTAGTCTCAAGGAGTTTTCTAGAAATGCTGGCTATACACATAGATGTGAAACTGTATTAGCAGCTTCTCTATTTACTGCTCAATCTAAGCCAGATTCGTTGCGCACAATTTCGTAGATGGCAGTCCAGTCTTTGTCTTCCAAACTTGATGCTTTAGCAGTAGTAAACCGTTCACCAAGCAAATGGCCGAGTCTAGGTACAGAGCCAATACCGGTAAAGGCTTGTTGAAAAACCTTAAGGTCTTTATCTCCACCAGATACAGCAAAGTTTACTTCAGTAAAGTTACGGTGATGTATTTGATCAATGCACTCTCTAAAACCAGGTAGTTGAAAGACGGTATATAGGGTTTTTTGGATATATTCAGGCGGTATTCCATGCTTTTCTGTAAATACATATAGCTCTGAAATTAGTTCAAGATTTGTTACATATGTATAATTCATAGCAATCTTCATGACCATTGCCCATTCAGGTTTATCACCCATATAGTAGATTTGTTCTGTAAATAGTTTGAGTATTGTCTCATAGCGTTTGTTGGCAGATGCATTACCTGAAGTAAATACTGTGGCCTTATTATTAGCGACTTCTTTTGGGCCACCTAAGATAGCTGCTGGCAAATATTGTTTTTCACCATCCTGAAATACTGCCCATAATTTCTCGATAGTTTTAGGCAACATTGTCTCGGTACTCACATAGCATGCATTTTTGGACATATGGTGTAGTATCCCGTTTTCACCAGTGATCGTTTCTAAGACTGAAGCATCATCAAATAAACATGAAATCACCAAGTCTGCATTATTTACTGCCATTTGAATTGAGTCAGCGCAGCTAATACCTTTGTTTTCAAAACGTGTCATTTTGCTGCTTGTGCGATTATATACTGTGACAGTTAAGCCCGCATGATGTAACCTTGTAGCTAGGGCGCTGCCCATGCGTCCTAAACCATGATGGTTACTTTTTCTGTCATTGATTATTTCCTCTATTTATTAACACTTGTATAGTTGCAGTTACATTAAGATTTCATTGTATTGACTATATACATAAGAAGATCTGCAATATTGACTCTATGCTGTTCTAAGGTGTCTCTGTGGCGAACTGTTACGCTTTGTGGTTCGTTTTCTAATGTTTCAAAATCAACTGTAATACAAAGCGGGGTTCCAATTTCATCATGTCTACGATACGCTTTACCAATATTACCAGTATCTTCATACTTTATTCTACCTAATCCTAAGGCTTGCAAATCTTTCGTTACATCTTTTGCAATTGAAACAATATCTGGATTGTTTTTGGCGAGAGGAATGACGGCAACTTTGATGGGAGCAAGAGATGGTTTGATTTTTAGCACAATCCGTTCTTTTCCATCTTCAAGCTGTTCTTTGCAATAAGCATCACATAAAATCGCAAGAACCCCACGATCAAGGCCTGCAGATGGTTCGATTACATAGGGAACATAAGGTTTTTCTCCTTGTGTTTGTACCATCAGTTTAGACGTACTATGTGTATTCTCTTTTACATTTGCTTGTATATTGAGTTCAGCTTGATTCTTAGTATGGGAACCTAAGTCATAGTCCGTTCTATTTGCAATACCTTCTAATTCCTCATCACCATGTGGAAACTTGTATAATATGTCTGTTGTTGCTTTAGAGTAATGTGAAAGATCATTTGATGTTTGTGCCTCTAGTGTTAAATTATCCGGGCTAATGCCTTGGCTTATCCACCAGTTTTTTCGTTCTTTTACCCAATATTCATGCCATTGATCATCTTCTCCAGGCTTGACAAAGAACTCCATTTCCATTTGTTCAAACTCTCTAACTCTAAAGATAAAGTTTCTGGGTGTGATTTCATTACGGTAGGCTTTACCAATTTGAGCAATACCAAAAGGTATTTTTCTAGCGGTTGAATCAAGTACGTTTTTAAAGTTTGCAAATATACTCTGAGCAGTTTCAGGACGTAAATATGCAATACTATCATCACTTTCAACTGGACCATAGTGAGTTTTAAGCATGAGATTAAAATCCCTAGCTTCTGTTAGATTTGTAGATCCACACTGTGTGCATTTTCCCTCAATATGATCAGCACGCATACGAAACTTACAGTCACGACAATCTACCATTGGGTCTGTGAATGTATCTTCATGTCCTGAATATTTTAATGCTTGTCTATGGGTTAAGTTACTTCCATCAATACCTTCAATATCATTTCTTAAGTAAACTATGTCTTTCCACCACGCATCTTTGAGGTTCTTTTTAAGCTCTGTACCTAGAGGACCATAATCATAAAGACCTTGTAAGCCACCATAGAGATCATAGCTCTGAAAGATAAAGCCCCTACGTTTACATAAGCTAACTATTTCTTCCATGGTAACGGTATGATTTGACATTGAATTCCTCATATTAATATTTGCTTAGTGTAGGAATATATTCGCAAAATTGCAATAATCTCATTGGTTTTCTATAAAATAATACAATAGTATGAACGAAAAGATACACTATTTTTAGTTAGATCTTCAGAAAAAATGA
>Ga0099797_101606_pt1 | contig 11516 bp, 2 predicted proteins | sample Uncmet_Sort48C_1_FD_89871 | JGI IMG/M metagenome (GOLD analysis project Ga0099797, IMG submission 89871) | Marine eukaryotic communities from CALCOFI LINE 67, Pacific Ocean - C012_Sort48C_1 | ecosystem: Environmental > Aquatic > Marine > Oceanic | place: Pacific Ocean: Monterey Bay | collected... | reverse complement strand
GGAGACCAACAACAGCAAGGAGAACATCAAGAGCCCGAAACACCAGAGCAGCAACAAAAACGGATCATGAGAGAAAAACGTCTCGCGCTATTAGACCGTGACAAGAAATCGTCGGCGACAGACTCGTCAGCGACAGACTCTTCAGCGAAGAAGCAAGGCCAAGATAATGGTGAAAAGACCGGCCCACAGCAAGATACAAATGGCAAAAATTCTGGAAGTTCTGGAAATGGTGAAAAGACCGGCCCACAGCAAGGCACAAATGGCGAAAATTCTGGAAGGTCTGGAAATAGTGAAAAGACCGGCCCACAGCAAGGTACAAATGGCGAAAATTCTGGAAGTTCTGCAAATGGTGATAATACCGCCCCACAGCAAGATACAAAGGGCGAAAGTTCTGCAAGTTCTGGAAATGGAACAACGGCCGACGGGAATCCTGGAAATGGACAAAATGGCAAAAAAAGCAAGAAGCCTGTAGGCAAAAGAGACCCACTTTTGGGTGATGGTGAAAGCCGGTATGGCGAAAGAGAAGGCGTGGCTGAGCTTTCCTCTGTGCTCAAGCATCTTCCTATGTTCCCTGCTTGCAATCCTGGGCCGGATGTTCCGCAGTGGGCCAAAGAAAATTTAGGCGAAAAGTTTGAAAAAGTCGTCTCCTATACACCCAGCCATTTTATAAGGCAGCAAGAGCTGGCGGCCAAAGAAGCAATGAGGGAAATGGCCAAACAAGTTTTTGAAAAAGAGAACTTTTTGGGAGCCTCGAACGAGGTTTTGAAAAGTGAGCTCAAGAAGGGAATGCAGAGGGTTTTTGTTGGGAAGGATCCGGAACTCTACCAGTCGAATTATGACGGGCCGCTTACTACGTTTTTCTGGCAGAAATACCGCAACGGATCGAATGTCGGAACTGGCGCAAACCAATCTGGTGCAAGCCAATCTGGTGCAACCCAACCTGGTGCAAACCAATCTGGCGCATCCCAATCTGGCTGTCCAATCTGCAAGCGGAGACCGTGCATTTGCGGAAGACCTGGTGCTGGCCAGTCTGGCTGTCCAATCTGCAAGCGGAGCCCGTGCATTTGCGGAAGACCTGGTGCTGGCCAGTCTGGCTGTCCAATCTGCAAGCGGAGCCCGTGCATTTGCGGAAGACCCAATCCAGGAAATACTCCTGGAAATGGAAATGCTCCTTCGAATGGCAATACTCCTGGAAATACTCCGCCAAATGATAATCGAAACCAAGATAATCCGGGCCGAAACAAAAAGCCGCGCTTCCACGGCAGCGGCACGACAGGTGGCGGCACGACAGGTGGTGGAACGACAGGTGGTGCTACGACGGTGCAACCGGGAGCACCGGATACACGACGAGACCAACAGCCTGGCAGCTCCGGCAGTGCGATAGGCGGGAGGACTGGTTCTTCCAGTACAGAGTCGTCACATGGCGCAGCAGTGCCTCCAAAGCCGATGAGTGATGAGGACGCGGTGGCTGCTTTTGCAAAAAGATTTCCTGCTGTCACAGAACTTTTAAGCAAGGAGGATATGTCTGACGAAGAGCGACGAAAAGAAGCAGAAGAACAACGCAAGATTCTGGTGGAATTTTCAAAATACAAAAATGTCCCAAAGAGGTTTCTTGCCATGCAGTCAATTGCGTGGAAAAATTGGCAGGAAGCGAAGACTGAGAAAGAGAGACGGAGATTCAAAGCAGAGTACTACCGCTTGGAAATTGGTGAGTTTCTGGATCAAGACATCATCGCACATAGTAAAACTGTAAAAGCGGAGCAAAATGAAAAAAGAAACGCGGAGCAAAATGGAAAGCAGGACAAAGAAAACACGGGTCAACAAGATGGAAAACAGCGCAATGAAACACCGGGTGAACAAAATGGAAAGCAGGGCAGTGAAACACAGGGCCAACAAGATGGAAAGCAGGGCAATGAAACACGGGGCAAACAAAATGGACAGCAGAACCGAGGAAAAAAGGGTCATCAAAACGGAAAATCGGGCGGCGGTGGGGGTCAACAAAATTCAGGGGAAAGCAACTATCCATCTGATACTGAAGACTCTGATTGTGGAGACGAGAAGCCTGATTGTGGAGACGACGTATTAGATGAAAATGGAGTGTGCAAGTCCTGCAAGGGCGACGGGAATAATAAAAGAACGTGCCCCCGGTGCATGAAGGCACGCGGGAATGGTGATGAATCTGAAACCAAGCCAAAAGCCATCGATCCAAAAACGAATCTATGCAAATTCTGTGGTGGTAACTCGAAGAGTTCTTGTGATCATTGTCGCGATGAACGGATGATAGAGCGCGGGGAGGATCCGGAGGAGTCTGATAGAATTGCGAAAAAAGCTATTGACCCTAATACGAATCGATGCAAATTCTGTGGTGGCGGAGCAAAGAGCTCTTGTGATCATTGTCGTGATGAACGGATGATACAGCGCGGGGAGGATCCCGAAGAGTACAAGAAGAAGCAGAAAGAAAAGGAAGCGGAATCTAAAAAAAATGGAAAAAAGGACGATAATCCGGACAATGGAAAAAAAGATGATGATGACGAGAAAAACAAAAAGGAAGATGAGCAACTCTGTGCACATTGTAGGAAAAAAAACTATGCTCAGTGTTTGTCCTGTCTGCAGAAGCGCGGACGGGGAAGTAAAAAGACGAGAAGATTGAATACAGGCAGTGGAAACATACATGGATTTTCATTTTGAAATATCCATGGATTTTTTAGAAATATTATCCATGGACTGTTTTGATTTGATTTGATTTCTTTTTTTTGTCTATAGAATAGTCAGCTGGCGGAGACTGATGGCAAAAAACTTGTCTATTTTCGGGCGTGTTGCTGTTACTGTTACGATGAGTAGAACGCCGCAAGTCACGTCAACAAGGAAGACGCTAAACGCGTTGTCTGAGTGGCGATCCTATACCCTGTGCGTATAGTCTTTCATTGTGGGTCTCAAACATCAAATCAGTTTGACAACAAAGAACTTAAAAAGAATTATTGAATCACTGAAACAATTCAAAAAACAAAACTCAGAAAGAACCTCTGTGATCTAGCAAGAAAAAAAGTCGTTGTGTGTATGAGGCCGATGTTGGCACCTCATGATTGATTTTGAGTCGCTTTTTTTGAAATTTTGAGCGAATCGTTAAAACAAAAAAGAAAAGTCTGTACATTTTTATCAATGTGCGACTGGTTATTTTGCAAGTCGTAAAAAAAAAATGTCTGCGCATTTAAAACGATTTCAATGTGCAACTGGTTACTTCATCATCAAGTCTAGACTTTATCATCATGGCTCACTGAGTGCAATGAGTGGGCCGGTATTTCAATCAAATTTTCGTGAACATTATCAGACTCAGAAAGAGAAATTTTCTGGAGGCTTTAGGACAACAACGCTAATATTGTGAGTGACAAAAAGGCTGATGCGAATAGGTTTTCGCCATATCCAATCGGCTTTGTCAAATTGTCACTCGATAATTACACGTAGTGCCATAGTCCATTCACTTCCAGATTCCAGAAGACTAGACTTTGATTTTAAAAAAATAAAAGGATTTAATCCCATCGAGAAGGTTCGAACTCTTGGAGACTCCAGTCAGTATTACCATCCGTGTTTTCATCACGAGAAGTCAGAATCTAGTCACTGGTCAGACAGAAGCCTTGAATGCAATTCAAAACATTACGTATCAAATTTGTCAGTGTGGATATCTGACATCATTACATGTGACGTCACATGCGACTGAAATATGCGACTCGGATCGAATGCAAAAACAGTACATTCGGTATTGCAATTGCTGGAGGGGTTCCGGTATGGTTTCCGGTATAAAATTATGCAATATCGGGTATTGCGATTGCCGAACTTAAGTCGAATGATATGGGTCCGGGAGCTCAATAAGTGTATCGCTATGAGGAAACAAGTGTACAGTGAAAAATAGTCAGACTGTCAGGGTACACAAAACAGATTTGCTGGTATATAAATTTATTAACTTTCGTATTCAAACTGATTTTCGACGAGTCATCTGTTACATAATGACATTCTCGTATTGATTTTCGGCGAATCAGTACGTCCTCGATGGATTCAGATTCATTGAATGCCGATTGCCAAAAAGTGTATACACCCATGACCCGTTAACGTGCATTCAATTTTGGAACTGGTGCCGTATACTGCTGCAGTAATGTAATTACTAATTGGCGATTGCGATGTTAACAACATCTATTTTCTTTTTCAGTGGGGTGATACAGACTATTTTCTTTTTCAGTGGGGTGATACAGGCCTGACCCCAGCCATAAACTTGAACAGTATTGAGAAAATGATGTGACAGTGTTCAAGTTGAATCGATAGAATTGTAACCGGGATTCCTGGATTCGCGCGATTTCAATTGTATTTGAAGCTGACGGTCGCGTGATGTGGGTGCCAGTGGCATCATATCGTATTGTGTTACGGAAATTTCGAGAGCCAAAATAATGATGTGTCATTATGTCAGATCCCAGGGGAGCGTCATTTTGTCATCAGTGATGTCACATCCTGGAGCGTCAGTTTCTTCTTTCCTGGCATTCGTGATTTAAGCAGCATGGAATCGATGTTTGTTTATTGGTGAGCGCCGTGAAACGCGTGTTTTTTTGTTGGAGAGCGTCGTCATGCATTTCTCTTTGTTGGTGAGCGGGTGTTTCAAACTGTAAAAGTAACGCAATTTGAATTTTCATCGCGAAATACAATTTAAAATTGTATTTTTTTCAATTCAGGATTGAGTTCAACTGAGACTCTCTGCCTTGGACCTTGGTGGCAATTGAATTTCGAAAATTATTATTTTCGGTTTGCATATTACGTTGTTCTGAACGATTTGTTCAGAATTCTGGACTGTCACAGAAATTGATTTGCATCCACGTTTGATTTCGTTAATTGAAACATGCCGAATTTAGGCGCCTTGGTCACGTGGGTGGTGTCACGGTCGTGTCCGGCACTGCAGGGTGTTCCTCCCGAAAATTTGGAAAATGGTCGATGCGAGCTTGAAAAAAATTCCGTCGGGGAATCGATGCATCTATCAAATATTGGAGCACAGTCGGTCCTGCAAACGGGAGAACAGTCGTTCCTGCAAACGGGAGAACAATCGTTCCTGCAAACGGGAGAACGGTCGTTCCTGCAAACGGGAGAACAGTCGTTCCTGCAAAGGAAAACGGATGACGATGGACGTAAAACGGGTTTGTCACAATCAGGACTCTCTTCCAGGGCGTTATCCTCGATATCATCGAATTCCATACCATCGAACTCCATATCATCGATCAACACATCCTCGCAAGGGGCACTCCGAGTCGCTGACAGAGCAGCCTCCTCTGCCACAGGCGCTGCGAAAGAACCATCAATCACGGCGGCAGAACCATCAATCACGGCGGCAGAACCATCAATCACGGCGGCAGAACCACTCATCACAGAAGCCGACTTGAAAACCTACGTCGAAGAAGAGGCATGGGTCACTTATATGAAACAAAAAAACCCTGAGTTTAGACGCATTTTTGACACGGTGCAATCTCCAAAATTGCTCCACTCTGCCCTCGCAGATCGCCAGTCTGCCCTCAACCGATCTGCAAGTCTATCTGGGACAAGTCTATCTGGGATAGGCTCGAAAAATCATGCATCGGGATCCATTCATGGAGCGGGATCCACTCATGGAGCTACGAATCAGAATACATCATGTCGGTCTCATGCTAATGGATCTCATGTCATTAATGGATCAACAAGTTCGGAAAGAATCCACAAGACCTTTGACGAAATGGAATTTCTGTCGGCAATGGAGCAGCAGCTGCTGCCGGAGGTGACAAAAGTATTAGGGGTAACCCTCAACGAGTGGAGTTATATAGAAAAAATCATGGATATGGACTACGAAAGTCCTGGAAAGACAGCAGCTGGAAAAGACAAAGCACCCGCAGCTGGAAAAGACAAAGCACCAAAGACAGAAAGACATTCAGCATCCTCTTCAAAGCAGAAAGACACAAAAAGAGCTCAGAAAGACACAAATTCAACGAAAGACCCACCAAATTCAACACAAAAACAACGTTTTTTGATCATGGACTGGAAATCAGTGGAACACCAGGTATTTTTTAGAAGGGGTGTGCTACAACACTGTCTGGCCGACAATATGGTGCTTCTTTTTCTGGCTCACCGAGCATTGCAGCACATCGCACAAATACGGGCGTTGCCATTGAGCCACAGGCTGACATCTTTGGAAAAGACGAAAAGGCGCCGACTGGAAGAAGCCATGGCTCTTGAAAGAAATTATCAAAACGAAGAAATCCAGAAAGTGATCAAGAGAATTATGGTCCGTCGCACATTAAAATTATTGAAAACCGAACACCCACAATACCCCATATTGTCAGAGAAATCAGAAGCAGACTTCAAATCTGATTTCAAATCAGAGAAATCTGCTCCTAAAATGAAATTATCACAGGAAGACATAAAGGCAGATGAGAAGAATGCAGAAGTCGTCGAAAAATTGCGACAGGGCTTCTTTGTTCTGATGGCCGGGAAATTTCATCTCATCTCCTCTCCCGACAAAAAGGAGTATGAATCGGCTCCAATCGCGCGTGGAAAACTGGGATCCTCCCAGGGAGGAGTTAGTCTATCCGAAATGAGTGTGGAAGAGAGAAGTCGGCTTTCAAATATCATCATTCCGAGCTTTCGGGACATTAAGGATCCTCTAATGATCCGAAAATATTATGATCCGAACAGCGCTGCCGCGCTAAGCGGCGCTTTGAGCGCACAGGCTCAGAGCGCACACGCCGCTCAAAGCGCACAGGAGATCAATTTTTCACAAGAAAATATTTGTGATTCAGAGCGCAATTTTTTGAAGTCAGATTTCAGCGATCTCTCTATAGGTAAATTTTTTCCTGGCGAGAAGACGAATTGGCTCCATTCCAAAGGACTACGGCCTCTGGTCAATGATACGCGAAGGGTCTTATTCGGTCTGAAAATAGAAAATGCAGAAAAAAAGCCGTGGAATAACGACATTTGGACTCTTGGTGGAAATCTTCTCACTTTTCTTAGAGAAACGGAAGAACTTGTAGGAAATTTCGGTCATTCTGATTCTCCTCTTCGGAATAATCTTCTTCTGCGTGATCTTCTGAATAATTCATCTCTTCTGAGTAGCATCTCTCTTCCAGGTCAAGGAAAATACACGCCACCAATCGTGAAGCGCTTCGACGAAATGGAGTTTCTGACTCCTGCGGAGCAAGAAGTTTTTCGGGTGATGTTTAGCCAAGAGGGAGTTGGCGCCAACGAATGGAACGGGATTGAATGGATGATGTCGCTTAGTACAGATTTTCATATGAATACTAGCAAGGAGGACACTTGCTATAATTCGCATGATGTGAATAGCAATAATTTTGATCATGGAAAACAAACGGGTTTTCATCATGGAAAATGGCTCTTGTCATCTGTAGACCTAAGTGACTCGTCATTTGGACCAGCGCCAGCTTTGAGATCCTACGATGAGCAGGTGGCATTCTTGCAGAATGTTCTTGCTGCGGCGGAAGGGGGACTGGAAGAAAAGCAAGAACAATTCTTGAATAAAATTAAAATTACCAATGATGGACCTGAAAAGGATTTTCTTGAGTTCCAAATTGCGGAAATCAGCCCATTGTTCACAGATATGCAAAAATATCTATACCATCGAGCGTTGCATTTTTCCGGACAAATACAATCGTGGAAGTGTGATTCTGATACTAAAAATAGTGACGAGATGAGCCAAATGAGCCAAGCCCAGAAGAAGACTCAGAAGACTCAGAACTCCATGGATGGTGGTACTCAATCATGTCAGGCAAAAGAAGACTCAAAAGATCCAAAAGACAAGGACGTGACTTACCTTTTCATGGCGCAGTGTTGCGAAGATCACGCCCAAAAGCAGAAAGAAGCTGTAGAGAGAAAAATACGTGAAACCCGTGAAAATGAATTAAACGAAACCGTGAAAAGGCACAATGCCACGCTGAAACAAAGAATTCTCGATCCCATGGGACTCTCATTTACTTTTGAGGCGCCCCCAGATGTCATTCGGGATGAACCTGGTGCTTCAGGAATCACAGCTGGCCCTTCAGGAGTCACAGCTGGTCCTTCAGGAGTCACAGTTACAAACAAACAAAGACTGGCAAACAACAAAGTAAAAACTTCTGGAACACCAACAAACGGCCTGCTGGATCTCTTGCGTAAAGAATACAAAGAGTGGCGGTTCCGGGATTTGCGTGGGAAGCTATCCAGGTCTGAACAGTACAGACTCAAGGCCCTGCAACAAGAAAAGGAGGCAGAAATTGTTTTAATCGAAGAAGAGCTTGAAATATTGAAGAAGAGAATGTCGCAAAGAGAAGACAACGACTCCGAGTCTCCTCTTCAAAAGAGAAGACAGAGTGGCTCCTCCGATGAAAGAGCTGAATTTTTGAGAAGACGCAAAAACAAGTTTTTGAATTACCGAAATCGATGGAAAGAGCTGAATTATTTGAGAAAGATCGCGATAACGGGCGGCGCTGACAAATCAAAAACAAATAAGTTGATCGATACATTGAAAGAGCAAGAGATTGCAAAAATCGACGAGCTGGGATTAGGTGAGGAAAGCGATGAGGCGAGTACGGATTCAGATAATCAAGCTGATAAGCCCAATAATTCAAAGTGTGATAATGCGTCTCAGCCTGATGCATCCCAGCCTGATGCATCGCAGCCTGATGCATCCCAGCCTGCTGAGATTGAATCCAATAAGGCTTCAGCAAAATGTTGTCGCAACGGTGAGAAGAAAAGAGAAGAAGGAAAAAGTGAGAGTCGCAGGACTCTGGAGAAGAAAAAAGAAGAAGGAAAAAAGCACGTTTCTCGTGAAGACAGGACAAAGGTCTCTCGTGAAGACAGGACAAAGAAGAAAGAGGAGACTAAGAAAGGAGAAGCCTCCTCATCTGAGGAAAAAGGAGAAGGCTCCCCCGGTGAGGAAAAAGGAGAAGTCTCCTCCTCGGAGGAAAAAGCGGACGATCATACGAAGAATAAGGAGGATGCAGACAAGGAGGATGCAGAGGCCGGAGATGTTTCTGATGAAAGAAAGGGTTCTGATCAAACAAATGCAGACGAGAAAGGCGATGCTTCAAATGCAGACGAGGAAGGAGATTTCACTGATCAGGTGTACACGAAATTGGAATTGTTCGTCAAGTATGTGACCTCAGGAGATTGGTTGAAAGATTTTGTCGTGCTCACCACCTCGATGGTTTACTCATCAGCAGGCTCCTCAGCAGGAAAGACTAACTCTTCAGCAGGAGAGTCTGGTGAAAAAAGGAATGGGAATCCATTTCTCTCTTCACCCGCTGGCTTATTTTTGGGACGTGTTGTGAAGAAAATGTATAATTCCATTCACTCTTTTGGAAGTTATGTGCTTTCTCCAATAGTTGGGCCAATTAGCCGATTGCTGCATCCAATTAGAAATTGGTGGTCCACGGTGGCTGCCCCGCGGATATGGAAGCATTGGGACACCACAAGACAAGCTTTCCTCTCCGTTGCAAACAAAGCGATGAACACAAGATTTGGTCGATACGTCCATGGGATTTATCAAAACACCCGAGCGGCGATCAACCCATATGCCGAACGAGCAAAAAACGTTATCAAAACTCACAGTTATAAACTTTATCTACAAGCAAAAACGGGTTTGGTTTTCTTGACGAAAATTCTTCAAGTCGTAGTACGCATATTGATTGCAGTTCCCAAGTTGATTGTTCGAGGGATTTGTCGGTATCGTAATTTGGTTGCCTCATTCTTGGGGGGTGTGGTTACATGGCTCTTCTGTCGTTTTGGGGAGAAAGCTGCCGAGGAGTATGTCGATCCAGTCATTGGTTGGGCATTCAAAAAGGATACGACGGATGCTCCTGACAGGGTAGACTCGCAGAAAAAGGATACGACGGTCGATCCTGATAGTAGTGTGTCACAGAAAAAGGATACGACAGCCGAATCTCCTGACCAAAGTGCGTCACAGAAAAAGGATACACCGGTCGATCCTGATAGTAGTGTGTCACAGAAAAAGGATACGACAGCGAATCTCCTGACCAAAGTGCGTCACAGAAAAAGGATACACGGTCGATCCTGATAGTAGTGTGTCACAGAAAAAGGATACGACAGCCGAATCTCCTGACCAAAGTGCGTCACAGAAAAAGGATACACCGGTCGATCCTGACAGTGGTGTGTCACAGAAAAAGGATACGACAGCCGAATCTCCTGACCAAAGTGCGTCACAGAAAAAGGATACGACGGATGATCCTGACAGTAGTGTGTCACAGAAAAAGGATACGACGGCTGATCGTGACAGGTTTGACAAGAGTCGAGTCGTTAAAGGTGATGCTGACGATTCTGGACGAAGGCGTGAGCCTGCCCCTGAAGGTGATATCGACGAGTCTTACAATTCGAGCGGAAAGGAGCATGCAGACGGAAAGGAGCATGCAGACGGAAAGGAGCATGCAGACGGAAAGGAGCATGCAGACGGAAAGGAGCATGCAGACGGAAAGGAGCATACAAACAGAATGGGAAGATGGGGGGCTTTTTTTGGTGGGAAAAGATAGATGATAATTTCCCATATCAGGGAGAATCAACAAAGTTACTTGTCCAGAAATGAAGTTACTTGCCCAGAAATGAAGTTACTTGTCCACTCCTGGAGTTTCTTATGATCAGAAAATCTAATATTAAAAAGGGTAGTGTAAAGGATTAAAAAGTGGGAAAAAAAATGACAAAACTTAAAAGAGACAATCATGAAAAAATTTGACAAAAAGATTTATACCCATTATAAGTTCTCTTAGAATCTGAGTCTCTGACATGTGACTCGATGACAATCATTGAATTTTTGAAAGTTTATATGAAAATCTCAGAGGGCAGAGATTTCCCGTTAACGGAAAGCGTGGGTCTTCGTATTCAATAGACGGCGCGCTTTCTTGCCAGTTAAATTATCTCAAGCCAGGCCTTTCTTCTAAGTTCTAAATTTAATGGTGTAAGACTTCTGATGACAGCGCAAGAATCCAAGATATAGTAGCACTGAGGTCTTCCATGGACATGGTGTCAGGCACCAAGCATCAGCTAGAATACCAGCAAGACGGTCCGAATAGTTAGATTGCTTGATTCTTTCTCAGAATTTAAGTTGCGGGTTCGGGTAGTCATAAAAAAAAAAAAAGGTATTGTATGGACGTTTGAGCAATTGAATTATCAGGATTGAATTTGTATCGTCCATGACTCATTATTTCGTATTTCGAATCTCGATTATCAAGGACAATTCTCACCGGACAATTCTCACCGGAAATTTTAGAAAATCAAATCAGATCTGTTGGAAAAAAACTGACTTTTGCTTTCATAAATGGATAAATCAAACCAGTATCAAATGGATCAATCAAAATCACTGTCAAAATCAAAATCATTGTCAAAATCAGTATCAAATCAAACTTCAGTATGCGAGGTCCAAATCAGTATGCATTGGTCAGTGTTGACCACAATGCGTGCTATATTAAAAGAGTGAAGTCAGAACTGGCAAGAGTCAAAGATCCAGTGTTTGC
>Ga0099797_101607_pt1 | contig 11517 bp, 7 predicted proteins | sample Uncmet_Sort48C_1_FD_89871 | JGI IMG/M metagenome (GOLD analysis project Ga0099797, IMG submission 89871) | Marine eukaryotic communities from CALCOFI LINE 67, Pacific Ocean - C012_Sort48C_1 | ecosystem: Environmental > Aquatic > Marine > Oceanic | place: Pacific Ocean: Monterey Bay | collected... | reverse complement strand
CCCGGTGGTGGTGTATATCTTTGGGGTCCCAAAGTATGGTCCCGAGTCGCTATCGTATTACTAAGGTTTTCCATGTATACCTATTTCTTAGTATTGTATTCATATGGTCCTCCCACGCAGTGCGGAATTCTATTGGCTCAAAAATGTCACCGGAATCATATGATCTCTCATTCGACAATTTTGCGCAAATCCTGAGTCAAATTCGACACAATTTTGCAGGCCGGACCTGATTATAAGAGTCCCGGGGTCTGGGGACCGGACAATAAGATTGAAAACCTTGCAATATTAATTAGGCCTGCAGTATGGTCCTTCCCCGTAATACGACGCTAGCCGCCCGCCCGCCGTCAGCCGCCAGCCGCCGGCTTGGGCCCGATGGGCCCATGAGGGTTCACGGTTTGATATTGTCCGCTGGGGTATGCAGGATCCGCCGCTCTGTTCCGGCCATTCACATACGTATGGTACCCAAACCCTGTGGTTGCATAAATGTCACGATTTGGGTTCAGAATCGAGGGTTTGAGCTGAAACTTGGTCCAAATCGATCCGTACCGGTCCAAATAACCAAAAAATCACATCCCGAGGTCTGGGGACCGACCCCAGGACCGGAAAACAGGGTTTAGGGTTTAGGGATCTGGGAAATAGTTTTGTATATCTTTGGGGCCCCAATATGGTACCAACTTTGTCTTCTGCACAAGTCTGCTCCCCTCTACTGCCGCTGGCCACCTCACAAGCGAAGCTCTGGAGCAGCTGCCTCAAGAGGGAAACAAATGCGATCCCAACACACACCCAGTCACATACTCCTTTGTTTGTTTGCCAGTGTTTAGGAAGGAGACCTAGCTCGGAAGTTCAAAAGCCTCACTTTCTACAACTGCCGGGAGTACACCAGCCCCTCATCTAATCAGACTCAGAACTGGACCCCCCCATATATGTATCCTCTGTTATATCTGCACATTCCCATGCTGAGTCCTCAGACTCAGTTTCTGGATTAGCATATTGTTGTTCATATGCTTTTTGTATTCTGTCTATTTGCATTTGTACATTGTTTATTATGATATTTTCATCGAGATGAATGCGTTTATATGGCCATCCATCATATTTTGGTAGGGGTTTACCATCTGCATATGCATCTCTATTTATTTTTCCCGCTGCTGTGGGTCTTTTGCATTCTCGAGCTAGTTTGACCAGTTTCCTGGAGCCCGTTGCCCCACATTTGGTGCACATGTAGATGCCGCCGTATACTACCACCCTATGTGTGTGATGTGTGTAGGTTTCCTACTGCATGCGAGTAGGTATATTGTATAGGGAGGCAGGATGACTCTAGGAAGTCCCTTATATTTGGTGCTTTGATATGTATACTGGACGAACACTGATAACAGTGTATTCTGTTATTATGTAGTATACAGTCATGCTTAGAGCTGTTCATTAGCTCTAGTATTTTGTCATGATATGTTGGTTTATAAACCACATTCTTGAGTATTGTTTTATTATGTGCCCGCTGGGGGACCATTTTTGTGACCGTTATGAGTCTATTTTGTATGAGTTTGAGGTCAGTGCATATTTTTACTATTGGTTGGGCAATCCTGCTCGGTATTTCATGGAGAGCAGCTGCCGCACCAGCAAGTGTGTCTGCTTCATCATTACCTTTGACATGCCACTCTTGCATCCACGGTGGTGCTTTTTCTTTCTTTTCGGGATGCTTATCTGTGTGACTAGGTATCCAGTATACTCTGAGGTCTATGTATTTGTCCTCTATGTGCTGGAATATTTCTGACCATAAGTCAGCATGGTTTGCTAACCTGGCTCTATCCTTGCCTTTTTCATATGTGTCTCTGGCAATTTTGTTATCTGTGAAGAAATCTATTATGCCGGCTAGTTCAATATTACGAACTACTATTAGTATTGCATAGATTTCTGCTCTATTATTAGATTGTACTTCACCAGGTAACGGTGTAGCCATATTATAAGTGGGTGTTTTATTGAGGTCTACATAGTGTACACCAACCCCACATCTTGTTATTGATGGGTATTGTGCATATCTTCCACCTGAACCGTCACCGAAGTAATATCCGGATGGCCATAATGCCCCTGTTTCCCACCTAGGAATATCTGCATTATGTGGTTTGATCTCTAGGGTGTAGTCATCCAGGGGATTGACAAGTGATCCTGGATCAAGTTCGTGTTTTTGTATTATTGCTCTGTTATAGTATGCTATTTTTTATCTGGGTTTAACTCAGCTATGAGTTTCTGTGATTTGGTAATTGCCTCATCTTCTGATTCTTGTAGTGATGGGCAAGTCCAGTAAGTGTGCCATTGGTCTGTGTATTGTTGTCCACACAGTGCACATGTTGTGTCTTTATCCAGAACATCATTTACCCTATTGCATGGCCAACAGGCACCTGCTTGTATTGTTTCTAAAATTGCCAGTTCAGGAAATTTCTTTTTCTTTTTAAGTGTTTGGTTATGTGCCAATGTGGTTTCCCATGCAATGGCTCCTGTTATTGAGGCTCCATCAAAATGCTTAGCTGCATTGGGGGCCATGTATTCATGGTATGAGTCAATTATTGCATGTATGACAGTCATCATGGGGAAGGGCCTATCAAAGTCAGCATGAAGTTGCCATGTATTTCCTTGTGGGTCTTCCCAAGTGTCATATTGTATTGGTTTCCATTGGAGACTATATAGTATTACTGTTATGTGTGCCGCTATGCCATCTGCCCTGGCCAGGCCTTTTTCAAGTGTGATTTTTGTGTCTTGGAGTTTCATATCTTTATATATTTGGTTCCAAGATTCCTCTATGTGTATGAGTATTGGGCTATTCTGTTTAATTAGGGGAAGTATCAATTTGAACCATAATATGAAGGTTTCTTTGATGGCTCTGGTAAAGGGCTGGCCTTCCGGACCATATGCAATGCATAATGCAGAGTATCTGCACCTCCCTTTGCCAAAGCTTGCTGCATTAACCGCAGCAACTTCTATTTTTGACCATTCTTGGAGGGTAATAGCCGAGGCTTGTTGCCCCCATGTGGATTTAGAGTAGCCAGCCCCTGAGAATAGTACTCTAGCTCGTCTGGTTACTTTAGCTATTCTGTATATCCTATTGAGTGTACCTTTGGACTTTTGTATTCTTTGCTTGAGAATACATTTTCTTATTTTGGGTTTCCTACTAAATGAGAAGTCGATTCCTAAATCCCTAGTGGTTTCGGCAGTATTATATGTTATGCCTAGGGTTTTAAGGTCTTGTACCAAATGTCTTGCAGCATATGGTAGTTTTGCTACAATTACTCCTTTGGTACTAAGAGTAAGGCCAAGTTTACTGCTCATTTTTGCAAAGTCTTTGATTGCCTTGGCCATATTGGTAAGAGTAGTATCTTTATCCCCTGCAGTTATCATTGCAGTATCATACACATATACCTGTGGTGCAGCTAGTGGATTCTCAATTGACAACTGTTTCATTCCAGTAAGGAACAACAGCCTAGTGAGTGCAACTGAGTGTTTGCATCCTGCTAGGATTGAAGTATTAGTTATAATGGTTCTACTACAAAATCCATCACACTGTATAATCCTCGGGGCCATGTGTTGCTGCATGGTCAGTGCGAGGTCAATGATAGGGAAATTATGTTCTAATGCTTTCTGCATTAATATCTCTAGGTCTATTGTATCAAAGAACTTTTCGAAGTCATGGAAAACTCCTATTACCTGTTCTTCAGTATATTTATATATCTCAGCTTGTAGTCCTCTATATGCAGCTGCAATGAGTGCAGATTTGCCTTTGCCAGAGGTATCAAAGTCCCCTGTCATAAGGTCTTCCCACTCTGCTACTGTATTTCTGGACCGGAGTGTTATTCTGTATATCATTGGTGTTTTGCATACAGTTCTGGTACCACCGGAAGGTTTACCAAGTATTGCATTTAGATTGATTAGATTTTGTATTGGTTGTGCCATCTTCTTAAGTGGTTTTTCAATGGCATCTGACATGAGTATTTTGCCCTCTTTGGGGAGTTCATTGAGTTCCCAAATAAATCCTGAATAAATAATCCCGACATGTAAATCCAGATGACGATAGTCAATCCTGAATAAATAATCCCGACATGGAAATCACTCCGATAATCAATCCTGAAACAAAACCACATAAAAGTCCAAAGTGCCTTAAATCAAACAGATCGGTAAAATCACTCCATGTTTCCCAGAACGGCCCTGCAGCATTCTCCACGACCTCGGACCTGCCCTGGCGGAAAATGCACGCCTACACAGCAAGAGGAAGTAAACGACGCCAAAAACAACAGAAGTGCACATAGAGAAGAGACTCGAGACGTATTGGACGGGACTTCGGTCTGCGAGACGAACGGATTCGAGGGTACATCTGCCAGGACCTGTTCTCTTCAGTGTATTCTTCGACCGAAAAATCACGAGCTGTCATCATGCGGTGTAGACCATCTGTAATCACCTCTGACCTCTGTAGCAACATAGGATCCATAGGTGGGGACAGACCCGATCAGGCCAAGCATGAGATCAACGCAAAGCGCTGGTGAGCAGATCAAGGTGTAGAGGAGCACGCCTATCCACCACGCTGAGATCCCGAAGACAAACCTCGGCAAGTTAGCAATGAACACGGCCGCGGCCAAACATGAAGTTGGTGAACGCCGCTGCATTAACCTATGTGCGTCCAACGGCGAGCATGAGGGCCTCGACTTCTGCTAAAGGCAGGGGACATTCAATCCCGGTTTGCGTGTGCGTGGTCCTGAACTTTTTCGCTATGGTCAAAGGACCCTGGGGCCTGAAGGGCTCCAGGGAGGAGCTGGGTCTCCATTCGGCAGCGCCTCGTGCAAGCCAATGATGCTGCGCAGACTGTCACATAGGCGGCAGCCATGGCCTCGGGCGAGCCCCTCTCCTTACGCCTTCCTTTCACCCTCTTCTGAGCGCCGTCCTTTCACCCTTCTCTTGTGCCTTCGTAAGACATCGGGAGCTTCAATCAATAAGTCCGATGCCGAAAGGTTTCCTCCCATCTTGATGGCCACACCAATATCCAAGAGCAAATCAGCCTATCCAATCACAAGCTGATTTATGGCAAGCTCCGCCATTGACTTTTTTCTGGAGAAGCAGGACTGTCAAGGGAGTGAGGGTGCGACAGCGAACAAGGGCCTTCCTGGCGCAAGAGAGGTGGAGCAGAGTCCTCGGCTTAAGACTGCCCCATGATGGAAACGCATTCTTGCAAGTATACGTGCAAACTGTGATCGCTGGCCCGCAGCCCCATGTGTTGTAGAATTTGAACAGATTCGCCCACCAACATGTAGTGCATGGCCACCCCCGGTCTGAGACTCCCAATGTTTACTTTCAAGGTTTCCCGGCCTAGGCACTTGAGAAGCATCATGGGACATTGGCGAAAGCGCCAAGGCGAGCTGGGCCGTAGTTTAGTTGCCCGAGGTAGCCCCGCACAGAACCATTCCAACCAGAGTACTGCGCCCAAATCCCTCATGACTGCAAATTGTGACCGTTCGAATACAGCACGGGTCTTTGGCCTGACTATTGCTAAGATTGCCAAAGGGTCTTGGCCCACCAGCCATACTCTAGTGATGGAGCGCCTTTCCAAAGCCAAGAGTTCCCCTGAACGGAGGAGGCCAAAGCAGCCCACACGCAACAGGACACATAGGCAGAGCCAGAAAAGGACACCCGACATAGCAAGGTCCAAAGCTTTCAGACATAGAGCCTCAAGAATAAAGACTGGCTCAGGAATTCGACTGCTGAGTTGCGTCTGGAGTTTCCAACTCTTTATGCAATCCCAGGCTCGGTGAAGTCGGTAACGAAGGTCCGGCCAATAGAACTTGACAGCTGCAACAGATTCTCGGGCAATGTAGAACTTCCTTCGCGTTCGAACAGAAGCTGCACATAGTTTACCAGAACATGATTCACTGTCTTTGGGCAGTTGTAACAATCCGGAACAAGGATCTGACCCGCAATGGAGGCCAGGAAAGCTTACCAAAATTAAGCCACCCGGTTGGAGTAAGCAGACGACACACGAGCAAGCTCTAATCCACTTCACTCTAGGAGGGGCCACCGGGACGGGAGGGAGTTAGCGCAGAAGGCTTTGACGGCATTCATGGCGAGCCTCAGCCCACATTCGGCAAAGACATTTGGGGTAGTGGGCGGCGGCTGTGAGACTTATCTTTTTGCCATTGATGGCCCGAGTGCCCCAACATTGTTCATGTTTGTGAGTATCACATATCCCCGGGCACATGCGATGTACATAAAGAAGGCGGCGACAACTTTCAAATACAGTTGTTCGCTTACATACATGATGATGAGGTTTACCGCCAGATAACTGAAGTCCATAGGCGAACTCGTCAAAGTCCACAAACCCAGTCTCGGTCAATGTTCTTGAGTGCACACTTTCAGGATGTAAGAAAACATAAGATCCCATCTGGTTTTCAATACTGAACAGACCACCAACTTTGATAAGAGCACGACAGAGACGGGCTATGTGGATCCCGTGCAAATTCCAAATAACTTCGGCAGGACTAGCTCGGAAATCGAGGACCTGGACCTGGGTGAACCTGCTAGCCGGACCCCCCGAACTACACACAATCCCACAGTGCATGTACAACATACACCCCGCTAAGATACCTCGTTCAAGCCCTTCGACCACCGGAAGCCGTTCAAGATCATGATCACACAAGCAGTTTCCAGTGGACCACCCTTATAACTAAACATTCCAAGATTTGCCGACCAGCAGACCAAGGTCTTGCCACGCATGCGAGAGGCCGGCGGCCCCTGCGAACCCTTCCTTGAACAAACGAACCGTGATGGGCACAGGGGTGAAGATGTTGGCCGGAACGGCCCCTTAAGCCAGATGTGGCCGCAGCCACTCTGGCGCTTCTTCGATGAGGTCACCTTTATGAATGTCCTTGAAGTGGCTAAGTGGATCCCCAGACTTTTGGGGCCCCGTAACTGCATATTGTAAAATATCCTCAGCATAACAAACACCAAAACAAAATCTTTCAAGCAATACCCCTGAGTCTGAATGAGCTTGATCTCCCTTTGGTGAGCACGCAAATGCCGACCGCGGAGTCGGAAGGTTAACATTCATGATGTCAGAGATAATTCCATTTTCCTGCCTGCAGACCTCTCTGAAGATTTCAAAGGTTTCTTGGGGATGCACACGTTGGCTGGCGACGGGCGCTGAGGGGATGTCCTACCACATGTCAGACTGGCCAAGAGCAAAAACAACCGGGTCCTCCTCAAAGTACTTGAATTTGAGGTCATAGTTATCCGCTGAGATCTTGCAGGATGAGTGACAGGTGTGATACCATTCGAATACCACGAAATTGAAAAGTCTATGGGCAAGTTCTTGAGATACAACAGGGCCCCTGCCGATGTAGGTGTAGCATCCATGGCTGTGGTTCTAGAATGAAATTGTATCATCCCGGATATCCGCCGGCCACTGGTATGCCTTGTGGTCGTCCAAGGTGGCCGTGCCCTTGGAAGTTTTATGTAATGCACAGAGAACAATCTTATAATGTTTAATAAGGTGAACAGCGAGCCCGAAGGCCTTACTCAAAACCACCTTGGAAACAACAAAACGAGAACACAACAAGAGTCAGGAAAATTGAAACGCGTCTGGCGGGCACGGCCCCGCCTTCGCCGGGGGAGGTGTTGACAGTCGTCCCCCTACACGTGAGACAAGGGTTGCCGTAGGCTGCACTTTTTTGTTGCAATGTTACACGGCCTAATTTGGGGCTGTCAAGCTACTTACCGTTTTTGATATGAGCCTTCGACAAACCAAAACCCTTATCATCGGAACGTGGTACATTATGCAAATCCAACTTGGCATTGGCGTTGTCAATGGTGTCTTCGTCGGCTCCACAAGCAGACATCAAATCTAATAATTTGCAAACATAGGCTACAGGGAAGTCATCAACATAGACACCAACCGGTACGAAGGCCCCTTGGGGCAACGCTTTCCATATTCTTAAAGCTCAGCAAAATCAACGGCTCCAGTTCGCAACAATGCATCAATGTCAGCCGCTTGCGCTGCGCCCCTCCTCGGGTCGAGCTCATCCTTTTTGGAAACTCTACAGCAAGGTTTTGGGGGAGCCGCCGCATCCGGATGAAGTTCCTTCACATGTGCACATGTGCACTTTCAGTAGCATGAGCACGCCCCAGCAACTTGTCTATGCAAACCTGAACCGCCCCCATTTGGTAAGGTGACATTTGACGGCGCGTCTGGGTGTGCGTTCGAGCTTGCCGCTACTGTATTCAATGTTTCCGAAGACCTGTAACAATCAACGGAGTCCATATCGAGGGTTTTCAGGGGCCCTATAATATTACCAGTGCCATGACCGCGACCCACTGAACTCAGGGGGTGCAGGCAGCATGCTCACATCTTATCTAACAACAGTTTCTGGAAAAAGATTTGCTGCCTTCCACTTACGTAATAACTACCCAAAAGATGACGATAGTCCTTGGGGGGAACGGGGGGAATCACAAACATGAAGATTAAAAGCAGCACGGAGCATCTCGGTCCTTCGCCATGCTAGTATACGGAGCTTCTGCCTCCTTCGCGCATGGCCACCGATCCTAGACTTCCCCGGGGGACCTGAAGAAAACGGGTGGGGGGGAGGTGTAAAGGCAGAGCCCCAATAGCCAGAGGAAGCGAAGAGTGCTTCTTTGGGGCACTTACACACGGCGCGGCCTGAAGGCCACCATCTCTAACTGCTCTTAACCAGTTCAACAAACGGAGAATAGGAGATAACTGAGCAGACCCTGAAACGGAAATATGAATCAAAATCCGCGTCGTCCATTCGAGCGGCATGCACCATAGAATCCAACTGTCTTGGTGCCTTTGAGGAGCACACGTTACCGGACCACGAACCTCCCAATCGGTCGGTCAGGGCAGGATCACTCTCAACAGATGCACAGTCATCAAAAGAGGAGGCCCCCGAAACAAAACGAGCGCCCCACTAGCCAAATCAGAATTAAGGGCGTCAGCGATCTCTCCCCTGCCCTTCTGCTTGGCCTTCTTCGCCGCAGCCTTCCGCTTTGCACGGGCTGAGCGTTCGACCCGCTTCAGATTCTTTTTCTCCTCGTCTGACTCCGAGTCCGACCCCGACGGTTCGGAGCTTCCCTTCTTTGCCAACTCGCTGATGGCCTTCTTAAGCCGGACACCGTGCTCATCTCCATTTCGCCTCCGAAAAAAAGCACAAACCGTAGGACTTGTTCAGTGGAGTCAACAGGCCGGCCATTTCCCATTTTCCATTGTCCATGACAACCTCCAACAGGGCCTTGGCACTGGACCACATATGTGTGAGCGTGGGTCCAGTGCTCGGCGGCCTTCAGCTGCAACGCCTCTGAAAGCATCACGTGGCACCTGCGGAGGCCTCAGAGCTGTCCGGAGGCATCTCCCCACCTTGCGGGGGAGGTCCTTGAATAGCCAGAGTTGCCGCTCGTCCTGCACTCCTGAGGCCGCCAGAATCATTCGAGTGTATTTTCGAAAAATTATGTCTGGGTGTTTTGAAGCCGTTGTCACATCTTCTGGAACCTGAGAATGCCATTTCCCTTCTCGCTGCTTAGGCCTTCGTCGGTCTCGCTGTCGTTTTCGGAACCATCTCGCCGCTTCTTCTTTTGGCCGGTGAGGTCTTTCAGGACCTGCAACGTCGCCAGCTGTATCAACTGGCCAGTATCGCCTGCCCCTCCGACTTCCTTCATCAAAGAAGTCAGCTCTCCCAGCGTGTCTTCGCCCTCGTCGCTGTCGTCCTTGTCGGATGTGTCCGAGGTCTTGGCATTTCACCGTTCCAGTCAAAATTTGTGCAGCGGATCTGGACCCTGTGAGGAGCGTGGGCCTGTCGGCTGCTTCTCTAAGGTTGGAATCCGAGCTTCCAGGCGGCCTCTAGGGCGTCGACCTTGGCAGTGCCCGCCTTGACATCTTCCTTGATGTCAGCCGCCATGCCTTTCAGCGAGACGAGCAGTGTGGCATGATCTGTGATCTCCTCCAGAGGGCTTTCGTAATGATGGTCGCCAGCTGCAAGGATGGCTTGCCGCAGTCGCTTTGCGAGACTGAAAGCATTGTTCGGGGTAGTGGTCCAAGGACTCAAGCGAATCGTGTTTGTTGTGCAGGCCGGAGCTAGCAACCCACGTGACACCCACGGATTTACCCACATCTGGCTGAGGCCGTTCAAGCTGCACAGCGAGACTCAGCACCTAGACTCAGCACCTAAAGAGAACGCTCCAGCCAGAGAAGTTCATACATGACACAAATTTAGTCAATACCCAAGGTCCCGGAATAAAGCCCGCCAATGGGAAATGCTAGCAACAGCAATTTCGTGACACCTCAAATATACACAACTAAAATGTGTAACTAAGCACAAAGCTGAAGCTATGCACAGGGCTGTAACCCCAGGACTAGTGGTATCCAAGTGGTTTCTTGGGGTGGGTGGAGGGGAAAGAAACAAGCAATGAAGTGCCAGCAAGGGCACAATCCCAAACCACCCTTGAGCCAAAATGGCCACCCGAAAGACTCATACAAACATGACCCCCATAAGCTAGTCTAGGAGGCAAGTAAAGGCGACAAAGCTGCCCCCAAACAGCAAACACTAAAGGGTCCTCGCTACATGTGTGAAAATTAACAAACACAAAAAACACTATGTGTATGTTCCAAATTTTGTGCCCTCCAACAAATCAGGACTTCGTTATGATGGGAGTTTCACAAATGGGGCATCGCAACCTGTGTGAACATTTACAAACACAAACAAACATCACTATGTGTATGTTCCGAAATCTGTGCCTTCCAACACATTGGGACTTCGTCATTCGAGGGAGCATCAAAATATCACTGGATCATAATTCATGAAACAGGTCAAGCCTAGGTGAACATTAAAACAGAAATAGGGTCATTTAAATGTATACCTGTTTATATCGATTTTCTGTATAGCGCTCGCCCCATTCAGACCAAGGTGCAAGTGAGCCATAACACCATCCAAGACAACATGTTTGTGTAATGTACGGTCTCTGAGGCTGATGGGTGGTGGGGGCAGATGGATTGTTTGTGTTTTCTTATTCAGCGTAAGTGTGTAAAGTTCAAGTGTATTGAAATAGTGTGGAAGGTGCTAACATATTATGCAAAAACACACGGACATAATACATGGATACTACGGCCGCTTGCAGTACCTATCATGGTCATGTAGCGGTCGCATTTTGCTCATGTTATATTCTTAATTGCGTATGCATCTTCATGGAGCTATCTCATTATTGTCACTTTCGGGCCGAAGCAACTCAACGCAATAAACAGAGACAACCAAAGACCACACTTAATGACCAAAAACCAAAGAACAACAAAAATAATAACTCGATGATAAATGCCAACGATCTACGCTCAACGTTTGCTTGATATGGTGTTTGACATGCTTGCATGTTGACTAGTCCAACTGAGTGTAAGGCCTCTGAACTTTTTCATAGTTGCGTGCAGCTTACTGATTAGCTTGCCAGTCAGTCCCACATTTTTGGGACCCCAAAGATATACAAAAAAATATA
>Ga0099797_101605_pt1 | contig 11523 bp, 17 predicted proteins | sample Uncmet_Sort48C_1_FD_89871 | JGI IMG/M metagenome (GOLD analysis project Ga0099797, IMG submission 89871) | Marine eukaryotic communities from CALCOFI LINE 67, Pacific Ocean - C012_Sort48C_1 | ecosystem: Environmental > Aquatic > Marine > Oceanic | place: Pacific Ocean: Monterey Bay | collected... | reverse complement strand
ACCAAAATGGATAGCAATATAGGGTGCCGAATCGTTTACAAACACCACAATAGTTTACAAAATGCTCTGCAACACAGAAATATGTTACAATACCCTACTCCCAACAACCTCTATGACCATTGACAATTAAGGACTGTATTTCCAGAACCTATCACCCAATAATCGATATGCCCCAAGCCACTTTAAACACTAACTCGGACTAACCCTACAGCGATGCGCGCCCGAACCCCCTAAATCCTAAATCCTGAAATCCACATCCCTGAATCCAATCCTTCTTATCTGAATAAACCCACCTAAACCCTATACATTCCATCATATAATCCTACATGCACCCGATACTCATTAACATTATGAACGAAACGATGAAACCAAACCAATTGTTCATTCAGACTACAAAGACGACCCGAATAAATACGAACAAGTGATAATCGATATCGAAATAACAATGCTAGAAAACATATACTAAATGCCTAATAAGTAAGTTGCGAAATAACTAATAAGTAATTTACATAACTTAAATATCAATAAAGATTTACTGATATACTTGACCGAACTAGTTCATGCACACCCGATATCATTTTGCAACCCTTCCCAACAAGTCATTCGGGGATTAATACACAGCTCGCCGGAGCTCATCCCTGAGTAAGATGTGCTGCTCTGCCGACATCTCGCACCCTTTGGAAAGGAACTCCAAGACGGCACGATACTTTACAAAGTACTTCGATGTAGCCTTCAATAATAGCGAGCAATTCGGATGTTTGTGGCACACTCCTTTCAAAGAGATGCCGTTTCCCGACACTAGAGTTTCCACATGCCCAAGTTCGTCGATGTTGCTGCCAGTAATCCTCGCATAGGTGTTCCATACAGATCCGCCACCCTTGACAATTAATATCAACCCCAGATCATCCAGCATAGCTTTCTCCTCGGCTGTGTTGGGCGGCAAGGATACATCGCTCAGGTCAATGTCCCCTTCTGCATCGATGTCCTGTTCGCCAAAATCAGCAACCACTTCTCCATCATCGTCTTCATCGGCTTCTGCACCTGGCACCATTGGTAAAAGTTCTGCAGCTGCATTCAACTCGTCATTTTTGGGATCGTCCATGATAGCCATCACTTCATCCAGAACAGCTGGTGGTCCTTCCTCTGCGACAAAACCGAGCCCAAGAAAATCAATACTGTCATCATCATCTGACACATCAAGATTAAGGGTGCTAGAGAGAATGCCCCACTTAGAGTCACCTTCGATCACCTTGATGTCCTTCGCATTCGTAGCCGAGAGTCGTTTGTAAGGCAACTGTCTGCAAAGTAGCTGTGCTTCAACACCTAATGTTTAAAAAGGCTTTGAGACCTTAGAAAAATTCATTTCGGAGCCAACACCAAAACAAAACTGTTCAAATGTGTCTTATGTATTTGAACAATTGTCTTGAATGCCAATGTTTGGATGGTCAATATTAAATAAATGTTTCACTATGACATACACAGATTTTCTATAATTATCTAAATATTTTCAAATATTTCGGGACGAAACACAACACTAAATACGATGCGCGCATACTTTTGCATCCCACCATTTACATATGTATATTATATATATAAATATATATATATATAACATATATGTAGGTTTTTCATTTTTATATAGTGTGTATATATGTTATCTGTATTATTGGATATGTACACGAGACTTGGAAATTCCTTATTGTTTGTTGAAGTTACATCGAACACCTGCTGGCAACACTCGTCCGGTCTCCTGGAACACAAGTAATGGTTGAATCAAATCCAACAATATTTCCTGCTCTGTGGGAATGTAATACCGGCCTCGCCTTGCAGGTGGAAATTTCTCCCGGGAAGACTGCAAAGAGCCTGTCACCTCAACCAATCCTGACCGAACATAATCAAGTTCAAGACCAAGGTATCGCAAAGGCTGATCTGCATCCACTGGGACTTTGAGGCCATCCGGAAGACTGAAACATGCTAAAGAAAACGTGGGTTCGAATCTGCCACTTTTGCAACTCATACTGACCAGTTGACCGATGCAGCGAACCACACGAGCGAAACCAGGCATAGAAGGAGTTTTGTATAACAGCTCCAAAGACACCACGAACTCCTTCAATGGAAGCTGTTGCACTTTCATATTCTCAAGTTTTCGGATCTTCAGCATTTCTTTCACCATGTGTTAAATTTCGGATCACCCTAAAATCCTAAGTCTATGTGTGTTGTATTTCGCTCAGCTACCCATATCACAACCAATTATTTTACGTTTTTTGTTGTTTTCGAAAATGAATGATCGCCGAATGGCCGGCAACAACGGTCAATATTTTAAATTTGGCTTGAATTTTGTCGGTCGTTATATGTTTCAACATGTTTGCACATGCTTTTAGCATGCAACGAGCACCCCCAAACTCATATGATTGTATGACACGAACCCAAATACTTTCATGGTAACACCTTCCATGTACCCTGCCCAATACGGTTTTCAACACAAGAAAACAAACACACACACAACAATATGCAAATAATCACCCATCGACCACAACATTGAACTTGTAGAATACAATTAAAGCAACCCCGGTGTCGAACCGATTCCGAATCAAAAAAACTGGTTTGTTATGTGATTTCTATTTATAAATATATGGGGTTCATTGTGTATTCCCTAAAGCCATTAAATCCATACCCTGGTCACCAAGTTGCAGCACATAACTCGGATTGGCAAGCATACATCGCGATGGCAGATCGGGCCACAAACACGACTACAAACAACCACACAAACTAACACAATGTCAGCAACGACGAAACAATGACACCAACCACCACACCCACACCACACACACTCAACCGAACAAACGAGCGAACGAACAACGAACCAACCGCACACAAGTAAACGAACGAACAACTAGCAGACACCATACCACCAACAACAAACCCCAACGACACCAACAACACCGATATCAACAGACAACACACAACACACCACAAACAACACACTATGCACCACAACTACAAGGCCACCACAAGCCTTCAACAACAAACACCAGAGACCCTCTCTCTCTATATATATATATATATATATATACAACCATATGTATAACTGCATATATATGCCTGTGAATACAATGGGGAGGTTGCATCTGTGATTGAAATATTTATGTATTTGTCAATGGATTTTACCTATATCAAGTCTGGCTTAAACAAGAATACCCAAACCGATATCCGCCAACGTTTCCACAGCTGCCCGAACCATGTCCTCACGACGGATGCCTTGGGGTGGCTTCTTACACAAAGCCTGCATGACAACCTGCCAAATTATGACCCATTTAATAAAACACTAGCTTGAACCAATTCACAACTATTTGAAACTGAACCCAAATACTAAATTATGGAGAATCGGAAAATCAAAGGGTACAACTGTTTTCGAATCCCAAACCCGGGGCAAACACAAAACTACAATGAATAATTTCTGACCTTCACACAAAACCAAATCCATCATGCATATAAGTGAAATCAATTTGGGGATGGCGCAACACTTGAAAATTCAGTATTTCAACCAACTTGGCCGTCAACGACTTGAACAACAAAATCCCACGGGCTTGCTCGAAACCGACAGTGCTTTCATTGACGACATTGTCCAAGCCTTATAAAGTATAATGGCAACCCACTCAAGGCCAATCAATTTTATGGAAAGCGAAGTCAACACTTGCTAAACACTTGCGGGTGCATACTATTACATGAAATATGCAACGACCACAACAACAAGTAAATATTAGGCACCGATGTGCAAACGAATGTACATGTTGAACCTTAAAAACAAGTGAACACAACAAACTACAAACGAAAATTACGAAATGAAAGCAACAAAGGATACAAATGAAAACAAAATGAATACGAAACAAAATGAAAATAACAAGTTGACTCCCATGTAGAATAAATTGCAGGAGTAGCCAATGTCACTGATCATTGTGGTGGAAGAAGGAATCCATGACTTGAACAAGAACTTCCACCCGGCCAGATAACTTTTAACAACCTTGAGCCCAAACTTTTTGTTCACCAATTCCTGTGTTGCTTTGGGCACGGAGTCATCATCTGTGGGAGGAATATCCAACAAGGCGAGCATTTCTGTCACAACAGGCTCCACCTGGATCATACCCTCCTTGGTCGAATTTGCCATAGATGTGAAAGCGTCGAGGAGCAAGTTTTGTGCTTCAGCAATGTAAGCCTGCATGGAATCTCTCAGGCTTGCTGCTGCTCCGCGAAGCGAAGACCCGTCTTCCATGCCGCTAAGGCTGCTGCTTAGCTTCTTGTTCGTGCGACCAAGAGCCTGCAACAAAGGAACTGCAAGACCAAACGCTGCCAGCTTATCATGCACCGCGGTCGCTGACTGAATCTCCATGTATTTCAAACGAAGCTTCGCCCAATCAACCACAACCTGTATAGCGAAAATCTTGGAAATTTGAATGAAGTCACACTTATCACAAACATGAAAGGAGTGTCACCAAACAAGAAACACAAAACAAGAACATACAACTGGAAGGCGATGCATTGCAACACAAAGACATGCAAAGCGAAACAAAGCAACCCACAACAAAGTTAAGCGGCGCTGCACAAGGCGAAGAAACAACAATATTTTAAATTTGTATTGTCCGGGCCAAGGGTCATGCACAATAACGGGTTACTGCAATTTGCAATGGGGAAAAAGGGAAACACAAACCACTAAAACGCCAACACATGCCCTCTGACAAACAAAATAAAAACAGAACACAACACCAACAACCACAACAACAAGCTTTCGGGTACTATGCAAATTTCATGCGAACTTTCTATATGTGTTATATGTATATATATAACACCATCGAACTTTCTATATGTGTTATATGTATATATATATATATATATATATATATATGTTACATGACATAGACCAAAACACAAACTAACAAGACCTTGAGCAACCTAGCCACCTTCAAAAAAAACAATTCACAATATTGCATAGGGCACACTTCAATCATTCTGACAGCTGCCAACCTCCATCCAAGCCCCGGAGAAATGATTGCACAAGATGCTAATGGGCATGGGCTTGCCCTCAATCGGAAGCGTGTCACACTTGCTTGCAGTCAAAAGCGAAGTAAAAGATGGCCATGTGTCGCAGAAGTTTAAAGCTAACAGGCGAGTGCCCTCTGGATTGAGCTTCTGAGCCTGGAGCTGTTTCAATTGCAATGGCTCAGCCTTCTCAAGGCTGTGAATGTCACCCTTGCCATCCAAGAATGCACCCCACACTGAGAGAGGCACCACAAATTGGACGAACAAGGCTGCACCAGCCTGGTGCCACTCCTGCAAATAATCCATAAAGAATCCAAATGTGGGGTTTGAGGAAAACATGGATTTGAAATACCCCAAAGAATTCTGAGACTCGATTCCGAGAATATCCAAGAATGTGTAAATAAAAAAAAAACGACCTCGAAATCCAAGTATATGTAAATTGGATTGCCGGAAACACTTTGCCCCCCGAAGTTGCCCACCCCTCCCATGCCGGGCCAAGCTGAAATCGAAATCGAAAATGAAGAATAGAAGGAATGAATAAAGGCAAGGCTTTGCTCGAAATTTGTGCAATCCTTGGCCAAAAAATCGCGCATCTGGTCCCTGAGTGTGACGAAACTGGCGGCACCAGTGACAACTTCGGGATCGAGAAGATCCACTTTTCCAACCATGGCAGCCAATGCTAAGGTTTCCTCACTGTCTATCCGGAGTGAATGTTCTTGCGGAGCCCGAACATATTTCAGGTACTGAGGCAGCCCAGCAACCAAGGCATCGACCATGCTCTGTCGCTGCTTCTGCACTTTGACCTTCGCCAAACTTAATATAGGAATTGTCTAGTGATCAACATAAGTTTTTCTAGTACTGCCCAATGATGGTTTCTAGGCGAATTGAATGCTGACTCTATTCAAAAATATTTCATTTTCTCGGGCTCCCGCATCCCCCAGAGGGCTTACCTATTTGCTGAAGCTGGAACACATTATGGATTTTGTAAGCGATACACATGTGTTACATCCCCATACAAAAAATGTTAAAAAACAAGCAATCGAGTGTATTCACAAGTCAAGTGTATTCTCAAATTTCAAAAAAAACAATGTTTAGGGAACCCAAGGCAGCCAAACAACATCCAAGGACCCGGTCCAACGAACCCAATATACATGTACATACTACTATTTATATTAACACTACCAAGCCCGTACAAAACAAATGTCTGTTCGAATCATCACCACACCAACCATAAATATACAAACAACAACAACAGATGGAATACACATATACATATTACATACATATGATGTAATTGAGGGCATACATATAAAAAAACACCCCAACCTCAACCGAAAAAAAACTATTGACAAGTTGTGTGGGTCAAGCGACATATTTATTTGAGTCCTCCTCATCAACAATGTCTGAAATATTACACGTCTCGAGGGTTTGCAGAGCATCGCAAGAAAGGAGGGCGCTCTGGGCCTTCTCGAGTCCCTGAGGATCCAAGATCTGATGCCCATCCAAGGCAGCCTTGGCGAAGGCCTCCAATGCACCAGCAAACCCCTCGCTGTGACAACCAGAGATAAGCAGAAACACTTGATTGGTAGCCGAGGTGGCTTCTGCTATCTTTGTCTGGTTGGTGGTCTTAAAGAAAGGACTGGTGCCCTTAAGGGTCCCACACAACTTGGCGCGATTATCTTTGTATGCGAGAACAAGCTTCGAACTCCTCACACCAACATTTCCGATTTCCGCCTTGAGGTCGGTGAAAAAGGACCCACTTGCGAATAATTTAAACTCATCAAGGATTTTCAATGCCTTCTGATCTCGTGCACGAGTGTCCATGACACATGAGACCACCTCGGTGTATCACGAGTGTACACATGAACCATATTTGAAAATAGTTTTATTTTTGTTCAACTTGCAAATTTAGTTTGTGTGGAAACTCACACATGAAACACAAAATCGAAAACTGGGTTCGAAGTGTATGTGTGTGTGAAATCTTCAAACATTGGTGAATTACCCCCTCACCCTCCCCTAAAAAAAACACCCACTTTGACAATATCAGCAAATTGGAGAAATCAACCTTTTTAAATTGTCAATGGTGCAACTAACACCATTCGCAAAAAAAAACGGATTATGGAACTAACATTGTTTTAAAGAGGGCTCACTGTGTAGAGTTCGTGGTTGCAACCTTCATTATCTCAACCCCTGTATGACCGAAGGTCAATGATCGGAAGAATGTGCATTTGGGATCTGCCTTATCAAATGAAATGTAATTGAAATCAGCATGCCTGTGCCCACAACCGACAATGTAAATTACACGTTTTATGTGCGAATCGAATTTCAATCATGTAGGTACAAACTATGAACTTCATTTTTATTGTAAATATCGGGGGCATCCGATGGGATAGGACAAAACTTGTTTTTGCAAAAATATTTTACCAGACAACTGAGTTTGTTTAAATTTATTTCTCTACTTTGTAGATATGGTTATACTTTGAACTATGTTTTCGTTGTGGCTGTTTAGGGAAAGACTTTTTACATAATTGCCAGCTCTGTGTCCCTCGCCTCCCGGATTTCCTCCAGCGACCGCTCGTGAGGAGTAACCAAGATTTCCAAGTTTTGCATAGATTTGTGTAGCTCCTTGGTAGGGAACGGTTCAATCAATTTCATTTGCCCCACCGATGACTGCACAAAAGTAATGTTGCACCGAGTCTCTTCGTCCGCAGAACATTTCCGATCAAGCAAGCCCTTGGTGTTGGCAATGATAAGCCGGCTCTGGAACTCCATTCGCAACTCATCTGTGAAGGGAAGGAACGGTTTGATGACTGCCAACGAATATATTCGACCACCATTAGCCTGCCAAATTTCGTGATAAATTGGATTAAACCTATTACCGAACCGGACAAACACAAAAGCATTCACAAAAAATATTGCCGGTGGACCGAACTTTGGAACATCATCAAAACAAATATAAATCGGACACTTTATATTTGAAACCCCATACAATCATGCCCAAATCGATAACCAGAACTCAGTAAATTCAATGTGTAAGTTGGCACAAAAAACCTTGCGGTCGTACAAGTTCCCAGTGTCCGAAAGAGCAATTCTGAATCCCCATACCATGTCATTGACGTCATCCATGGGAGTGTCTTCATTGCAACCAATCAAATCTAACTCATTGACCTGTCGCTCCACCACCTGAGTTAAGCACATGTGTGGTATCGAAACTCACAATGACTGAATTCTAGAAACACCCAAAACGAAAAGTGTAGATACAAACATGGCAAACTCGATTTGTGGATACATAGCTTCACAAATACAAATACAAGTTGCATGCACCCGGTCTGAAACTTGCAACAAAAACTAAGATGCAACTTGTTTGATATTGTGAATACAAGTGAAATACAAATAGTTTGAAAGGAATACATGAACACAAGTGAAATACAATTAATTTGATAAGTGAGAACAGAACTGAATATGTGAATACAAGTGAAACACAATTAATTTGAGTAGTCTTGGAACCTTACAATACCACAACAATCATCAAAGGGCCACCGTCATGCATACAACGGGGGGGACAGACTTAAATAGTTCCGCATCCATCTCAGCGAGTGCAGTGTAAAGACCTTCCGCCGATGATAATGGCCCAGTTTTCCCGGAGAATGCTTCGACTACCTGGAGAATTTCTTCAACTTTAAAAACTGATACGAAATAAATGCTATTAGCTTAAAGTGAAAACAATGACATGCCGGGTGGCAAAGCAAGTGTTTTGATGTTTCAGACATATAAGATATGAATAAGTAGCTCCTTTCGTTGACACAATCATATAAATTGACATCTTAAGTTCGAACCATACAACATATAACACTGATTGATACTTATAATGTAAGTTGATACATATATTATGTGGCTGGCTTGGTGCCTCGGTGCCATAACAAGTTGAGATTACTTCAACAAGGATCTCCATATTTGTTTTCTAAGGGCCCATGCGCGCACACGAACGAAACCAATTGAAATGCATTCGAATAAAATATATTTATATGCACTAACCGAAAACACCCCATATATATATAAGGATGTTGTAACTTAATTTCTAACTTTCGGCATGAAGTGAAAATTGATACTGATACCGCCTTTGTGCCATCAATGAATAGTCGAGCTGCCTTCAACTTCGCCAACAAAGTAACGCCGGAGTTGTCAACTTGGTCATCAGGAGTTGTAATTGAGCGAAAGTTTTTGGCCTTGCTTGGGTCCAAAGTACAGTTCAATCGTTTGATGAGAGCTTCCCCCCGCTTCGCCTGCAAAGCCTGGATTAATTGTAATGTGATTGAACTGGCAACGAACTGTCAAACTGGCAATTGAAAATCGACAACTACATTGGACATGTCTGACTGAATATTTGGTCAAGTGTAAATAAATAACACATTGATTTTTTGACTTATGCTTTCAAATATCAATTGTGTATCAGGTTGTAAATACATGTTTGTATTATGTTTTGATATATGATGTTTGTATTATGTTTCGACCTATGATGTTTGTATTATGTTTTGCTTATGTGTGTATTACATTTGTAGTATGTTTGTATCATGTTTGTATTTTGCTCATATCATGTTTTAACTTCAACCATCTTGAAATTGCAAGCCGAAACCTTGACGGCCTCCGGGTGAGAGAACATGCCAACATGCTCCTCTGACTCTGTAAGGAGAGTTTTCGCAGCAGCCTTATAAACAAGCGGCGGCACTGGACCCGAACCCCTACAGACAAAAATAAACCCTCAATCCTAAAAGCCCCCTCAACCCTGAAACCCTACAGACCACCAAAGACCCTGGAAGCTGCTGCATCTCCAAAAAAAAACCGATATCCAACTTATAATACTCATTGAAATATAATTGAATAAAAACACTGACCGAAACAATTGTTTTCTCAATTACATTGCTTGCAAAGGAAGCCAAGAATTGATGGGTTTTGACTGAAAGCAAGTTGGAACTGTCATCCACAGATGGCTCGGACTTCTCAGGTGACGGCTTGGCAGTAAAAGAACCACTCCGACCAAATCCACTCTTAGAATCTCCACCTGTGCGGCGCCGCTTGGTTTCCTTGTTGGTGTCATCATCACCATTTGCAGCACCAGCACCACCCTTCGAGATCGTGATGATCTTTGAAGCACAACCCGTCAAAAAGTCATCCTACATGATAAAGCAGTTAGGGCATATAAAGAGAACCACAAGAATATAAATTATAATTCGGAGTTTCATGAAACATTCTACAAATCTTGACTCACAAGGTCCTTTCCCAACAACTATAACCAAGGATACTACAACTTTAAGTTTTCATGGAGACTTCCGTATTAAAGCTATATTTGGAGAACCCCCAATTGAACTCATGAACAACTTTTGCAGCGATCCCCCCCCCGTTATACTTGTAAGTTTGGATGAGGATTTCACACCAAAAATTGACCTTGAAAACCACACCTTAAGTTAGCTTCGAACTATAACAATGAAAACTTGGATTATATGTTTGCCCAAAGATTAAAGAATGAATTGCAATGGCACCGCCCCATCCGAAATCATTACCCGGGAACCCTAAACCCTCGAACCTCAACCCCAAACCCTAAAGTCTAAACCCAAGTTGGCGCTATTGTTGCAACCACCCACAAAAGTACAAACCTCCTGACCGGGATATCTGCTGTCACATGTTTGAATGAGGATTTCAGACTAAGGCTATAATGTACATTGTACATATTCCAAAATGAAGCAACACGTGCATCACCCAAGAATGAAAAATATTTATGTAAACATTTAAAACCTCAAGTTTCGAGAAGGATTATTTAATCAAAGCTATAAATGGAAACGACACACACCATGTAGTTTCTCAGCTATGTTGAGAAATAGGATTCATTTTCGACAATATTTATATACCTATTATTCGGAGTTTGGTAAACAACATATAGGTTTTCACTCGATTCGTCGCTATCGGTTTTTTTTCTTTTCGTCGCCGGGGCATGCTTCAAGCGAAAGACCTCGTTGCCGTCCCCGTTGTCCTGTGGAGTCATTGTAATTGCCCTTGACTTTACAGCTGCTGACCAAGCTGCATCCAATTGATCTGTCGTGTCGTCCTCGCTGCACCTCTGTTTCTTTGACCTTTGAACTGTATTTTCTGAGACTTCTTTTAAGTCCAGGCAGCCTGGTCGCCATCCCTCCTCCTTCCCCAAGATGATACCCTTCACCATTTTGCCTTTGTGTTTGATTTCCTCGATGTCTGTTCGGTTGTATTTTTTGTCCGGTTTGTGTTGTTTGAGGACCGCAATTGGCCATAAACGGCCAAGGTCTGCCTCAGCAACAATTGAATCCTTGTCGATACTTTCTATTTTCTCCTCTCGTTCCCGTTTCCTCTTTGGTGCTCGGACAGTACCCCCCTGTGTTTTATCTGAATACTCGCAGCGGTTCGTCTTGAATGTCGCCGGATCTTTTTTGGCTTCTTCGCGGGACATATCAAAGTATGACA